>Ga0208407_1000062_pt1 | contig 49342 bp, 62 predicted proteins | sample ETNtaG_9_FD_185775 | JGI IMG/M metagenome (GOLD analysis project Ga0208407, IMG submission 185775) | Marine microbial and viral communities from oxygen minimum zone, Eastern Pacific Ocean - ETNP201406SV69 (SPAdes) (version 2) | ecosystem: Environmental > Aquatic > Marine > Oceanic ...
AGCAACAGTTACTGGCTATACAGCAGTATCAGACCAATACTTTGCAACAAGAGCTAGAATGGCATATCATCCAGCAGATAAAACATTTGGAGCCTTTAGTGGTATCGCAATGACTGTCGATGGTGTTAATGCACAAAAAGCAACTGCTCAAGAAGCACCTACTCCACAAGTTTCTGAACAAGCACCTCCATCACAAACTGCATCTAATGATGAAGGTAAATCCAAACAAGATAAATTATCAGATTATGAAGCTGATTATTTAAAAAGATTGGAGCAACAAAAAATTGATGATGCAAAAGCAGCAGCGGAAGAAGAAGCCGCAGAAGCAGCAGCAAAAGTTGCTAATAAAAAACGTGGTGCATTGCCAAAAGGATTCGAACCAAAACCTGAACCAGCAAAACCTGAACCAGCAAAACCTTCTAGAGGTACATTGCCAAAAGGTTTCTAACCTTTTCTTTTTATTTTATAAACTCTTCTAAAATTTGTTCTGCATGACCTGCAGCTTTGACTTTGGGAAATATTTTGAAAATTTTTCCTTTCTCATTAACTAAAAACGAGCTTCTGGTTACTCCCATGTATTCTCGTCCCATGAATTTTTTTTTAACCCAAACACCAAATGTTTTTGCTGTTTGTTTTTCTGTATCTGATAATAAAACATATTTGATATTCATTTTGTTGCAGAATTTTTTATGCGATTCCTCATTATCTGGACTAATGCCGACAATCTCTATTTCATTATTTTGAAATTTTTTATACAGTGTTGAAAATTCATCTGCTTGTGTTGAACATCCTGGTGTGAAATCTTTTGGATAAAAATAGATGACGTGTTTTTTTCCTTTAAAGTCTGTTGATTTTATTTTATTTCCTTTTGAATCATTTAGAACAAATTTAGGAACTGACTCTCCCTCTTCTAACACATTTTTGATTGCAAATTTGACTATTTATGAGAGTACCTTTTTTCCACCTTAGTACTATTATGTATTCTATGATCGAAGCATAACCCAATTGTTTATATTGAAACATCTTGGGTATTTTCATGATGGTTAATACTCGTGCATGGCTTGCCGAAGCAATTGCAACATTTGGGCTCGTATTCTTTGGTCCATTATCTGTAATTTTGGCTGCAGCATGGTACGGTGATGGATTATCCACTGAAGCAGTAATTTTCATTTCACTGGGTCATGGTGGTGCAATTGCATTAATGGTATATGCATTTGGTCATGTCTCTGGGGCTCACATTAACCCTGCAGTAACTATTCCAATGATGATCACTAAAAAAATTGGAGTAAAAGATGGAATTGGGTATATTCTATTTCAAATAATTGGTGCAGTTATTGCAACTGCCACTTTGGCTGTTATATTTCCAGAAATTGGAAAACAAGTACTATGGGGTGCTCATGGAGGCCCAAGTGAAATAATTAATGGCAGTGTGATCTCTGCTGTAGTTTTAGAAATTATTTTCACATTCTTCTTAGTAGTTGTTATTTTTATGACTGCTGTACACAAAAAAGCACCAAAGAGTGTTTATGGTGCAGCAATAGGTGGTGTGGTCTTCTTATTGCACTTAATCGGTGTACCTCTAACTGGCGCATCAATGAATCCTGCAAGATCCTTTTCTCCTGCGTTAATTTCAGGTGATGCTGGATTGTGGGAAGTTCAATGGATTTATTGGGTTGGTCCAATAATAGGTGGTATTATTGGTGGTGCTTTGATGACTTACATTTACGTTAACAAAGCAGAAAAAGAAGAGTAATTTTCTAAATACCAACATTTTTAAAAATTTAAAATAGTTTTTTCATAATGTCTTCAAATGATTTAATCGAATTATTTGTTGTTGAATTTGAAAAATTAGAAAAATTGGTAAATGAAATACATTTTGAAAATGAATTATTTGTAAATCAAATTGTTGAAGTTTATTATCAAATTACAAATGTTACGTCTATGATTCAAGTGATGAGACAACAAATTGATAAATCTGATTTAAATTCTTTTGAAAAAATTTCAAATGTTGAAAATTTTATTTCTGAAAAATTTAATTCTATTATTCATCCTAAAATAATGAAAAATATCACAAATTCTGTTTCTAAAATTACTAAGGATTTACAATCTCTAAATTCTAATCAAAAATCAAAAGAAACTATTGAAAACGAGGCTAAATTGTATGAAAAACTACGTGAAACAATGAGTACAAAAGAATTTGTAAAACAATATGATGTAGGTTTATCTAATGATTGAAAAACTTGCTGAAAATTTAACTAATTTAAAAAAAGAATTTGCCTCTGAATATGATGGTTCTAGTCAAATTCATGAATTTCTCCCACTTTCAAATTCTGATTTATTTCCCATTGATAATGGAGAACTAAAACTGCTTCATGATTTTGTAGAAAAAAATCCTATCTATTATAATTCATTTGAAAAAATACTTGGTGGTATACCTTGTATTGTATATGAAGGTGATATTAACAAATACTGGTTAAACAGTATACAACATGCTTCTAGTAATGCTCCCTTTTCCCCCACTTGGATGATGTCTGGATACATTTTGTCTTTACTGGCAAAAGAAAATGGATACTCTCAAATTATTGATATTGGATCTGGGGATGGGCGAATCGCATATTGTGGAAAAATACTTGGAATGGAATCTTATAGTATTGAACTTGATGATTTACTAGTTGAACTTCAACAATCACTGTCTAGAAACGTAAATTTTAATCCTCACTGTTTTAATGCAATTAAATTTGATTATTCTTCCTTAAATCTAAAAAACCCATTATTCTTCATAGGTGGTTTGGCACAAATGGGTGGAATAGAATTGGCATCTGGTGTGTTAAAAAAATTTGAATCAGATACTATGTTGAATCATTCTGGCTGGGTTTTCGCTGGTACACTATCAAAAAAATATTCTATGGATCCAAAAAATATGGCTGGATGGGGTAGTTTTATAGAAAATAATAATTTACGATTTGTTCAAAATATTTCTTTGCCTACTGCTTGGTCATTTAAAGAATTGGAAGAAACACAATATGTTTTTTCAAAATTCTCCAAATAATAGTAATCCAAATTAAGTGTTCATTTCTCAATGTTCTTGGACGCATAGCTCAGCTTGGATAGAGCGATAGATTGCGGATCTATAGGTCGTGGGTTCGAATCCCATTGCGCCCTCTTTATTCTTAAATATTATAATTTTTGATTATATTGGTGAGCCGTCAAGATTTTGATTCATCCTCAATTTTGGTTAAGGATATTATGACTAAAGTTATAATTTCTGTTAGTACTGATACAACTATTTTCCAAGTAGCAAAAATGATGGAACAGGGTGGAATTGGTGCAGTCCTTGTAAAAAAAGATGATCATCTAAGTGGTATTATTACAGACAGGGACTATGCAACAAAAATCGTCTCTCATAATCTCTCGTCTGACACCCCTGTTGAAAAAATTATGTCTTCACCATTAATTACAATTAATTATGATGAATCAATTTTTGCGGCAGCACAAAGAATGACAAGCAAAAAAATTAGAAAACTTGCTGTAACTAATAATGGAAAAATAGTTGGACTTGTTACTTCTACTGATTTAGTAACTCAACTTTCTAAATAACTAGAATGTTTTTGTTTTTCTAAGAAATACTGTTACTGATATCATGTAACATGTTGTTGCAATTATTTCTGAAATGATTGATGATAAATATGGTTCAATTCCTATTTCTAAAAAATAATACAAACTGGGCCACCTGATTCCTAAATATATTATTTCTCCCACACCAAACGATGAAATTAATTTTAATAATTCTTTTTTGATTGTTTTTGATTCCATAGTTTTGTATCTTTTTTTATTATCTATGTAAAAAAGACTTGAAAATAATCCAAAATAAATAACGTATCCAATAATGATTGTAATGGTTGTAGTTTGATAATTTTCATAATCTGCCAATAGTTGAGCAGCTACTGCTGATAATGATGCAGAAGCAATAAAGCAAATAATGAAATTCCTGTTAATTTGTAGTAATTGCTTATTTAATTTCATAATTCATTGAATTTTCCACAACTAATATTCTGTGTTAATTACAAGTCAAATTATGAAAAAAAGATGTGAATGGGCAAAAAATGAGCCTAATATAACATATCATGACATGGAATGGGGTGTACCTCAACATAGTGATGAAAAATTATTTGAATTTTTAATTTTAGAAGGTGCACAAGCTGGATTGTCTTGGAGTACTATTCTTAATCGTCGGAATGGATATCGAGAAGCGTTTTCAAATTTTGATGTGAATAAAATTTCAAAATATAATCAAAATGATGTTAAAAAATTACTTAAAAATAAAAAAATTATTAGAAATAAACTTAAAATTAATTCTGCAATTAACAATGCCAAAAAATTCATAGAAATTCAAAAAAAATTTGGATCTTTTGATGCATATTTGTGGGAGTTTGTTAGTCAGAAACCAATTAAAAATAAATTTAAAAAATATTCTGATTTACCTGCATTTACAAAACTTTCTGAAATTTTAAGTGATGATCTGAAAAAGAATGGATTTACTTTTGTTGGACCTACAATTTGCTATGCATTTATGCAATCTATAGGAATGGTAAATGATCACACTGAAAATTGTTTTAAATATTTAAAATAACCAACATTAATTCTGCCTATAAAATTTTAGAAAGATCATAGATAAATTTAAGAAAACCATTAGGTATTAGTGACAAAACTAAATTCACCTGTTGGGAAATTAATTATAGAAGCTAAAGAAAAATTAGAAAAAAGAAATGCATCTCTAAAAAATTCTATATCTGATTTTAAAAAAGAACTTCCAAAGCATGATTCTTTTCCAACTTCTAAAGAAATGCTTTCTTCCTATATTGGAATATATCAGAATGAAATTAATGCAAATAGCAATATTTTGGAATTACTAAATGAAGCTGATCAACTTCTTAGGTGTGATATTGAGTATTAATTTATCTCTTTTTTAATTGAATTTTTTTTGTCACATCATCATATCTGTTCAATGGAACTATTTTCACTATGCTTGTTGATGCTATTCCTGTATCGATACAGAGTTTTTCTATATCGTGTGCATGTATGGCATCGATGATAATTATCCATTGATGTTCTAATACTGACATGTAAAATTCAACAATTTTGTTAATGTTATATTTTTTCATTTCTGTATCTAATTGTTCCTTAAGTTTGAGAAATGTTTCTTTGCTAGACTCATTATTCATTGGGCATGATTCAGGACTATGTGTGGCAAAAACTCCAAATAACATAATTGCATCCTTGTATACTCCTATTTAATCAATTTTGTAATTTATTTTTAGTAATAATTTGTGAATTAATTCTAAAATTTAATATTTCTAGTTATTATGATAAAAATTGGTTATCTGATGAGTGATAAATCATTTGCAACTTCGTTATCTTGTATGGATGGTAGGGTACAAATTCCTATGAATGATTGGATTAAGAAGAAATACGTTGTAGATTTTGTTGATACTATAACTGCCCCTGGAATTGATAAAGTGATTTTTGATGGTAATATTACATCTATTAAAAACAGTGTAATGATTTCTGTTTTGAATCATAAATCTTCTCATATTGTTGTTTCTGGTCATTTTGGATGTGCTGGAAACCCTGTTTCTAATGAAGAACATTATTCTCATATTAAAAAAAGTGTAGAAATTATTGATTCTTGGAATTTGAATGTAAATGTTGTTGGTGTTTGGATTGATGAAAATTTTACTCCTCATCTAATATAATTCGTTTTTTAATCTAACCATAAATCATACAGTGTTCACATTCACATATGTCTTGTTCTTTTGATTTTTTTAAACATTTTTTATGTTGTCCTGCTTGACATTGGACACAAACTTCTTCTAGATTTTCAACTTCTGTATATTTCTTAGATTGATCAAAACCAAATCCTCCATCTTGTGGACCTACCATGTAATTTCAATCACTATTCTAGTATTTTTAGTTCACTAATTTAGCTTCTTCTTGAAAATAATCATTTCTTTTTATTGAATTTTGAAATGATTTTAATGTTTAATTAAATTATTTTTTTTTAGTATTTTTGTTTCCTGTGTCCTTTTTTTCATCATCGACGTTATCCCACATATGCATAGTTCCTCTAATCATAAATGAACCTACTATGATTGCAACTAGTCCTCCTATTACAAAAATAAATAATTTCCCTATATCTTTGATACTGACCATGACGTTTCTTTAATATCATTATAGTTATAATTGTCTTAAAATTCAATTAGATTCAATAATGAGTATAATTTTTTTGTTTTATGAATAAAAAGCAACAAGTTGTTGCATGGATTGCAATAATTGGAGGAGGAATTGGATTCTTCTTTTTTTCTATAGAAATGGCTGAATTCATGCGTTGAATCCTTTAGGATGTGATTAATTTATGAGCAAATTTGCAATAACTGGAATAATTGGATTTATTCTAATTGGTATTTCTGTTTTAATTGCTTATTTTACATTTCCATCCTTGGATTATTTGTTGCCGGTTGGCAGTATTTTGATAATTATTGGTTTAATAACAATTGTGCAGTTAAAGATAGCCAATAAATTATGATTCATTGAAATATTGATATGAGTGGTTCTAAACGAAAAATAGATACTAGAAAACGGAAAGGACAAAAAGAAGCTGAGCAAAAACAACGAATTAGAAATTATAAAAAGAAACAACAGAATACAGCAAAGAAAAAGAGACCAAAAAAGTATTGAAAATGATTCTATTACAATTCTTATTTTATGTCAATTCTTAAAATTAATTATATACAATTTTATTAAAAATAACGATGTCTATGATAACTTCTGAAATTAGGACTTTTTTAAATTCTCAAAAACTAGGTTATGTTGCAACTGTTTCATCTGATGGGAAACCCAATATTTCTCCTAAAGGAACAATAATTCCTTGGTCATCTGATCTTCTTGCATTTGCAAACATTCGTTCTCCAGACACAGTGAATAATTTACAAAGTAATCCTTTTGTGGAAATCAATGTCATTGATCCCTTATTGCGTAAGGGTTATCTCTTTACAGGTACTGCTAAAATAATTAAAGATACAATCTTGCATGATGAAATTCTTAATTACTATAGGGAAAATGGAATTCAAAGTCCTATAACGTCTATTGTACTAATCAATGTTTCATCAGTTTCAAAAGTAACTTCTCCTCTTTATGATTTGGGTAATACTGAAAAAGAAATGAAATTCAAATGGAAAAAATATTTTATTAATTTATGATCTTGATTTTATTTTTGTTCTGATTTAATTTTAATTAGTTCTTGTCTTGTTTTTTTATGGGATTCTCTTTCCTCTTCTAAAAGTCCCTGAATTTGTTCAAGTTCTTTCTGTGTATTACTTAGTTTTGATTTTAACGAACCTACAACAATGCTTGCTGCTTCAATAACTCCTGCATTGGCTTTTTCATTAGTTTTCTCTTTAATTGTATTTTTTTCTTTTTGTGTTTGTGCATTTGTATTTTGAACATTATATTTTTTTTGCAATTCTTGCTTTGCATTATATAATTTAGAATTTGCTTTATCTAGTTCTTTTCCTACTTCTATTTGCTGTTTTCTTATGTTGTGAACTGTTGTTTGACCTTTTATTATTTCATTTTTTATTTTACTGTGTTCTTTTATCATTTCATCTAGTTCTTCTTTTATTTTTTTAAATTCTTTTTCAGTATTGTTGAATTCATTAATTGATTTTGAATCTTTGATTTGTTTTGCATTTTTTATTTTTTCTCTTATTTCTCTGTGTTCTCTTTGGACCAGATCTAATTCCATTTTTTTTTGATTGAATTCTTTTTTTATCGACATAAGATTACTAACTGTGCTATCATATTCTTCTTTGACCGTTTGAATTTTTTCAGTAATCTTGGTAATTTCCACTTGTTTTAATCTAAATTCTGTTTGAAGTTTTTCTACTTCTGTCTCTAATTCTTCTTTTAAAACTGATTCATGTTTGCTCTTAATTTCTTTTTTTTTACTAAATAATCCCATTTTCTTATCACATATGTCCTAAATGATGAATATTTCTTTATTGCCGTTTGATTCTATTTCTTACAAATTTTAGATAAAACCCTATACTTCCAATTATTATGCCTCCAACCCATACAATTACGCTCAAACTTTTTGGAACTATTGCTTCTTGAGGGCCTATAATCAACATTAGTGCGCCTAAAATTATTAGTGCAAATCCTCCACTGTTTCTACTTTTATTGTGATCCCCATGAACCATTGTTACACATACTCTGCTAATGTTTTGGCAACTTGCTTTCTTCCAATATCTGTGATAAATGGTCCTATTTTTGGTCCTCTTGAAGTTCCCAAAATTATTTGATACAATATTTTAAAGAAATCTTTTGGTTGTACATCATTTCCTTTAGCAATTTGATATATTGTATTTTGAATATCTTCTGGTTCTTCTTCTTTTTGTAATTCTGTTATGAGTAATGATAATGCTTTTTTAGCGGTGATGTCTAATTCTATCTCTATTTTTTCTTGTTCATCAAATTCATCTGAATAATTTCCTGCTATTTCAATTAATTTCTCTATTTCTTGATTACCTTCTTCCTTAATTACACCATAATCAATTAATTTTTTCATCACTCGTTCATTTCTGTTTTCTTTGAAAATTTTTGTTAATTCAATTAACAATCTATAGTTTACATGAATATTGGATTGTTTTGGAGGATTAAGTAAATTCACATATTCATAAAGTCCTTTTAACTTGGTTAATTTTGCTTGGTTATCTATTTTGATTTTATCAAAATATGTGTCTTCGAGTTCATTATACTCATTCATTAAACCTGGAATATCGTCAAATCCTAATTCTCTGGCTCCTGTAATTCTCTTATACAATAACAGTAAAATTGATTTTGCATTTCCAAATTCTAGCCATTTTTGAGCAGTAATTACGTTTCCTAATGATTTTGAAATTTTCTTGCCTCCTTTATCTAAGAACATTTCATATTTTACATGATGTGGATGTGGAAATTCTAAAATTTCATCTGCGACCCAATCATTTACTTTTACTGAATCCATGATGTCCTTTCCATATGCTTCAAATCTAATGTCAAATGCAGACCATCGTGCTGCAAATTCCACTTTCCAGGCTAATTTTCCTAAATCTTTTGTAATATCTGCCTCTCCTTCATGACCACATCCTTTGATCATTTTTGAGCCAATTTCTGTATCATGACATTTGTATTTGACAATTTGTTTATCTGATAGATATTCTGTAGCTTCTGCTGTGTATAGTCGATTACATTCTTTGCAAACTGGAAAATATGGTAAATATTTTTGATATTTTTCTTGCCCAACTAATTCTGAAATTTTATCTCCAATTTTTGTACTGTTTTCTAATATTACATGTATTTGATTTTTTAGAAGTCCTTGATTATACGTATCTTTTGCTCTTCTAAATTCATATTTTATCCCAACTTTATCTAATCCATCTAAAAGAATACTGCTCATATGCATTCCGTAAGAGTCGTGACATCCATAAGGATCTGGAATTAATGAAACTGGTTTTCCTATGTGCTCTTCTAAACCAAATTCTTGCATACCTTCTGGAATTTTTCTTAACCCGTCTAGGTCATCTGAATACGCAATTAATTCTGATTTACATCCTAAATTTTCTAATGCAAGCTTAACTCCATATGCTCTAACTGCATCTCCTAAACTCCCTATGTGTGGTATTCCTGACGCTCCTAGTCCACTTTCCACGTTGATTGTTTCTTTCATGTCCAAATTTCTCCCAAGTTTTATTTCACGTTCAAGTAATTCTGATGCCAGCTTGTCTATCCAAGTTCCTTTTCCGATAATTTTTTCTTCCGACATCTCTTTTCACTAATTCAATATTTTAGACATGTATGGCCCATATAACGAATACCCTAATTTTTGATAATATTCCCTTGTACCGACTGCACTAATTACTAATATTTTCTTTGCATCGAATTCTTCTTTTGAGATTTTTTCAGCTTCATTCATCAATTTTTTCCCTAATCCTGAATGTTGAATTTCTTCTATTTCTTTCTCTCCTAATTTTAAAGATTTTCCATATACGTGAATTTCTCTGACTATACATGTGGTATCATTGATTTCATCTCTGTGTGCTTTAGTACTTGGTTTTCTTAATCTCAAAAATCCATAAATTGATTCGTCCTTGTCTTCATACGATAAGAAAATCTCTCTTCCTTCAGAAGAATCATAATCTATTCTTTTCAATTTAATATCTTGACTGTTTGCTTTTTTGTTTGTCAATCCAGCTTCCCTACATCTAATACATTTACACGATATTCCTTGCTTTGCAAGATTTTGGTGTACGATTTGTCTAAGGTTTCCTGATTTTGGTCCGGCAATGATTTCTTTTGGTGAAATTTCTCTTTGCACTCTCATTATTCTGACCCATTTTGGAATATTCTTTTTTGCTTCTGTTAGAACCTTTATCATTTCTTCGTTCGAGTATGGTGTGTATTTTCCTTCTTTGTATTCATCATACAACGGTGTATTTTCAATCACCAATGATGGGTAAATTTTTAACATATCTGGACGTAATTGTGAATCTGAAAATAATTTCTTAAAATCTGCAATATCTGCATCTGGTGTCATTGTAGGTAATCCTGGCATCATATGTGCAACAATTTTGTAACCTGCATCTTTAGAAATTTGGAATGAATCTATTACATCATTGTAATCATGTCCTCTGTTGGTAATTTTGTAAACTCTTTCTTGTAATGATTGAACTCCAATTTCTACTCTTGTTGCACCGTAACTTAGCATCAAATCAACATGCTCTTCTTTACAATAATCTGGTTTTGTTTCAATTGTAAATCCTACATTTCTTATTTCTGCATGCTCGTTATTTGATTTGGCTTCCTCTAAATCCTTTGAATTTATTCCATTTTGTGCATCATAACATGATTTAATAAAATTTCTTTGATATTCTTTTGGCATAAATAGGAATGTTCCACCTACAATAACAATCTCCATTTTTGATGGATCATGTCCAAACGCAATTAATTTTTCAATTTTTGACGTTATTTGCAATTTGGGGTCAAATTCATTTTGAATTGCATTTAGTGATGATGGTTCTTTTCCTGTATAGCTGTTTGGTGAATTAAATTCTATTCCTCCTGGACAATATGTGCATCTTCCATGTGGACATGCATATGGTTTTGGCATTAAAGCTATGACTGATACTCCTGATGCTGTTTTAGCTGGTTTTCTAATCAACACTTTCTTTAATTTATCAAAATCAGAATTACTAACCATTGATAAAATTTCATAGTTTCTTGGAATTCTTTCTAATGCATATTTTGTACAAATTTTAATAATTTCTTCTTTGACTTGTTTTTTAGTTGGTTCATTAATTGTTAAAAGATTCTTTGTGATTTCAGTACATGCTTTGGAGAATTCTGGATCTAGTTTATTCATAATTATTAATGAAATATCTCTGTTAAAATTTATTCTGATTTTTGTTCTACTGTTTTATTTGATTCATTATTGTCATTTTTCTGTTCTTTTCTATACTCCATTTTCAACCAAATTGGTGTGATGATTGTTGTTACTGCTACCATGATTACTATTGTTGAGTATACTTCTGATGTGAGAATCCCTGCTGTAACCCCCACACCTGCAACAATTAATCCTACTTCTCCTCTTGAAATCATACCAATACCTACTCTCATTCCTTGTGCCTTACTTTTCAAAAAGAACATTGCAGGTAATCCACAACCACCCAATTTTGTTACAACTGCAATTATGATTACCACAGCACTTATCATCAAAATCTCAAAATTAACTGCTCTCAAGTCTACTTGTGCTCCAATGATTGCAAAGAATAATGGTGCAAAAATCAATCCTATTTTTCCAATATAATTTTCAATTTTCTCAAATACTTTTGTGGTTGATAATGCCATTCCTACTGCAAAGGCTCCTACAATCGGTGACAACCCAATCGAACCTGCAAGTGCTGCGGCACCAAAAAATGACGCTGTAGCAATCCCTTCTACACTTCCTTTTGCTTTCCATAATCTTGGCGTAATTATTTTTGGTATTACTACTACTGCAACTACCAACATTATTGCAAAGAATCCTAATACTTTCAAAATTGTAATTGTAACTTCTGTAATGTCTATGTTATCTACTCCTCCATCTGATCCTGCAATTGACGATACCACTGATAATACAGCAATTGCTAAGATGTCGTCTACTACTGCGGCACCTATGATTAATCTAGCTTCTGGCGTTTTAATTTTTCCAAATTCACTTAAGACTTGAATTGAAATTGCAATACTTGTTGCTGTAAGCGCTGTTGCAATTAACATCGATTGCAATGCATCAAATCCAAACATTTGGAAAATTACTAATCCTGTAAAAAATGGAACAACTACTCCTAACGTTCCTACTGTAAACGATGCTTTTCCTCCTTTGAGAAATTCTTTTGGTGTCATTTCTAATCCTGCCATAAACAGAATTACAATTGCGCCCATTTCTCCTAGTATTCTAATTTCATCATTTATCTGAAGTAATTGCTTTCCATCAATTACAAAAAACGCCCCTAATGCAAATGGGCCAACAATCATTCCTGCTAATAATTCACCTAATACAATTGGAAGTTTTAATCTGAGGAAAAGTTCTGCCATTAATTTTGCTGCAAAAAGTAGTATTCCTACACCAATTATTGTTTCAATAAAATGGGCATCACTCATTGCTATCTAGTAAAATCAAAGAAATCTGTAATATAAGATGATACCAAGCTAAAAATTATTTTATTGTTGTTAAATTAAGCAATTTTTGTTGAGTTTACTGAAACTCCTTTTTTAGAAATTATTTGACCTATTTGCTGGCTTTTGATTTTATGCTTTTTGAAAATTGATATTATTTTAGTTGCCTGTGACTCTGGTGCAACTACACAAAATCCTACGCCCATATTGAATGTCTTGTACATTTCTTCAGATTTTACACCTTGCTCTTGAATTAAACCCATGATTGGAGGTATCTTTGGTAGTGAATCTATTTGATAACCGATATTCTTGAGGCGTAATAACTTGGTAAACGCTCCTCCTGTAATGTGTGCTAGTCCATTAATTTTACATTTTTGAACCATTTCTAAAACTGGGTTGGTGTAGATTTCTGTTGGTTTTAGTAATGCATCACCAATCATTCCTACTCCTTTGATTTTATCTTTAATCGAATATTTTTTTAATAACGCTTTTCTTGCAAGTGAATATCCATTAGAATGAATTCCTGTACTATTTGCACCAATAACCACGTCTCCCGTTTTTATTTTATTTCCTAACACAAGATCCTTTTTCGCTACTAACCCTACTACCATTCCAGCTAAATCAAATGCAAATCCTTTCCCTTCTATCACATCTGGCATGATTGCTGTTTCTCCTCCCACAATTGGCATTGCAGATTTTTTTGCACCTGTAACTAACCCTTCTACAATTTTTTTAAAAATTGGTACATCATTTTTATTTGCTGCAATATAATCTACAAATGATATTGGGGTTGCACCAATACAGATTATATCATTCACATTCATTGCAACACAATCAATTCCTATGGTATTGTATTTTTTCATCATATTTGCAATCACCACTTTGGTTCCTACTCCATCGGTGTGAGTTGCTAGCATTTTTCCTCCTGGAATTTCTACGATTCCTGCATAGTGTCCAAATCCATGAGCTATCTTTGCTTTTTTCTGAAGTTTGTGGGTTGATGTAATTAATTTACCAATTGCTTTTTGACTTTCTTTAATTTTTGAAATATCTACACCTGCTTTTTTGTATGTTAAAGCCATAGTTTGTTCCGCATTTGTTATAAATAAAAGAATTTGCCTGTGGTTCGATCACATATACATTCCAGATATCTCTTCTCTATGTTCTACATATTTTTGAGATAATTCACTGAATTCTGAATGGATTCTTTCTTTTTCTTTTTGAAGTTCTGATGTGTCAATTTCCATTTCATAGAATCTGTTTAAGGCCTCGATTAGAGTTGCAGCCGCGCCTGAATCTGGCTCTATTTTGTTTGCTTTTGCTAATAGTGTTAATCCTTGAATCTTTCTTACTAAACATTCGTTTAGTATGCCTCCTGGAATACCTGTGATGAACCCTTGTGGGATTAAACTGATGTCTTTATCTGCCATTGTTCTAACCAAATCTTCTTCTGCTGCACAATATGCTTTATCATCATGTTCTGTACTTGCAACTCCATCTAAAATCACTATTTCTTTTGATCCACTATTTTCTGCCCAATCCAAAATCGATGATACTAATGAATACAATCCTTCCATCCTTAATGTAATCTCACAAATTATTGCACAAACGGTTCCTTCAGAATTTGCATAAAATCTAAATGGATGTCGTAATCTACCTCGCATGAAAACTGTTGATGGTGGAAGGTATTTTGATCTCATCACTGCAATTTCTGTCATCTTTAATTCTGTAATTATGTGATTAATTGCCAATGGTCCTACAAGACCTGCGCCTACAAACCCTGCAAAAATTATTGGACTTTTTAATCCTACTTTTTTAATTGTATGGACTTCGGCTTCTGGAAATTCTTTTTGCACAATTTGCATCCATATGATCTGTCTAATTACTTTTTTGCATGAATAGATTTAACATCAATCTTCCTTTGTCTGTAATTGTATAAATTACATTTGGTCCAATTGATTCTTTTTCAATGAAGTTATAGTTTACACAAAGATGCAAATAATTCAAAAATGATTTTTTCATTCTAATTTTTGATTTTGAATATAGATGTGAAAACGTCATTGGATTCCCTTTGAGTTGATATAATAACTTCAACAAAGATAACGTGCTGAAATCTCTGGTTCTTGCTTTTACTGCATCTAGAATTTGCTCTTCTTTTTCTATGATGAAGTCTTCGAATTGTTCTGCCACTTCTAGTGGGACATAAGTCAGTCTTGCTTTCATTATACTGTATGGTACGGTACATTACCTTATTAGTCTTTGACTTGTCTATTTTTGATCTATATGGGTAGTTTTTTTACACCTGTTTTTGTTATTTTTGAATTTTATGCAGCATAATTATGACTATTTTTTTAGATATTTCCTATTTTTTAGAACTTAACTTGAATTGGTAAATTTGTGAAAATATAGTGAATCATCTCCTTTAAACGACCATACTGTAAAATTTTCGTATGGAAGTTATGCTAAGTTCAGTATTATTGATAATTGGATTGATAATGCTGTGTTTTGGTGGAAACTGGTTAGTGAACGGTGGTGTGGGAATTGCTAAAAAATTTCGCATCAGCAATCTTGTAATTGGTATGACAATTGTAGCATATGGAACATCTACTCCTGAACTTGCTGCAAGCATTGCAGCTGCTGGAGATCATAGTGCAATAATTTTAGGAAATATTGTTGGAAGTAATATTGCAAATGTTGGAATGGTAATTGGTGTTGCTGCAATTCTTGTACCACTTGCAATGCAAAAATCAGTATTGAGAAAAGAAATTCCAATAATGTTGGGTGTGTCATTATTACTTGTTTTACTTTCTATTGATGGAAAACTTTCTCAATATGATGGTTTGTTACTTCTTATCGGATTAGGAATTTTTGCATTTTTTACATTTAGATCTGCAATAAAACAAAGAACAAAAATTAATGATAATTCTGAACATTTTGGAAATAATGTTTATTTGAAATCTATTGGATTAATTGGACTCGGTATTATTGTGTTGTATATTGGGGCAATTTTGACAGTTGATAATGCTGTAGTCATTGCAACTGAATTTGGTTTATCTGAAAAAATTATTGGCCTAACTGTAATTGCAATTGGAACCTCTCTTCCAGAATTAATTACTTCTATCATTGCAATTCGTAAAGGTCATAGTGATATTGGAATTGGAAATATTATTGGAAGTAATGTTTACAATATTTTGATGATAATGGGTGTTGGTGCAACTTTAGGTGGAGTTTTCATAACTGCTGATGTTTATGTGGATTATGCAATTATGATAATTTTTAGTCTTTCATTACTGATTGGTCTAAAAACTAAAATAATTAATCGACCCATGGGCGTAATTCTTACTGCTGGGTATATTTTGTACTTGATAACTACGTTTTTTAAATAATTTACGCCTAAATTTGATGTTAAATTGGATTTACTGATATATTTTCAACCTTTACTGATGGTGTAATTGATGGTAATGATGCCCACTGAATGACCCTTCTTTGATCATTTCCAATATCTGATATGTTGTTTAAAAGATTTGAAATATTATGAATTATTCTGACTGATTTTCCAGGTCCTACAATTTCTCCATTCTCTATTGTTTGTATTCCGCTTCTTGCAGTGCATGAAAAATCCCCTTTGATGGGATTTACTGCATAAGTGTACCATAATCTTCCAACCACTAATCCGTGTTTTGTATCTTTAATCATGTCTTTTTGCTCACTACTTCCTGATGAAACAATTAGGTTGTGTGGTGCTGAAATTGGAATTGGTTCTGCACTTCTTCCCATTGGTGATCCCATTCGTATAGCATTACCTGATGATTTTCCTTCGTCTTCTTTGTAACTGTCATATAGATTTGAAAAAACATTTTCAAAAATTCCGTTTTCAATTAATTTTGTTTTTTTAGTTCTTGTCCCTTCATCGTCTATTGATTTTGTTCCTATTCCTTCTTGTATGTGTGGGTCATCTGTTAGACTGAATTGTTCTGATGATATCATATTTTTAAAATCATTTGAAAAGCAACTTTTTTTTTCTTTGTGTGTTTTAAAATTAAAATTTGAAGCTATTACAAACGCTAATAGCTCCCCTACTGAATAAGGTTCAAAAATTATTGTATATTTATCTGATTTAATTTTATGTGGATTGAATGAATTCATACACATGTTCTTTGCATCCCTTCCTATCTGTTCTGGAGAAAATTTTGATAATGTTCTTCCACATGAATGACCTATCCCAGAAACTGGAATTGTACTGTGTTCTGACTCTGCATTGATAATACCTGAAATGTATGTTGACTCATCATTAAAATTCAATCCATTAGAATTTTCCAATTTGAAATTTTCATAAACTATGTTTAATGAACCTGTAATCGTGTCTATTTTTGGATTTTCTGCTGAATTGATCATATTTTGAGCGATATCTGCTGCTGTTGATCCTGAAATTTGTTTTAATTTTTCATCAAATACTCCTTCCAATTCTATTGATTCTTTTTTATCGGGTAATCCTTTCCAAAACTCTCTTGGTTTTGATTTAATGGAATTTTTTAATCCCTCGTCTATTGCATTTATGATGTTTTTTTTATTGGTTGTTTGAATTGACGAAATTTTTTTTTGATGAATGATTCTAATTCCAAAATTCTCATCAAAATTTTGTTTAATTTCTACAATTTCTGAATCTGTAACTCTTACTGTCGTGATATTTTTTCTAACCCTTACAATTTCACACTCATCAATACTCTTGTTTTTTGAATATCTTATTGCCTTATCTAAGGCTGACAATTACTCTTCTCTGGGATTTTTGTATTTAAATTTATTAATTTTAATTAATTCCGCATATGACCCAAATTGTGAATAATCTGTAATTTTATCTAATCCTTCTTCAATTTCATTTTCTGTTTCAAACTTTTTTAGCATCTTGTAATTTGTATTTCTTTCAGCTGGAATCCTTCCTATCTCTCTTACCATTCGTCTAATCTCTTTAGGTCTTAGTAATTGTCCATGTTCTGAACCTGCTGATGTAGAAATACTCTCATTGATCAATGTTCCACCAAAATCATTTGCCCCCCACATCAATAGTAATTGTGACATTTTTTGACCTTCTTTTACCCAGGACATTTGAATATTATCTATTGAATTATTGAACATTATTCTTGCAATTGCATGAGTTAGTAGTACTTCGTTACCACTACCTCCTTGTTGAATTCCTTCATGTAATTGATGTTTATACATTGGTGCTTCAGAATGAACAAAATTTAATGGAACAAATTCAGTGAATCCTCCTGTTTCTTTTTGAATTTCTCTTAATTTTATCATGTGATTGATTCTTTGTTCAAGTGTTTCTAAATGCCCAAACATCATTGTAGATGTTGTGTTTATTCCAATTTTGTGAGCTTCTTTAATGATTTCTTCCCACTGATTTACCGTGATTCTTCCTGGAGAAATCTTATCTCTTAATTCTTGATCTAAAATTTCTGCAGATGTACCTGGCAATGTATCTACTCCTGCTTCTTTCATTCTCTTGAGGAATTCCTTTATTGGAATATTTGATCTGGTTGCTCCATATAGAATTTCTTCTGGGGAAAATCCGTGAATATGTATTTCTGGAATTTCTTTTTTAATTTTCCTACAAATATTTTCATACATATTTCCTTCCATGTCTGGAGGTAATCCTGCTTGAATACAGACTTCTGTTGCCCCTAAATCATATGCTTCTTTTGTCCTGCGTACAATCTCTTCAGTTGGTAGAAAATACCCTTCTTCTTCTCTAAAATCTCGACTAAATGCACAAAATCCACATTGTTTTATGCACACATTTGTAAAATTGATATTTCTGTTTACTACATAGGATACAACATTACCTACTCTTCTTTTTCGTAGTTCATCTGCAACTAATCCTACAAGATGAAAATCTATTCCTTTTGTTCTGTATAACTCTAATCCATCTTTGGGTGAAATCTCTTTTTCTGATAATGCATTGTTTAAAATTTCTGATATCAGCGGATCTGCATTTCTAAATAATGTGTCTATGTTGATTGTCATCTCCAATATTCCTCTTTTACGTACCCTTCTTCATTTTGATTTACTGCTATTTTATCTCTTAACTTTTTATTAATAAAAGAAAAGAATTCTGGATATACTGGAAATCTACATTTCAAATCAAATCCTGCTTTTTTTGAATTTTTTTCCACTGTAGAAATTTTTGGCCAAGAAAATTCTGGATTTACAAAATCTGGTGTCATTGGGGATATTCCTCCCCAATCATTGATCCCAATTTGTAAGAAACTTTGATATGAGTTTGGAGATAAATTTGGTGGAATCTGTATGTTCATTTTTGGCAAAATTATTCTTGATAACGCAACAATTTTTTTAAAATATTCTTCATTAGCTGATGGACTATCTTTCATAATGGTATCTGATTTTGGTTGAAAATTTTGTAAAATAACTTCTTGAATATTTCCATATTTTTCATGAAGATTTTTAATCGCTAAAATTGAGTCTACTATCTCTTCTATGGTCTCCCCAATTCCCACAAGAATTCCTGTTGTCATTGGAATTTCTAATTTCCCTGAATTTTCTAAAATTTTTAATCGAGTTTGTGGTTTTTTGCTTGCCGCTAAATGATGTGGCATTCCTTTTTTTGTTAGTCTGTTGCTAATATTTTCTAACATTATTCCCATGGATACATTTGTTTTTTTGAGTTCTTTCATTTCATCCCAATTGAGATTTCCTGCATTTGTATGTGGAAATAATCCTAATTCTAATGCCATTTCTGATGAATGAATCAAATATTCCACTGTTGATTTAAATCCATTCTCCTTTAACCATTTTTTGGCTTCTGGATATTTTTTTTCTGGTTGTTCACCTGTTACAAAAAGTGTTTCTATACATTTGTATTTTTTTGCTAATTCTAGTAATTCTTTAATTTGTTTTTTTGACATTAAAGAAATTTTTTCTTCTCCTGGTTCTGCTTTATATGTACAATACGAACAAGTATCTTTACAAAGATTAACAACATTGAAAAATGCTTTTTTTGAAAATGTTACAGAATTATTTTTATTTTTATTTCTTAATTTTTGTGCAGTTAAAAATAATTCATTTGGATTTTTTATTGATTTTTGATAAATATCTATTATCTCTTGACGATTTATCGATTTGTTTTCTAATGCATTATTTAGGATCTCAGATTTTAAAATTAAATCAGTCATACGAAGAATTTTTTAATGGACGTATTTATGCTTGTATCTATCTTTTTTTAATTTGGCCTTTCTTCAAGTATGATTGTTACATTTGTTGTTCTTCCATCCCTTAAAATTTCTAAATTCATTTCGTCTCCTACTGTTTTCACTCTTTGAAGATGAATTAAAATATCGTCAATTTTTCTCACATCTATCCCATCAACTGCTGTTATGATATCTCCACCTACTGAATATTCTTTACCGTTACTTTCTACTGTCTTATCTGAACCAATTAGACCTGCTTTTGATGCAGGACTGTCTTCCACAACTGTGATCACAAGAAATCCAATTGCATCATTTAATTTTAATACATTTGCCATATCTGGATCAATATCTCTACCTGAAATCCCGATCCACGGATGTTTGTATTCTCCTTCATTGATTAACGTGGGAACAATTTTTGCAACTGTTTGCGATGGAATTGCAAATCCTACTCCTGTAAATTCCCCTGTTGTTGATTGTATTGCTGTGTTAATTCCGACGATATCCCCTCTCATGTTTAACAGCGGTCCGCCTGAATTCCCTGGATTAATTGCTGCATCTGTTTGAATGACATCTGGAATTGAGTACCCTGAACCTGATGGTAATAACCTTCCAATCTGACTAATGATTCCTGATGTCATAGAACCAGATAATCCAAACGGATTCCCTATTGCTGTAATTGGTTCACCAACTTTTAGATTAGATGAATCTCCTAATGTTAATGGGTTTAATAATCTCAAATCTGCATTCACCTTGATAACGCCGATATCTGTGTATTCATCAATACCTATAATTTCTGCATTATATGATCTTCCATCCAAGAATGTTACAATTGTTTTAGTTGAATCATCAACAACATGCGCATTTGTTATAATGTGTCCTCTTTTATCAAACACAAATCCTGAACCGACACCTCCAACATCATTCATTGTTTGATTTCTTATTGTGTTAACTCTAACAACACCTGGTTCTGCCTTTTCAAAAATTTCTATTAATGATATTGTATTAGTTTTAGATTCTGCTAACACGACTTTATTGATTTCATCTATTTGATTTTGTATATCAGTTTCATTAGACTGTGTTGGAATGATGAAAATCATTGAAAATATGATAAATACACTGATGCTTCCTACTGTTGTACCAACAAAAATTCCTGATTTATCCATAAATTATTTCTGAATTATTAATATGTAAACTATTCTTTTTTATTATATGCTGAGAGAACTTTGAGTGTGATCTTTCATTGAATAACTTCTACCTCGCCATGAAACTGATGATGAACCTTTAGCTTGTATTAAACCTGTGAGAAATCCTAATGTAACAATTAGTCCTCCTAACGGAGCACATATTGCATAAATTAATTTTAATTTTAATCCCATTTTGACTTCAATAATTGCTCCAGTAAAAATTAATGTGGATGCTACTGCAGCTGAAAAATATAATATTTTTGTAGCAGTTGACTCAATTGGGAAAAAGCTTGTAACTGCAAATACTGGAAATGGAATGAACAACAAAAATAGCACTGCAAGGAAACTACCAATTGCAATTTTTTCGCTTTGCAAATAAAGTGGAATCATTAGTCTCTTTAGCGCATGCCATAATGTTATAGAATCCCTTGCCCAGACTGCATCGATAAGGTGATCTCCTCGAACAATTCTCATTTTGTGTCCTGATTCTTTTACTTTTTTCCCAAGTGCCCCATCCTCAACAATTTCATGTTTGACTCCTTCGTGCATTCCTACCTGTTCGTATGTTTTTTTTGTAATTATGAAAAAACTTCCAAAAAAATATGCTGCTTTCTTTTTTGGATTATTTACATTAATTGCAGAAAATCTTGTATGCAAAAATGTTGATATCATTGGAAGTGAAATTCTGGTCAGAAAATCAAATGTAAGTAATCTGGGAATTACTGATAATGCATCTAATTGTAAACTTAGTAGATGTGATACTGCTAATGAAATTACTTGTTTTGAATGCTTTGTATCTGCATCTGTAAACAAAAATAATTCCCCTGTTGCTTTCTTATAACCTTCCATACATGCCCAATTCTTTCCCATCCATCCATTTGGTTTTGGATTTGCTGTAACGTGAATTATTTTAGAATTATTTTTTGCGTATTTTGTAATTATTTCTCCTGTTGAATCTTCTGATGAATCATCAATCACCACAATTTCATAATTTTGATAATCTTGTTTTATTAGTGACTCCAAACAATTTGTAAGATATTTTTCTTCATTTCTTGCAGGAAGAATTATTGAAACTTTTGGTGTTAAATTGTTTGTATTTTTGAATTTGTCTAAATATGGCGTTTGTGTAAAAGACTCAATCATTGATTTGATTAGATATGCCCATGCTCCACAAATGCCAATTACAATTGATGCAAATACAAACGTGAAAATTTCTACAATTAATTCCATTATTATTCCTCAATTTCTTTTTTGATACTTTGCATTGCTTGCTCCGTTCCACTTTTAATGTGATTTTTTATTATGCTTGTAAACATATTCATCATTCCTGATAATTTTATATTCCAAACTGTTTTCATTATCACTTTATTGTTATCTGGAATTAATGTAATGATTTTTGTACCGTTCAAAATTCCTTTTGTAAATACTGCTTTAATTTCTTTTTTAGGAATTAGATGAATTTCTTGCCAGCATTTTTGGTCTCTAAACGCTATGGTTATTTCTCTCTTAATTTTCTCTCCGTCTTTTGATAATGTTTTCACTTTTTTAGTTCCTTTCCAAAATTTTGGCTCATTATCTATATCTGAGATTACTTCCCATGCCTTATCTAGGCTGGATATGATTTCTGTTTGAACAATAATTGTTGCCATCTTTGATTCAATCCCTTTTTGTATCAAATATATTAGATTCCACTTTATATTGAAACAGACTGTGATGGGCCAATGCCTAAAATCCAGAACATTAACTCCGGTTCTAATGGCCTTGACCATTCTTCCGTCACAGTCCATTAAAATTTAAAAGAACATATCGTTTTCATCTTATATGACTAAAATTGCAACATTTGATGCAGGAACATTTTGGAAAAATGCCTATGCTCATCAACGTGGAAAATTATTGAAAAAAGTAGCTGTCCCTGACGATCAAATTATTGAATTGGTAAATAAAAAATATCTTGATCTGCCATCTGCTCTCAAATACGAAATTGAAACTAGTGGAATTACAAAAAAAGAATTACAATAATGCAAATTCATTTTAAACGGATTGATTCAGAATTAACATGACAACAGTTTCATACAGTGATTTTACAAAATTAGACCTCAGAGTGGCAAAAATAATTGCAACAGAATCAATTGAAGGAAAATCTAGAATAATTAAAGGTAAAATTGACTTAGGTGGTGATGATCAGCGGGATGTAATTATTGGAGGTGCACAGTATTTTCAGCCTGATGATATTGTTGGCAAACTTGTCATTGTACTTGCAAATTTAGAACCAAAAACAATGGCAGGTGTTGAGTCTAATGCAATGCTGTTGGCTGCCGACGTTGATGACAAGCCATACTGGTTGACTGTCTCTGAAGAAATTGCTTTGGGTAGTCCTATTAAATAAAAAACTTAATCGTAAACCATTAATCCTTTTTCTTCTAGTAATGAATGTACGTTGTTTACTGATCTGTATACCTCAGTTTCAAGTTTTGCACCGACACAAACTAGTTTTCCTGATGCAAAAATCAAGATGACTGTTTTTGGATCAAGCATTCTGTGAATCAATCCTGGGAACTGTTCTGGTTCGTACATGCTTCTTGGCAATGTTCTTGCTGCTTGCTCCAAGTTGACCTTGCCGCCAAGATTAATTGAAGATACAATGTTTTGAATTGAAACTACTGCATCTTTTTTTACTTTAATTCCACCTTTTCTGAGTTGTTGAACAACTGTTTTTACTGCTTTTTTTGCTAATTCTTCTGATTTAGAACCTGTGCAGACCATCTTACCTGAACTAAAAATCAATGTTGCACTCTTTGGAGTTTTTAATCTAAAAACTAATCCTGGAAATACATCTGGATGATATTCTACATCTGGAAATGTTTTTGTAATTTCATTTAAATCCATTTTTTGTTCAACTGAAGCTGAGGCTACTACGTTAACTACACTAATCATTGGTTTTGTTTGAGGCATGTCCAGTTTTTTTCTGTCCTACTATATAAAAGGACTATATGCTTCTATTTTTCTAGATTTTATCATTACGAATCATTTAATTTACATCTGAAATTTTTTCACTATGTTGAATTTCACAAATTTTGATTTAGAACAAGTATTTTCGATGAATGATGAAACCAATCCTTTGATGATGTTAATTTGGATTGTACCGATAATTATTTTTGTTTTTTACGGTCAACAAATTCAATTATTGGTTACATCTGGTGAAATAAAAAAAGCAATAAAAAAATTAGATGTTTTTAGATCTGATTCAAAAAAAGAATTAATTAATTATGTTAAAAAAAATCTTGATCCTGTAAATGATCCCACAAAAAAAATTGAACAATTTTTAGATTATTTTACGATAATGCCAGTTGATATGGATCCTAATGGGATTGTTGAAAAAGTGCGACATACTGTTAGATCTAGAGAAGATTATACTAGAAATCAAATAAAATCCCTATTTTCTGACATTAGTGATCTTGAATTAAATCGTGTTCAAACTTTATTGGAAATTGCCTCGTCTTTACAAATGATTCACAAAATTGTTAATCATATGTACTTAACAGCAAAAAAACAAAAAAATTATCCACTGATTTTACCTTTACAAATGATTTTACCGTTTTTGATGGAACATGCAAGAGCAATGATTTCTGCAATACCTGCATTTAAAAATGGACAACCTGTTGGAGATGGAATTGGACCTATGGTGGTTGGAAAAATGATGCTGCATGCTGAAAAAGAAATAATTTCATTTCAAACTGTATTGGCAAAAATTGATTATGAAAAAAGAAAATTGTTTTTATTAAAAGCAGAAGGACCTAGTTCAACTGTTGGTAGGCCTGATGATGCTCTACAAAGTATTATCACTCAAAATAAAATAGATGCAATTATCATGATTGATGCTGCATTAAAAATGGAAGGAGAAGATTCTGCATCTGTTGCACATGGATTTGGTGCTGCAATCGGTGGAATTGGGACTGAGCGGTATCAAATTGAATTTATTGCAAATCAAAACAAAATTCCAATTTTTTCAATTGTAATAAAACAATCTGTCACTGAAGCAATTACTTTGATGACCAAGGAAATTGCTGATCAAGCTGATAATGTTCGCTCACAAGTTTATGAAATGATACTTGAAAACTCTCTTGAGGGTCAATCTATAGTGATTATTGGAGTTGGTAATACTTCGGGAATTCAACAATGATTTTTTCTAAAGAAAAAATTACTCTTGCATATACTATTGAAAAATGCTCAAAATGTAAAAAATCTCATAAGCGAGATTTTGCTAATGGTGATATTTTGTTTTCAAATTCTTCACAATGTACTTTTTGTGACGGTGTGACAATAATTGAACAGATCTTTGGCGAAATTTTACAAAAATAATCTTTCACTATCATGTCAAAAGATAATTGGATAAATACTCTGATTCATTTTAGAGAGTTATCATTCGATTAAAATGAAAAACAAAATTTCTTTAGCAAAACAATGTGCAATCAGTCAACACAATGGGCAATATCGAAAAAATAATCACACTCCTTATTGGCATCATTTACGCGATGTAGTAAAAAATCTTGAAATTATGGGAATTAAAGATGAATCAATTTTGTGTGCTGGATGGTTACATGATTCCATAGAAGACACTTCATTTGATTTTGATGATATTTCAAACATTTTTGGAAAAAAAATTGCTCAAATTGTATCTGATGTGACAAAAGAAACTCGATTACCTAAAAACCAGCAAGAAAAAAATTACTTAAAACAATTATCTGCCGCTTCCTGGGAGTCTAAAGTTCTTAAATTTGCTGATATATCTGCAAATATTTCTGATTTAAAAAATTCTGAATTAACCAAAAAGCAAAAACTAGTTCAGATAAAATACAAAATAAAATATCTTGATGTAATTCGATCTGGAATTATTACACATAAATCAAAAATTCCTAATTTATCTACATCGATTAATTCTCTAAATCTGATTCTTGATCAATACAATCAGCGAAATATCACTCTGTTCTAAATTTTAAATTACATGTTGGACAAAACCATGAAATTGTTTCACCTTGTTCTCGAAATAATAATCCCCCACATTTTGGGCATTGTCTAATTTCTTCACTCATTGTCTATGCTAATGCTTTTGTTGTTACTGTTGCACCATTTTCCATTGGGATGAATGTGTGCTCTGCTTGAGCAACTCTTTGTTCATTGACTTCAATTAATACTGGATAAGCTTGAACAGCCTTTTTCTTCACCAAAATATCTAATAATTCTCTGGCTTCTTTTTCTTCCCATTTTTTTGTAATCCATCTTAATGCAAATGGTAACATGTTGAAATTTTCCCAAATAAAATTTAATAATTTGTCCGCATCATCATTTTTTGTTTTTTTCCTAGAATTAATTGCAAAGATATTTTTAATTTTCCCATTTCTTACAAATCCTCCTCCTTGTTCTGTTGTAACAAATGGTTCACATGCGTAAGCTGTATTTTCAGAAAGTGAAAATCCACCTATTGACCAAATATTTGGAATTGATTTTCCAGCATGAATTGTATATTGTTCTAATGAATGCCCACTAAGATTTGCAATTGGTTTGAACCCCATTTGTTTGATTGTTTTTTCAATTGTACGACCAATGTCACTTGCTTTAACACCTGTTTTGATCATTGACATTGCATTTCCTAATGCATCTTCTGCCGCTTGAACTAATCCATCGAACTGTGCATCATAACAAACAGTAACTGCTGTATCTGCAATGTATCCATTGATTTGTGCTCCAAGATCAATTTTTACTAAATCTGTGTCTTTGATTGTAATTGGATCATTTGGTTCTGCTGTATAGTGTGCTGCAATTTCATTAATACTAGCATTAACTGGAAATGCACATTTTGCTCCTCTTTTTTTAATTTCATTTTCTACTTCTTCACAAATTTCATAAACTGTTTTACCTATCCAATCTTTTACTCGAACCATTTCTCTAACTTCTGCTGCAATTTTACCTGCATTGACATAATCTTCAATTGTCACAATTTTATTCCTCCATCTACCTTTAAAATTATTATCTGTGAAGCTTAAATTGGGGCATTTTCGTATTTTGCTGGGATCGTGGTCTAGCTTGGTATGATTCTGCGTTTGGGACGCAGAGGTCGCGAATTCAAATTTCGCCGATCCCACCATTAAATCATTATATTATTATCAAATTGAATTCTTTTTACATTGCCGAGCAATGAAGATGAGTTAGAGAAATGACTTTGAAATGAAGTAAACTAATGGCACTGAGCCCGGCAAACTTTTATCGATTCAATTTGAAATATTTTTATTGAAATTTGAGCGTCGAGATATTGTTTTAATTGCTGGCTTAATTTTGGTAATGCTTGGATTAATTCAATATTTGGGACCTGCGTATTCTGCAATAATTGTCATCCTATTGTATTTTGGAATTAAAGTCTATGTGGGTAAAAAGCGTCAATTAATTCAAAAAGATGTAGGTGAAGGAATTTGTATGGAATGTGGTTCAAAAATTATTCATAAGAAATGTCCAAACTGTGATGAATTTAAGGAATAATTCATTCGTATCTCTTAATATTGTAGATTTTGATTACTTTTTGATGATTTTAAGATCTTTGACTTTAACAAATAGCTCAACTTTTTCTCAATCTAATTCTAAAATGAGTCATTTAATGAAGAAATATAGGAAATCTAAATGACTCGTCTCCCTATTTTTCTGATATTTGCAATATTGATTACTTCAATTTCTTTACCTGTATTTGGAGAATCCATAACTGATCACGTTGTAATAAATGAAGTTGACACAAATCCTTTTGGTGATGATTCACAATCTATAACTGAATGGGTTGAGATTTTCAATCCAACTGACTCTGAAGTTGATTTGAGTGGTTGGAAAATTGCTTCGACAACAGTTTTGAAAAAAACTCTCACTATTTCTGATGGTGTTGTTATTTTCCCAGATCAAATTTTGAAATTCACTTATGACAACATTTGGTTTACTGATTCTGGTGAATCTGTTGAATTAAGAAATTCTTTAGATGAAGTGATTGATAAAACTCCTTTTGTTGCAGATCTTCAAAATGATTTTAATTCTTGGCAAAGAACCTATGATGGTTATACTGATTGGGAATTTTCCCTTGCTTCAGCTGGTGCCTCAAATGGTAAACTTACTCTATCTGATAATTCTTCTCAAATTGAGATTACTTCTTCAACTGATAAATCTGAATACTATTTTGATGAAACTGCAATAATTCAAGGAACTGTTTCTGAAAAAGTCTTTGTTGAAATTCCTACTTTTCAAACTGAACCAATCTTGATAAATATCTCTGGTCCAAACTTCCAACGATCAGTTTCTTTATATCCTGATAATGATCTAAATTATGAAACCAGTTTGGATTTGGTTCAAGTTTTAGGAATTTCTGTGGGAACTTATGTTGTAACTGTAAATTATGCTGGTGAATCTGCAACTACGAGTTTTTCTGTGGAACCTGAAATAATTCAAACTATTGAAGATGTTGAATCTGTCTTCAGTATCACAACTGATCAAAATGAATATCTTTTAGATCAATCTATTTTGTTAACTGGCACTGTTTCAGAAGTAATACCTTTTGAGAGTATGGAATTTACGGTAACTGATCCTACTGGTAGAGAAATTACTAGTGGAAATCTGTTTACCGTAAATGGCAAATTTAATACATCTCTATCAATAAATTTTGCTACACCTGTTTATGGTAATTATATAATAAATGCAGAATATTTTGAGCAAACTTCCTCAACCCAATTTACTCTTATTGAAAAAATCGTTGATGTTGAAGACTCTGTTTCACTAGATGACATGGTTTTGAATATAGATGAGTTTCAATATCTTCCAAATGATTATATGACAATCTCTGGAAGTTTACCAAATTTTGATTCAGATAATGATATTTACTATCAGGTTGTATACTTGAATTTCTATGATTCAAAAGGAAATCCCATCAGTTTTACTGGAATGACAAAAGATACTAGCAGTAAGGATGGAACTGTTGTATTGTTTACCTCGACAGCAATTCCAAATAATCTTGGTGAATTTGATGTTACAGTAAGAATTCCTTCTGTCATATTTCCTATAGGTGATTATGTCCTAAAAGCTAATTATGGTGGTCTCTTGACTTCCAAAATTTTTTCAATTGTATCTGAAAAAAGTTCTATAGTTGAAAATCCTACAGGTGTGGGTAATCCTAATTCATCTATCCCTGGAAAAACCTCTTCAAATGAAGAAAAAGATGCAGGTGGATATGTTGTTTCTACTGTAAAAACCATTGTGGAAAAAACTAATAGGATTTCTGATAATTCAATTTCAATAACGACTGAGAATAAATCAATTGATGAACAATCTGTAAAACCTAGAGTATTGTCTGGTTCAATGATTACTCCTTCAAAAACTGATTCATCTAAAGTTAATTTACAAGTTTCATCTAACTCTGGAATTTGTATTATTGGTCAAAATTCTGATTGTCTAGTGAATGAATCCACTCGAAAACCTGGACAAATTTTTGAGGTGGTTAATGTTGATGGATTAAATTTCAATGTGAGATATTCTGGTCCTGATGTACGATTAGAGAAATTTAGTATCTTACCTGAATCCTCTGAAGATTTCTTACCTGACACAAATTGGAATGTTGAAGTCCTAAAAGATGATGAAATTTCTCGTTTTTACTATAAAATTACTTTTAAAACAACACAGTAAATTCAAAATACTCATTATCTGAAAGTCTATTAAATTGAAATTACAAGTTTTAATGTTCTATCAAGATGACCCAAAGAAATGTACTGCTGCTAAAATGGTTAAATTTGGTCTTGCTCAAAATATCAAAAAAATCGGTTCAAAAGGACTTGTTTTAGATCCTTTTGCTGAAAAAATTCTGCTCCCTAAAGACAATTCCCTCATTAATTCTATTGTTGGAATTGACTGTTCTTGGAATCTCGCAGATCATGCTTTTTCCCAAAAATTTAATGGTGTTAAGCGAAAATTACCTCCACTACTTGCTGGTAATCCTGTAAATTATTCAAAATTAAATAAATTAACTACTGTTGAAGCTTTGTCTGCATCATTGTTTATCCTCGGTCATGAAGAACAAAGTTTAGAATTATTAAATAAATTCAAGTGGGGACACACTTTTTATGAATTAAACCAAAATCTGTTAACTGATTATTCAAAAGCTGAAGATGAAAAGCAAATCAAAACAATTGTTGTCGATTATGGATTGTGTTGATATTTTCTTTTTACATATGCTGCGAACACAAAAATTAAGATAATTCCAATAATTGGAATTATCCATACACTGTCATTTGTTTTACTTTCAATATTTTTTGTGTCGATGATTGTTTTTGGAACTTCTGTTTCTTTCTCAGTAACTAGAAAACTTGTTTCATAAAAATCTGGTTTTAACACTGAATTTGAAATTCCAAATATTTTGATCTGATTTGTGCCTGTTTGAAGTTTTTTTGTAATTTCTGATGTTATTTTGATAACTGTTTTATCTTCATCAATTTCTATTTCTTCAGAGGTTTGAATTTCTCCCTTGTTGTCTATTATGAAATATAATATCGAGTCTGTTTTGAGAGTTTCTATGTTAATTTCTAAATTATTTCCTTTTTGAATTATTTTTTCAAAATTAATTTTTTTAATCACTGGAAACTTGGTGTTTTCAAATTTTTCCCATTTTCCAGCTTTAAATGGATATGTTCCATCTTCAAAAGCTTTGACCGTAATGGTTCTTGATTCTGGTGCATATGATTCCAAATAAAATGGACCATTGCTAATAACTGCATGATTGTTCTCTTCTATCCATTTAATTGATGAATCATACCTATCTTCGTAATATTGAGGTGGTAAGTTTAATCCATTTAATGAATCTGGAATGTATTCATTCTCTTTAAATTCTTGCAAATTATCCTTGATGATCTCCGCATCTTTTGGTACAATTAATGAAAGCCAATTTATGCTCTTATTTGTTGCACCCGATCTTGAAAACGAAACTTTTCCTTCAATAACTGCTTTTTCCATAGATGCAGTAATCTCCCATGGAACTGGAGTCCATAGTGCTGCCCATTCTGCAATTTCATTTTTATCAAAATGCCAATAATCTACATACACCTCTACTGTATCATCATCAAGTTGATTAATTGCTATGATTGTCTCAATACTCTGGGCTGCCCTTGGTGTAAATTCTGTATCGAATGTTTTGTCTTTTTCGTCACTTTGTGTTCCCCATTCTATTGTAAAATATAACGAATGCAAAATATCATTCATATCCATTGATTCTCCGTTGTGCCAATTACTAAATTCAAAATCAAAAGTTACTTTACTTGTTGCAAATGTGTCCGTAGGGACGCCACTCCATTTTTGTAATGATGGATTCCACATTTTTGACTCTAAAGGAACTTTAATTCTTCCATCAATCCCTGATGTTTCAATTTCCCATTGTGCTCTAACTGGAAATGTTTCACCTGTAAAAGGATGTTTGAATGTACTTGGGTCTGAAATTATTCCCCAAATTTGTCTACTATAAGTATCTGTTAATCCCATTATTGGGTTCCATGCCCCTTGATAAATTTGCTTTACTCCTATAACTAATTCTTCATCATTAGCTTTTACATTAATTGGTGTGAATCTACTTGGCACTCCTGCACCAAGGTCATTAACGACCCCTTCAATGTTTTCATTGACAACATACTGATCAATTTTACTTGCTAAAAAAATTCTTACTGATTCATTCACTCCTTCAATAATTGCTTTTTGAATTAATTGTGATCTTTTTTCAGAGGTTTCAAAATCTCCTCTGTAAATTTTTTGTGTAAATTTATCTAATTTTTCATTTTTATAATTCCAATACGTTGGATCGTTAAAACCAGGCATATTTGAAAACCAAGGCGAATACATCTGACCGAGTCCAATTGAATCATATTTGACAAATGCTGAGCGTCCCCATCCTTCTGTGTATAAATTCCAATTCATTTCAGCGGGATCTGAGCCATAGACTACAACAAATGCTTTGTTCAAATCACCATAGTCTTTTTTTACTGTAAATCCAATATTTTCTAATTCCACTGATAATATTTCCCCAATTGATTTTCTTACTGGATCATCACTTCTGATGAAAATTCCAATCTCAATTTCCTTGTTTTTAATTTTCCATTTGTTATCCTCTTTTATTGCGCCTCTTTCAATCATAGATTTAGAAATAATTTCATTTGCTAATGTGGGATTGTATTTGAAATTGAATGACTCTAATTCGTTAATTACTGTTAAATATTCAGGATCTGTTGGACCGTAATATGATATTATTTGAGATCCAAACCCACTCATTAATTCATTAACAATTAATTTTCTATCTACCAAATAATTTAATGCAAATCTTGCATCTTTATTTGAAAACGGATTAAATTTGTCTGCATCTGCAGGATTTACTAGTAGACTATATGATCCCCCTGTAGAATCAAAAATTTTCAATCCTTCTCGTGCTTGTTTGTCTTCTAACCTATCTGATGAAATTCGGTAGTAATACATGTCCAAATTTCCGTTTTTCACTTCTTCTAATGCTGTATTTTCATCTAGATACTGAATAAATTTTATTGAATCAACAAAAGTATTTTTTTCTGCATATGATTCATTCTGTAAAATAATAATTACTGAAAGAGCTAGTATGAAAACTAGCATTTTTTTCATAACATTATTTTTTGATGCTTGTAATAAAACCTATGTTATAACCTTGATGACGTAATCACCTAAAACCTATATCTTGCCTACTCTTCAAAATTGATAATTGAAAATTCATCCTAAAATGATTAATGGCTTGAATGGAATAATTCCGGGTGGTGTATCTGTAAAAGATTTCTCTAAAGTAACCAAAATAGACATGAACACATCTGAAAATATTTTAAAAAATTTCATGAGTCATGGAATTGGAAAATTTGATAATGATTTTTATTATTTTGAAAATGGCGATAAACTAAAAATTGCAATAATCTTAATTGAGCATGGACTTCCTTTGGACGAGATTTCTATTGCATTGGACTGGCGTGATTTTGAAGGATTAACTGCCGAAATTCTATCTTCAAAAAATTTTGCTGTTATCAAAAATATGATGTTAACAAAACCTAGAATGGAAATTGATGTTGTCGGTATTAGGTTGGGAATCGCAATTTTAATTGATTGCAAACATTGGAAAAGATATAGCTCGTCATCACTGACTTCTGCTGTTAGAAAACAAATAGAAAGAACAAAACAGTATGTTGCAAAAACCTCTGGTTCAATGGCTGTACCTGTGATTGTGACTCTTTATCATGATAAAATTGATTTTATTGATAAAGTCCCAATTGTCCCAATTTTTCAGTTTTCTTCATTTATTGATGAATTTTATGGAAACATAGAGCAAATGAAAACTATAGAAAAAGAATAGTGATGAATAATCCTAGACTTCCAATTACAAACATTTTTGTTATTTTCAATGAATTTTCTAATGCCTTTGAATAATCTTCGTAGATACTTTGACCCATTACTTTTACACGTGTTTCGTTTTCCAAAATTTCATATTTTGCTGATTTTATACCCTCTTCTGCTTTTTTTGCAATTTCCATAAACCATTTTGAGAGTTTATCGCCACTTGTAATTAATCCTAATTGATAATATCCATTTCTGTTTCTGACTTTGACTGATGCATAATGTGTATCTGATGTACAGATTTCTAATAGATCATATCCATCATTTGCAAAATTTTCTATGATCTTTTCTCTTACCCCATTTTCCATATTGTTTGCATCTGCCCATCCTAAAAAATATTTTTTATTGTTAATCTTTAAACACGTCATTCCCAATCCTCCTTTTGCAAGATCTTCTGTCCAAACATCCATGTCACTTGTATTTGCATATCCAAATTCTATTGGAAAACTTTCTTTTGTTATTAATGAATCCAAACATGATTTAGCAGCTTTTAACATGTCTTCCCCATCTTCTTGAGAAATTTCTTCCCCCATTGCATTATGACAATCTACTGTCATTATTTTTGTAAAATTTCTGTTTTTACCATATTGCTCAATCTCTTTTTTCATATAACTTGGTATGTCTTCCATTCCATGCGGTGATAGTGATAATAACAATAGTGGATTATTACCAAAAAGCATTCCTGTAACTCTTGCTTTGTTAATCTGTACCACCACTGGCTCAGTGCATTTAACTCCTTTTTCTTTAACTTCACTTTTTTCTAAATTTTTCAAGTAATTGTTTACTTCATTTCGTGATGGTAAATTTAATGCATGATCAGAAATACTATGCATTACCATTGCTGCTGATGACAAATTCTTGTAAATAAGATATGGGATGTTACTGCCTCCAACTGGATGATAGGGTCCTGGATGTATCTCAGGCAAAACCATTCTAAATTCTTTGGTTCCGTCTTCAGATGAAAATTTAATTTGTGATGTACCTACATTCGTTTCTGTTGCATGCTGTTCCATTAATTCTTCAGCATCATCAAAATCGTTTCCTTGTGATGCCAGATATGCTTGAATTGTTTTATGTGTACTTTCCATTTGAGGCCTTCCTGCTCTATCTGTCATTCTTGACCATGTGCTTGCAATTATTAAAAATGCTAATCCATATCCTAATCCTATTGGGTCACTTAGAATTGAATACCATGATTCTTGTGGAATTAAAACAAAAAACATTGCAAGTGGTTGAATAAATGCAATTGCCCATGCTTTTTTTAAACTTAATCCTAATGTTGTTGTATAAATTCCAATTCTAAAACTTGCAAAAAGTATCATTCCAAATGTAATGAAAAATAATTCTACTTCTTTTGATAATACTATGCTTGATAAAATTCCCATAAGAATTGTAACCACCCATAACATACTTCCAAAAAGTGAAGAGTGTAATGATTTTGAATATTCTTTTTTCTTGGTAAATCTTGTATCCAATAATTGAATCACTGTAAAAATCCCTAATACCATTGGAATTCTATACCAAAATTCGTCTATACTGAGATTGTTTAGATATCCAAAATACGTAGCAAGTACAATCACTACTCCTACTCCTAACGATGCAGCTAGTGAAAAATAATGTGAACCTGGATTCACTAGAGTAAGTGAAAATCTGTTATGAATACTTGAAACGTCGTCTTGTTCCTTTTCCATTGTTTTTTCACGGAGCAAAAAATAGGTCAGCTATCCATGAGATTGCAATTAAACTGATTGGAATTGATACAACTATTCTAGGATCTAATTTAAAACCTTTAGTTTCGTCCTCAAAGAATCTCATAAGGCCTCCACTTGATGCTGGAAGTGGAGCTGCTTTATCGGCCATTATGATTCAGAAAAACGAATTTTACCATAAAAACTTTCTTATTTTTCTTAAATTTTGCTAATTGTCTCAATTACTGAATTAATGGATTTAAGAATTTGTTGCTGTTTGCTGTGATCTTTTTCTTGTTCTAACTCTTTTGATAGTGATTCTAATTTTTTTTCAAGAGTATTTTTGAGCACATTTTCTTGTTTTTCCACCTTTTGTGCATCTGAAATTTTCTTTTTTTCTGGTTTGCGCCCACATTTGATGCATAACGCCTGACCATCTTTCATGACTCTAACTCCTTTACAATATGGACATGGTTGACTGAGTAATGTTGCACCATTTAGCAACATTTCTGCTGCTTTTTTTTGTAGATCTTTTGACATCATTTTCTATTGTTTTTCGATTTAAAAAATCTGATTATTAGCCTCAAACAAGGCTTAATAGTGCGTATCATCGAATTCATTTCGAACGTATGGCAGTAATTTGTAATACTTGTGGTTTACCTGAAGATTTGTGTGCATGTGGAGAACTTGCAAAAGACAGTACTAAAATTATAATTCGATTAGAAACTCGAAGATTTAAGAAAAAAGGAACCATGATCGAAGGGTTAGATCCAAAATTAAATAATTTGGAAAATGTTGCTAAAGATCTAAAAAACAAATATGCTTGTGGCGGTACTGCAAAAGAGGGATATATTTTCCTGCAAGGTGATCATAGAGATACAATAAAGGATACTTTAGTCAATTTGGGTTTTGCAGAAGATACAATTGAACTTCATTAGAAAAATTGAAAAATTCAAATAAAATACTTCAACTATTTGGAATTCCTTTCACTGCACTATTATCTGTACTTTTTGGATTGCTTGTGATTTCTTTTCCTATTGGAATCTATGTTGTTTTTGAAAGCGACATAGGCGATGACATAAATTATGATTATCCAATTTCACATTTGGATATTTTCAATAACACTTCTTTCTATCAATCTTCTTTTGATCTTAGTGTTGGTGATATGTTTGTAATTTTATGGTTGTTTTATCTTCTAATTTTTGTCATTTCTGTTTTAGGCCCAAAACAAAATTTTCTGAAATCTATAACATCATTGATTTCAATGGGCAAATATGATGTTAAATTAAATTATATGTTTGCTATCACAAAATGGTTATCCATTCTTGTTTTAATCTCTGCAATAATTAATTTAGTTCAGGAATCTTTTGGAATTGTAACTATACCTCCTCTTGGAGAGAATAATCTAATTCAATTTTTTTATGTATCTTTGGCACCACTATTGGAAGAATTTGTTTTTCGGGTAGTTTTGATCGGAATTCCTTTATTCGCATTGTATTCAAGCCGTGCTTCATTACGGTATTTTTTGAATTGTTTGTGGTCTCCTCCTTCATTAAACATTATAGATTATAGAAAAGCAATTTTCATTATTTTTTTTGTAGGTATTTTATTCGGATTTTCTCATATTGCATTTAGTGATTCTTGGAGTGAAGGAAAATTTGCTCAGGCTACTGTTGGAGGTATTATTTTAGGATGGGTCTATTTTAGATATGGAATTGTTGTATCCCTTTTAATTCATTGGGCAACAAATTACTTTATTTTTTCATATGCTTATTTTATCTCTCAAATAAATTATATTTCAGTTGAACTTGCTTTTACAAACCCATTAATGTTTACTTTGGAATTATTGTTTTTATTTTCTGGTATTTTGGGCATTTCTATTTTATTTTTAAATAAATTTTATCTAAAAGAATCATTAACTTAGAATTTTTTTAATATTTTCTATTAAATTGGGTTTTTCATTTTGTTCTAATAATAAATTCAAATCCTCTTGATCATCCACATCTAACATTATTCTTTTTACAAATACCATTGCAACATTAAGAGTATGTTCTTTTGCTGTCTTCATATGATTTCTATAACTGTCATTGTCATAATGTGTTTTCATAATGTTTGTTGGCATTCTAACTAGTGCGTTAGTGCCATCAAATTTTCTTGATGGAATAATAATTACAAAATTTGGATGCATTTGATATTTTAGTATAAAATCAATATCTTGTGTTTTGATAAGTGGTATATCTTGAGGAAAAACAATTGATGCATCAAAATTATTTTCTAGTAAATATTTGTCGGCAAGAGAAACTGCATCATTGACACTTTTTTCTTCATCATCAATTATTGTAATTGTATCATATTTCTTGCCTAGTTCTATAGCTTTTTGTTCTTTAGTAATTAAAATTATTTTTTCAATTTTGGGTGAAATGTGCAATGTTTGTAAAATCTCTTCTAACATAATTTTACAAAATTCTTCATTTTTTTTAGACGGTAATTCTAAACGAGTTTTAGCATTTGAAAAAGTCTTTACTGGAATGATTGCTGCTATTTTCAAATTAAACGTGTACTTGTTTTAAGATGAAATTTGCTAATGCTTCTTCTGCTAATTTATTTTTCATAGTAATCTTAGTTTCATATGCTTTCATATCCAATCCTTGAATTTTACTAACTAGTGACTTGTCTTTTGTATCTACAATTACATTTGCACAAACGTCTGAATACATTTTTGCCAATCCATACGCATTTGATTCAATTCCTGCAGCTTGCATATATTTTGCAGCTGGACCACTTATTGATTTATCTCCAATTAGTGGACTAACTGCAATAACTTTTTTCTTTACTTTTGATAATTCTTTTCGAATTCCTTTTAGTTGCAACATTGGACCAATTGATGTAAGTGGATTTCCTGGTGCTAATATGATCATGTCTGCATCATGAATTGCATTTATGGCTTCAGGATTTGGTCTTGCTTTGTCTGCACCAATGTATTGAATTCCTTCAACAGGATCTAACCCTCTGTGTTTAACCCAATATTCTTGTAAATGCAATTCTCCTTTGTTGGTAGTTATTCTTGTTTCTACTGTGTTATCCGTAACTGGAATAATATTTGCTGTAACTGCAAATTTTTCACACATCCATTTTGTAATGTCACTAAGGTTCCTTCCATTTTTTAACATGTTTGTTCTGATCAAATGTGTTGCAGCATCTCTATCTCCAACTCCAAACCATGTTTCTTCTCCAAATACTTCCATTTGACGCAAAAAGTTGAATGTATCTTTTTTAATTCCCCATCCTTTTTCTTGGTCTAGTAAATCTGCTAATCCGTAAATTATGGTATCTATATCTGGACAGACGTATAATCCGTATAACCAATAATTGTCTCCAACATTACTAATCACATTGACTTTATTTTCTTGAGCAACTAAACCTCTGACTAGTTTTACTGAACCTGTTCCTCCTGCTAATACTGTAATCATATCATATCCTCTAAAACTGTATTTTGATAATACTTACTCCATATTACTTTTTAGAAAATAGCGATCTGAAAAATTTTAATTTACAATTGCTAATCTAGGATAAGTTTATTACGCCTAAATAGTGGATTTTATTCGTGACTAAAGCAATAGTTTTAACAGTTTTACTCGCAGGACTAATTGTTATTGGTTCAAGTACGCCTGTTTGGGGTGCACAATTAGATTCTAGAATTAATCCAAATAATGCTGAATCACCATTTAAGGTAAGCTATCTCAAAACCGTTTTTGTAGAGTATCCAGATGGTGGTGATTTGTTTGATGCACTGAGTAAAGCCGAATGGAAAACGTTTGGAACTGCTGATGCTACAAGTCCTGATGTTCAAAAATTAATGATGGAACTTAATGCAGGAATTCAAAGTGATGGAAGTCAAGCAAGAATTTCTGATTTGAATGTTTTGTATGAATTTCAATTAAAAGGTAGAAATCTACAAACATCTATTGATTTTCGTGTGATTTTAGAAGGCACATTGACTGATTATGTTATTACTGAAGACTCTCAAAGGAAATTAGTTGATTTGGGATGGAGAGGATTGTCAACTTCATCTCCAATTGTAATTGATGGAATTGAAATCAATATTCCTCTAGAGATTCTCAAATCTCAAGAACCTATAATTTACAACACATTTGTTGGTACTGAAGCTGAAAGTGTTCTTAGTAAGGCATTAATCAATGCAGACTTTATTTTAGAACAACCATTAACTAACTGGCACTTTTTGTTTGATCCAACTGGAATTAATGCTGATGCTAGTACTTTTGGATTAGATGAACAAATTGCAGGATTTGTTGTATCTAGTTGGACCATGGGTGAAAGTAGTATTAGAGAAGGTCGTCAAGTTGAGCGAGTTTTCGAAGCTGAAGTAACTGCTGACAAGAATTATGTTGTACGAAGTGTACAATCTTCTGATCAAGCAAACTTGTATACGATTGGATTTGGTGCTTTAGATATTTTAGATGGTATTGAAATTGTAGGTGTTACTCCAACTCCTCCTGAGGATTACATGACTACATCTACTGGTGATTTTCCTGTAATGATTATTTATGGAATGGCTGGAATGGCTGCAATTGCTGGAATTGGATTTTTTGTTGTAAGTAGCAGATCTATGAAAAAACAATCATCAGAACAACAAGGAATTGATCCATCTAATCTTGTTGGTTACGCAACCAGTGCATCTTCTGGTGGTTATCAAACCAATAGGGGTGAGGCACAATTGAAATCTGATACTGATTATAATCAAACAAGAAATGTTTATGATGAATCCGCAGATACTACACAAGACACTACTACACAAGACACTACTACACAAGACACTACTACACAAGACACTACTACACAAGACACTACTACACAAGACACTACTACACAAGACACTACTACACAAGACACTACAGACAAACCAAAAAAATCTAGAGGCACACTTCCAAAGGGCTTTTAATTATTCTATATCTTCTAATTTTAAAAATTAATTCTTATTTTAAAAGATTTTTTAGATTTATTGAAATTGATTTAATTCATTGATTGAATTTTTTCATTTTTCAATTTTGATTTTTTATTATAATTATTTTTAAAAAATAAATGTGTGCTGGGAGTAACCCTCCTTCTGTTTTCACGATATTTCGCTTTGCAGCCTACCTGAACCTGGTACAGGGACCTACGGTTCTGTTTGGCTTTACTCCATGTGGGTCGTCTTTTTCATTCCTTTTATGGAAATCTCAGGTTTTCACCATCACTGTGCGCCATATTGGATTCTTTTCTGCATCGTTGCCAACCATCTCTGATTATCTATCTCCAGATCACATTTCCTGTATGGAGGGAGGAGTTTCCTCTGCCGTAGCAGCGTTTCGTGCTCCAGCTCACATTTAGTATTATTATTTAATCTGATTTGAATATTACTTTGTAGGTTTTGTGCCTATGATGAATAATGTTCCAAATTCTTTTTTCCATTTTTCGTTTCCATGTACATCTTTGATTTGTTTTGTTTGGACTATAAAACCTGCATTTTTAAAAAATTCTTTCCATTCTTTTTTTGAATGTAAATGCATTTGAATTTTCATCATGTTGGCCCATTTTGTTGTTGCTTTATTGTCTGTGTAAAAATCTGTACCGCAAAAAAATTGTCCTCCTGGTTTTAATAACTTGTATATTTTTTTAATTGCTTCTTCTATTGAATCTGCATAATATATTGACTCCATTGCAAAAACAAAATCAAATTTTCCTGTGTATTTCCATTCTTCTATATCTATGTAAAGAAAATTTTCTTTATTGTTTTTTATTTTTTTATTTGCTTGAATAATCATTTTTTTACTTTTGTCTATTCCTACTGCTTTTTTACATGTTGAAATATTTGCAATGTATCTTATGACCCAACCATTTCCACATCCTACATCTAAAAATGAAAACGGTTTGTTAAATGAAATTTTTTTCAAAAATTTTAAAACATTTTTTCCGTGTCCTTTTTCCATTGATTCTGCTTTTCCATTCATTGCCCACTCATCAAATTTTTTACTTACATTATCCATAACTCGTCTTATTTTTTATTCAATTATAATCTTCTTGAAACTGATGATTCATTCGAATAAATTCTACGTGTTGCTTATAACCAATTATGAATAAATAATTTTGAAAAGAAATTGCCTGATGAATCTTGTAGAAACTGTGGCGGATGTATTGTTGAGTCAACTCGTTGTTTTTATTGTTTCAAACCTACATCTTTGATTTGCAAGAACTGTTTTACAATGACCAATCATCAATTTCATTCGTTATGTATGTCCAAATCGACCAACCAGATCGTATCTGTGCCTAAAATCATGTCTGGCTACTGTGTTTCTACAGTAGCTATGACATGATTTTAAAAATATTATGTCATTTGAAAATTAATTTGATTTATTATTTCCCCTTAACTAAATTAAATAATTGTCTGACTACTAATTTTGGATGACTCATTGCTAATTTTACCATACTTGATAACCCAAAATCAGCTTTAATGAAATCCAAAAATTCTTCAGTTTTTAATTCTTTGATTATGTCTAATTCTTTATCCCATTCTTTATCTGATAATCCTATCCATCTGTCTTGAACTTTTCCTGCTGAATTGATTTTGGATTCAATTGCATTTCTCCAGTTTTCTTCATATGGATAAAGTGCATTTTCATCGGTTTTTTTATTTTTTATTGCATTTGCTGCAACATCTCCTGCAACTCTGCCAAATTTAATTGCATATCTAATTCCTTCTAACACTAATGGATTTGCTTGACCTGCTGTATCTCCAACTAAAATCAAATTATTGAAAACTGTTTTACGTGATAATCCATCATTAGGAATCAAACCATAATGAAATTCAATTGGTGTTATTTTTCCTAATTTTTTTATGGGACCTAATTTTTTTTCTATTATTTCTTTCAGCCTTATAGTTGGATCTATGTTTGATTCTGGTTTTCCTACTCCGACACCAATTCTTGCAATGTTATTTCCTAATGGAAAAATCCATGCATACCCTGCAGGCGTATACTCTTGTCCTACCATTAACCACCATGTATCTGAATCTATATTTTCAACTTTAGCCTCATATTCTGCACCTGCTCCAAATCTTTCCCATTGATTAACATAACCCATAGCTTTTGAAATTGTAGATGTAAATCCTGTGGCATCAATTACAACTTTTGAATGAAATTCTATTTCCCCGTTTACTCCTATTCCTTTTACTCCTACAATATCTTTTTCTTCATTTTTAATTACTTCGTTGATGTTAGTTTTTACAAAAATATCTACTCCATTTTTTTTTGCCTCATTAGCCAGCCATCGATATGTTTTTCTAACATCTAATACTGCAGCTGTGGCTACTGAATTACTAATTGTAACCGTATTATTGGGTGAAGCAAATGAGAAATTTTTAATTGGATTAAAACAATTTTCAGGAATTCCAAATTCGTTGATACTTTCAATCCATGTCACTCCGCTGGTTCTAACTGTTTCTGCAATTGAATTTTCTTTTTCAATTAATGCTACTTTAATTCCTTGTTTCACAGCTGCAAATGCTGCTGATGATCCAGCTGGACCACCGCCCACTACGACTAAATCATAATTGTGTTTTTCAATCAATTAAATTCTCTGAAATTATCTAGGATATAATTTTGAGGTATGAAAATTTTTATTTTTTTAATACTGGTTCGCCTGTTGAATCATTTTCTCTTTCTGAATCAAATGTCTCCATATGTGCTAGATCTCTGTGTGTATAACTATGAGTTTCCCCTTTGATTTTTCTACAAAATTTTGAATGAATCATTTTTTCAACTTCTAGAGTTGTTTCATTTTCGTGAAATAGACGTTTTCCACAATCTTCACATCTAAATTCAAGCATAAAACTTGTCAATCTCAAATCTATTTAGATGTTTCAGAATTTTTCTATGACTGAAATTTCTATTATTTTTGTATGATCCTAAACTTTAAGATGTTTCTAAATATTTTCTAAATAATGTCCGAATTTGATCCTTTTGCTTTAATGATGTGGGGTATGATAACTGGAATTGCTATTGTAATATTTGGTTTTTCTTATCGTAGTTTTCTAAAAAGAAATAATTTGATTTCCTGATTTAAAAATTATTGATTTTTTTAATATATTCGATTATTCCTGTATAATCATAATCTCCTAATCCTTCGTTTATTGCATTTTCATAAATTTCTTCAGCCTTTCTAATCATTGGTAAATCTATTCCTAAACTTTTAGCTGTACTTGTCATAGTTGTAATGTCTTTTTTTAAATTAGATAATGTGAATGTAGCATCATAATTTCCTTCTATCATCTTGAATGCTTTATTTTCACTCATTCCAGTTTTAAAATATGTTGAGTTTAACACTTCTAAAAATATTTTGGGATCTACATTTGATTTTTTAAGTAATGTGATTCCTTCAGATAGCGATAATGCTAGCATTGTAATCTGTAAATTCATTGCTAGTTTAATTGAATTTGCTATCCCCTGCTCCCCTAGAAAAAATATTTTATTTGCAATTTTTTCAAATATTATTTTATAATGTTCAAAACTATCTTTTGGTCCTGAAGCCATCATTACTAATTTGCCTGTAATTGCAACATTTGGTCCTCCCATCACTGGAATTTCTATTTTTTTGATATGTTTTTCATTGAATTTTTCAGCAATATTTTTTGATTCATTTGGATCAATTGTACTCATGTCTGCAACAACTATTTTTTTATTTTTTGATTCAATTATTCCATTTTTAGCAAATGATACTTCTTTTACAGCATTAGCATCTTTTACTATAATGATTAACAATTCTGATTTATCAGCTAATGATTTTGGTGACTCCATTACCGTTGCACCTTTTTTTTCAACTTCTATTGTTTTTTCTATAGTTCTATTGTACACTGCAACATCATAACCTAAATTCAATAAATTCAGTGTTATTGCTTCTCCTAGCATTCCAATTCCTATAATTCCTATTTTCATCAAATTTTTTCTCCTTGAAAACTAATGACGTTCTTCATCTTGAATTTCCCATTGTGCATTACCAAACCTTGAAACTGCAAATTCTAATTGTCCTATGGTCTTGTCTCCTTTTTTCACTTTAGCAAAATCAAATTTTTTCATTTTGAACAATTTTTCTTTAGGTTTGTATCCTCCTTCAATTACTTTAATCTTGAATTTTTTACTAGCTTTAATGATCATCCTTCTGGCAATTTGAACATCCCCTATCCAAGAAAACATTTCAAAATCTCCAAAATTTTTTGTCGTAATGGTATGATTGTATAATCTTGCTTCTAATTTATTATTTTGATTTTTTGATTGTTCATTTAGCCAATCGACTATTTCTTTACCGTGTCCTTTTTGTACTCCAAATGTTTCTGAATTTCCCATACTGTTATTTGGAATTTTAATACATAAATAACATTTTCAATCAGTGTTAAACTAAAATATTCATGAATCTGTGCATTTTTATGCTCACAATTGATTGCACTGATGTTGAATCTGTCAAAAATGAATTATTAGTTTATGTTGCGGATAAAGTTGAAGCTATTCCAACTTTGAAAAATCACCAATTCACTTTATCTACTTTGGATGATGATGTCATTGATGTTGAATTAGTTATTTCAGCAATCAAGGAATATTTTGATTTTATTAATGAAGGTTCTAATTTTGCTGTAATTTCTAACAAGGATTTTATCAATATTAAATCTGTAAATGGGAAAGTGTTACAACGGAATTCTCAATCACAACAATCTCAAATGTTTTCATGTACTCATTGCGGTTTTATTACTCAATATCAAGTTGAACTTAATGTTCATATGAGGATACACTATCTTTGAATCCTTGTTGATTTTCAACATGATCTTTATAAACAATTATTTTAAAAATAAATCATGAAAAAATTTACAGATAGTAATAACACAAAGGTTTATTGTGAAAAATGTGATTTAGTTTTAAATTCTCGTGAAAAATTCTTGAAACACCTTGATAGTCATTCTTCTACAATTCCCTGTGATGTTTGCCCAATTGATACTGTAATTGACAAATTTGTTAGTTTGTTGAAGAAAAAATTATCTTAGAATATTCTATAAGTTTTTTTAACTCATTTTATCTGCATGAATTATTGAATAAAAAAGGCATAATTTTAGGAATAATTGTTATTTCTATAATTATTGGTGTTGGAATATCTATGTCTTCTACAGATGAGGAATCATATGATATTGATATGACTAAAACTCATGGAAGTATTTCCACTGCATTGGGCTCCCCAATTTTAGGAGACCTTGATGCACCTATAACAATTGTTGAATTTGGAGATTATCAATGTCATCAATGTTACAATTGGTTTCATAATACTAAACCCATGATAATGCGCGATTATATTGAAACTGGAAAAGCAAATTTAGTTTTTGTTGATTTTGCATTTTTAGGTAGAGATTCTCCAAAAGCAGCTCAAGCAACTTATTGCGCAGATGATCAAGGGATGTATTGGGAATTTCATAACTCTCTTTATAATTCTCAAGAGTCTAAAATTGATAGTGGATGGGCAAATTCTGAACGATTGAAAGCTTTTGCTTTTAATTTAAATTTAGATATGAACTTGTTTAACGAATGTTTGGACTCTGAGAAATATTCTAAACGTGTACAATACAATTCTCAACAGGCAAGAGATAATGGTGTTCGTGGAACTCCTGGATTTTTTATTGTTGGTTCTGACTTTGATCAACAACAAGTTGGTGGTGCACAACCATTTTCTGTATTTAAGAGAATTTTGGATTCTATGATCTAAATGATTGAAGTTTTAAAACTTGTTTTTTCCAATTATAAATTAATTCTACTGTCTTTGATAATTTTCATATCTATGATGATCCCATTGTTATTTGTATCAGAATTTATTTTCTTTGAGCCTTTTTTTGTTACTCACATACCTTCCGGAAGTGAAGTCAGTTTTATTTTGATAACAGTGCTTTCTGTACTATCTGCATTGGTCATTCCTATGAATCTTTTTAGAATATTAAATTTTAATTATTCAAAACAAAAAATGAGTGGTAGTGTTTTTGGCTCCATTATTGGTTCCGCAGCTGGCGCATGTAGTTGTGGTCCAATTGGGTTTGCTGTAATTTCCACTTTTGGTTCTTTTGGAGCTACTGCTACTGCATTTTTAACTAATTATGAAATCCCTATCAGAATAATTGCTATAATGATCCTAACGGTGACCTATTTTACAACAATAAAATCTGTCCAAATTGAATGTAAAACAGATTTTTAATTTGGATTGACTAGAAATTACCACTTAGGTAAATTTTTGTAACCTTGGTGTGTATCATTAAGGTAAATTATTACTGTTTGTGACTGTCATGTATGTTCCAATTAGACCAAGTAGACGTGATTCTGATCCTGATGAAATAGAAGATTCTGAAGACTAATTTTCTATTCTTATTTTATATCAAAATACTTAATTTACATGATCTAATTCAGATATTTATTAGCATTTTTAGATTAAATAATATGCAAAATTGGAATCTCTTTTTTGGAATTTTTATTATTTCTAGTCCGATTCTTTTTGCAATGATCGCATTTCCTGACTCGATTGCTTGGAGCTGGAATGAAGGTAGAGGTGGTTACTTTTTTGCTTTAGTTTTTGTTGTTGCTGAATTAATTGGTTTAAAAATTGTTATTTCTAAAAAACGACTACTTTCTGTAATTCCAATTGCATTGTTGACAATGTCTTATTTACTTTCATTAGAATATGGTTTGAGAGAATTTCTTATTGAATCTGCTGCACAATTTAATGTTCAGTTGATTTATTCTTGGACTTGGATGTGGGATTTTATTGTAATGGCAATTTTCATTGTTGTTGCTTTAACCATTTTCTTTGGAAAAAGATGGATACGGATTGCTCCTGCTGCCCCTATTTTTCTTAGTGGTACTGGAATAATTCTCTCACTAGATGCTTTTTTTCCATACGATACACTTGGACCACTACAATATGTTGTTCCTTATTTTGTTCAAGCAAATGTTTGGATTATCACCATGTTTGATCTTGGTACAGCAATAGCTCGTGATAATGTAATGTTTTTACGTGGTGATCATGGTTCTATGGCATTACAAGTTTTCTGGCCTTCTGCAGGTGTACATAGCATAATCATTTTTTCACTTGTTATTGGTGCATTTATGTTAAAAATGAATATTCCAAAGAATCGAAAAATCTTTTATTTCTTTTTAGGTATTATGGGAACCATAGGTGTTAATTTAATTCGAATTTTTTCATTATCTTGGTATGCTCTTAAAGTAACCACTGATCCTGTTGCATGGGAGGAATATCACAAAATTGCAGGTGAAATCATGTTTTTGCCTTGGTTATTTGTTTTTATTTTGGTTGTAATAGTAATAGAATCTAAACGCCTTAAAAAATTGGAATCTGAAAATATTAAAAATTGATTTTTATCAAAAATAATTTGTAATGTTGCTTTGACCTATAATTTCTGTAAGATCTGTAACTTTTACCCCTATTCTTCTAATCTTAATTGTCTGATTGATTAATGCCTCTGATAACAATTGTTCTGCATTTTTTTCCAATTCTTCTAAAGTATTAGTTGAGTTTCTTAGCATTTTTGATTTTGATTTGCTTGATAGATCTGTTTGTACAAAGTGTATCCCAATGGATTTAAACATTTTATTATTTTTTTTAATTACTTCATGTACTTGTTTACACAATTCTTTCAAATTAATTAATAAGAATTCATAATCTGTTGAATCTTTTTTCAAAGTAATTATTTTACTATATTGTACGCTATCTTCTTTTTCTTTTACTATTTCAAAATTTTTCCCTCTTACTGAATTATACAGATACGTTCCAGTTTTTCTACCAAATTCTTTATTCAATGTAAAAATATCAACTTTTTTTAAATCTTTGATTGTTTTTAAATTCATTTCATTAAATCGCAATTCTGTTTTTTTGCCGATTCCTGGAATTGCTCGAATTTTTAATGGTTCCAAAAACTGTTCTAACTTTTCTGGTTCAACCACTGTTAATCCATCTGGTTTTTGGTAATCTGATGCTATTTTAGAAATTAGTTTATTTGGAGAAACTCCAATTGAACAACTTAATTTTATTTTAACTCTAATTGTATTTTTTATTTGTTGAGCAAGATGACTTGCTTTTTTGAAATTTGCTTCTACTCTTTTAGTGACATCTAAATATGCTTCATCTCTACCGACATATTCAAAAATATCTGCATTTTCCTTCATTATTTTCATTGCTTTTTCAGTCATTTGTGAATAATATTCAAAGTCTACTGGCAGAAATACTGCATCGGTTCTACTTTCAAGTCTTTTTTTTGCAAATGAAATTGGAATTCCTGATTTTACTCCATATTTTCTTGCTGTATAATTTGCAGTTGCAATTGCTCCACTATCTCCTCCTCTATCTGAAAAAACACAAACACAAACAGGTTTTGTTTTTAATTCTGGTTTTCTAACTTCTTCACATTGTGCATAAAAATAATCGAAATCTATGTGGAAAATCACTCTTTCCAATACTTCTATTATGATTCTTTGATTATTATATTTTATACGAATATTTTTTTAATTTGTTAAAATCTAAATATTATGATAAATTATTCTTTACATGGATTATCCTGTTTTCGCTGATGAAAATGGTGTAAATTTTAATCCTGATAATATGGAAAAAGAGAAATTATATCATTGTATTTTTGACGATAAAGCAATGTTGGTTTTTAAAGATTCTCAAGATATGATGAACTGTTATGAAATTGAAGAACCTGAATTGGTTGAACAAATCAAAAAATGTCCTTCTGATGATGATCTTGAAAGATTGTTTCAAGACTATTTACAAGGCAAACACCTGAATAATTAAATAAAAGATAAAGTCCTTTTGTAATAATAGGAATTACAAATTGAGTCTTAATAAAAAATCTAATGATGCAGAAGATATTTTATCCGAATTTGATTCAAGAATCAAACCAACACCTGAACCAGAACCAGAACCTGAACCAGAACCTGAACCAGAACCTGAACCAGAACCAGAA
>Ga0208407_1000066_pt1 | contig 46933 bp, 61 predicted proteins | sample ETNtaG_9_FD_185775 | JGI IMG/M metagenome (GOLD analysis project Ga0208407, IMG submission 185775) | Marine microbial and viral communities from oxygen minimum zone, Eastern Pacific Ocean - ETNP201406SV69 (SPAdes) (version 2) | ecosystem: Environmental > Aquatic > Marine > Oceanic ...
CGAAGAAGCAGCCATGGAAGGACTCTCATCCTTATTCGGCTAAGCAACTTTATTCTTTCACCTTAATTTTATACTTATTTTTAATTAATCTTAATTACTCTGTTTACCGCTTTTCTATTTGTTGACAGAATTTTCTTTTAGTACTGAATTTTTTATTTATGTTTTAGATCTATTTGGTACTGTAGCTTTTGCAATTACTGGTGCTTTTAAGGCAATTGAAAAAAAATTTGATTTTGTGGGAATTCTACTACTTGCAACTATCACTGGTGTGGCAGGTGGTACAATAAGGGATGTTGTTTTGGGTAGGGTTCCAAATTCTATTGTTGATCCCGCATATGTGATTGCTACTATTGCTTCAGGAATTATAATCTTCTTTTTGTACTCTAAATTAAAAAAACACTGGAATTTATTTTTGAAATTTGATGCAATTGGTCTTGGTGTTTTTACAATTATTGGAGCAACTTTTGCTTACAATATTTTTGGATTGAATTTTTTAGCCATTTTACTAGCAGGTATTTTGACTGCTGTCGGTGGTGGTGTATTAAGAGATGTCTTTGTCAATCAATCTCCTATAGTATTTGTAAAAGAATTTTATCTTTCTGCTAGTTTTATTGGAATTGTAATTTTTTCAATACTTTTGTATTTTACAGAAGAAATCTATATTGCAACAATTATTGGAATAATTCTAACTACTGCATTGAGGTTAATTGCAATAAAGTATAACTGGAATTTACCTAAAGTAAAAAACACTGATTCTTAGGCTGGTGTATAGTCTTTTGCTTGACCTGCTAAGCCTTTAGCTTGAGCATCTGCTTTTTGTAAAATTTGCTCTTTTGTTTCATCAGTCATGAAACCTGATTCAATAGATACTGAACGTGCAGATTGTGCTGCTTTTGTAAGAATTTGTGTAACGTTATCTGCAGTAATGTAACCTGCTTCAATTGATAGTGAAACTGCTTCTTGGTGGAATTGTGCAAACAAGTCTCTTGTTTTCTCAACATCAACAATCATCTCGTCTTCAGTGTACTTGAGACCTTCTTCAACTGCTGAATAAAGTGAAATTCCTGCCTCTACTGGTTTGATATCTAATTTACCTAAAATTGCTGCTAATTTTTCATTAATTGTATCACCTTTTTTGGCTGGTGTTGTTTCTTTGGCAATCCAAATTGTTCCTTGATCAATCTTTGTTGGAATTCCTGCCTCTTTGAATTCTGTAAGCATTGGTCCTGGTGCAATTCCTGTGTTTTTCTCAGCTACTACAATATCCATACTTGCAATATCTCCAGAACGTGCACCCATCATGACTTTGTTTTTACCTAGTAATACATTGAGTTTGAATGGTGACATGTTTGTAAATATGAACATGATTTGTCCTTTTAGTTCTGTAGAAAATTCTTTCATTCCTGGAATGTCTGATGATTCAAGTGCTTTCTTTGCAACTCTATCTTTAACACAAACAAATTCTACTTCACCTTTCAAAGTTTTTCTTAATGGTAAAATTTGTGTTGAACGAACTTTATTCATTTGAATAATTGAGATTGTTTTGTATTTTTTTGGTAACTCTGCTAGTTGTTGATACATTTCCGTTTTTCTTTTTGGATATGTAGTTCTATTTTCATGCATACTTCTTCTTTATCTCCTGTACTTGTTTTACTGGTTTACCCATTGTAGTTTTTATCATAACTTTTTTGATATTTTTTTCACCGTTTGGTAATTTCTTCTCAATTGTATTTAGAACTGTAAATGCATTAGTTGCTAAATCTGAATCTTCCATAGATTCATCGCCAATTTTACATGAAATTGATAATGATGCTCTTGTTCTAACTTTAATTGATGTTCTAAATCTTGCTAGAAATGCATCAATAGGTGCGTCAAATGGAACTGGTGTTGGCATTTTTCCTCTTGGACCTAAAAGTTGACCAAGTGCTTTACCAACTGTTGGCATAATTTTTGTATCTGCCAAAAAGAAATCATATTTGTTAATGAATTTTCTAGATTCTCTTTTGTTAGCTTCAAATTTTGCTAATTCTTCATTTCCGATTACTGAATCTGCTTTTGCTGCTTTTGCTTTTTGACTCATTTCACCAGTAGCAATTACACATACTGTTGCAGGGGAATTTGTTTTTGGAAGTTGAACTACTTCATTAATTGCAAATCCTTTCTTTACATCAATATCTTTGAAATTAATTATTAGCTCTAAGGATTGTTTAAATTTCGTTTTTTTAGTCTCCTCTTTGGCTTTTGTTACTATCTCTGCCAATTGTGCTTCTGTAATCATTACGAACAAATTCCAGAAAACCTACTTAAAATCGTTTAGAGATCGAGCTTCCTAACTCTCAATTATTTTAAAAAATTTTCTTTTTTTATATTAAAAACTTGTAATTTCAAAGCAATTTTTGACAAAAACTTATAGATATATTAAATGAGACGCAATCTTTTCATCATATTGCATCGATTTGATGATCTTGATATGAAATTACTCTATGAACTAACTCAAGATGGATCAATTTCTGTTCCTGTATTATCTAAAAAACTTGGAATTAACGCCTCTGTTTTGTATAGTAGAATAAAACGATTAATGAAAAAGAAATTAATCAAAAAATTCACTATTGATATTGATCAATCTTTGTTGGGATTTGGAGTGAAGGCTTCAGTTGGAGTTAATCGTGATCCAAAATTAAAAGAAAAAATTCATGAGCAATTCATGGATACTGTTGAAATTATTTCTATTTCTGAAGTAACTGGTAGATTTGATATTATGATTGAAGTGTATGCAAAAAATCTTGAAGCCTTACACTCTGTAGTTATTGAAAAAATTGGAAAAATAGAAGGTGTTCAAAATACTGAAACCTTTGTAGAGTTACAAAAAACCGATAAAGATCCTGTTTATCTTATTGAATAATTATTGGAATTTTTGATCCCATTTACCTTCATTGATTTCGGCAGTAATTTCTTTTGGAGTTTTTCCTTCTACTTTAACTCCTAATGCCACACATGTTCCAATGATGGATTTTGCAACTGATTTTAATGATGATGCATAAGATTTTTCGAGTTTTGTATTTGCTACTTTAACAATTGAATCCATTGTGACATCTCCTGCCCATTCTGTACCTGAAGTACTTGAGCCTTTTTGAATTCCTGCTTCTTTCATGATTAATGCAGCAGCAGAAGGAATGCCAATTTCAATTTCATATTTTTTTGTATCTGTATCTACTACGACAGTTACAGGAACTTTCATTCCCTCGAAATCTTTAGTTTTTTCATTAATTGCTGAGATAACTTCCATGATGTTAACTCCTAGAGGACCTAATGCTGGACCTAATGGCGGACCTGCGGATGCTCCTCCTCCAGTTACAAGTGATGATACTTTTTGTTCTCCCATGTTAAATCAGCTTAATCCCGAAAATTTAATCCTTCCTAAGCTCCACTCGAGAGTTTAAGATAATTTGCATCTACAGTTACTGGTAATTGATAAGACGCATCAAGTAACACAACTGTTGCTTCTTCTTTATCTGCATCTATTCTAGTAATTGTTGCTTTCATTCCTTTGAATGGTCCGCCGGTAATTTCAATAATATTATCTACTTCTAATGTTGAAACTGTTGATTTCTTGACAAGATAACCTTCGATATCTTTGAATTCTAATTCTCCTCTTAATTGACCGCGAATATGTCTGACTCCTTCTACTGCCATGTATGCATCGCTAGGATTGATTGCTTCGATTACAACATATCCCTTAAGATTATCAACTAGTAAAACTGATTGAATGTTAATTTGATTGGCATTTGCTTTAGCTTCTAATAATCTCATTACCACTTTTTCTTGACCTCCAGTGGTTCTAATTGCAAATAAATGTGATTTAATTTCTTCAGACAATTTTATCGACCAAATGTTACTACCGAAAACACAAATTGAATTATAAATCCAATTGTACCTACTCCGAGAATTCCTGTTAATACTAATCTGAGATGTTGTTGATATTCATCTTTATCTGGCTTTTTTGCCATTTTCATAGTATTAGACATATTTTTCAAAGTCTGTTTCGGGTTCATTGGTGGAAATTAATATGGTGTACTTATAATCCTTATCTCATGGAACTCCTAATTGCATATCGAGATGACCCTGCTGGTTACAATATGGCAAATTTTCTTTCACAAAATATGACCTTGGATGGAGATATTTTTCGAGGCAAATTATATGATTTAATCATTATTTCAACTCCTACAATTTCTGCTGATTGGCTAGAAGAAAAATACGATTATGATGGTTTTGTATTTTTATCAAAACATGCTGCAGAATCTGGAGTTTTGGCATTGACTTGTCATAGTACTGGAAACTTTTCTGAAGCAAAATTTGGTGGAAATGATAGACAAGTTGCTATTCCTCATCCTGATCTTCAAAAATATTATTTACAAACATTACAAAAACATCAATCAAATTTCTCAGAATTTCAAATCACTATTGAAGCAACTCATCATGGTCCAACTGCATTAACTAAACCTACAATCTTCATAGAAATTGGTACTACTCAAAAACAATGGACTGATGTATCCTTATGTGAGTCTGTGGCAAATCTAGTTCACCAAGTTTTTGTCAACAAGTTACCTGAAAACCCTATGGCCATTTGTTTTGGCGGAACTCACTACTCTACAAAATTCACTCATGAATTACTTGAAGGAAAATTTGCTCTTGGAACAGTAATTCCAAAACATGCTTTAGATGAACTTGATGAGGAATTATTTTCACACATAATTAAACAAAATAAAATGGCAAAATACGCTCTTTTAGATTGGCGTGGACTGGGAGCAAATAAACAAAAAATTCTTGAACTTCTTAAATCAACTTCACTTGAGATAATTAAATTATGAATCTTGAACAAAGAGTTTACAAAAAATTATTAGATGTTCCTAAAGGTCAAATTACAACTTATGGTGAATTGGCAAAAGCTGTTGGATTAAAAAATGGTCAAAGAGTTATTGGAAAAATTATGAATAATAATCCGTATCCTACAATAGTTCCATGTCATCGTGTTGTAATGTCTACAGGTAAAATTGGTGGTTATGCATTTGGTGAACATATCAAAACTAAAATACTAAGTGACGAGGGAATAGAAATCAAAAATGGTAAAATTGCAAGTTTTGACAAAAAATTATTTAGGTTCTAATCTTTTCTTTTGGTTTTAATTTCGTCCATAAGAGTTCTCAAGTGAGCCTTATTTCTGACAGTGTTTCCACCAACTTTTTTGTATAATGTCCAAAATTCTGGATTTGTCAAATCTTTTCTGTCTTTTGCTATTTTTAATAACCTTCTAAGTGAACGAACTTTTGCAACATAAACTTCTTTTTTACCAACTCTTGCACCTTTTCTACCTTGTTTGGAACCTTGAGTTGTACCTCTTTTGTGTCTCTGATCCAATTTAGTTTGTGCTCTTCCTCTAGATGTTCCTGTAAATGGTTTGATTTGAATTGTATTTGCAGTGATTAAACTTCTGATGTTTTGTCTAGTAATTGCATCTGCAATATCATCTAAGTGATCAGTATCAAATTTAATTCTATGAATTCCTACTCCAGTAACTCTGGATGCAAGTCGTTTTTTATCTTTAAGATTTATTGGCAATTACACTCACTCTTGCATTAAATATTTTAAATTTGTTTTCTACTGCTTTAACAACAATTTCTTTTCTCTTTTTAGTACCAACACCATGTCCTAATCTGACTCCATCTTTCTTTGGGTCTAATTTTTCTAAATCTGAAATATTGTAAACTAAATTATCTGTAAATCCTGATGGATGTAATCCTCTTGCATCTTTAGGTCCACCATATCCAACTTTAACTAGACCTGGACGTCCTCTACTTTTTTGTTTTCTTTGATGATGATCTATTCCTTTTGGTTTTCTCCAATTAGTTTGAAGTCTAACATATCGCCAACTTTCTGGTCTGACAAAATCAGGTTTGTTTTGTTTTACTTCCTGTCTTTTCTCGATCTTTTCCTTATTGATTGGCATGGAACTAAGTCTTGAATTTTGGAATAAATACGTTCCTCGACCTCAAAAAATACTCATGGAAAAGAGATAATAAGGAAAATCTAGGCGGATCTAAATATCTTATGACCCTTGTATTTGCTCAAACACACCACATTTGGAGATTACACTATTGACAGAATTACTTGGTAGATCCGCATCTGAGAAATTTTTGTCTCAATTAACAAATTTTGGCATAAATCCATCTAAAGTTCATAGAAATTTACCTACTGATGAAATGGTGGCTATTTCTGTAGATAGAAAAGAAGGTGTTGTTAATTCAACTGGTTCTCTTTCAGTAAATACTGGAAAATATACTGGTAGGTCACCTGATGACAGATTCATAGTATATGATGATAAGACTCATGAAACTATTGATTGGGGAAAAATTAATCACCAATTTCCAAGTGGCAAATTTGAAAAACTTTTTGAAAAAATGAAAGACTTTGTTGATAACAAAGAACTTTTTGTTTTTGATGGTTTTGTTGGTGCTGATCCTGAAACTCGTTTACCAATTAGAGTCATCAATGATCATGTTTGGCAAAACATGTTTTCTAGTAATTTGTTTATTCGACCAACAGATGAAGAATTAGAAAATCATGAACCTGAATTTACAATTTTATGTATTAATGATTTCTTAGCTGATCCTGAAATTGATGGTACACGAACTGATGTTTTTATTTTAATTGATTTAACAAGAAAAATTGTTTTGATTGGAGGAACTGAATATGCTGGTGAAATGAAAAAATCTATGTTTGGTGTAATGAATTTCTTATTACCTGAACGAAATATTTTCCCAATGCATTGTTCTGCAAATATTGGTGACAATGGAGATACTGCATTATTCTTTGGATTATCTGGAACTGGAAAAACAACTCTTTCTGCTGACCCAAATCGAAAATTAATTGGTGATGATGAACATGGTTGGTCTGATAATGGTACGTTTAATTTTGAGGGTGGTTGTTATGCAAAATGTATCAATCTTAGTCAAGAAGCAGAACCTGAAATTTGGAATGCAATTAAACCTGGTGCTCTTTTAGAAAATGTTGTCTTAAATGATAATGTGCCTGATTATGATGATAATTCTTTAACTGAAAATACTCGTGTTGGCTATCCTTTAGATTTCATTCCTGGTGCAGTAATTCCAAGTGTCGGTGGTAACCCACGTGTCATTGTATTTTTGACAGCTGATGCTTTGGGTGTCTTACCTCCTGTATCTCGATTAACAAAAGAGGGCGCGATGTATCATTTCATGTCTGGTTATACTAGTAAATTGGCAGGAACTGAAAGAGGAATTAAAGAACCAAAATCTGTTTTTTCACAGTGTTTTGGTGCCCCATTCATGCCTAGACCTGCATCAGTTTATGCAAAACTTCTAGGTGAAAAAATTAATCAGCATAATACCGTTGTTTATCTAGTTAATACTGGATGGTCTGGTGGACCATATGGTGTGGGCAAAAGAATTAAGATCAAATACAGTCGTGCAATGGTAACTGCAGCAATTTCTGGTGCACTTGATATTGTAAAATACCGTCATGATGATTTACTTAATCTTGATATTCCAACAGAAGTTGAAGGTGTTCCATCTGAGATATTAGATCCTAAACATACTTGGGTAGACAAGGATTCCTACGATCTTTCAGCAAAAAAATTGGCTCAAATGTTTGTTGAAAACTTTAAGAAATTTGAAAACGTTTCAGATGATATTATAGCAGCAGGTCCAAAATTTTCTGCATAATTTATTTTCTAATAATTAATCCTACAATTCCAATAACTACTATAATTGAGATAATTAGTATGATTTGTCTTTCTGGTATATTTCTTAATTCTAATACTTCGGTTTTTTCTGAAATTGAATTAATTTTAATTAAATCAAATGCATCAGTGGTATTTCCATTGGACATAATTTTTGCTTCTATCCAATACTCTGAATTTTCATAAATTTTCATTGAAGGTTTTCTATCTGGTGTTGCAGTAATTGTCTCGCTGTTTCCATTTTTACTATTTGTAATTGTGATTTTTGTAAAACTCCATTTATCTGGATGATTTATTTCAAAAAATAATTTTTCATTTTCTTGATATGTTGAAATTGAGCCTTCTGTATAATGAATAATTATTGGAATTGTATATTTTATTTTTTCATGATTGATGAAGATTTTTCCTTCATATTCTCCATATTTTTCTCCAGATATTGAAAATTCTGTTTGTAAATTATTGTCTTTAATTTTCTGTTCAAATGTAATGAATTCTGGACCTTCAAATTTTACATCAATTTTTCCTAATTCTTTTTCAATTAATTTTAATTGCAATTCTTTTTGAATTGATTTTTCATCTGATGAAAAGTTAATTACAAAATTTGTAGGACTGATAATCAATTTTGCATTATATGCACTTGCTATGTCTAATCTTCCTGAACCTGACTCATGAATAGAAAATTCTTTTCCATAGGCGTTAGAAACTGGTTTAACTGTAGTTACTAACAATGATTTTAATTCATGATTCTCTAATTCTGGATTATTTTGTAGCAATAATGCTGCTGCACCACTCACATGCGGTGCTGCAAAACTAGTTCCACTTGTAAAATTGTAACTAGAACCAATTTGTGTGGTATTGATATATGCACCTGGTGCTACCATATCCGGTTTCATGTAAAATGGTGATACTGGACCTCTTGAACTAAAATGTGCAATAAAATCTGGATTATAAAATAAATTCATTATTCCATTACTATCCTTTTCTAATTTTTCAATAATCTCTAACCCTTCTTCTCTATCTACTGAAACCACTGGAATTCGTGGACTATATTCCGGACCTGAAAATTCATGAATTAATTCACCCAAAAAAATTCCTGATTCATTATTGTATACAATTAGTGCTTTTGCTCCTGCATCTGCAGCATTCTTTTCCTTAACTGAAAAAAATAATAATTCTCCTTCAACATCGCTTCCTCTTTCTACAATCAGAATTGAATCTTTAACATCTAAATTTTCTAAATCAGAAATTTTTCCAAAACCTCCAAAAATTATTTTTCCAGTCACTGGTTTATCTGTTTTTGGAGCTCCTACCATTGGAATTGCAGTATATTGTTTTTCATCTATTTCTAATGTTGCAATTAAGCTTGAAGTCATGTTGTTGTATGTTGCACCAACTGTTAATGATTCAAAATTTCTTCCTGGACTTCCTATGGTTTTTAATTCCGGACCATCATTTCCTGCAGCTGTCACAACAAAAATTCCTTTTTCTAATGCATAATTTACTGCACTATCTATTTTTGAATTTGTTCTATTTACTCCTAAACTAATGTTTATGATATCTGCCTCATCTTCAATTGCTTTTTCTATTGCTCCTGAAATTAATTCTGATGATACTCCTTCTCCGTCCTCAGATACTTTGTATGCTAAAATTTTTGCCTTTGGTGCAACACCTAGGGTACTACCATCTGCAGCTATTATCCCTGCAACTTTAGTTCCATGACCATTTCTATCCATAGGTAATTGATTTGTTTGAATAAAATTATAGCCTCCAATCACTTTTCCATCTGGACCCCATCCTAACAAGTCAGGATGATTAAAATCTACGCCAGTATCGATAACTGCGACTTTAATTCCGGATCCATCTAATCCGTCAGTTCTTGGAATTTCAGTTCCAACATATGGAACACTATTTTCAATGTATGTACTAATTTCATTTTCAGATTGTAAAAATTGTGATACGATAATACTTGATATGACTACAAGTGTTATGGAAAAAATTACTGATGATTTCATGAATTTTTTAGTTTTTTAACAAGTAAAAATGAATTGTTTACTAAACCAATAAATGGAATAAAAAATCAAATTATCTCATGGGAAAATACACACTTCCTGAAATGCCATATGCTTATGATGCATTAGAACCTCACATTGATGCAAAAACAATGGAGATTCATCACACAAAACATCATCAGACATATACTGACAAATTAAATGCAGCACTTGAAACATGTCCAGCTGAAATTCAAGAAAAAGATATCTTAGATATCCTATCTGATATTAATTCAGTTCCTGAAGACAAACGAGGTGCAATTAATTTCAATGGTGGTGGTTATGATAACCACAGGTTATTTTGGAATAGCATGAAACAAAATGGAGGCGGTGAACCTGGAGGAGCAATTGCTGATGCAATTAATGATTCCTTTGGAAGTTTTGCTGAATTCAAAGAGAAATTCTCATCTACTACTGCAGTAATTCAAGGCAGTGGTTGGGGATGGTTAGTATACAATCCTTCAACATCCAAAGTTGAATACAAATCAATGCCAAATCAAACTAGTCCAAGAACTGAAGGATTAGTTCCATTATTGGGTTGTGATGTTTGGGAACATGCATACTATCTAAACTATCAAAACAAAAGACCAGTTTACATTGAAGCATGGTGGAATGTAGTAAATTGGGATGAAGTCGAAGATAGATTCTCTAAAGCAAAATAAAGTTAGTTCTTTATTTTTTATTTATTTTTTAATTTCTATATTTACTTCATGAATGAATTTATAACCATCAGAGCATGATTTGTTGTACATGAGTGAACAACAGGCTGAACAATTAATGCAACAGATGCAAATGCTTGAAACGTATTTCTCTGATTTATCTCAAAGAGAAGGAACTTTTGTAAGTATTTTACGAGAAGCTACTGCTGCTATCGAATCCATTAAATCTCTTGGTACTCAAGCTGATTCTGATACTTTAGTTCCTCTAGGAATGGGGGCTTATGTTCCAACAAAAATCTCATCAAATAATAAAATTGTTGTAAATATCGGTGCAGGTGTTGCAGTTGAAAAAGATTTTCCTGCTGCAATAAATTATTTTGAAGCTAGAATCAAAGAAATTGAAATTGCTCTACAAGATACTGCCGCCAAAAAACAAGATGCTGCAAACAGATTGGAACAAGGTAAAGCCCAAATTAATCAATTAATGCAATCTCAACAACCACCAAAAATGGGATAGAATATGTTTGATAGTCTTCGTAAGGCGTTTTCCAATGCTGCTAAAAGTCTTGGAGAAAAAGAACTTAATGAAAATGATATTGAAGATATTCTTTTTGAACTTGAAATTTCTCTTTTAGAATCTGATGTAGCTGGTGAAGTAATTGATTCCATTAAATCTGATTTAAAAGAAAAATTAATTGGTTCTAAAGTTGATAAAAATGAAATTGAAAAATTTGTTAAAGATAATTTAATTTCTATAATTTCAAGTTTATTTGATAGTGTTGGGGATATCGATATTTTTGAAAAAATTGATGAGAAAAAGAAAAAGGAACAACCTTTTTTGATTGTGTTTGTAGGAATTAATGGAACTGGAAAAACTACTTCTTTAGCAAAATTTGCATCATTACTTCAGGAGAAAAAATATTCAGTTGTAATTGCTGCTGCTGACACTTTTAGAGCTGGTGCAATAGAACAATTACGAGAACACACAAATCGTCTAAATCTAAAACTAGTTGCACAAAATTATGAATCTGATCCTGCAGCAGTAGCACGAGATGCTGTATTATATGCTAAGTCTCATAAAACCGATTGTGTTTTAATTGATACTGCAGGAAGAATGCAAACCAGTAAAAATTTGATGGAACAAATTGCAAAAATTACTAAAGTCGTCAATCCTGATATGACTATTTTTGTTGGTGATTCTTTAGCTGGAAATGATACTGTAAATCAAGCACGTGAATTTCATAATCATGTAAAATTTGATGGCTCCATTTTGACAAAAAGTGATGCTGATGCAAAAGGTGGTGCTGCATTATCTATTGCAAAAGTTACTTCTACACCTGTTCTTTATCTTGGAACTGGGCAAGAATATTCTGATTTAAAATCCTTTGATAAAAACATCTTTTTGGAAACTGTTTTTGGTTCATTAAATGATGTAAAAATTGAACAAGCAGATGTATCAAAATTAAAAGAATCTTCTGAATCAACACCTGAACCTGAACCAACCCCAGAACCAGAACCTGAACCAACACCTAAACCAACCCCAGAACCAGAACCTGAACCAACACCTAAACCAACCCCAGAACCAGAACCTGAACCAACACCTAAACCAACCCCAGAACCAGAACCAGAACCAGAACCTGAACCCGTTTCTGATGATCCATTTTATGGAATCAAAGATGATGAGATTGCAAAATATTCTGATCTATTTGATATTCCTCCACCTGAATCTGACACTGAAGCCATCAAACTAGGAAATACAATCCGTAAATGGATTAAAAATGGTAAACCTAAACCTGGAGAATCAAACGTAGTTTCATCTAACGATGAACATATACATAAACAAGATAAAGAAGAAGAACCTAAAAAGAAACGAGGATAATTTGGACGGTTTAAAAAATGAAAATTAAAACAAAAAACTTACTAACTTTAGCAGAATTAACTCCAAAAGAATTTTTAGGATTAATTGATCATTCTATTAAATTAAAAAAAGAATTGAAAAAAGGTGGCAACAAACCTGTACTAAAAAATAAAACACTAACTATGATTTTTCAAAAACCTTCAACTAGAACACGTGTAAGTTTTGAAACTGGAATGTATCAATTAGGAGGTCATGCAATTAATTTATCATCAAATGACACACAGTTGTCTCGAGGTGAATCTGTTGAAGATACTGCAAAAACTCTTTCTCGTTACACTGATTGCATAATGGCACGTGTTTATGATCACTCTTTACTTGATAAATTATCTGAATATGCAAGTGTCCCTGTAATTAATGGATTATCTGATTCATTTCATCCTTGTCAAATTTTGGCAGATTTTATGACCATTAAAGAAAAGAAAAAATCTTTCAAAGGATTGAAAATTGCTTGGATTGGAGATGGAAATAATGTCTGTAATTCCATGATTTATGGTGCTGCTTTATCTGGAGTCAAAATGTCTATTGCAACACCTAAAGGATTCCAACCAAACAAATCAACTGTCAAAGTTTCTCAAAATTTGACTGATATTGAATTAACAACCGATCCAAAAAAGGCTGCAGAAAATGCTGATGTTGTGGTAACAGATACTTATTCTTCAATTCACAATGATGAACCAAAAAGAATCAAAAAATTTCTTCCAAAATACCAAATTAATGACAAAATCATGGATCTAGCAAAGAAAAATGCGATCTTCTTACATTGTCTTCCTGCAAAACGTGAACAAGAAGTTACTGCATCTGTAATTGATGGACATCAATCAGTAGTCTGGGATGAGGCAGAAAATAGACTTCATTCTCAAAAAGCACTACTTTCAGCACTACTTCACGCTTAACGTATATAATAGCAGTTTCAAAGTCAGATCCTGTAGATGGCCTATTCAAAAATATTGAGAAGACTTAGAGAGGAAAAGACCAATTATCGTAAACGTGGAACCATGTTGATGGGTAAACGTGATTTCGTTACTGTAAATATTTCAAATGAGAATACACAAGTTCAAGTCCTTAAACCTGGAATGACTGGAGATACAGTTGTTGCATCAGCACATTCAAGATATTTACTTGAAAAAGGTTGGAAAGGATCTAGAAAAAGTATCTCTGCAGCATATCTTACTGGCTATTTGGCAGGTAAGAAAGCATTAGGTAAAGGTGCAAAGGATGCAATTTTGTATACTGGTACTAAACGTTATACACAAAGAATGGCAGCAGCTTTGAAAGGAGTAATTGATGCTGGTCTTGAAGTTCCAGCTGATTCAGAAACTTTTCCTGCAGATGAAAGAATTAATGGTGAACACTTAACTGTAAAAAATGAAATTTCTAAAATTAAATCTACGATAGATAGTGAGGTCAAATAGATATGAGTCAAGCAACACAATCTAAACCCGGACAATCTAAACCCGGACAAGGTGGAAGAGGAAGAGGTCCCCCAGTATATGGAAGAGGTCCACCTGGAACAGAAGCATCCAAACCTAGAAGACCAAGAAGAGAACCAGAAGAAGAAGTTTGGGTACCAAAAACTATCTTAGGACAAAAAGTTGCATCTGGAGAAGTTACTTCTATTGAAGAAATTTTAGAAGCTGGATTAAGAATTCAAGAATCTGGAATTATTAAAAAATTATTACCTGATTTAAAAAGTGAAGTTGTTGATGTTGGAATTATTCAAAAAATGACCTCTAATGGTCAATCAACAAGATTCAAAGCAATTGTTGCTACAGGAAATGAAAATGGTTATTTGGGAATCGGTCAGGGTAAATCAAAACAAATGAGAATTGCAATTGAAAAAGCAACTAGTCAAGCTTATCTAAATATTCAACCAATCAAATTGGGATGTGGAAGTTGGGAATGTAAATGTGATCAAAAACATTCTATTCCATTCAAAGTAAAGGGAAAAGGTGGAAGTGTTACTATTGAAATCATTCCTGCACCTCGTGGATTAGGTTTAGTTGCAGGTGGAAAAATTAAGAGATTATTAGAATTAGCAGGATTAAAGGATGCATGGACCACCGCTAAAGGTTCAACTCCTACAATGAATTCAACATCAAAAGCAGTACTGGATTGTCTAAGACAGACATTCAGTCAAGGATAATAAAATGGCAAATGCATATCTTGTTGTAAGAATCAAGGGACAAGCAGATTGTCCTTATTGGGCCACTCATACAATGACTTTATTAAAATTAGATAAAAAATATCGTGCTACAATTTTACCTGCAAAAGACAATACCTTGGGAATGTTAAGAAAGGTACAACATTATGTCTCATGGATTGAACTTGATGCAACTTTAGCACAGGAATTAGTTGAAAAGAAAGCCAGAAAAGGTGGTTATCAAAAAATTACTGATGAAGATCTTAAGGAACTAGGATTTGCAAATGCTGCAGAACTTGGAGCCGCTTTAGCTGATGGAAAAACATCATTATCAAAATTAAAACCACTAAAACCTTGGTTTGCTTTAGCACCACCAGTTCATGGATTCAAGAAAAGTACTAAGAAACTATATGGACAAAAAGGTATTCTTGGTTCTAACAAAGAACTTGATACTATAGTTAGGAGAATGATTTAAGATGGCAACTAGATTAAGAAAAACTCGAAGACTAAGAGGTGGCAGACACATGGGATGGGGCCAAGTAGGTCAACACCGTGCAAGTGGTCATAAAGGTGGTCTTGGAGTTACTGGTTTCCAAAAACATCATTACAGTAGTTTACTAAAAGATGAACCAGATCATTATGGACATGAATCAACTAGTCCTCCTCATCCAAATATTACCAGAAAATGGGCTAGTGTTAGAGATTTAGATGATTTATTCACTAAATTTGGTAAAGAAGAAGGTGGAAAGAAAATCGTAGACCTTGAAAGTGCAGGATATGATAAACTTCTTGGTGGTGGAAACATTTCCAATGCATACTCTGTAAAAATAGAAAATTTTACTGCATCATCTGAAGAAAAACTAAAAGCTGTTGGTGGTGAAATTATTCAATCTTCAACAGATAAAAAACCTGAAGAGGCTTAGGTGTTAACTGAGAATGGCTGAAGGTACTCTAACTTCAATTATTAGAAAAGTAGTTTTCAAAGCAGAGCCATATTTACCACAAGTTCCAAAACCTAAAAAGAAAATTCCATTACCAACCAGATTACTTTGGTGTGGTGTTGCATTGCTTATCTACATGGTAATGGGACAAACTCCGTTATTTGGAGCAACAACCCCTGAATTTGATTTTCTAGCTTTTGCTAGAGTTATTTTTGCATCCCAACAAGGTACTTTAGTTGAATTGGGAATTGGACCGATTGTAACTTCTGGACTCTTGATGCAATTGTTGAGAGGTTCTGATATCCTCAAATTTGATTTCAAAAAACCTGAAGAAAGAGGAATTTTCCAAACTGCAACAAAAATTGTAACTTACATTGTAATTGTAGTTGAATCTATTGTTTATGCCGCAGCTGTATATGGTGGTGCAGCAACTGAACCATATGTCCTGTATGTGATTATAGGGCAGCTGATGGCCGCGTCTATTATCATCATGTTCTTAGACGAATTAATCCAAAAGGGTTGGGGACTAGGTAGTGGAATTAGTTTATTCATTATGGCTGGTGTAGCTCAACAAATTCTTTGGAGTATGTTTAGTCCATTACCTGCTGGTGATGGTGGTATGATTGGTATTATTCCATATATTGTAGAATCCTTAACTGGAAGTGGTGATATTGGAAATGTATTATTCCGTTCAAACCAACTGCCTAGTATCTTTGGACTGTTCCTGACAGCAGGAATTTTGCTAATACTTGTATTTACACAAGGTATGAAAATTGAAATTCCAATCGTTTCTACAAAATATAGAGGATTTCAGGCTGTTTATCCTATCAAATTGATGTATGTTTCTAATATCCCAGTAATTTTAGCATCTGCCTTAACTGCAAATGCTGTGTTTGTTTTCCAAATGATTTGGTCTCAATTCAATCCACGTAACAATAATTTCTTTGTAAACTTTATAGCTCAATTTGATCCTACAAGTCCTTCTACTCCTGTTGGAGGATTCATTTACTACATGACACCACCTCGTGGTTTGGATGTTGCAGCACTTGATCCTATGAGAGCTGTAGGATATGTTTTGTTTATGATTGGAATTGTAGTTGTATTTGGTAGATTATGGGTTGAACTTGGTGGATTATCTCCAAAGAGTGCAGCTCAAAACTTACTTGATGCAGACGTACAAATTCCTGGATTTAGAAGATCAAACAAGCCTGTTGAGGCATTATTGAACAAATACATTCCATCTGTTACAATTATTGGTTCTATGATTTTAGGACTTTTAGCAGGAGTATCAGACGTCCTTGGTGTATTTGGATCTGGAATTGGAATCTTACTTATGGTAGATATTCTCATTAATTATTACACACAATTAGTTAGAGAACAAGTAGAAGTTGTTATGCCACGGTTGGGTGCTATACTTGGTAGAAAATAAAAAAATTATTCTAGTTGGAATCCCAGGTGTTGGGAAAACTACTTTGTTAACTACAATGGTGAATATCTTAAAGGATCACAAGAAAAATGTCATTGTAATTAATTATGGAAGTTTGATGTTTGATGTTGCTCAGCAAAATGGTTTGAAAGATAGAGATGAATTAAGAAAACTATCTGTTTCTGAACAACAACGTCTTCAAAAAATGGCTGCAGAAGAAATTGCCACACATGATGAAGAAGTTGTAATTATTGATACACACGCATTCATTAGTTCCCCTGAAGGATACTATCCTGGATTACCAGAACATGTTTTGAAAATTATTCAACCCAGTAACTTTGTTTCAGTTGCAGCAAAACCTGAAGAAATTTACAATAGACGAATGAAAGATGATACTCGAAATAGGGATAAAATTACTCTAGCTAACATTAAGAAGGAGCTTGATTATCAATCAGGTATGATTTCTGCATGTGCTGTAATTACAGGCTCACCAGTTAGACATGTTCTTAATGGTGAGGGAAAGGTTGAAGAAGCAGCTGATAAAATCATTAAGGCAATAGGACTGTAAAAAATGGATTTCAACTTTATTCTACTCTTTATCGATTCAGCATTTCTGCAATTACCTGATTTTCTAGGTGGTGAAAGAATGGCTCTTGGCAGTGATGATCCAATAATCAAAGGTCTAATCATATCCATGTTTGCTGTATCTGGATTTGGTATCTTGCTAAATATTTTCAACTCTGCAGTGAGAAGAAAAATGGTTGATCAAACCAAATTAAAAAGAATTATGAAAGAAACCAAAGCTTGGCAAAAAGAAAGAATGGCTGCAATGAGATCTAAAGATACTGCAAAATCAGCTGAACTAAACAAAAAATCTTCGTACATGAACAAAATGTCTATGGAGATGATGCAAATGAATATGCGACCTATGATGATTACTTTTGTTCCATTGATTCTAATTTTCTATCTTGTATTGCCACAACTATTCACATACACTGTAGCAATTTCTCCTATACCACTTAATGTGATACCTGGAGATATGTTCCAATTAACTTGTACTGCAGAACAAGCTTTGGATGCAACACACATTTGTTTTGGTAAAGAAAACCACCTAATGCTATGGGCATGGTACTTCCTATCTTCTATTGCATTTAGTGGAATAATTATGAGAATCACTAAAACATCAATGGATCTAGGTTGACAAAATCCATCGTAATATCTGGCCCTCCTGCAGTCGGAAAAACAACTGTTGCTAAAGGATTAGCTAAAGAATTTAATTTACAGTACCTTAGTGGTGGAGATGTTCTAAAAGAAATGGCTAAAGAACAAGGATTTGATTCTGATGGTGATGATTGGTGGGATACTGAAGAAGGACTCAAATTTCTAAATCAACGTGAACAGAATTCTGAATTTGATAAAAATTTAGATAAAAAATTAACTGATTTATTTAAACAAGGTGGAATGGTAATTACAAGTTATACGTTACCATGGCTAATTGAAGATGGAATAAAAATTTGGTTAGAGGGTTCTCATGCTAGCAGCACTAAAAGAATGCAAACCAGAGATAATATGAGTTCAGAAAATGCATATGAAATTACAAAATCTCGTTTTGATAAAAATAAAGCACTTTACAAAAAACTATATGGATTCAGCTTTGGTGATGATAAAGCTGTGTTTGATGTAATTATTAATACTGATAATTTATCTGCAAATCAAGTCATTGATGTGACTACTGAAACTGTGAGAAAATTACTATGATTCTAAAACAACTTGAAAATTTAATTGAAATTGATCAAGACATTACTGATGAATCTCATGGTACTTACTATGATAAACGAACAATTGAGCAATTATTAGATAATGGAATTATTCTTTTAGATAAACCACCAGGTCCAACAAGTCATGAAACAGTTGCATGGACAAAACGTATTTTGAAAATTGACAAAATTGGACATAGTGGAACATTAGATCCGCAAGTTTCTGGAGTTTTGCCACTTGGATTAGGTGAAGCAACAAAAGCGTTAGGAGTTTTACTTTATGGACCTAAAGAATACCATGCATTGGGTAGAGTTCATTCATTGCCTTCTAAAGAAAAATTATCTGAAATTATTGAAATGTTTACTGGCGAAATTTTTCAAAAACCCCCTCAACGTTCTGCTGTTGTTAGACAAACAAGAACTAGAACAATTTATGAATTAGAATTAATTGAACAAAAAGAAAGATTACTTTTAACTAGAATTTTATGTGAAGCTGGAACCTATATTCGAAAATTATACTATGATATTGGTGAAGTTTTAGGTCCTGGAGCAACTATGATTGAATTAAGACGTAGTCGTGTAGACCAATTTCATGAAAAAGATGGATTAGTTACTTTGCATGAACTTGCAGATGCATTTGCTGTTTGGGAAGAAAAAAAAGATGATTCTAAATTAATGGAAATCATAAAACCAGTTGAACTTGCATTAAGCGAATTAAAATCTGTAGTAATTCGTGATTCAGCTGTTGATGCAATGTGTCATGGTGCTCAACTTGCAATACCTGGAATTTTGAAAATTTCTCCACATTTGAGAGAAGGTGATATTGTTGGAATTTACACTCAAAAAGGTGAAGCAGTTGCATTAGCTGAATCAACAATGAATGAAGAACAAATTCGTGATGCAACAAAAGGCTATGCATTTGTTACCAAAAGAATTATCATGGCTCCTAACACTTATCCTAAAAAATGGAGAACAAAACCAACTGCTCCAAAAGATTAAAAAATACTGAATTTATTTTCAAAGAATTGCTAGCTAAAAGTCTTGTTATTTTCATTGGTGTTGGTGTAGTATCTGCATTTGCTTTTGGAACTTATCTAATTGATTTTAAAAATACATCTCAATTGGAATATGTTGAAGGCTCATCTCTTTCTATTGTTACAGAAAAATTTGATTTTAAGCAAGATGAATTAATTCAAATTCGGATTGTAAATTCTGGAACTAATGAATTGACTTTTTCTGATTCATCATATGGATTGAAAATTACTGGATTGTCTGGAATATTGATATATTCTCCAATATCTGCTCAAATGATTTCAACTCTTGAATCTAGAGATGAAGTTACTTTTTCATGGGATCAAATAAAAAATGATGGTGATGCTGCATTAGAGGGAGTCTACAAAATATCTTCTAAAGGATTGGATATGGATGGAAATATTGTAGAAAAATCAACCACCATTACAATTTGGAAGTAATTTTTGTTATAACTAATAACATAATTTATAATCACATTTTATGAAATAGAATTGTCGCAAGACTTCTGCCGAGGTCGCCTAGCCTGGTAGGGCGCGCGCCTGGAAATTGTTTAACCATAAAGCGCGTTCTCGCAAGGGAACGGGAGTTCAAATCTCCCTCTCGGCGCCATTTTATTTTTCTAGTTTATCCACAATTTCATTAAATTTCCAAGGACCACATTGTAAGTTGATATCATCATTTTCAAATAATCCTTTTTGATGTAATTGATTTATCAAATGTACTGAAAATGGTAGTGCCCCTGTTGCACCTGGAGAATTATAATTCAAAATATGAAATGATGAATCTTCTTCTAGTAAAATCACATCTGGAACAAATTTACCGTTTTCATCAATCACAGAGGATCTAATTCCGGCTGTACCTTTTTCCGTAATTTCTTTTGGATTAATTTTTGGTAGAAATTTTTTAACTCTTTCAACCATTACTGATTTTGACATTGAGGATTGTATTTCACTAAAAGCTAATTCTTGAAAATCTTTGTCAAAGATTATTTTTCTTGCACCTGAATTAATCATTTCCAATACTTTTGGTATGAATTCTTTGATGTTTTCTGTTGTATCGTATCCATAAGGACTGAAAACAGGAACTGCATTTGGACCAATCTCACAACTTCCATCTACTCTAACAATCCAATGTGGATCTAAAAATGGATAATCTGGAAATTCTGGAACCGAATAAACGCTAGTTTTTGTTAAATTGTGATATTTTTTTGGTGTTTTCCAATATTCGCCTCTAAAATGTACGTCAGTAAGGTTTTTTGCAATTCCAATATTATGTGCAATATCAATTGCTTGACCTCCTGCAGCATTAATCAAAAAATCAGCATAAATTTTTTGATTCCCATTAATTGTAATTTCCCATTTATCTTTATTTTTTTTAATTTCATTTACTTTGCTGTTAACCAGAAAATTAATTCCATTATTTTTACTATCTCTCATTATTGCATTTGTTAGTGTAGAATAGTCTGTTGAACCATCCCTATGTGCGTATAGAGCTGCTTCACATTTTATTTCAGGTTCCATTTTTTTTAATTCTGTTTTTTCTATTAATTCAATATCTTTTTCTTGTAATCCATTTTGTTTTCCCCACTGGAGATATTTTTCAAGAACTTTGATACCTTTTTCATCTAGTGCAACTTCTATAACTCCGTCTTCTTTAAATGGTAAATTTTGTTGTTTTGAATATTCTTTCCACATTTCATATCCATGAAATGCTGCATTTGCAAATAACTTCTTTTTTTCAGGATTGTATAGATATGGAGCATGAACTTTTCCAGTATTTCTGCCACTTGTATGATGTGCAACATTGTTTTCTTGTTCTATAACTCCAATTCTTTTTGATTTATTTAGAAATGATAGAAAATATGAAATCGAAGTTCCTAAAATACCTCCCCCGATAATTACTAAATCAAAATTATCTTTCAACTTGTTTTATTCACTAATAATTGATATTAAATTACATCTATGAAGATTAATATCTAATATTCTTTTGAATTTTATTATGATGCCTGATAAATGCTCTGTTTCAGAAGAAGGAAAACAATGTGTCAATCCCCCTCACTTCATTGTATCCATTGTTGATGGAAAAGATGAATACATGTTTGGTTTAACTTGTCAAAAGCATAGACACATTGTAACAGGTAAACTTACAATTTTACAAAATGAAGGAAAAATGCACAGTGGTAAAATTAGTTTCACTCCTGTTAAGTCTATAGGAACTGATTGTATTCATGGTGATGCTGATGATCTTGTTCAAATTGATTTGAAAAAATCTAATTGAGATGAAAATCTTATAATAATTTGTTTCAGATGTTTGTTTATTGCTTTTTGAACTTCTATCCGATATTGTCAAAGTAGATGATGTTTTATTAATAACAAAAAATATTGGTGCTACGTGCGAAATTCGCAGTAATTCTTTAACTATTAGACAAAAAGAAAAATGGATTACAATTGGAGATAATGACGGTCCTGCTCATATGCATATTAATTCTGAAATGATAAAATCTGCTGAATTTGTTAAAGAACAAAGACCTGATAGAATCAGTTTTAGTATTAGATTTTTTGATATAAATAATGAACGTCTTGTAGCTGCATTTTTCACAAAGATGTATGATGAATCAAAAAATTTAGTTATTGAAAGAGAAAAATTGTATAATTCGTTAAATCAAAAATATTCTTCAAAAATTAAATTTTAAAAAAAAACTTGTCTGAAAAAGACAAGTAAAAAAGTATCAGTCTTGTGATTCTTTTTTCTTCTTTTCTTTTTCAGTTTGTATTTTAGCTAATTCTAATTCTTCGTTAGTGTGTTTGAATTTTTTCAACTTGTTTTTGATTCACAATTTCAATATAAAAACTCAACATATTTTTTGGTGTACACCTACGCGTAATTCTCAATATCCTACTGAATAAATTGGTTTTTTTCCATTCATTCCATAAATTAGATTTTTTACAGTTAATTCTGCCATTTGAATTCTAGTCTCTTTTGTTGAGCTTCCTACATGTGGAGACATTACTAAATTTTCTAATTTCATGAATGGGTGATTTTTCTTTATTGGCTCTATTTCAAATACATCTATTCCTGCACCTGCAATTATTTTTTGTTTTAATGCTGTAACAAGATCTTTTTCATTTACAACCTTACCTCTAGATGTGTTAATGAGAAATGCAGTTTTTTTCATCTTTTTTAAAATTTTCATATTAAAAATTTGATTTGTTTCTTTTGTATGTGGAACATGAATCGAAATTATGTCACTTTGAGTAATTAATTTATCAAATTTAGTATATTTTACTCCTAACTTTCTTTCTTCATCTCTTGAAATTTTATTTCTATTATGATAAATTATTTTCATGTCAAATGCTTTTGCTCTTTTTGCAAGAGTTTTTCCTATTCTTCCTAATCCCATAATACCTAAAGTTTTACCCTGTAAATCAAATCCAACATAATCATGTGCTCCGTAGATTTGTTTCCATTTACCTTTTCTGATAATTCTGTCTCCTTCTGAGATTCTTCTTAAAGAATCAAGTAATAAGCCAAATGCCATATCTGCAGTTGCATCTGTTAACACTTCTGGAGTATATCCTACTCTAATTTTATTTTCTTTTGCAAAATCTAAATCAATATGATCATATCCCACACTGAATGTACTGATTACTTTGAGTTTTTCTGCATACTGTAATACTTCTTTATTGATTTTATCATATGGGAAGCAGATTAAACCGTCTAAATTTTTTATTTTTGATTTCAATGTATTTTGAGGAATTGGAATTTTTCCTGTATGGATATCTACTTCAAATTTCTTTTTTAATTCTTTTAATGCAAAATCATGCAATGTTCTTGTAAGAAATATTTTTTGTTTCATTCATCTTAGGATTTATCTCAAACCATTTATACGATTTCTTTGTATCTACATCATGTCTTCTAAAATTGAGGAAGAAGAGTTTGCTATTTGTGTAGATTGTGGGAATTTTATTGAAAAATGTGTCTGTGTATGTCCATATTGTGGTGAACGTGATAAATGTGAATGTGCATTATTTGATGCAGCAACAGGTGGATAATTGAAAAATTCTTTACCTTTTTGTATTTATTTGAAAAAGGATTTGAAAAATTATGAATACTGATTTCACTTGGTTAATTGGAGGTCCTCAAGGTAGTGGAGTAGAATCTGGTGCCAACATTTTTTCCAAAGTTTGTGCTCAAATGGGTTATCAAGTATTTGGTAAAAGAGAATTTTATTCTAACATTAAAGGTGAACATAGTTATTTTACAGTAAGAATATCTGATCAAAAAATTCATTCTAATGTCAATGATGTAAATTTGATGGTTTCATTTGATGCTGAAACTATTTTTCGTCATTTTGATGAAATTTCTTCTGATGGTGGAATTATTTATGATTCTGAATTAGAAAATATTGATACTGATAGAGTTAGAACTTTGGATAAACCATTCAAAGACAGATTACATAAATTACTTGAATCAAAAAATAAACCGTTTACTATTGGTGGAGTTTTAGAACTTGCAAAAGAAAATGGAGTAAAACTTTTCCCTGTTTCATTCAAAACTTTACTTGAAACTCTTTCTGAAGAGGTTGACAATCCTCGATTACGTGGCTTAGTCAGAATGTATAATGTAATTGGAGTATCATTGTCTTTAGGTTTGATTAAAATGCCATCTGATTCCTTAGTTAACTCCATTGATGATATATTTTCTAAGAAACCAAAAATTGCAGAGATTAATCAGCAAGCTGCAAGTTTCTCGTATAGTTATGCATCAAAAAACTTTGAAAATTTTAATCATAGTTTAACTGGAACACAAAAACAATCTGACACAATTTTAGTTCAAGGTCATTTTGGATGTTCACTTGGTAAAATGGTATGTGGTTGTAGATTCCAATCTTATTATCCAATTACTCCTGCATCTGATGAAAGTGTTTATTTGGAATCTAATGAGATTTTAGAAATTGAAAATGATAGACCTGGCTCTACAATTGTAGTTCAAACTGAAGATGAGATATCTGCCATAGGTATGATGATTGGATCTGCTCTTACTGGAACCCGTTCATCAACATCCACTTCTGGTCCTGGATTTGCATTAATGACTGAGGCACTAGGTTGGGCAGGAATTAATGAAGTTGCTGTTGTAATTACATTGTATCAACGAAGTGGACCTTCTACTGGCCTTCCAACTCGTCATGGTCAAGATGATTTACTTTTTACAGTATTTGCAGGATGTGGTGATTTTCCAAAAATTGTTTATGCATCTGGTGATATTGAAGAGAGTTTCTATGATACCGGGAACTGTTTTAATTATGCAGACAAATATCAAATCCCTGTAATTCACATGATGGATAAATTTTTGTCAAGTTCTGTTGTTACTTGTAAAAAATTTAATCCAAAGAAAATTTCAATTGAGCGTGGTAAATTATTGGATAAAGTTGAAGGTGAATACAAACGATTTGCATTAACTGAAGATGGAATTTCACCACGTTCCAAATTAGGAATGGATAATGGTGTATTTTGGAATACTGGTGATGAATCTGATGAATACGGACATATCACAGAAGACCCTCAAGTTCGTATTAAGATGATGGATAAGAGAATGTCTAGATTAGATTTAGCATTAGAAACAATTCCTGTAGATGAACAAGCTATTCCATTTGAAGTTCATGATTACACAATAATTTCTTGGGGATCCACAAAGGGTCCTATTCTTGATGCACAAGCAATGCTAAAAAAAGAAGGTATTGACATTGGATTTGTTCAAATAAAATTATTAAATCCATTTCCTACCGAATATGTTAAATCTTTACTCAAAGATGCTAAAGTATTGATTGATGTTGAAGCAAATCATTCTGGGCAATTAGGAAAGATTTTCAAACAAAATATTACTAGAGATATTGATTATCATATTTTGAAATATACTGGAAGGGGAATGACAAGTACTGAACTTTACGATTCATTAAAGCGGATTGTAGAAAATAAAGCTGCAAAACGGGAGATTCTTAGTCATGGCGCTTAAACTAGCTGATTACAAGACAGATGTTCACAATGATTGGTGTCCTGGATGTGGTGATTTTGGAATTGTCAATGCACTGCAAATGGCATTAGCTGAAATGGGAATTGAACGTGATAAGGCAACAATTTTCTCTGGAATTGGTTGTTCTGGAAAGACATCTCATTTTATCAATACGTATGGAGTTCATACATTACATGGTAGAGTTCTAACTTTTGCTCAAGGAGGTAAACTAGCAAATCCTGACATGACTGTTGTTGCCGTTGGTGGTGATGGTGATGGATTGGGAATTGGTGCAGGTCACTTTGTTGCAGCTGGTAGACGTAATATCGATATGACTTACATTATTTTTGATAATGGTGTTTATGGACTAACAAAAGGACAAGCATCCCCTACACTAAAACTTGGTGAACAAACAAAATCTCTTCCTTCTCCAAATACTAATTCTAATGTTAATCCGATTGGATTGGCAGTAGCTAGTGGATTCACATTTGTAGCACGTGGATATTCTTATGATGTTAGACATCTCAAAGATTTAATCATTAAAGCTGTTAAACACAAAGGTCTTTCATTTCTTGATGTATTACAGCCATGTCCTACATACAATGATGTTAATACCCGAGATTGGTATGCTGGAGTTGATCTGGCAAAGGAATCTATGGAGAGACATTCTAGAATTTACAAACTAGAAGATACTAACTTTGATCCAACTGTAAATTATGCTGGTGAAGTTGAAGTTAATGAGAAACTATCTCAAGCTTTGGTAAAATCTCTTGAATGGGGCGATAAAATTCCTACCGGTGTTTTCTATCAAAATGAATTAGTTTCACCATTTAGTACTAGATTGACTGATAAAATCCCTAACTATCTTGAAAATCCCCCCGCAAAACAGATCATATCTAATTCTGGATTGCCAAATACTGATATTTCAAAAATTCTTGATTCTTTGAATGTCTAGAACCACTTATTGATCAATTTCTTTTTTAATTTCTTTCCAGATATCTCCTCTGAAAGAATATTCTTTTTCTTTTGCCATTGCTTTGTCTAATCTCCATCGAACTGATTCTACATCAAATTTATAATTGACTTCTCTAATCCCTTTTGGAATTTTTTCAGGATCAAGATGATGGGGTAAAAGTTCAATCACAAAATCCATTTTTTCTATTGCGTTGTTAAACCACTGTCTTTCTACTACATCAACGATAAATACAATTTTTCTATTTCCTTCAAAATTAATTTTAATTTTTAATGCATTACGACTTCCACGTCTACGTTTGTATTCTTTTAAAACATCTTTTACTTTTTCCCATCGCTTAAAATCAAACCATTTGAAGAATGCCTCATTAAATTCTAATGGAATATCGATATTTAGATAACTAACAAAATTTTCATCATTATTTTCTATTTCTTCTTGTACTATCGTAAATCTGGAATTTAGAAATCCATATAGTACTTCTATTTCCCAAGGTGAAATTCCATAGTAAGTTAATTTTGTTTTTAGTGGTTCAGACAATAATTCATTGTGTTCAAATTTGTAATTAAAGCTTCAATTTTTGTAAAATTGGCTCAAAATATTAAAATTATATAGATAAACTTGCTATGATAACTATGAAGAAAGAATTTGTCGTAAAAAGCATAGATTCTGCTCCTGATGGGGCACCATATGTAGTACTTTCATTATCTTCACTCAAAGATCTTAAGGAAGGAAATCAAAATCCTCCATCACCTTTTGGTTCTCCTAAAGTAATGGGATTCTCAAACATGAATGATATGATGAAGGACCTAAACAAAATGATGTCTGGTGCTGGTGGTATGGGAATGCAATCAGGAATCACTCAATTAAAACTTGAAATGCATGAATACAAAGAGATGGGTCTTTCCGTCGGTGACAAAGTCTTTCTTGAATTAACTAAAGAAGAAACACTCGGTGTTTAGATAATTCTTAATTTTTACCAAATAGTGTTGAAAAATTTCCAACCATAAAATGCAGCTACTGTTGCAATAACAAATAACATTGGTTTCCATGCAAACACTGGGATTCCTGGAGTTGCAAGTTTTACTTTATAGTTGTCAACTACTGTTGTAATATTTTTCTTAATTTTATCATGCCAAATGTTATAATCAATTTGATACTTTTTCAAAATTTCTTCAACTTCATAAACTACAGGTGTTCTTTGCGAAAACAAATGTTGAAGATAATCTCTTGATACTTCAACTTCTGCATGAATTCCAATTTTTCCATCTTCCAAATCTACCATTCTAACATGCATTTCCCATGGTTTTTTTAATTTCAAATTTAGACCACTACCGATTTGGTCTGGTTGTTTATGCTCTAATTTCACTTTTGTAAATCCTTCTTCTCTGAAAATTTTTGTCAATTCTTCAAAACTCTTTTTGACAACAATGTGGAGTTGTTCTACTCCTTCGGTTTTGTCTACATGAATTTTGTGCTTTATTCCATCGATAAATGAAACTGTTTTTGGATATGTTGTCAAATATTCCATATTCTCTCTCTCTAATTCCTATATTTAAAAAAACTTCTCTTGTACCACTAGTTTTTAGGTGGATTTGAAAGGCCTCTTACATACACACATTGTTCTGGAGCAATTGCCATTTCTGAAGAACTGATTTTTCTATCTGTTAGTATTGAACCTGAGTTTCTAACAATCGCAAATGGTTTTGATTCTCCTCCTTCTCCCATCTTATGATTTGCAATAGTTGCAAGATTGTCTACCACTGCTTGAAATGTTACTTTTAATGGATTCCCGTCTAAATCTTTTTTTGATCTCATGTCTAACACTGGTTCAATTCCGGCACAAGATACTGCGACTCCTGATGTACCAATTCTTGCTGGCATCAATCTACTATCTACTAAAATTATTCCTACATGAATTAATAATTTTAAGAAAATTTTTCTTCGAATTTGTTCAGCAATCAAATAAGGATCTTTTGGATATAGTATTGCTTTGCCTTTCTTTGCATTTGATTTATCGATTCCTGCATTTGGTGCCATTATATTATCTGCAGATGTAATGACAAATCCTCCAATTCCTCCAAAAATTTTATCTGATTCTCTAATGATTACTTCTGCAACTTCTGGTTTTAGATTAAATTCATTTGCAATTTTCCCTCCATATTCTGATGCTTTAATTTTCTCTAAATCTACAATTCTTCCTTGTGAATTTGAGACATATTTAGTAGAAATTACTATGACATCTCCGTCTTCTAGTTTTGTTTTGTTTTTTTCTAAAGTATTTTCTAATTCTTCAAAAACGTCAAATTCTGTTTCCATTCTTTTAGCCAGTAGAGGCAAAACCGTTAATTGCACATATTCTGTTAGATTCTATTTCTTTTTTATTGTTCTGAAAAGCTTTTAATCCCAAGACTGAGCTTTTTCAATCATGAATATAGTTGAGAAGATCCTTGCACGTGCTTCAGGCAAGTCTTCAGTAGCACCTGATGATGTGGTATTTGCTAATGTAGATAAAGTAATGATGCATGATGTTTCTGGACCTGGTGTACTCAAGGTATTTGATAAATTAAAGAAACAAGGGATTGAAGTTGATAAATTATGGGATCCTACAAAAGTTTGGGTAGCTGAAGATCATTTTGTTCCATCAGCTGATAAATTGTCTGCTGAAAATATTGTAAAATTAACTAATTTCACTAAAAATTATGGTATTGAAAAACATTTCAAATATGGAATGGGTCAATATGGAATTTGTCATACATTATCTCATGAACAAGCAATGGTAATGCCTGGTGATGTTTATGTCGGTGGTGATTCTCATACAAATACTACTGGTGCTTTAGGAGCATTTGCAGTTGGTTTAGGACATACTGACATTGCATATGTTTTGTTAAATGGGAATATTTGGTTTAAAGTTCCAGAAACTTATTACTTCAAACTAAATGGAAAATTACCTGATCATGTTATGGCAAAAGATTTGATTCTAAAAATTATTGGTGAAATTGGTAATGATGGCGGTGCATATAGAACAATGCAATTTGGGGGAAGTGGAATTGATGATATGTCTGTTGAAAGCAGATTGACTTTATGTAATATGACTACTGAAGCAGGAGCTAAAAATGGAATTGTAGAACCTGATCAAAAAGTTGTTGATTACCTTTCTTCAAAAGGTGCAACAAATTTCAATATAGTTAATGGTGATTCTGATGCAGAATACGCTAAAGTTTTAGAATTTGAAAGTTCAGAAATGGAACCAATTATTGCCAAACCTTTCTCACCTGATAACACATGTGTTGTTAGTGAAGCTCCTTCTGTGGAATTGGATAAATCTTACATTGGTTCTTGTACAGGTGCAAAGTATGAAGATTTGGAAGCTGCAGCAAAAGTTCTCAAAGGCAGAAAAGTAAAGATAAGAACTGAAATTTTACCTGCTGCAATCTCAATTTATCAACGTGCAATGGAGAATGGATTGTTGAAAATTTTCTTAGATGCTGGTGTTACTGTTGGACCTCCAACATGTGGTGCCTGCTGTGGTGCTCATATGGGCGTGTTAGCAAAAGATGAAATTTGCATTAGTACAACTAACAGAAATTTCCCTGGTAGAATGGGACATGTTGAATCACAAACATATCTTTCATCCCCAATGGTGGCAGCAGCTTCTGCAGTTACTGGAAAAATTACTGATCCAAGGGATTTGATATGAAAGGAAACGTCATAAAATACGATCGTGATAACATCGATACGGATGTAATTATTCCCGGTCAATATCTAAAAGTGCATGATTATGCTGAACTTGCAACTCATGCAATGGAGGGATTGGACCCTGATTTTCATTCAAAAGTAAAAGAAGGTGATTTTATTTTGTCTGGAAAGAATTTTGGTTCTGGTTCATCTCGTGAACATGCTCCAATTGCATTATCTCATTCCGGGGTTAAAGCAATACTTGCTTTATCTTTTGCAAGAATTTTTTATAGAAATTCTGTAGATGGTGCATTTTTGTTACCTATTGAAATTGGTCAAGATGCATATGATGGAATTTCAGATGGTGATGAACTTGATATTGATATTTCCATAAATGAAATAAAAAATCTAACAAAAAACGAATCATATCAAATGAAACCTTTTTCTGAAATTATTGGAAAAATAATTGAAGCAGGGGGATTATTCAAATATAAACCCGAATTGGATTAAAATGGGAAAAACACTTTTTGAAAAAATTTGGGAATCTCATATTGTAGTAGAAAAACAAAATGAACCTGCTTTAATTTACATTGATAGACATCTTGTTCATGAAGTAACTTCTCCTCAGGCATTTGATGGATTACGTATGAACGATAGGAAAGTTAGAAGGCCTGATTTGACTATTGCAACAATGGATCATAATGTCCCTACCAGTGATCGTTCTTTACCTATATTGGACCAAACTTCTGCAGTTCAAATTAAAACACTTGAGAATAATTGCAAGGATTTTGGAATAAAATTATTTGACATTAACAGTCCAAATCAAGGAATTGTGCATGTAATTGGACCTCAATTAGGCATAACTTTACCTGGCTCTACCATTGTTTGTGGTGATAGTCATACTTCAACCCATGGTGCTTTTGGTGCATTAGCATTGGGGATTGGGACAAGTGAAGTGGAACATGTTTTAGCATCTCAAACTTTGTGGTTAGAAAAACCAAAAACATTTGAAGTTAGAGTTGAGGGAAAAAGAAAGAATCCACATGCAGTAACTGCAAAAGATATCATTTTATCCATTATCAAAAACATTGGAACTGCTGGTGGAACTGGAACCGTGATTGAGTATCGTGGTGAAGGAATTACTGACCTTTCTATGGAACAACGAATGACCATTTGTAATATGTCTATTGAAGGAGGAGCTCGAGCAGGACTAATTGCACCTGATCAAAAAACTTTTGATTATTTACGAAACAGAGAATATACTCCCCAAAATTATGATTCTCTTGTAGAGCATTGGAAAGAAAATCTTCAAACTGATTCTGATGCCACTTTTGATAAAACATTTGTTTTAGATATTAATGATATTGCACCACAAGTTAGTTGGGGAACCAATCCTGGAATGACTTGTGATGTTGATGAATCTATTCCATCCCCTGATGAATTTTCTAATGGTGATGCTAATCAAAAGAAAGGTGCTGAAAAAGCTCTTGAGTATATGGCACTTGAATCTGGAACTTTAATTGAAGATATTGAAATTGATAGGGTGTTTATTGGCTCTTGTACTAATGCAAGACTAGAGGATCTTATCGAAGCATCAAAAGTGATTCAAGGACAAAAAGTTGCATCAAATGTCAATGCAATGGTTGTTCCAGGCTCTCAAATGGTGAAAAAACAAGCTGAAGAAATGGGATTAGATAAAATTTTCATTGATGCCAATTTTGAATGGAGGGAGGCTGGTTGTAGTATGTGTTTAGGTATGAATCCTGATATTTTGTCTCCAGGTGAAAGATGTGCTAGTACATCAAACAGAAATTTTGAAGGCAGACAAGGCAATGGCGGTAGAACTCATTTAGTAAGTCCAGTTATGGCAGCAGCAGCCGCTATTAATGGACATTTTGTTGATGTAAGGAAATTGGATTTGAATTAACATGGAGCCTTTTCAAAATGTAAAAAGCATTGTAACTCCTCTTGATAAAGTCAATGTAGACACTGATCAAATTATTCCAAAGCAATTTTTAAAATTAGTTCAAAAGTCTGGATTTGGCAAATTCTTATTTTTTAATTGGCGATACGATGAAAATGAAAATTTGAAATCTGATTTTGTTTTAAATAATTCCAAATATGATGACTCAAAAATTTTAGTAGTAGGAGATAATTTTGGATGTGGTTCTAGTAGAGAACATGCAGTTTGGGCTTTAGATGATTATGGATTTTCTGTAATAATTTCATCTTCTTTTGCTGATATCTTTTTTAGCAATTGCTTCAAAAATGGAATTCTTCCTATTACATTAGATTCCACAATGGTGGAGAAACTTCAACATGAGACTAATCAGATTGAAGTGGATTTAGAAAACCAAGTTATTAAAACGTCTACAGAAAATATCTCATTTGAAATAAATTCTCACAAGAAAAAAATTCTCTTGGAGGGGTTAGATGACATTGCACAAACTCTTCAGCATGAAGAAAAAATCTCTGAATTTGAAGAAAAATCTACAATCCCATCTGTTTTATGATTTTCGTTACTAATTTCCCGTTTCTCTCTAAAATCATTGGTGATTCTGCATCAATCCATTCTCTTTGTTCTATATCGTGAGCACTAATTTTACCTTCTTTTGATAATTCCTGTAAAATATCAAATGATAAATTCACTTGTTTTTTCTTTTTCTTTTTAATTCTCTCAATGATTTCTTTTCTTAGCATGTAGATTCCTAAACATTCTGATAATTGTAATTTCATTATTGGTTTTTCTTTAAATTCTGTAATTATTCCGTCATCTACTACTGCAAAACCTGTCTCTTCTTTTCTCTTTGTTCTAGTTGCAATACATGCCAAACTATTTTTTTCTTTGAATGTTTTTCTCATTTTTGTAATATCCAAGGCACATAGATTATCTACAAACCACAAAAGAAATTCTGATTCATTTTTTAACTCATTTTGTATGTGGAGTAAATCTCCTCCTGTACCACTTTGTGAATCTTGGATGAATTTAATTCCTTTTTGATTTCCATAATAATTTTTGATTTGACCTCCTAAACTGGTATAATCTGAAATGATAATAATTTCTTTAATGAATTTGAATGATTTTAGATATTTGACAACATAATCAATCAAAGGTTTTCCATTAATTGGTGTCATTGCTTTTGGAAAATATTCTGTATATGGTTTTCCGCGGGTGCCTTTGCCCCCAGCTAAAATTACAGCCTTCACAGTCTAACGGTATGATTTCTGTTTTCTTCTTCTTGCACCAGGTCCGCCAAATTTCTTTGGTTCTTTTTGTCTGGCATCTCCACTAACTAGATATTTATCAAAATCGGTAATTCTTTTTCTGAGGTCTTCTCTAGTTGATTTTGGGAAAGGATGATCTTTTGGTTCTTTTTTAGATTTTGTCCAGCCTACTAATGCTCTGGTAATTGCAGTTGCTACTGCACTTGCTTGTCCCATGAAACCTCCACCTCTAACTCTTACAGAAATATCAATTTTATCTCTCAAATCTCCTGTAATTTCAAGTGGTGCTAAAATGACTTCACGAGCTGTTTCTTGTGGAATCATTTCTACTGGAACGTTGTTAATTCTAACTTTACCTACACCTTTTGTAATGTATACATGAGCGCTGGCTGTTTTTCTAGTTGCAAAATAAATTTCAGTTTTTGGAATCATCTTATTCTGTCCATCCTATTACTCTACATATTTCTGCTAATGTTGTATAATTAGAAGCTGCTCTTTTGATTAATGCTTTTTCAAATTGTGTTTTCTCTAATGGTTTTGTATCGTTAGGTGCACCGATGTATGTTCTTAATCTTTGGAATGCTAATTTACCTGATGGTTTTCTATCAAATGGTAACATTTGACGAATCATCTTTGCAATGATTGTATCTGGTCTTCTATAGTGTACAGGTCCGTGTTTGTAATTGATAATACTGTTAATTTCTAAAAATTCTCTATATTCTTGAATTTGATTTGATCTTGTTCCGCTCATCATGATTTTTTCACAATTGATTACTGTTACTCTTTGTCCTTGTAATAGTAATTTAGCAACATTTGATGCTAATCTACCTGCAATGTGATTTGTTGCATCAACTACAATTGGTCTATCTGTTCTAATAACAACTTCTTGTTTGGAAGTGTTTGAATTTCTTCCAGCAGGTCTGTTTAATCTTCCATTAGCCAAGTAGTACTACTCCTTTACCTGTTGGATTTTGTTTGATTAAATCTGCATGTGAGATTAATTTTCCACCATTTTCTAAAACTTTGGCTGCTGCAGAATTCGAAATTGAAAATGAACATAATGTGATTTTGTGAGAAATATTTCCTGTTCCTAAAACTTTACCTGGAAAAACAACTGTGTCGTTATCTTTGGTTAATTGACTAATTCTATTGAGGTTGATGTCTCTTCTAGCAATTGATGGTTTTAGAGCATATTCTGCTAATTTACCCCAAATTGGAGCGTCATTTTTGGTTGATGCTTTCTTAAGATCGCTAGCCATACGAATTACAACTTGATTAGTCATGTGAATAATCCGGCTTAAAACCCAAATATAATGTCTATGCTTCTATTATTCTTCGATATTGTTGATCATATCTTTGAATTCAACCACTCTTCGACTAACTTCTTGTACTCCTTCTAGAACAATTTGTTCTGGATTTAGTGCTCCTGTAGACTCTACAGTGAGTATTTTCTCATCATCTTTGTTAGTATCAGTCAGCATAGAGATGTTAGATGCATTCCATTTTGCATGTTCTGTACCACGTCCTAGTCTTGCATAGCATTCGATTTTGATTTTTTGACCTGGGGCTAATTGAACAATTGGAATTTTTTCAGATACTGGTTTAACACTCTCATCTTCAGAAGATAATTCTCCTGACAAAACAGATCTTGTCTCTTCTGATTCCCCAGAATCTAACACTAGTAGGATTTTATCTGATTCATTATATTTACTCAAATCTGTTTTTAATGGAATTAAACCCAATCTGTGAGCTAAACCCTCATCAGGTAACACAGATGTGTTTTCAAGAATGTCTACTGTATCAATTGCAAAAACTGGAACTCCGTTTAAACAAACACGTCTTAGAGCATTTGCATATTGTAATGGAACTCCTTTTAGCTTTAAGGCTATCTTTTCAGAATCTTTTGTAATAACGTCTAATGATGACAAATCTTGATGAAAATCGTCAAAGTGCACATAAAAATCTAGCTAGCTTTACGTATAGATAAATACCAAATTGTAATAAACCTATGATATGGCTGATGTCACTGTAGTTAGATACTCTTTTGAGGGTGAAAAATTTGAAATAATGGTAAAGCCAGATCCTGCTTTAGATTACAAATTAGGTAAGAAAAAGGACATTTCTTCAGTTTTAGTTTCTGAAGAAATCTATACTGATTCTGGAAAAGGAACTAAACCATCTACTGAAAAATTACTTGCTGCATTCAAAACTGAGGATAAAACTGAGATTGCTCAAATAATGTTTGAGAAAGGAGATCTAAATCTTACAACTGATCAGAGACGAAAAATGGTGGATCAGAAAAGAAAACAAATTGTTGAATATATTGCTAAAACTTTTGTTGATCCAAAAACTCACTTACCTCATCCTCCATTACGAATTGAACAAGCAATGAAAGATGGTCGTGTATCAATTGAGCCTCAAAAAAGTGTCGAAGAACAAGTTAAAGATATTGTTGAAAAATTACGTTCAATCATTGCATTAAAATCTGAAAATCTCCAATTGGAGATCACTATTCCTGCACAATATGCCTCTCAATCTTATTCTGTTTTGAAATCTGTCGGTTCGCTAAAAAAAGAAGAATGGCAAAATAATGGTTCACTAAAAGCAATACTTGAAATACCCGCAGCAGCAAGGCCAAACGTGATTGACAGATTAGGTTCTATTACCAAAGGCTCTGCCACTGTAGAGGTAATGAAATAATGGCTGATAAGAGAAAATATGTTATTCCTGGTGATGTAATTACTAGTGGACCTTTTAGACCTGAACAAAATGTAGTTTTAGAAGGAAATAACATTATTGCCACATCTGTTGGTATATCTGAAATTTATGAAGATTCTGTTAAAGTCATTCCTTTAACTGGAAAATATATTCCTAAAATCAATGATCTTGTAATTGGTAAAGTCATTTCTCATACATCATTATCTTGGGAATTAGATGTAAATTCTTGTTATGTTGGATTTTTACCTGCTCAAGATGTTTTTGGAAGAGACTTTTCAACTCATGCTGATGAACTTTCAAGTAAATTAAAAACTGGTGACTTGGTAGCTGCAAGAATTGCAAATTTTGATAGAACTAGAGATCCTCTAATTACAATATCTGATAGAGATTTAGGTAAAATTGACGATGGAATTTTAGTAAAAATTTCTCCAAGTAAAGTTCCACGTTTGATTGGCAAAAAAGGAAGTATGATACAAATGATTGAAATGGGAACTAATGCTGCCATCACAATTGGCCAAAATGGCTGGGTTGTTATTTCTTGTGATGCTGAAGAAGGGCTCTCAAAAGCTAAAAAGGCTGTTGAGATGGTTAATGAAAAAGCACATATTGCTAATTTAACTGATTTAATTAAAGATATGTTAGATGGAAAGGACGAATCATAATGGGTGGACGAGATGCAACCATGGTTCTATTGGACGAAAATGGTATTCGCTGTGACGGACGTAAAATAGACGAACCACGTAGAATTATGATTAAAGCTGGCGGATTAAAAAATGCTGATGGCTCTGCTTACATTGAATTTGGCGATAACAAAATTTTAGTTGGTGTATTTGGACCAAGAGATGTTCATCCAAAACATATGTCTAATACTGATACTGGAATTTTAAGAGTTAGATATCACATGGAACCATTTTCTGTTGGTGAAAGAAAAAGACCAGCACCTTCAAGAAGAGAAATTGAAATTTCCAAAGTAATCAAAGAAGCATTAGAACCTGCAGTAATGTTGGAGAAATTCCCAAGAACTGCAGTTGATGTATTTATTGAAGTTTTACAGGCTGATGGTGGAACTAGATGTGCTGCCCTTACTGCAGCATCTGTTGCATTAGCTGATGCTGGTATTCCAATGAGAGATATGGTTGCAGCAATTGCTTCAGGTAAAGTTGCAGATACCATTATTCTTGATGTTAACAATGAAGAAGACCAAGCAGGTCAAGCAGATATGCCAGTTGGATATATGCCAAGTCTTAAGAAAATTACATTATTACAATTAGATGGTGTCTTAACTCCAGAAGAGTACAAAAAATGTGTTGATGTTGGAGTTAAAGGATGTGAAGTTGTTTACGAACTTCAAAAGAAAGCACTTCATGACAAATACTTTGGGGATAGGAAAGATTAGAAATGACAAGCGTTTCAGTTATTGATGAACTAAAAAGAGCACAAATTCTTGAACTATTAGAACAAGGAACAAGAGTTGATGGTAGAGCACTAGAAGAGCCAAGAGAAATTTCAATTGAAATTAATGCAATTCCTAAAGCAAATGGTTCTGCAAGAGTTTACCTTGGTGATACCCAAGTTTTATGTGGAGTAAAAATCCAACCAGACAAACCTTTCCCAGATGTGGGTGACAAAGGTATGTTTATGTGCACTGCTGAATTATTACCCCTTTCACATCCAACTGTTGAAACTGGACCGCCACAAGCTCCTGTTATTGAATTAGCAAGAGTTGTTGATAGAGGAATTCGAGAAAGTCATATGGTTGATGTTTCTGATTTAGTAATTGAAAAGGACAAATCTGTAGTTGGTGTATTTGCAGATGTTGTGGCAATTGATTATGATGGAAATCTTTTTGATGCATGCTCCTATGCTGCAACTGCTGCTTTACTTACATCAAAAACTCCAACATGGGAGATGGTTGATGACCAACCAACCGTTGTTGAAGGCGAAGAAAAACCGTTACCTATAACCACAATTCCTGTATCTGTAACCATGGGAAAAATTGGAAATTATATTGTAGTTGATCCTAATGGCGATGAATGGGAAAGTATGGATTCAAGAATTACTATAACTACAGATTCTGATGGAAATATTGTTGCACTTCAAAAAGGTGGCAGTGATGGATTCACACAAGAAGAAATCAATCAATGTGGTGATTTATCTATTAAAGTAGGCGCAAAAATAAGGGAACAATTAAAATCATCACAACAGGAGAGTCAATAATATGGCAAAAGCAAAGAAATCACTTAAAGGCTTAGGTGCACGTTACGGAATTAAACTTAGAAAACAATACACAAAAGTTCATCTTCAATTAAAACAAAAAAGAAGTTGTCCTGAATGTGGTTCACAAACATTTGGCAGAGATGCTGTTGGAATCTGGTCTTGTAAGAAATGTGGCTATAAGGTTGCTGGAACTGCATATGACATTAAACTATAGTGCAAAAATTACTGTAGACGCTAAAGATAAAAACAATGCAATTTTTGATTCTGTAAATACTGATAATGAGTTTTATCCCGAAAACCCTGTTAAAACTAAAATCAAATTAGATAAAAAACTAGTAATTTCTGCTGAAACTGATCAAATTGCACATCTTAGAGCAAATCTAAATTCAACACTCCGATTAATTCAAGCTAGCTACGATACAATTGAATCGGTAAAGATATAATCAGATCAATTTCACAAATATTCATGTCAGCTCCACAAATGCCACCATGGCTTCAAGAACAAATTGGAAAATTACAACAATCTCAACAAAATTTACAATCTATAATGACTCAAAGACAACATCTTGAAATGGAAAAAGCAGAAACTGAAAAAGCTATTGATGAATTAAAGAAAGTCGCTGATGGAGATTCTGTCTTTAAACAAGCTGGAACAGTATTGATAAAATCTGATAAAAAAACACTAGTTGATGAATTAGAGGAAAAAATAGAATTAGCAAAAACTAGATCAACTGTTCTTGAAAAACAAGAAGTTCGTGTAAAAGAAACTCTCAAAGAACAAGAAGCAAAAATCACCGAAATGATGAAAAGTGGTAATGCTCCTCCACCTCCAGCAGCAGATGATAACCCTAGAAAATAATTTCTCTCTTTCAAATAAGATATTAACAATTCATTATAACTGATATTTGTGAAATTAGAAAATCTTAGAATAATTGTCGATGAACGAGAGACTAAAAGTGGGATTCCAAAATTACTCAAAGCAATTGGTATGAATGTAGAAATGAAAACACTTCCAATTGGTGATTATATTGTTGCACCTGAAACTATTGTTGAAAGAAAAAGTATCAAGGATTTGATGGCTTCTGTCTTTGATGGACGATTATATGACCAATGCAGTAGACTCAAAGAACATTTTGCAAATCCTATAGTTTTACTAGAAGGAAATGTTGATGAAATTGAAGAAATTACTGACAATCCCTTAATTTTCTATGGTGCTATCTCCAGAGTTGTATTGGAATTTAAAATTCCTATAATCCCTACCCCTAGTGCATCTCATACTGCAAAATTATTAGTTTCAATGTGTTCTAAAAAAGATGGACCAACAGGACCTTACTTGAAAAAAATAAAAAAATCATCAAATTTAGAAACTCAGCAATTATCTACACTTTGTAGTTTACCTGGAATTGGTGAAAAATTTGCAATTCGAATGCTTGAAAAATTTGGTACTCCATCAAAAGTTTTTAGTGCAACCACTTCTGAATTGGCTAAAGTTGAAGGATTGGGTGAAGCTCGTGCAAAAAAAATCAAAAATATGTTAACAACTAAAAATAAACTTCAAAAAGAAAGTAACCAAAAGACACTGACATAACCATTACCATCATCTTATTTCACGAATTTTTATAGTACATGCCTTAAGAAAATTTATGGATAATCGTGTGAATATTGCAGTTGTAGTTGGTGTGATTTTTGTTCTAGCTTTTGCTGTAACTTTAACTCAAAGTGATAAACAAGTTGAATCTCAAGTTAATGAAGATGAAATCCCTGAAGAATTAATTTATGAATGGCTGAAAAAATATGATCCTTCTGAACAAACCATCTCTGTTTCAGGCACTGCTACGGCCTCATCAAATCCTGATACTTTGATTATTGTACTGGGAGTTGAATCTGTAGCCAAAACTGCTAATGAATCCCTATCTGAAAACTCCAATTCATTAAATTCTGTAATATCTTCCCTATCTGATTCTGGAATTTCTAAAGACGATATACAAACATCAAATTTTTCGATTTATCCATTATACGATAACATAGAAGATTCCGATGGAAATTGGAAACAAATTGTAAATGGATATCGAGTTTCAAATATTTTGTCAATTCAAACGGAAAAAATTGATTCTGCTGGTGATATTATTGATGCAGCTGTTTCTTCTGGAGCTAATCGCGTTGATGATGTTTCTTTTCAATTATCTGATAATAAATTAGAAAAAATTAGTGATGACTTGATTGCTGATGCAATAAATGATGCAACTCAAAAAGCAGAAAAAGCACTTGTTCCATTAAAACAAAAAATTGTTGGAGTAAAATCTGTAGTAATTCATGATGATGTAGTTCCTTACTATGATAGTCCAATGCGAGCATCCTTTGATGGATTTGCAGAATCATCCATGAAATCTTCTCCAATAATGTCTGGTGATGAAGAAATTTCTACAAATGTTAGTGTTGTATTTTACATTTCACAAGAATAATTATTCTACAAAAATTATTTTATTAATTTTCTTTTTAACGCTGTTCCACAATTTGAGCATTCTTTTCCCCCTTTGAAACTAGTTTTACATCCTGGACAATAATGAATCCATTTTCCAACATCTTTGATTCCTTTTGTCATTATTGGTGCAATATCTAATCCCATATTTTTAGCGACATTAGAAATTGCAAAATCATCTGTAATGATTTGACCTTTTGTTTCTAATCCTAATGCAATAATTGAAACGTCTTGTTTTGATAATTGTGGAAAATCTCCTGTTTCTTTTGCTGCTTTAATTGCAGCCTGAGTTGATTGTTTGTCAGGCTCTCTAATTTTTAATCTATTAGTTTCAATTAGAGTCCCTAACACATCTTGACTTTTTTTGATATGTTGAATTTCATCATAAACTAGGGATGTTGTGTAACAATCTTCAGATGATCTAAATGGAACTCCTGCATAAAATGCACTAGCATCTAAAATTCTAAAATCCAAGTTTACTCATTTGTCTTAAACCTCTTTTTTTCAATCTAATGAAAACTGCTGGACTTTTGTATTTTTTAATAATTATTGGTTCCTCAAATCCTGCAGATTTTACAACTTGTGCATCTATTGCAATATTGCAATCATGTGAAGAAATAATTTCAATTTTTTCATCAGGTACAACTAATGATGCTAATCTGTACACAGGTGCAACTGGTGTAATGATCAAGACATCTAAACTTTCGTGTAATATTGGACCCCCTAATGAAAATGAATGGCCTGTTGAACCACTAGGTGTTGCAATAATCACTCCATCCATCTTTTGCTTTACTGTATCATTTTGAAATTTAATTTCAATTTCTGCAGTTTTTGTCAAGTTTGCTCTACTGATGTAAATTTCATTTAATGCTGGTGGAAATTCTTTGTCTCCACATACTGCAGTAACTCTTGTTCTTTTATCTAAAAAGAAATTATCTTCTAAAATTTCATTTAGTGCCTCATCAATTTCTTCAATTGTAATTTCTGCTAAAATTCCTCTATTCCCACCAACATTGATTGTTAAAATGGGTGTCTCATTTGCTAAATTTCGAAAAACACGAAGTGTTGTTCCATCTCCACCTAATGTTACTACAAGATCCAACTTTACATTCTGAATTTCTTCTAATTCTTCCATTTGTTTTGCTCCTTCAACACTAACTGGTGAAATTGTATACACTGTTGCTTTTTTTGCTAATAATTTTTTAGCTACATCTACTGCAGCATTTTCTGAATCTTTGTTTCCTACTTTACTTACAACGGCAACATTTTCTAGTTTCAAGTAAGTTCCTTTGAATTGTATTTACATAAAAATGATATTTTTATGAATATTCTATCTGATTCTTGATTTTGTGAATTTTATGGGTAAAACAACTAAATTTCAAGAATTAATCTGTCCTCAAGACGACGACTGATAACGTTTTTAACTAAATTCTACTCACAAAAAATGGATGTCATTACTTTTAAAAGATCGGGTATGGTCAATGGAAGCCCCAACGGCAAAACGTGGAGTATACCCATTACATGGTTTTAAACTTGGATTATACAGATTACCAATCGTATTAGAGGAACCAAATGAAATTAAATCTGTTCATGATGGTTTGAAAAAAGCATTTGAAATGGATATGTATGCAGACAGAATTTACGCTACATATCGTTGGAAAGAACAAAACATGGAAGATCCTGATGAAAAAGGATACGAAGAAGTTGATTTATCTGTAACAGTAGAAATTGTCACTGGTGAAGTTGTAGATATTATTTATCAGGTATTTCCAATTGAGAAATTTGGAGATCCTAATTGGGTTAAAGATTATAGAAAGAAAGCAGACCATTTTGCAAAAATGGTAATTGATACTATTTTGAGAAATACAATTTTGGCCGATAAGATGATTTCTTATTTGGCAAAAAGTGAAAAGATTCCTGAACTAAATGCAATTCAAAGATTAGAGGAACTAACTCCTTTGGCAAAAATTGTTCTTGGTGCAAAACCAAAACCTATTGAAGCAACAGATGAAGAAGAAGAGGAAGACGATGCATCTATTGAAATTCCAGATGGTGCAAAACCTGGACCAATTGACATTGAGTATAAATCAAAAATGAAACAATCTGCTGTTTATGAAGCTGCAGAACACACTATCAAAACCTGGGGTCGTAAAGGTACCAGTAACGGAATAATGGGTATCTGGGGAGAATTTGTCTCAGTAGATTATGATATTTGTGTTGCAGATGGTGGATGTATAGAAGCTTGTCCAGTTGGAGTTTACGAATGGTTTGATTCTCCAGGAAATCCTGCATCTGATCAAAAACCATTGATGTCTAAAGAACCTGATTGTATTTTCTGTCTTGCATGTGAAGGTGTTTGTCCTCCTCAAGCAATCAAAATTTATGAACAAAAATAATTGCATTTATTGCAACTATAAATATCGACTAATACTTTTGAGCAGCTAAAGATGGCTGGAAATCCTTTCATTGCATTGGTGTTTGATTTGTTTATTATTTCTGCTATTTTGATTACTGCATATACTTGCAATTTTTACTATCTTGTTTTACTTGCAAACAAACGAAATAAACCAACTGAAACTGTTGATTTGGGAACCCCTTCTGTAACAATTCAACTCCCAATTTATAATGAAAAATATGTTGCCAAAAGACTTGTAGATGCAGTATGTAATTTGGATTACCCAAAAAATCAAATGAATATTATGGTTTTAGATGACTCTGATGATGATACTGTTGATTTACTAGAAAAAACTGTGAATTATTACAAAACACAGGGATTCCAAATTGAACATATTAGACGTGGAACAAGAAAGGGATACAAAGCAGGTGCTCTCAAATATGCAATGCAAATTACTGATACAGAGCTTGTAGCAATATTTGATGCAGATTTTATTCCTCCAACATGGTTTCTTAAAAAAGCAATTCCTCATTTTTCCAAATCAAAGATTGGTTTGATTCAATGTCGTTGGGGTCATGTAAATGAAAATTATTCCACTATCACAAAAGTACAAGCTCTAAGCCTTGATTTTCATTTTCTAATTGAACAAAAGGCTAAAAGCAATTCTCATTTGTTTATGAATTTTAATGGCACTGCTGGAATTTGGAAACGTGATTGTATTGAAGATGCAGGTGGTTGGCATACTGCAACTTTAGTTGAAGATCTTGACTTGAGTTATAGAGCACAGATGAAGGGATGGAAATGTATATTCTTACCTGATATTGTAGTTGATGCAGAACTTCCTGCTCAAATGAATGCTGCTAAAAGACAACAATTTCGATGGGCAAAAGGCTCAATTCAATGTGCCACAAAACTACTTTTTGATATTACTGCAAAACGTAAAATTTCTGTTGAAACTAAAGTACAGGCATTTGTTCAATTAACTCGTCATATTGTTTATCCATTAATGTTAATTCAATTTTTGGCATTACCGATACTTTTAGCAGGTCAAGTTAATCTTTATGTTGTAAGTTTTCTACCTATCATTACCTTTGCAACTTATCTTGCAATGGGTCCTGGTGCATACATTTTGATTATTCAAAATATGTATGGGAAATCGTGGAAGTCTAAAGCAAAGTTGCTGCCTGCATTATTAGTTTACAATGCTGGAATGTCTGTAAATAATACCGTTGCAGTTTTTGATGCTGTATTTGGTAGAAAAAATGAATTCCTTCGAACTCCAAAATATGGTATAATCAAAAAAGAAGATGATTGGAAAGGAAAGGCATACAATCTACCTTTTACACAAACAACCCTTTTGGAAATATTTTTTGGTGTTTATGGTGTACTTGCAATTTTCATCTCGATATTCTCAAATAATCCTGTATTTATTCCAATTATTGCAATTCAAACTATTGGTTTTTTCTTTATTGCTTACATGAGCCTATCTCATACTCGATTTAAAAGAAATAAATCAAGTGAACAACGTAAAATGACGAAGAAAGAGAAAATGGCAAATACTGTTTACAAACTATCAATGGTTGGAATTTTGGGATTGATAATTTTTGGTGGATTTATGGCAATCAATGGATATAATTCAGATATCTATCCGTTAGATAGAATCCGAGGTCATTTTGATGGAATTATAGGTTCATCAGATCCAGAAGTAATTCGCGCACATCTAATTGCAATTCAATTAGATATGGAACCCATGTTGGAAAAACTACCTGAAACTACAGATACTCACAGCCAAATAATTTCTAAAAACCCTGTATGGATTTTTGCAACTGAATCAACCAACTTTATTAGAATTCAAAATGATGTTGATACAATGCTTGCAAGTTTAGATAATATTTCTACTATTCCTCAAGATAATTCTGCATATCACACAGCAATGTTGGATATTAACAACCGAGCGGATCTTTTACGCCAAAATATAATGGATGCAACACCATACATGTATGTCAGTATTGCAAATGTATTTTCTAGTATTATTTGGATTGCCGTAATAATTGGAATCTTTTCTGCATTAAAAAGAAAGAGAACACAACTCAAAGAATCTGATTCAATCGGTGTCTAAGAAATATTTAGATCATTTCTAATTTCATCTACTGCTCTAATTCCATAGATGTCTCTTACTTGCTGAATTCTAATTGATTCCTTTAACATGTCTCTGCCGATGGCATTTGTCAAAATTGAATACACGTCGCTAAATCTGATTTCCCACTTGTCTGCACAATCTAGCATTTTACTAACTGCCCATTGTCTCACTTCATCAGGTAAAGGTATTTTTTCATTTGATTCATCTGAAATTTTATCAAATAAATTAATAATTTCAGTTGTAAGTTTTGCCATCTTTTCAATATCTTTTGCATCTCCATACTTTGATTCAGTATTCATCCTAATGTTTGATTGATACTCTGATAGTTTTAGCAGGGCCATAATTTCTTTTGAGGAATCACTGGAAGCCTTGTTTGTAACATTTCTAACTGACTGTATTTCTTCAAAGAGTTTTTCAGATTTTTTATGGAAATCCTCTTGAACTACTTTTAGATTTTCGCCTACAAATGCTGTGGAATCAGCTCTTTTTACTAATGAACTGATCTCAGTTTCAATGGAATCAATTTTACCTCCTAATTCCCTAATTGATTCTAGACTAATTGCATCACTAGAGTTTACAGTTGATGATATTGTTTCAAATTGTTGTTTAAGGCCATCTATTACGCCTCCTAATGAATCAATTTTTGAGGCTTTTGATGATATTGCATCAATTGAAATTTTGATTGCTTCTAATTCTGCATTTACATTTGATGCATCTGCTACTCCTTCAATTATTTTCTCAAATTCTTGTTTTAGACTTTCAACTACCTGAGTACTTGTACTGATATTATCTGTTTTTCCAGAAATTTCTTCAATATTTTCTTTGAGTTTATTCATCTCTGAACTAATTTCTAAAAATGAATTTGTTTTTCCAGAAACTTCTCTCAAGTCATCTCTAACTTCATCAATTCTCTGAGCAATTTTTATGATCATTTGAGAATTATTTGAAATTGAATTCATACTGTCTTCAACTTTTTGAGATATCTCTTGAGTTTTTGATTTCTTTTGTACTTCTGAAATTTTGTTTAATTCATTTTCTAGTTTATCTGTTTGATTGTTTATTTTATTAATTAAATTAGATTGTGTTCTAACTTGATTTAATCCTGCATACAATTTTTGAGTATCATCTTCTATTATGTTGATTTGTTTTGATTGTTTTTGGATGTGTTCTAATGTTGATGTTAATGTATCAATCATTCCTTTCATAGAAACTAGAACTTTTTGATTTTCTCCGAAAATCTTTGACATTACTTTGATTTCTTTTTGCAGTGCTTTATTGGAGTCTGAAACTGATGAAACTTTCTTCAATACGGATGCGGGACTTGGTTGTCTCTTGATTGGTTTTACTACTTTTTTCTTACTAGTTTTAGAAACCATATGTCATGAATTAAGAAACTAAGAATAAAAA
>Ga0208407_1000067_pt1 | contig 46624 bp, 54 predicted proteins | sample ETNtaG_9_FD_185775 | JGI IMG/M metagenome (GOLD analysis project Ga0208407, IMG submission 185775) | Marine microbial and viral communities from oxygen minimum zone, Eastern Pacific Ocean - ETNP201406SV69 (SPAdes) (version 2) | ecosystem: Environmental > Aquatic > Marine > Oceanic ...
TTGCTGCTGTTTTTCTCTTTGGAGCTGCTTTGCGTTTTGCTGCTGCTTTTCTCTTTGGAGCTGCTTTTCTCTTTGGAGCTGCTTTTCTCTTTGGAGCTGCTTTGCGTTTTGCTGCTGCTTTTCTCTTTGGAGCTGCTTTTCTCTTTGGAGCTGCTTTGCGTTTTGCTGCTGCTTTTCTCTTTGGAGCTGCTTTGCGTTTTGGAGCTGCTTTTGTAGTTGATCTACGTTTAGTTGCAGCTTTTCTTTTTGTAGCCATGCTAAAATCGCTATTTTCATTGTTTTTCAGTGGTTAAACTAAAAAAATTTACACAAATTGATTACAATTATTGAAGTAATTTTATCATTAAAAAAAATTATTGATCGTAATATTTTCTTTTTATTTTGTGTTTATCTTCTTTTTTTCTTGTCTTTTTAGATCTGATGACTATTTTTGAAATTTTTACGCATGTAATTGGGAATTTTAAAATATTTTTTTGTATTTTTAATAATTTAATTTCCGTTTTTTAGATCCATTTTTTTGTTTTACTAAACTCCCATACCTTTAATTTTAATTATCGTTAGAACATCTTCATCTTCCATTATGTGGCTTAATCCTACTCTCTGCCCTCCAAATTTTACACTTTTGCCCCAGATCAATCCATATCTAAATTCTCTTCTTAATCTTCTGTGAAGTTTATTACAAATGTCTTCCACTGTATCTCCTTCTCTTGCAATAAAGGGTTCTTTGAAATCTGTTTCTCCCCCCTTAGGACGCATGTATATTCTAATGAATTTTAATTTTTGATAAATTTTTTCTTTTAATTCTTCTATATTGATATCTGCATTTGCAGAAACCTCGACAACGTCTGATTTGATTTTTGTTTTCAAGTCTATTAGAAATTTTTCATCTACCAAATCAATTTTGTTCAAAACTGTTATTGCTTTTGAATAACTAATGTTACCTGCAATATGATCTGCTAATTGTTCAGACGTTAAATCTTCACGTATGACAACTCTTGCACTAACAATTCCATAAAGATGTAGAATGTCCTTTAGGTGTTTTTCTGTAATTTTTGTTAATTTTGCTTGCTGAGCAATTGCAATTCCTCCCATTGATGCTTTTTCAATCGTTATGTTTGGTGGTAATTGATTTAATCTAATTCCAATATTTCCTAATTCATTTGTTAATACATCTTCATGATATGGTTGAAAAACATCTAAAACCAATAATACTAAATCTGCAGTTCTTGCAACTGATAAGATTCTTTTTCCAAGTCCTTTTCCTGTCGATGCTCCTTTAATTATTCCTGGAAGATCTAGAACTTGAATTTTTGCGCCCCTATATTCCATCATTCCTGGAACAACTGTTAATGTAGTGAATTGAAATGCACCTATAGTTGAATTTGCACCTGTCATTTTATTTAGTAATGTTGATTTCCCAACACTTGGTAATCCAATAAAGACTACTGTCGCATCTCCACTACGTCTGACATCGAAACCATCTTGTTTCATTCCTGATTTTTTAGTAATGTCTGCTTCTTGTTCTCGTTTTAATTTTGCAATTTTAGCTTTTAGTAACCCAATATGATGTTCTGTTGCTTTGTTAATCTGAGTTCTTGCCATCTCATCTTGAATGGCTTTTATTTTTTCAGGAATTCCCATTTTTGAATCATCTTTTCTTTATTCTTTTCAAATAAAACCGTAGCACTTTACAATTTTATTCATCATGGATGTTTTTGTATAACTTTTGTTTGATCTATTGGCTAATTTTCCTCTGTTGAATATGTTTCATTTTTTAGTAGCAAATAAACCTGAATTTGTGTGAAAAAATTTTTAATTTATTTTATTGCTCTGATTATTTTATCTTCATATTTTATTTTGACTGTTTTAATCTTGCCTTCAGAATTTTTGACGACTGAACAATTTATTCCACAACCTATTTTTGAAGCCACATTGTCTGAAAGTACCATAACACTGGGTGAATCATTTCGATTAGAAATAATTTCAAAAAATACTGGTGATTATGCAGATATTCATATTGTTTCAATTGGATTTCCTGATCTTGGAAATTTTGATGATGTCGTTAAGATCGTAACATATGATTTTACACTATCTCCATCTTACATTTCTGTTGGTGATGAAATTGGTTCTAATTATAGTGGAGGGATTGACACTGTTTTTGCAAAATATCCATCTATTGAAGCCATGAGCAGACCTCTAAAACCTAATGTTGAAACTCATTTCGATGCCATCATAACTCCTAAAAATTCTGGAATTTTTAATGTATATGTTAAATCCATCGATATCCCACATACTAGCGAAAATTCACATTATCCTAAGAATGGATTTTTAGATCAACAAAATGAATATGTTTTAATTTATTCGGTAACTGTAAATCCTTGAAATTTTGTTAAAAAGTGAGTTATATGATTTTCTCAAAACCAAACTTTTCTGAATCTTTTGTAAAAAGCAAATCTGAAATTATTTTTCTTTTTGGAAGTATTTTCACTAGTTTTGGAATTCTTTTAGTTACTGTTGGGGGCAGTTGGGACATAACAAATCATTTGTTAAATAAGCCTGAAACATTTTTTTCTCCTCCACATGCATTCATGTATACTGGAGTTGCAATATCGTTGGGTGGTGTAATTCTTTCTTTTATTGGGTGGAAAAATTTACAAAAATTTAGAAATTATTATTTTTCATCATTGAAAATTCAATTAATAGGAATAGGTTTACTAACTGGTGCTGGACCTTTGGATTTTGTTTGGCATTCATATTTTGGTTTAGATGGATTGCTTAGTCCTCCACATTTTATTTTGATCACTGGGATGGGTTTGTGTAGTGTTGGTGGATTGATTGGAATTTCTAGATATCTAAAATCTCATAATTTACCTATAACAAAATTATTACTTATCTTAGCTATTACTCCTGTTTGGTTATCTTTATCTGCAATTGTAATGTCTTTGACTTTGCCTTTTTCTAGTACTGATTTTTTTGAATTCAATCCTGATCCTACATTTGCTTTTATCGTAGCTTCTTTGGCATATCCATTTTTAATTTCTTTTTCTTTAACGTTGATTTTTAAATTATCTAATCATCAATTTGGTCTGCTGAGTATTTTGGGAGGCTTATTTTTATTGATTTACAGTTCAACTGCAATCATTCCTAATTTTGCAATGTTTGATACTATTCAATTTTACTCTCTAAATTTAATCCCATTTGTACTTGGAGATATATTTCTTAAATTGAATCGTTCAAAACTTTCTACATTTTTTGTTGGTGGGTTACTAGGTTCTGTTTTTTATTTTGTATATTATCCGTATATTATGTACACCTACAATGAAATTTTGTTAGGTAGATTAGTCTCTCCTAGTTTGATCTATTTTGTTTATTTCGAGCTGATTCAAACCGTTTTATTTTATACTGTAATTCCTGCAGTAATTATGGGTATTATTGGTACTATAATTTCTTCAAGAATTTCTAAAAAGATTATGATTGATAAATTTTAATTTTGTTACGCTCCATTATTATTTAGTAAAAAAAATTGAATTTTATGAAAAAGAAAACCTTTGCAGTTGATATTGATGGAACAATTACTGAAAATGGTGGTGGTAGAATTCATCTTGATGCTTTAGAGGCACTTCGAAGATTGACCAACATGGGTCATGATGTAATCTATGTTACTGGAAGATCATCTGTTGAGGCATATCTGCTTTCAGTATTTGGAGGAACTAAAAAAATTGCAGTTGGTGAAAATGGAGGTTGCATTGCACTGGATGCTGATGATCATATGCTATTGGGAAATATTGCAGAATGTAATGCTGCTTTTGAATTAATTAAAAACAGTATTGATGGGGTACAAAAAAAACCTGTATTCCCAAGATTGACTGAAGTTGTGTTAGAAAGAACATTTGATCTTAATGATGCAAGAAAAGTCGTTTCTGAAAATAATCTTGATGTGACTTTATCTGACAGTCAGTATGCAATTCATATTAATTCAAAAGGAATTGACAAAGGAACTGGTTTTACAAAATTAATGAAAAAATTTGATATTTTATATGATGATGTTATTGCCATTGGGGATAGTGCAACGGATGTCCCTTTGTTTAAAATTGCTAAAACAAGTATTGCATTAGGTAATGCATCTGATTTTGTACGTTCTGAGGCTACAATTACTGTCTCAGCAGGCAGTGGTGATGGTGTTCTTGAAGCACTAGATAAATTAGCACCTAATCTATCTGAGATATAGTATGACATTTCAAGCCATAATTGATGAAATTGAAAACAATCTCAAAAAAATACTTGAAGATCTCTCTATTGTTGATGTATTATTTTCTGTAGATGTTGCAAAACCTGGATTTGGTGATGTAAGTTCAAACATTGCATTTTTGCTTTCAAAAAAATTGAAAAAAAGTCCTAAAGAAATAACTCAAATTTTATCTGAAAAATATTCTCAATGTGTCAGTTCACTAGTTTTAAAAACCGAAGCTCACTCTACTGGATATCTTAACTTTTTTGCTGATTGGAATAAATTAAACAAATTAATTTTATCTGAATCATATCTTGATGCTTTTGGCAATGTTGACATCGGAAAAAATTCCAATATAGTTGTCGAGCACACAAGTGTTAATCCTAATAAGGCATTGCACATTGGTCACATTCGAAATATTGTTGTTGGTGATACCATTTCAAGAATATTAGATAAAGCAAATTACAATGTGAATGTTCTAAATTACATAGACGATTCTGGCTTACAAGTTGCAGATATTATTGTGGGCTTCAAACATTTTGGATTCGATGAAAATCCTCCAAACGGGAAAAAATTTGATCATTATTGTGGTGATGATGTTTATGTTAAAACTACTCAAAAATATGAACTTGATTCATCACTTGAAGAAATAAGAAAAAATACTTTAAAAGAACTTGAAGATGGCAATTCTGAAACTGCTGCTTTTGGTGATTTACTTACACGAAAAGTTTTAGCAGGTCAATTACAAACATGTTGGAATCTGAATGTTTCTTATGATTGTCTCAATTTTGAATCTCAAATCATTCGTTCAGGATTGTGGTCAAAAATTTTTGAAAAACTCAAAGAAATGGAATTGATCGAATTTGAAAATGAGGGTAAAAATGCTCAATGTTGGGTAATCCGTGGGGATGGTAAGGAAGAAGATAAGGTAATTGTTCGAAGTAATGGCACTGCTACCTATATTGCCAAGGATATTCCTTATGCTGCATGGAAATTAGGCTTGTTAGATGATCCATTTAACTATCAAAAATATGATGCCACTCAACCTAATTCTAAAACTCTCTGGGAAACTAGTCTAAATGATGAGAACACTGTTACTCAAAATTTTACTGCTCAGAAAGTGGTAACAGTAATTGATTCCCGCCAAGAAAGATTACAAAAAATTATTACTGTATTAATGGAAAAATTTAACTCGACTCCAAACAGCTATATCCATCTTGGATATGAGTCTGTAACATTGAGTTCTGATACAGCAAAAACTCTTGGATTGGAAACTGATGGAAAACAAGCTCAAATGTCTGGTCGAAAAGGGGTGTATGTTAGTGCTGATTCTGTTTGTGAATTATTAAAACAAAAAATCACTGAAGAAACTAAAAAACGACATTCTGAAATGAGTGATTTTGAAATTGAAAAAATTGCTCAATCTGTTTCAATTGGAACTTTACGTTATGAAATGATCAAACAAGATTTGGATAAAATAATTACTTTTGATTTGGCAAAATCTCTTAGTTTAGAAGGTGATACTGCACCATACATTCAATATGCATATGCAAGAGCATCAAGAATCTTAGAAAAATCTGGAATTACACCTACCACTGATGTTGATTTTTCATTACTTCAAGAAAAATCTGAACTTGATTTAGTTAAAACCATTGGACTTTTTAATTTACAAGTTCGTGATGCTGCAAATAATTTTGCCCCTAAAGTAATTGCTAGATACTGTCATGATTTGGCAGTTTCTTTTAATTCATTTTACGAACATGTAAAAGTTTTAGATTCTGATAATGATGCTTTGAAATCCTCTCGCATTTGTTTGGTTCATTCATTTAATTTGACATTGGAGAAAGCCCTAGATTTGCTTGGAATTTCTTCTCCAAATAAAATGTAGTTTTTGACAAATTTCTGTGCCTATTTTATCTCTATTTTGCATCAATTTAATGAATTTTTGAACCTTTTCTTAATATTCTTAAGTCTAAAATTTTGTAAAAATACATGCAACTAATTTTGATTATTTCAATAGTTGCTTTAGTAAGTATTGTAATTGGAACTTTTGGATTTGAATATTACAATCAATTTTCTCAAGAACGTGAACTAGAGGATTTAATCGTTTCTTGTATGGAGAAATATGGTCATTATAGTGATCAACTTGTAAATTGCTTAAATGATGATTCTCTGTCTAATCCTTGAGTCTACTTTTACCACTAGTAAAACTTCTTAATATTATTGATATACTTTTATTTTTAAATTATGGCATGGTGATGAAACTAAATGATAAGACAACATTATTGCTTGGATTGTCCCTCACATTAACAATTACTGTATTTGGAGGATTTATCATAATGTCATTTTTGATGCCACATTGTAAGGATGTAATGTGCTAACTGTATGTTTTTATTTTATCATCACTCTTAAGTTATGATTGAATCTATTAAACACATGAATTGTTTTGTTTGTGGGAAAGAGAAACAAGATTTTGAAGTATGGTCAAATAAATTAGTAATTGGTATCACATATGATTCTGATTTTCAAAATAATGATATCATATCTAATATGTCTGATAAAGACATTATTTGTCATCAATGTATTATTTCGATTCAAACGTATGTACAAAATAATTTAGATTCAAAAAAATAATCTTGTTTAAACAAAAACTCTATTAATCTGAAAAGAATGTCACTGGCAACCGAAGTTACCAGCGGAGAATTTTTGTTTAATGGCCAAAGCCATTAAACACACAATACCAATTCTCGCGGCGTGCAAATTGTAATTTTATGAACTCATGAGTTTACAAAAAGGTTGTCATTTGATTAATTGCATGATTTTATGCCTAAATTATGGTTCTAGAGTAGATCATTTTTGCTAGATTTCTTTCTAATTTGTTATTATAGTGTTTCAATAACCTGAAATTATCTTAACATTATAGTAATATCATTTTTTTTTAATTTTCTTTACTGGTTTTTTTTGTTTTGTGAATGTTTTTAGTATTTTATCTTTTTTTATAATTTCTTTCTTAATTTTAATTTGTTTTTGTTTTAACTTTTGATTTTTTTCTTTAATGCTCTGATCTATTTTCTTACTCTTTTTTTCAAGTGATTGAAAGATTTTCTTCTCTTTTATCAATTGTTTCTTGCCTATTTCTTGTTGTTTTGCTTTATTCTTTTCTTCTTTTGTTTTTATTGCGATCATCTTTTTTTCTTTCATGATTGTTTTTGAAATTTTTAATCTCTCTTTAACTGATTTACTTAGTTCTTTTTCCATTTGTTTTATTTCTTGTTTAAATTTTTCTGATTGTTTAATTTCCTCTTTTTCTGCATTGACTTGTAACATAATTTTGTCATAATTTTTCCTTGTTACCTCTAATTCTACTTGCTTTTTCTTAATTTCTTGAGCTATTTTCCCTTGTACCACCAATCTTTCTTTTTGCTCTTTAGCCATTTTTGATAAATTTGTTTTTTCTGCAATAACTTGTAATTCTATCTTTGCTTGTTCTGTTTGTGTTTGTATTAACTGCTTTTTTTGTGTTGCTAATTCTTTTGTAATTACCTCTTTTTGTGTTTCTATATTTTTTAAAATTGATGCCCTTTCATTTTTAACCTTGCTTAATTCTATTTTTTGTAAATTTACATTTTCTGTTATTTCTGTTTGTTTTTTAATTAAATTTTTTTCATCTCTAATTTGTGTTTCAAGTAATTTCCTTTCCTTTATTATTTTTTCATCATTATTTTTTCGTTCTAATATTAAATTACTCAATTTCAATTTTTGTTTATCTATTTCGGTATGATCTTTATTTTGTACGTCTATTTCCTTTTCTTCTTTTTTTAGTTTTTTAGATATTTTATCTAATTCTGGTTTTTCTTCTTTTGGTACCCAGTTTTTAGGCATAACTTTTTTTATTTTTTCTTCTGATTTTGACGTAATTTCTTTTTTAATTTTAGTTTCTACTTTTTTTTGTTTTTCAATAACTGTTATTCCAAAACTATTTTTTAAATATTGTATATCTGATTGGTAGAGATGTTTTTCTTTTTTTAACATATCTAAGATATGTTCTAATCTCCCTGGATCCCCTTTTCCTATTTCAATTAATTTTTTAATCTGTTGAGGTACTCTGTCTTCTTTCGGAACTTCTTTTTTTGGCGCTATTACTATTTTTGAATTTAATTTATTTTCTAAATAGATTCTATCTGTTTTGTATAGCGGTTTTTCATTATTTATGAAATCAATTATGTGATTTAATCTTCCAGTATCGCCTGAGTTATTATCAATTAGTTCCTGAATTTTCTTAACTGCGTTTGATACAGTTCTTTGTTCCATCAACATATTACTATCTTAAATTGTAAAAAATATAGTATAAAACAACTATTATTTCATTATTTCTAAAATTTCTTCAATAAATTTAATTTTTTAACATATTTTTTCAATTTTTTTTATTGATATTTGAATATTTTTTTTGCCTTGTCAGCCTCGATTTTGTGATTTATCATGGGTTTTGGGTATTCTATATCGATTGGGAAATAATTCCATAAATTATGAATCACTTTTGGTTCAATTTTATCTAATTCTGGAATCCATTTTTTGATATATTTGCAATTGATATCAAATCTCTCTTGTTGTCTCCATGGATTAAAAATTCTAAAGTATGGAACTGCGTCACATCCTGTTGATGCTGCCCATTGCCAATTTCCTGAATTAACAGCTATGTCATAATCGATTAATTTTTTTGCAAAATATCTTTCTCCCCATTTCCAATCAATGTGCAAATCTTTTGTTAGAAATGACGCTACAATCATTCTAACTCTATTGTGCATGAAACCTGTGTAATTCAATTGTCTCATTCCTGCATCTACAATTGGAAATCCTGTTCCCCCTTCTTTCCATTTTTTAAATGATTCTTCGGAATTTTCCCATGGGATATTTTGGAATTTTTTTCTAAATGATTTTTTTTCTACATGTGGGAAATGAAATAAAATATAATTAAAAAATTCTCTCCAGTATATTTCTCCCATAATGGTATGATTTATGCCTAAAATTTCTTTAATTTGTGTGTGAATTTCTCTTATTGAAATAGTTCCAAATTTGTTATGTGTTGAAAGTAGTGTCGTATTATTTAATGCTGGAAAGTTTCTAACTTTTTCATAATTTTCAAATTTTCCTAACTTTTTTAAAATTTTTAATCCTTCTTTTCTACCTCCTTTAATTTCTGAATCCATAGTTTCTGATTCTGCTATGAGGCTGTTGGAAATATTTTCTTTTGAATAGTTTTTCATCAAATTTTTTGTAGTTTTTCTAATTGGAAATAATTTTGCTTTTTTGTAAAAAAATGAATAAATTGTATATGGCGTATCATCATTGGTCTTAATGTCATTTGGATTATGAAGTAAAAAATCTAATGTAATGTGAAATGGAGTTTTACTATTCTTACAAATTTGGAATATTTTTTTATCTCTTTTTTGTGAATATTTTGAAAAATCTGCATTGCTAAAAACCGCTTCTATTTTGTGTTTTTTGATTATTTTTTCTAATATTTTTTCTGTAATTCCTTCTAGTATTTGTAAACTGCTTCCTTTTTTCTTAAGTTCTATATCTAAATCTAATAATGATTCATTAAGAAACTTCCATCTGAATTTGGCATCTGTTAATTTTCTAATTAAATTAGAATCATAAATAAAGCAAGGTATTACTTGTTTTGATTTTTGAAGGGATTCAATTAATCCGACATTGTCTTCTAATCTTAAATCTCTGTGAAAAAGAAATATGCTTTTTTCATACATTTGATTTCTTTTAATTGATGAATTTATAGATTCTAAAAACTTTTAACATTTTAAACTTCAAAAAACATGTGATTTTATGAATGATTATGTGGCAAAATGTAGAAAATGTACTTCAAAAATTTTAATTCCTGATCAAGGTCCTTGCACTGATTTAGAATTTATGGATTACATTATTGCGTATGGGAAACAATGTAAATGTGGAAAAAATGATTGGGAGTTATTGCCTCCTTAGTATTTTTAATTATTTTCTAGGTCTTCGTCGTGGGTTCAACTCATAAAATCTTTCGATATTATCAATCCATTGTTTAGTTTCAGGTAAACGTGAACGTGCATGAGGTCTTTTCCCATTATTTGATAGTATTTCGCTATGATCTTTATAGAATCCATCTATTTCATTAACTAATACATCCAAGAATTCTGATGCTTCCTTTGCTTCTATTCCTTTTGGTTCTTGGTGACTCATGATGGATTTAGCTAGTGTGTCTACTTTTGCTATTTTTATTTTATACTCGCTTATCACTCTGTGTTCAAAAGAAATCATTTCACTTATTCCTGATTTAACTAGTGTATGTATATTTTGGTATATTTTAAAAATTTAATTTTTTTATTCTACCTGTACATTGATTTTTCCATTGTTTCATCTGATAAATTATTTTTTGAAGAAAAGCTGCTGAAATTTGAACGTAAAATCTTTTGTACGTGTCCTGAGACTCTGGCAACATTATCCCATACATTGTGAAATGTGATTCTATCTAGATTTTGTTCATCAATATGCGAAAAAACAGCTAATCCTGCAACTGTTTCTCCATTTTTAATCCATTGATGTCCAATATTACAGATTGTACAAATTTCACTGATTTCCATTACTGCTTTTGAAAATGATGGATTTTTGCTAACAAGTAATTTTGAATCTTCTGGCGGAAACCTCATGTTAACATTTACATGTATTCTGTCCTCTCTGTTTGCGTTTTTACTGATTACTACGTTTGTTCCTAAATGAAATTGCCAATCAATTAACTTGCTTTTTTCTTTAATTTTTTGAGTCTGATCTTCATATTTTACATTAGTTATCTTGATGAATTCTTCAACTAGATTTTTCATCTCTGAAGATGTTTTTACCATATTTTTCATTTTTTCTGTTAGTTATATTTTTGATTAAATAAAAAAATTAATGACTGTGTCCACAGCCACAGGAATCGTGACCCTCACTACCTTGAGATTCTTTTCCTGCACATCTAGAACATTTGTTTGAACCCATAGGGGAAAAGAAACTAATCCCACATGATACGCATTTCATATTTGCCATATTAGCGATAAAAAATTACACTATTTATTGAATACGGTTAATTTTAGAAAAATTTACATTCATTCATTTTTTTTGAAAACCCGATATTCTCCAATAATTGAATTGCATTTGTGACATGTGTATTGGCCTCGTTCAATTAAAATTAAGCCATCTGCAACTGCTTCGTTGGGTTTTTCTTCAATTTGTATATTCGTTGAACCATTAAATTCTGTATCACATTTATTACAAAAATGTTTAATCATTTTTGCTGTATCAAGTTTTTCAAGTGATGCCAAAAAATGTTTATCTATATTTGGTACAAGCTTTGATTTTGCAATCTGCTCATCTGTTAATTCTGCATTTATCCATCCTCCAGAACCTGCTAATTGAATTTCTGTCAACTTAATTATCTATCATTGACGCTATTAATAAATGAAAATGAAATTAATAGTGAGATAAAAATTAGATTTATTGTGGATGACAGTCTAGATTTATCCGAATTTGATAATACTTTTGGTCGTGAATTTGAAAATTTTTTAATTCAAATATTTGAGAAATTAGGTTATTCTGCAACTGTTACTAATCGTTCAAAAGACTATGGTTCTGATATAATGCTACAACAGATGGACCAGAGAATTGCAGTTCAGGCAATGCGCTCTAAACATGAATTAAATTTTACTTCTGTTCAAAGAGTACTTGATTCATCAAAAAAATATGGGTCAAAAACATCTATTGTTGTAACTAATAACAAATTTCTTTTATCTGCAAAAAATTTGGCAAAAATTAAGAATGTTACATTAATTGACAGAGGAATATTGTTGAAATTAATTCAACTATCGAATTTATCTGTTAATCATAATAAAGATCTATTTGATTTTTGTAATTTAGTTTGTAATAATGCTGTAAAAAAAGAAATTGATAAAAATTCATTCAAATTCCTTGGATTGGATGACCATAAAATTGATCATAGTCTTTTAACAAAAAATACCTATGGTAGGTCATATCCAGAAAATAATAAAAAAGAAAAATTAATTGATATTTTTCAAGATATTAGAGGTGAAAATGATCTGTCTGTGAAAAAAGATATACTTTTAGATTTTATGGGAAAATATCCATTGATGTTTGGTAGTAATTCTGAATCTGAATTATTTTTAGTTAGTATGATTAAACAATTTGTAATTTTTAGCCCAAAAATTGATTATTATAATTTGGTTTAATCCGCGTCTTCCCCATCTCTATTGATATTCTCACATTCTGGCATTGATTCAAATATTTGATTTTCTTGTTTTGTCATGTTATCTAACATTTCAAAAATACATTCAATTCTTTAAATTTTTTTGTAATTTAATTTGACAAACATTATTACTTATGATGGTTGAATTGTCAAAGATCATGGGTAAAATTTCTTTAATTGTGGGAATAATTATTGGAATTCTATTTTCAGTTGCATTTCCTGAAGTTGCACAAACAATCAATGATGCAATGATGCCTTTCATTCAATCAATCATTGAACAATTGACTTCGTGGATATCTTAATGTCTAATTAATAATGTGAGAACAAAGATTCTTATCGTAAATTTTTAGTCAAATTACATGGTAAAAATTAAACAAAATTCTCCTGTATTGTTCTTTTACAATAATTCAAAAAAATGGTTAATGAAAATTTCAAAAAAAGAATCATTTCATACACATATTGGTGTGATCAAACATTCTGACGCAATTGGAAAAGAATATGGTTCTAGGTTGATGACAAACAAAGACAAGTATGTCTATTTGCTTGAACCCACGATGTATGATTATATTATGAAAATACAACACGGCACTCAGATTGTATATCCTAAGGATCTTGGATACATTGCTGCCCGTGCTGGAATTAAAGATGGCCAAAAAATACTTGAGATTGGAACTGGAAGTGGGTCGTTAACTTCTTTTGTTGCAAGTATTGTGAAGCCTAGAGGTCATGTTTACACTTTTGACGTCGATGAAAAATTCATGAAAATTGCAGAAAAAAATATCAACAGAAGCGGTCTTTCTAAATATGTCACTCAGTACAATTTGGATTTAAAAACATCTAAAGAAATTCCTGTCACTGAAATGGATGTTGCATTAATTGATTTAGGGGATCCATGGGTTGTCATTCCTAAAGTCCGACAAATGCTAAAAGGCAGTGGTGCTATTTTTGCAATTTGTCCAACAATGAATCAATTAGAAAAATTAACAATGGCATTAGTTGAAAATGAATTCACTGATATTGAATCAACTGAGCATATAATTAGAAATATAGAGGCTAGAGAAGGAAAAACTAGACATTCTTTCCAAGGTATTGGTCATACAACTTATCTCTGTTTTGCCAGAAAAGCATTCTTTGGAACTAAAGCAAAAGCAACTAAAGCAAAAGCAACTAAAGCAAAAGCAACTAAAGCAAAAGCAACTAAAGCAAAAGCAACTAAAGCAAAAGCAACTAAAGCAAAAGCAACTAAAGCAAAAGCAAAAACAACTAAAAAAAGTACAAAAAACTAGACTATTTCTCTTTTCATTGAAAACAATTTTTATTCATCTGATGTTTAGAACATGTGTTGGAACCTCAAATTCTTTCTTCTTCAATAGTTCAAAATTTCATACCTGCTAGAAAATCTTCATCCAGAAAAGGAGAAAATGGAATTGTTTTGGTTGTAGGTGGAAGCTATATCTACCACGGTGCTCCGATCTTGGCTTCTCTTACTGCCCTTAGATGTGGGACTGATTTGGTCTATACTTCTGTCCCAAAAATCAATGTATCTTCAACTCGTTCATCCTCCCCAAATCTAATTGTAATCCCTTTAGTAGATCAAAAATTAACTCTTGGTGCTGTAAAGAAACTTGTTGGAGCATTACCACGTCATTTACATTCTGCAACAATTGGCATGGGACTTGCAGTACAAGAAAAAAATTCATTATTGCATCTTGTAAAATCTCTATTGAATCGTGATGTTCGACTATCATTAGATGCCAGTGCATTAATTCCTGAAGTTTTACCTCTTTTAGCTGACAAGAACGTTGTAGTTACACCTCATGCTGGAGAATTTAAGAGATTATTTGGGGATGTCCCCTCAGATTCTAAAGATGACAGAATACAGTTAGTTGAAAAACATGCTCTTGATTCTGGTCTTACAATTTTGTTAAAAGGTCCAACTGATATTATTTCAAATGGAAACATTACGTATCTTTGTGAAAAAAATACTCCTGCCATGACTGTTGGTGGTACTGGTGATGTCTTATCTGGATTGGTTGCTGGATTGTTATCTAATAACAGAAATAATTTGGAATCTGCTGCTACTGCTGCTTTTATTTGTGGTTTAGCTGGAAAACAAGTTCAAGAAAAATTGGGTCTTCATATGACTTCTATGGATTTGATTGATGCAATTCCAAGTATTATGAAACCTTTTGACAAAATCATTTGATTGACATGAATGTACTAAAACATGTGGATTTACATATGGATAATCTGATTTCTGATTTACAAAAATTAATTCAACAACCTAGTGTATCTGCAAAAAATGAGGGTATCGAAAAATGCGCAAAATTAGTTCAAACGATGTTAAAATCATCAGGTCTCAAATCTGAAATTCTGAGATTAAAAAAAGGTGTAGCGCCAATTGTATATGCAGAAATAAAGTCAAAATCAAATCCTAACAAAACACTATTGTTTTACAATCATTATGATGTTCAACCTGCAGAACCTTTTGATTTATGGGATGATCCTCCATTTAGTGGAATACAAAAGGGAAATAAGATTTTTGGAAGAGGTTCAACTGACGATAAGGGTGAATTAATTACTAGAATCAAAGCAGTTGAGGCTTGTTTGACAACTACTGGTGACGTACCATGTAACATCAAATTTGTAATTGAAGGTGAAGAAGAAACTGGCAGTGCCCATATTGAAGAATACTTAAAAAAATACAAAAAAAAATTTTCTAATGACGGTGTAATTTGGGAATTTGGTTATGTTGATACAAAAAATAGACCTATTATCGGGCTTGGAATGAAAGGATTGCTGTTTGTTGAATTATCTGTACAGGAATCTGTTCGTGATGCACATTCTAGTTTGGCTGTATTAATCAAAAATCCTGCATGGAGATTGATTGATGCTGTACAAACATTGCGTGACGTTAATGGAAAAATTCTCATCAAAGACTGGTATAAGGAAGTAACACCATTTTCAAAAAAAGATTTAGATTTAATTAAGAACGAACCTTTTGATCAAAATGCATTCCAAAAAGAATTTGGAATCAAATCTTTTGTTGCTGATAAAAAAAACCTTGATGCAAAAAAAGCATTAGTTGGAGGTGCAACATGTAATATTGCAGGATTTGTTTCAGGTTATACTGGTGATGGTGCTAAAACTGTTCTTCCTGGTAATGCTTTAGTAAAAATTGATTTTAGATTAATTCCAAAAATGGATCCAAAAAAACAAGTTATTCGATTAAAAAAACATTTGAAATTACATGGATTTAGTGATGTGAAAATTAAAATTTTTCATGGAGAAGCTGCTGCTAGAACTAACTCATCACATCCTTTTGTTTCTCAGGTGAAAACAGCAGCTGACAAAATTTTTGGAAAATCCATTTTGAATGTATCAAATGCTGGAACTGGGCCCATGTATCCATTTGTTGATATTTTAAAATCTCCTTGTATTTCTATAGGTGGTACGTATATGTTTTCTAGAATTCATTCTCCTAATGAATTTGCTAGAGTTGATTTGTTAAAGAAAACTACAAAGTGTATCTGCTTAATAATGGAAAATTTTGGAAAAAATTAGTGTAGCGCTCTGGGGATTTTTTTGACTATTTGTGATAATGATATTCTTCCTGGTCCGATAACAATTATTGATAATGCCACTGCAAGTAAAATTAAATCAAATTCTATTCCTTTATCACCTGTAATGCTTTGAGCACCTTTAACGTGAAAAATTGCTCCAACCATAATTATTGAAATTATTGATGCTGAAATTCTATTCAAAACACCCATGATCAGTAAAATGCCTGGGATTACTTCTGCTAATGCAATAATTACGGCTAATTCTCCTGGAATCCCCATTGATGATATCCATGAAACAAATCCATCATTACCAAATTTACTATATCCATGAATGATGAAAATTACTCCCATTGCTAATCTTAACCCAAAAATGACTACATCATTCAATATTTTTTCTTTAATTTCACCAGTAGTCATATTATAAAATTTAATTTTTCTAATGCGATTAAAAGCATATGGTTTATTTCATTAATGTGCTATATGATGATGTAATTTGATAGTGCCGTTGATCTATTATTTTTAAATTTTAGCCACAAATTTGTTTCACATTGTAGAAAGCCCTTTATTATGTGACAAAATTATTTTAAATATGTCAATGTATATGCCAGGAGCAACTGCTGTTGGAGTTACTTTTGATGGTGGTGTAGTTTTTGCTAGTGAGAAAAGGATCGCATTTGGTAATTTTCTTGTAAGTAAAACCACAAAGAAAACTTTCTCAATTACTGATAAAGTTGGTGCAACATGTGCAGGACTAGTTGCAGATATGCAAATTTTGACTTTACAAATCTCTGCACTTGCTAAAATTAGAAAAATGGATCTAAAGAGGGATGTGCCTCCAAACACTGTTGCTAAAATGATGTCCAATATGATGTATGAAAGAAGATACTTTCCATTACTTACACAAGTAATTGTTGGAGGAGTTGTTGATAAACCAATTATGTATACACTTGATCCATTAGGTTCTGTATTGCCTGATGAGTATGCTGCAGTAGGAACTGGTGCTGAAATGGCATTAGGTGTTTTAGATCCACAATTCAAATCAAACATGACAAAAGATGAGGCAGTAACATTGGCAAAACATGCAGTTCGTGCAGCATCATTGAGAGATTCTGCAAGTGGTGACGGATTAGATGTGTTAATTATCACAAAAGACGGTACTGAAGAATTCACTGAAAGTATAAAGTAATTTTTTCTAACTGTAAATAGTTTTACCTGTTTCCCAAAACTTGTCTGAAATATAATGCATATTTTGTATTACTTCACCTTTATCCATTTTTTCTAATTCTTGGCTTGATACCACTGATTTTCCTACTGCTAAGAACTTGTGATGTGTTTCTTCTACAATGCATACTAGCTTATCTTTTTCAAACTGTGTGAATTTTTTAATTCCTGGTCTCATTAAATTTGCACCTTTACACATGAATTTAACCGCGCCCATGTCAACTTCTACGTTGGGAAATTTTTTCAAAATTTCCGTTTCTGATAAAAACGGTAAATAGTCTTCACCAATTTTTAAAATTTTTAATCCTTCACCTGTAATTATTTGTGCATCATTCAAAATTTGATGTACTCTAACATTTTTCATTTTTGGAAAATCAATATCCCATTCTTGTGAAATTTTCTTCAATAATGCTGATGTTTCACTTTTTGAAATTAAATTTGATTTCAATTCTTTGCAATCTCTTGTCTAATATCTAAAAGATCTCTTAGAATAGAACTTGCAGTTTCTGTTCCTCCAGCTCCTTTTCCAATTATTGTTTGAGTTCCAGAATGTTCTGATGTAAATGCAATTGCATTCAAAGTTCCATTTACTCCTAGAGGATCATCTTTAGGCACTTCTTTGGGACTAACCATTAACTCATTATCGCATGATGCAATTAATTTCAAAACAGCATTATTTTTCTCAGCTTTTTTAATATCTTCAATTGTTACTTTTCTTATTCCGATACATTTTATGTCTGGCATTGTTACTTTCATACCCATTATCCAATTGGCAAGAATAACTAATTTTGCTGCAGCATCTAATCCATCTAAATCTAATGATTCATCAGCTTCTACATACCCTCTTTCTTTTGCATCTTTGAGCGCTTCATCAAATGATAACCCTGTTGCCATATTTGATAAAATATAATTTGTTGTTCCGTTTAAAATTCCTGCAAAAGACGTAATTTTTTCTCCTCTTAAACTATTTTTGGCATAATCTAAAATTGGCGTTCCTCCTCCAACTGTACCACTAAATTTGAACATCACTTGGTTGTATGTTGCCAATTCCATTAATGACGGAAATGCTAGTGCTAGAGGTCCCTTGTTAACTGAAATTACATGCATCCTTTTTTTCATAGCTGTGGTGATATGTGTCATGCCAGGCTCTGCATCTTTGTAATTACTAGCTGTAGTTTCAATTAGTACATCAGCTTCTACATTTTTCAAAATTTCTGTACCTGTCAATGAATTATTTTTTTTATCATAATTTTTTACTGTTCCAAATTTTTCTTTGATTTTGATTAATTTATCAAATTCTAATCCTGAATGATCTACTGCACTACCTTTACTATCAAACACTGCTAGAATTCTTGGTTTTAGCCCGTACTTTTGATACAATTCTTCTTCTCTTGATTCAAATAATTTTACTAAGCTTTGAGCTACTACTCCAAAACCACATAGAATGATTCTCATTTCTTTTCCTCCTGTTTAGTTGTATGATTGCAGTCCATCTTATTTCTCTTGATTCCTTAACCTTAATTGTGTTTTATTAATAATTTCTCAATAGGTTTCTTGAAGCTTAGCTAATTACCCATCTTTTTCATGTTTTAATGAAACAGAATTGATACAATATCTTTGATTTGTAGGCTTTGGACCATCATCAAACACATGCCCAAGATGTGCACCACATTTTTTGCAATTTACTTCTGTTCTTACCATTCCATAATCTGTATCTGACAAATACTCTATGTTCTCTTCAGATACTGGTTTCCAAAAACTTGGCCATCCTGAACCTGAGTCAAATTTTGTTTCTGACGAAAAAAGTTTTTCATCACAGCATATGCATTTGAAAAATCCCTCTAGTTTACTTTCATTATATTTGCCTGAAAATGGCGGTTCTGTACCGTGATTAATACAAATTTCATATTGCTCTGGTGTAAGTATTTTTTTCCACTCATCTGATTTTTTTTTGATTTTTTCTGTCATTCAAATTATCTCTCATACAATTGTGATGAAGTTATTTTATTTTTTTCCTCTTTTCTTCTGTTCGTTTTTCTGATTCAAATCTTTCTAAATCATATTCTTTTAAATCTACAAATTTCATAATTTTGCTTAAATTTGGATGTATTTTGTTAATTTGTTTATACATGTCTTGTGCAACACGTCTATAATCTATGTGACCTTGTGGGATAGTTCTTAATTCAATTAGATGACATGCTTCCCTCAAATTTAATTTCATAAAATACGGATAATTGTATGCAAAATTTACTACATACTGACTTTGCTCTGGAAATTTCTTTCTAATTTTATTGAATGTTGATTTTGTATTATTCATACAATTTTTAAAATCTTTTTCAAGACCTAGTATTTTAATTTCATTTGGTAAAACAAACCCATGATCAGTAGTTAATAACTGTCGTTCTAATGTAAGTGCTCTATGTCTGTGGAAATCTCTGAACATTCCAAAATTATTGCATAAATCAAATGTATAGTATGTGTTTTCAAATGCTCGTGATGGTCTGTGCCTTCTATTTGTTCTAATTTTTGTGAATTCATTTATCATCTTGATTTTTTTAGTGTTTGATATTTTTTTCACTTGTTGCATGATGTTTTGATATGATGTACTAGGTGATTGCTCATACATTATAGAAGTGATAATTTTATCCAGCGCTTTTCCTTCTGTTTCAAAATCTACTATTTTTGTAATCACTCCTGTTACTGGTTTTGATTTGATTTCTTTTAGCGCAATTGATTTTGATTTCTTTTTGATATCTTTAAGATATTTTTGAAATGCTTTTCCGTATTTGTCATCTGCACGCCTAACAAATGATTTAATCGTCGTATCAAGTTCTTTTTTGATTTTTGAGGCTAATTTTTGCTCCTCATCTAGTTCTGATGCGCCTAAAACTGTAAGAAGATATTCAAACGCTCTTCCGTTGCCTGTAATTCCTACATTGGTTAATGTTGCAGCTGGAAGCAATCCTCGTAAAATATCTAATGCCTTTGCTTTTGTTGAACCTTTGTAAATCATATTTGCAGATTTAATGTCTGATTCGTTTTTTAATTTAGAGAAGAGTTTTTCTTTTTCATCTGCTGAATCTTTAAAGCTATATTTTTCAATTGGATATTTTTCTCTAATGTATTCTATCATTGGAACTATGTTTTTTGAATATGTTTCAAAAGAAAAATTACAACTGTCCTCGTATTCGTTTGCAAATTTTGAACTCATAATTTTTTTATCCCTGTAAAATCTGTATTTCCCATTTTCTTTTTTATTCCATGTCACATACCTTGAGGATTTTTCTAAATATGATAGTCCTATTCTTCTGTCCTCAATTTTCTTTACTGCAATATTTGACAATCCTTCAATTGCAATTTGTGCTTCTCCTAATTCTGCAACTGAATCGTCTCCATACTCTAACAGAACTCTGTCGTAAAATTCCTCCCCTCTATTTTTATTTTTTAAAAATTCATCAAGAAAAATCCTTCGCATGCTTTTGTCTGTTCTACTGTATCTTGACATCAATGCTCCGCGATCAACTTGTCGTGGTGTAATAATTGCAAATACATTATCTTCTGAATTTGAAAAATGATCTGACAAAGTTGATTTTTCTTTATTTGAAAATTCTGACAATATGAATAAATAATTTCACAATTATAATACTCTATTTCTTTTTTCCAATTTGAATTAGATCGGGAGCTTTATCTTTATTTTTATTATTTCCTTTTGATTGCCATCTTAACAGAACTTCCTTAAATCCTGCAGCATCATCTTCACTTTCTGTATACATTATTGTTGTGACCCAAAATCCTCCCTTTGCAGTTTTACCGCCAATAGAATTCATCCAAAAATCATTTGGTAAATTTTCCATTGCTTTGTTATTTGGCTCTTTTACAGCTGTATCCCATCTGCTTGCAACAAAGCTTAGAATTTGATTAAGTTCTTCTCTCTGAATCATGATTAAACTAATAAAACTCTGAATTTTAAAATTGCTCTTGAGCCCATGATCTGAAATTAGTGAATTTAATCTTACTAAAACTAAAAATATTTCTTACACTTTGTCGGTTATACAAATCTCAATAGTCATTACTATGACAAATGACGATATCGAAATAATCGGTAAAAACGTCAAAGACATGTACGGAACATTCATGGGTAAAGTCATAGGAACAATCACTGAAATTGACGGAACTATTCAATCCGTTGGTATTGACTGCGGTTCTCAAGGATTACAGCAAATCCAATTTGAACAATTAGTAGCTCAAGGTGAAAATGTAATCTTTATTCCAAAATGGAGATTAGACTCCCAAAGACTCATTCGTGAAAAACAACTAACTTTACGTCGTCTAAAAGCAATGATGGATATTGTTTCAGAAAATGATGATATGAAAGCAGATGCTGAAATCATTCATGAAAAATACAAATTCAAACTTGCATCATTAGATGAAATGGAAAGTGAAATCAAATCTAAACTTGAGGAAAGATTGATTGAGTTGGATACACAAATGAAATCTGCAAAAATGTTATCCTTTGATGCAAAAGTACAATTCAAGAGTAATGAAATCTCTGAGGCAACATTTGAAACTGTGAAATCATGTACAACTGAGGTAATTGAACATGTAACACACGAACAATCTGAAATTTCAAATGTAAAGAGTAGAATTGCTGATCTTGAATTGGAAGTGCAAGAGATAACTACACCTGCAGAAGTAAATATCCAAGAATCTGCCGTTTCATATCTGGAGACACCTGAACCACAACAAGTAGTTCAAACAATACTTCCAGAAGTACCAACAGAACCAATCGTTACACCTTCAGAACCTATTGAAGCTCAAGTGACCCCTATACCAGAGCCCCCAACTGAATCTGAAGTGACATTTGCATTTCCAGAACCACCACAACAGGTGACATCAGAAACATCACATGACGACAACGATGATGATTGGCTTGCTAGAATGGAAGCACAATAATTTTTTTAATTAATTTTTTTTATTTTTACCCTTATTGGTAAATCCAGAACGGATTTTTTTTAAATCTAATGTAAGGCATTTATTGGATACTTAGATTTTGAATATGTCATGAGTAGTCCCAATACTGTCAAAAAAGCAAAAAAATTGGTAGATTCTGGCTGTGTTGTAAAAATTGAGGATGATTTGTTTCAAATAAAATCTTCATCTGATCCTGATAAATCGTATTTTGTAACATCTGATACTTGTGAATGTTATGGATTCAAAAATTATTATAAATTCCATCATGGGAATGGGCAAAAAGCTAATTGCTCGCATTTGGAGGCAATTAGAATTTTTAAAAAAGAGAACTCTGATTAATTTTTTATTTCTTTAGGATCTACTTTTCCAACTAGTGCTTTATTTTTTAAAATTACAATTGGACGTAAAATTAATCCTGGATATTTTACCATAAGTTTGATAATTTCTGAATCTGTTTTTTTATTTTGATCTAATTTCATTTCTTTGTATGTTTTGTCTCTTTTTCTAAGTAATTCTGTTGGTTTTTTGCCCGTCATTTTGATGATTTTTTTTAATTCCGTTTCTGTAAATGGGTCTTTGAAAAAATCTCTGGAATCCATGTCTATTTTCATTCGTTCTATTTCGCTAATAGCTTTTTTACATGTGATACAGGATGTTTTGTGGTAAATTTTCAATTACTTTGATTTCTAAAATATGCCTTAAAAACTCTTTAATTAAAGAAATATTCAAATCCATCTATTGGCAATGACTAATTATGATTTGTGCTGCATGTGAAACTAGAAAACATTTTGAATGCATAGATTGCATGAATAATCATAAAACACACTTGTGTAGCTGTGATTGTCATAATGAGAATACTGCTCCACATGAAGTGGGAACATCTCACTGATCTAAAAATTTCTGATCTCACTAATAACTGGGAATTTCTATCTTGTCGTGCCTCAGTATAATTTAATTTTGCACCTATAGCTGAAAACTATCTAATATTTTAACTCTTCCAGATTCTAATTTCATTTTTTTAAAAATTCTTCAAACCTGAAGATTCATAAGACAAAAAAAATTCCTAGCTACAAATTATGACTACATCACTAGAAAACTATGGTACGTTGGAATACGTTCAAGACAAGTACTCAAAACTTTGGTGTTGGAAAATTACTGGTCAGTTGGCAATAGATAAAATCTCTAGTTTGTCTTCAAAGGCCTGGTATGGTGAAAATGAACACGAAGTAATAATTGAAGATTCTACTGATAGCATAAAACAATTAAAACTTTTGATGGATAGATATCCTCTAGAAATTTTATCTAAAACTGTATGGCAAAGAAAAATTGTAAAAACGTATGCACCAAAACCCACATTGCCTCCAATAAAACACAAACTCAAACGTGCAAAACCTGGTGATCAATTTAGAGGCAAACTAATGAATTTTCAAAAAGAAGGTTTGGATTTTTTATTGAAATCTTCAGGTAATGCTTTGCTTGCAGATGAAATGGGTTTAGGTAAAACAGTTCAAACTTTATCGTATGTTTCTACAGAAAAACAAACTTTTCCTGTATTGATTGTAGCTCCGTTGGTAACTCTAAACAATTGGGAACGTGAAATTGAAAAATTCCTAAAGAAAAAAAGTCGAAACGGTAGAATTATTGAATCTGATTCCCCCAGTGTTACTTTGATACGTACCGGCAAAACTAAAGAATTACCTAAAAGTGATATTTACGTAATTAACTATGAATTACTTCTCAAACGCTCTGATGATTTAGAGCAAGTAGGAATCCGTACTATTGTCTGTGATGAAGTTCATAATTTAAGATCAAAAACTACTCAAAAATACAAGGCTGTCAAAAAACTTGCTGCACTATCTACTGTTCAATACAGGATTGGATTATCTGGAACACCAATTTACAATCGTGGTTCAGAAATTTGGCCAATTATTGATATTTTAAAACCTGGATTACTTGGAAGTTTCAAAGAATTTTGTGAGTATTTTTGCTATGTAAATGATAAAGGAAAAGCAATTGTTTTAGAAAATAAACGTGCATCATTGAGAAATGAATTACAAAAACATGTAATGCTTAGAAGAAAAAAGGCTGATGTCTTAAAAGAATTAAAAGATAAAGTCAGATACAAAGAAGTTATTGCATCTGATACTGATTACTATCTTGAAGAGTTGGATAAAATTTGGAAAAAACTTGAAGAAGAGCAAAAAACAGCTCAAACTGAATTTTCTAAATCTGCATCATATCACAGAGCAATTCAAAGCGAAAGACAAATTGCAGGAGTTGCAAAACTGCCTCACGTAATTAATTTTGTAAAAAATATTATGGAAATTGAAGAAAGTGTCGTGGTATTTTGTCATCATAAAGTGATTCATAAATTATTACATGAAAGTTTACAAGAATTTTCTCCAGTTTCAATAATTGGTGGACAATCAGATTCTACCAGACAGGATCAAATTGACAAATTCCAAAAAGGTGAATCCAAATTAATGATTGCTGGAATTCGTGCTGGTAATGTCGGTATTAATTTAACCAAGGCAAAATATGTTATATTTGCAGAACTTGATTGGAGCCCTGCAATTCATAGACAAGCAGAAGACAGACTACATAGAATTGGTCAAAAGAATACTGTTTTTGCATACTATCTGATTGGAAATGGAACTTTAGATGATCATGTTGCAAGTATTTTAGTAGACAAAAGTTATGAAATTGATGCTATTATGGATGAGACTGCTGAAAATTATGAAAACAAGGACAAGGCAGCTCTGATTTTGGCTCAAATTCAAGATAAAATACGCACAAAATAATCTCTGAATGATTTTTGTAAACTGCCGATCATTTTGATCTGTTGTTTTTGAAATAATGTTGATGAATAGCTAGTATGGATTAAAGATAATCTAAAAATAGACATTATCTATTTGTTAAATTATGAAAACTGTTTGTAAGTGTGGTTGTGATACACCATTAACTGATTATGAATATAGAAAATGGAGTGGCTATAAACGTGGACACGAACCACTTCCATAATTTTTTTTAATTAAATTCTAATTTTTTTGAATTATTTTTCTTGTTAACAAAAATTTCTAAAAATTCTCCCATTTCTTTTTTTTGTTCTTCTATTGATGTATTTTCCCAAATTTTTAATTGATTAAATTTTGCTAATTCATAAAATGTATCTTTGTCCTCATCACTAAATTCGTCATGTCCTTTTTTGTTTATTTTTCCACGTCTTCTCAGAATTCCTTGTCTACCTTCACATTCTTCTTGGTATTCGATAATTATTTTATTTTTAAAATCGATTAAATCTGGCACAAATTGTCTAAATCCTTTTTTTCTAAACTCTGAAGCTTGTTCCTCTGTTAAGTTTGGTGTTTTTTTCCATTCTCCAAACTCATCTATCACAATTCTTGTTCTTCCTTCTTTTGTATCTGTGTCTATAATGAAATTAAATTTATTTTTTTTATCAAATTTTTTTATTTCTTGATGTATTTCAAATAATTTAGTAAGATCCTGAGCTCCCATATCTTATTTTTTTTAATTTGGTATATGAGGCAGGGGTTATCTTGTAATCCAATCGATCATTTTTTTGTTTTATTGGAATCAATTAAATTGATAATTAAATTAGGTTCTTACATGGATACCTTTGAAGCAATATCTACTAGACGAGCAATAAAGAATTTTGATCGTACTTACAAAATGACGCCTGAGCAAGTTGAATCATTAATGAAATTAGCAATTCTTTCACCAACAAGCTATAATCAACAAAATTGGAGATTTGTAACAATTACTGACCAACCCATTAAAGAAAAAATCTCAATTGCTGCCAGAAATCAGGCACAACCTGTAGATGGTTCTTTGGTCATTTTATTGTGTGGAAATATGACTGCTTGGAAAGATGATCCTTTGAGATATTGGAAAAATCATCCTGTTGAAAAACAAGAGCAAGTAAAGACCTCTTTAGAGAAAAAATATTCCGACAGCCCTCAGAATAGACGAGATGAAGCAATTCGTTCTTGTGGTTTTGCAGCTCAAACAATTATGCTTGCAGCTAGACAAATGGGATTAGATTCTTGTCCAATGGTGGGATTTGATTATGACGAAATGGCTAAAATTATCAATCTACCTGATGAACACCTGATTGTTTTAATGATTGTTGTTGGCAAATCTGCAGAACCTGCAAAAGAGCGTGGTGGTCAATTGAGTTTAGACGAAATAGTTTTTGAAAATAAATTCAATTGATTTTTTAACAATCTTTTTTAATTTTTTCTTTTTTCATCCAAATTGTTTTCCCTTTGTGATCAATTAGTTCTATGTTCATCTCACCAAGTTTGTCTCTGATCTTATCTGCTTCTTCAAATTGTTTTTCATTTCTGAATTTTTCTCTATTTGAAATCAAATTATCAATTTCTTGTTTTTCTACTTGATTCATTTTGGGAATTTTTAATCCCAGTATGTCTGAAACCCTTTCGAATTCTTTCATGATGATTGTTGCATTTTCTTTTCCTAGTTTTTCTGCTGCTGCCAATCTGTTTGTTTCTTTAACTAGTTGAAAAAATGCTGACAATGCTAAATGTGTATTCAAGTCATCTTCTAGTGAATCATCAAACTCTTGACTTATCTTTTTAATTTTTTCTGATACGTCTTCTTGTTCTCCACTATTTGCATGAATTAATTCAAAATAACATGTTTCTACTTGTCTCCATTTAGTAAGATTCTCTTTTAGCAATTCTTCAGAATAGTCTATTACTTTAGAATAGTGTCCTGATAAACAAAATAATCTGATGATATTTGCTCCCCAATTCTCTAAAACATGCTTGATTGATTTCGTATTTCCTAACGATTTTGACATTTTTTCTCCTGTAATTGTTACCATTCCCACATGCATCCAAATTTTTGCAAATTGACTATCTGTGTGTGATTCTGATTGTGCTATTTCATTCTCATGATGTGGAAAAATTAAGTCTCTTCCGCCACCATGAATGTCAAAATTTTCTCCCAAATACTTCATACTCATGGCTGAACATTCAATGTGCCATCCTGGCCTGCCTTTGCCCCATGGGCTATTCCATGTTGGTTCCACATCTGAACATTTCCATACTGCAAAATCTAATGGATCTTTTTTTGTTTCATCAATTTGTATCCTTGAACCTGATTGTAATTCATTAATTTTTTTCTTAGATAATTTCCCATATTCAGGAAATTTTGAAACTGAAAAATAAACTCCGTTATCTGAAACATATGCAATATCTTTTTCAATTAATTTTTGTACAAAATCAATAATGTCTTCGATATGTTCTGTAGCTTTAGGGTAATTTGTTGCACGTTTAATATTTAATTGATCAAAATCTCTGAAATAATTTTGAATGTATCTGTTGCTGATTTCTTCAGCTGGCAATTTCTCATTTTGTGCACGATTGATAATTTTGTCATCTATGTCTGTAAAATTTTGTACAAATTCTACTTTGATGTTCTTATTTTCTAAATATTTTCTTAAAACATCAAAAACAATAATTGTTCTTGCATGTCCAATATGCGATTCATCATAAACTGTTACTCCACACAGATAAACTCTAATTTTTTCTGAATCCTCTAACTGCTGTTCTTGATTGGATAAAGTATCTTGAAGTCTCATGTTATTTTATATCATCTTTTTGTGGTAGTAATCTCTTGTGTTTGCTGTTAATGTTTAATTCATAAATTTTTTCAACTATTTTTTTGTCTATTTTTGTAGTTTCTGCTGTTTCTTGAATTGAGAGTTTTTCATCAAACAAGCAATATAGAATTGAATCAATTTCTTCATATTGTACGCCTAGTTCTTCTTCTGCTTCATGATCTTTCCAAAGATGGGGGCTGCTCTTTTTTGATATGACGTTTTCTGGAATTCCCAAATGTTTTGCAATCTCTCTTACTTGCAATTTATACAACGAAATAATTGGTGTTAAATCTGACGCTCCATCTCCAAATTTTGTAAAATATCCTATCAGATACTCACTTTTGTCACTTGAGCCTAACACCAAATAATTTTTGATATTTGCATAATAGTAAAGGATATTTGTTCTAACTCTTGCTCTTAAATTTCCTTTAGACTTTTCATTTGGTTCTAAGTACATGGAATATTCATTTACAATTGGTTTGATATCGATTAACTTGTGTTCAATACCTGTTAATCCAATAATTTTCAATGCGTCTTCTGTTTCACTACTGGGTGTAATTGTCGTATCTGGCATAATCAATGCAATCGTCTTTTCTTTTAGTTTTCTTTTACAAATGTATGTTAATACTGCTGAATCTATTCCTCCGCTTAACCCTAAAATAATTCCTTTAGCATGATTTTTATCAATTTCATTTTCTATAAATTCTTCAATCTTATTTGTAATTGAAGCATAATCTTGAGAAATTATTTTATTTACAATGTCTTGGTTCAATGATTCTTTTAAAAAATTCCATGTATTATTAATTGTCCTGTATTGCTAATTCTCAATTAAATAATTGATATTAGACTTTAAATTAATTAAAAAAAGTTAAAATCGTGGATCAAAAAATTTGGGATAATCTTGCTATTGATTATGACAATAGTGTGGAGGACAACCAAAATCCACTAATTATCAATTATTTAGAGAAGGAAATTGACATTCTTGTAACCATCTGTGAAAAAATGTCAAAGTTAAACAACAATTGTTCAATTATTGATATGGGTGCAGGAACTGGACGAGTAGTTTTTGCTCTTGATAAAAAATTACATAATAATAATATCCAATTTTTTGGCGTTGAAATTTCTGAACCTATGCTAAATTATGCACATCAAAAAAATCGTAATCATGCAGGCTTTTCAAAAATAGATTTTCTAAAATTTGATCTCACAAATCCTGATTTGTCAAAGAATTTCAAATTAAACGAGGCTAATATTGTAATGTGCTCATACAATACACTGGGAGTAATTCCACACGATAAACGACAAAAATTCATCGATACTATGAAAATTATTGCTGGAGATAAAGGGTTAGTGATTCTAACTACTTTTAATGGAGATGATTTTGATTTTGTTGCACCAAAATTATACAATTCTATGATGCCAATGATTAGGCAAATAGATGAAAATTCTTTTGATACACAAAATAGAATTTTTCAAAACAGTCTAGGTTTTCATAGTCAATGGTTTACCAAAAATGAACTTAAATCATTTTTAAATTTTGATGTGGATCCAATTCCAATTGAAGTAACAATTGATAAAATACATTATACATTTGGAAATGTATTTGTAGATAGAAATATTTGAGATTTTTAATAATGTCTGAAATAGAAAATTTACTAAACAAAGGGCAGACATCTTTGAATTTGAATAATCCGAAAGAGGCATTATCATTTTACCAAAAAATTCTTGATCAGAATCCCTTGCATTTAGAAGCACTGTTAAAAAAAGGCAACATTTTTGGAAAATTTGGAAAATTCAATGAAGCAATAATTTGTTATGACGATGTTCTTTCACAAGATAAAGAAAATATCTTGGCATTACTAAACAAGGGACTGTGTTATCATAAAATTGAACAATATGATGCTGCCATTGAGTGTTTTAATGTGGTTTTAAGCAAAAAACCTCAAAACAAGACTGCATTGTACAATAAATCATCATCTATAATGAAATCAGGAAAAGTCAAGGAAGGTCTGGCAGTATTGTCTGAATTAATTAAGATAGATCCTTCATATAAAATGCAGGCAAAATGTGATATTGATTTTGTTGAAATTAAACTCTTAAATGAATTCAAAGATGTGACAAGCTGATTTTTTTAAATGTCCACATATAGCCCGTCGTCTCTTTTTTGAACTTCATATGTTTCTAGTTTAACGCCATCTAGATAATCCATCAATTCACCTGTTTTGATGTTATAATGCCACATGTGTAATGGACATTCTACAATATCTCCTTCTAATTTTCCTGGTGCAATTGATCCATCTTGATGTACACAAAGATCATCCATTGCATGAAATCCGTCTTGATTAAAAATTGCAATTTGTTTGCCATCAATTTTGAATGCTTTACTCTGGCCTGATGGCACTTCACCTTTTTCTGCAATCTTTTTCCAAGTCATTGGTTTATGGAACAACTTGTCATTTATTTAGATTCGCATGATAATGTTTTATAGCCCTTGAAATTGCAATCAATTATTGAGCAAGGTTAAATCAAATCCTAAATTAATCAAAGAAGGAAAACTTTCCTATGAGTGGGCTAGATCTCATATGCAAATTTTAGATAATACTATTAATCGATTAAAAAAATCAAAACCTCTCAAGGGAATTACTCTTGGTTTTTGTTTACATGTTACAAAAGAAACTTCTGTTTTACTAATGGGTGCTAAAGAATTGGGTGCAACTGTTGCAGTTTGTGGCGGCAATCCTTTAACCACTCAGGATAATATTGCAGCATTTTTAGCATCACAGGGCATCAATGTTTATGCATGGCATGGACAATCTGTAAAGGACTATGATTGGTCAATTGATCAAGTACTCAAACATAAACCAACAATTCTAACTGATGATGGTGCTGATATGAATATCAAAGCACATTTTGATAAAAGATTCAAAGATATGAACATTCTTGGAGCAACTGAAGAAACTACTGCGGGTGTAACTAGAATTAGAGCTGTAGAAAATCAGGGCAAACTTCGTTATCCTGTAATTTTAGTCAATGAAGCTTACACTAAACACATGTTTGATAATCGATATGGCACAGGACAAAGTACTATTGATGGTTACTTACGTGCCATGAATTTACTTATGGCATCAAAACGTGTTGTAGTTGTTGGATATGGATGGGTTGGTCGTGGTGTTGCATCACGATGTAACGGAATGGGTTCAAAAGTAATTGTAACTGAAGTTGATCCTGTAAAGGCATTAGAAGCTCACATGGATGGATTTGAAGTAATGCCAATGGCACAAGCTGCAAAACTTGGTGATATGTTTATCACTTGTACTGGAATGACTAGTGTAATTCGAAAAGAACACATTTTGAAAATGAAAGATGGTGCAATTATGGGTAATGTTGGACATTTTGATGTTGAAATTGATGCTGACTTTTTACTAAAGAAATCTAAATCTGTTAAAGAAGTTAGACCTACACTTGATGAATGTACTTTGAAAAATGGCAGAAAAGTTTACTTGATTGGACAAGGACGCCTTGCTAATTTAGTTTCTGCAGAAGGACATCCTCCAGAAGTAATGGCACAATCATTTTCAAATCAACTCTTGTCTGTATTGTACATTCTTAAAAATCACAAAAAAATGGAAAATAAGATCATTGATGTTCCTAAAGAAATTGATATTCAAATTGCATTTGATGCATTGAAAGCAATGGATGTTAAAATTGACAAATTGACTCCAGAACAAGTAAAATATGCAAATAACTGGTAAAACTTCTTAACTCTAATCTAATCTTTGAAAACTATATCATGAATAAAAGAGCTATAATTACAAGTGCCTTACCTTATGCCAACGGCGAAATTCATTTGGGCCATGTTGCATCCACATATCTTCCTGCAGATGTCACTACTAGATTCCTAAAACAAAATGGAGTTGAAGCGTACTATGTTTGTGCATCTGATGATTTTGGAACTCCTATTTTGATTCAATCTGAAAAAGAAGGAAAAACTACTGCAGAATATGTTGATCATTGGAACAAACGCGATTATGATGATTTTACTGCATTTGGAATTGATTTTGATTATTTCTATAAGACTAGTTCTTCAGAAAATATTGCATTTGTTCAAGATGTTTTTAAGAAATTAAATGATGCTGGTTATATCTATGAAAAAGAAATAATTCAATTTTATTGTAATAATGATAAAAAATTCCTTCCTGATAGATATGTTAAAGGAATTTGTCCTTATTGCAAGGCTGATGATCAATACTCTGATTTGTGTGAGAGTTGCGGTCGTGTTCCTGAAGAAATAACTGATCCAAAATGTGCTCTTTGTGGCCAACCTCCTACTAAAGAAAAAACTAATCATTATTTTTTCAAACTCAAAAATTTTGGTGATTCTTTGTCTGAGTGGTTAGACCAAACCGATACTCTGCAAAAGGACGTAAAAAAATATGTGCAAAATTGGATTAAATCTGGATTAATTGATTGGGATATTACTCGTGATATTCCTTGGGGTGTTCCTGTGCCCTTAGATGATGCAGATGGCAAGGTCTTCTATGGTTGGTTTGATAATCACTTGGCATACATTTCAACTGCGCTGAAATTTTTAAACGATAAAGGAATCGATGGAAAAGAATTTTGGAACTCTGCAGACATTTATCATTTCATTGGAAAGGATATTGTTTATCACCATTATCTATTCTTACCTGCAATGAGATTGGGTATTAATAAAGAATACAAATTACCTGATTATATTCCAACAAGAGGACACTTAACACTTCAAGGGAAAAAAATATCTAAAAGCAGAAATTGGTATATTGGTTTAAAACAATTTTTAGAATATTATCCTGCAGATTATTTGAGATTCTATCTTGTTTCTATCAATCCATATTCTCAAGATGATTTGAATTTTGATTGGGATGATTTTACAACTCGAATAAATTCTGAACTAATTGGTAATTTTGGAAATTTTGTTAATCGTGCATTGGGATTTACCAAAAAAGCATTTGATGGTAAAATTCCTGAAAAAGAATCTTTTGACGAAAAAGATTCTGAGGCAGAACAAAAAATAAAATCACTTGCAACTGATGTTTCTACTTTAATGGAACAGAATCATTTGGATAGAGCACTAAAAAAAATCATGGAAGTATCTTCATTTTTCAATCAATATTTTCAACATAAGGAACCTTGGAAAAATGGTCCTGGAACTACGAATTGTGTTTATCTTTCTGTAAATGCTGTTAGAAGTCTGGCCATAGCCATATTCCCATTTGTGCCTGAATCTGCACAAAAAATATGGAATCAGCTTGGAATCGATGGAAATATTCAAGAAATTCCATGGTCACTGCAATCTGAATTAGGAATTTCATCTGGACATGTTTTGGGAGAATCATCTCCATTATTTGCAAGAATTGAAAAATCTGATATTGAAAAATATAAAAAAGAACTAGGTCCTTCTGAATAACTATGAAACCTGTTGCCCGAATTTCAACTCGTGGATACTATAATTTACTGGATGGAAAAACTCTCAAAAATAATTCATACCATCTGTACCTAAAAAAAGATTTCAAAAAATTAATTGATTCAAAAGAACTAACAATTATGATACATGGTTTGAGAAATGATAATGCTGGAGCAATTGCAAAAGTAATTTTGGCAAAAAATAAATTGAAAAAATTGGGATATTCTTACCCTGTAATCGGGTATAGTTATGATTCAAACACCACTGGTGCTCATTTAATGAAATATGCAAAAAGATCATTAGCTGCAGGACAAGTTATTGCAAAGAAAAATGGACGTAACCTTGGAAAATTTATTGAAGATTTTAAAGTGAATAGCCCTGAAACAAAAATTCGTCTAATTGGTCATTCTCTTGGTTCTCAGGTAATCCTTAGTACTTTGGAATATCTTGCAAAAAAGAAAAATAATTTTGGAATTGTTGAAGGTGTATATTTTTTTGGTGCATCTATAACTGATGATGTCCCCTCGTCAAAAAAATATGGAAAAATATTACAAAACATTGTAAATAAAAAAATTGTAAACCACTATGCTCCATCTGATGAAGTACTGGGTTGGGCAGATAAGGAGAAATTCATTAATGGTCCTTTGGGATTAAATGGTGCAACTGGAAAAACTATTTCAAAATATCATCAAAAATTACTAAAACCAAAAAATCATAGATTTGCAAGTTACGCTGCAGTCTTGAATTCATTTCCATAAGAAATGCCTGTCTCGTATGGTTTTTAGAGCCTGTTTTTTCTTGAATCGTATTGGTAAAGTCTATCAACTTTGTAGTTTTAGGTAAGCAAGATCTTGCATCAGAATTCGGAAAAAAAGGTACAGAATCAGATCTGACTCTTTATGATCGAAAAGAATCTGATGTTATCAAAACTTGGGTAATCCCAAATGGATTCCCAGAAAAAATTCAACCACTATTTCAGGCAATTAATTTAGCTGAATACGTAATCTTTCATGTAGATAAATTAGACAAATTCACCGGCGAACAAATAATTGCTTTAGATTCTTTAAAAAAAGAAAAGGGAATTTTATCTCATACATTTGATGTTGATGAATCAAAACTAAATATGATGATCAAGGGAACTGTTGTTGAAAATTATATTCGTGTAGATCAAGACAAAATTAAAGAAGAGATGAATACTCTTGAACCTATCACAAATGATAATCCTGCTGAATTGTTAATTGATCATTGTTTTGATGTTAAAGGTGTTGGAACTGTTATTTTGGGTAAAGTAACTAATGGAACAATTAAACAATATGACAATCTAAAATTGTATCCTCACGACATTGATGTTTTAATAAAATCAATTCAGATGCATGATGATCCTGTTCCTGAATCCGTTTGTCCTGCTAGAGTAGGTCTTGCAGTAAAGGGTGCTAAACCTGATGAGGTTGGACGTGGTGATGTAATTTCTGTTGAGAATGTAGTTGACATTAAAACTGAAATTGAACTTGATTTTGAGAAAAGTCAATTTTACAAAAGTGAAATTACTGAAAATCAAGGTTGTCTCGTAAATATTGGTTTGCAAACTAAAGCTGCAAAATTTTTATCGATATCTCCATTGAAATTAATTTTTGAAAAACCCATCGTATGTAAAAAAAATGATATTGCAGTAATCTTAAAACCTGAATCTACAACAATTAGAATTTTAGGTACTGGAAAAATCCTATAGTGATTTGTGCCCTTTTTTACAAATTACTGATTTAACATTTAAAAAAATCTACATTCATACCTTTTTTGTTGTCTGAAAAATATGAAATTGGATTAGGTAACAACGATGTAGGCGTGCGTAAAAAAGCAAATTCAGATTTTATCTCTTTTTGGGATGAACAAGCCCGTAATTTGTCTTGGTTTGGTCCATGGGAACAGACTTTGGATTGGAATTCCCCTTTTGCTAAATGGTTTGTAGGAGGTAAAATTAATGCTTCATACAATGCCCTTGACATTCATCAGAAAAACAAATCTGAAAAACCTGCAATTTTGTGGGAAGGTGAAAATGGAGATTCTAAAAAATACACTTATGAGGATTTATTTCGAGAAGTTCAAAAATTTGCAAATGTCTTAAAATCTCTTGGAGTTGAAAAAGGAGATCGTGTAACAATTTATCTTCCAATGGTTCCTGAATTGCCTATTGCAATGCTTGCATGTGCACGAATTGGTGCCATACATACTGTAATTTTCTCTGGATTTAGTGCTGCATCCATTAAAGATAGAATTGATGACTCAAAGTCTAAAATTGTAATTACTGCTGATGGTGGTTTTAGAAGAGGAAAAATTGTTAAATTAAAAGAAGTAATTGATGATGCCATAAAAGATTTTGACTTTATAAAAAATGTCATTGTATTAGAAAGAACAAAAAATAAAATTTCTATTTCATCTAAAGATAAACTTTGGAGTGATTTGATGAATGATGTATCTGATTCATGCAATGCTGAAAAATTAGACAGTGAGCATCCACTTTACATCTTATACACTTCAGGTACTACTGGAAAACCAAAAGGAGTTTTACATGAAACTGGTGGCTATCTTACTCATTTACATTCTACATTTCAATGGGCATTTGACATAAAGGACTCTGATGTGTTTTTTTGCACTGCTGATATTGGGTGGGTAACTGGTCATAGCTATGTAGTTTATGCCCCATTACTTCATGGTGCAACACAAGTGATGTACGAAGGTGCTCCTGATTATCCTGACATGTCTAGAATGTGGGATATTTTGCAAAAGTACAAAGTTTCTATTTTCTACACTACTCCAACTGCACTTAGAATGTTTATGAAATTTGGCGATAACATTCCAAATTCTTTTGATCTTTCTTCTTTACGTTTACTTGGAACTGTTGGTGAACCAATTAACCCTGAAGTTTGGAAATGGTACTACAAAGTAATTGGAAAAGAAAAATGTCCTATTATTGACACCTGGTGGCAAACAGAAACTGGCGGTATGATGATTTCTTCCCTACCTGGATTGGAAACAATCCCTTTGAAACCTGGTTCTGGAACATTGCCTATTCCTGGAATTGATATTTCAGTTGTTGATGAATTCGGTGCTGAAGTTCCTCCTAACACCAAAGGCTATTTGATAATACGAAATCCTTGGCCAGGCATGCTTCAAACCTTATGGGGTGATGATGAAAAATACAGGACCGTTTACTGGTCTAAATACCCCAATTGTTACTATGCCGGTGATTATGCATTAAAAGATGAAGACGGCTATTTTTGGATTTTAGGACGTGCTGATGATGTTCTAAAAATTGCAGGACACAGAATTGGAACTGCAGAATTGGAAAGTTGTATTGTTTCTGATGAGAATGTTGCAGAATCTGCTGTATGTGGAATCCCTGATGAAATAAAAGGTGATGTAATAATTGCATTTGTCGTTTTAAAAGAGGATGTAATTATTGCTAATACAATTTTAGAAAAAATCCTTTATGATAAAATCAGAAATGATATTGGAGCAATTGCTACTCCTAAACAAATCTACTTTGTTTCAAAACTTCCAAAAACACGTAGCGGTAAAATTATGAGAAGATTGCTAAAATCTATTGGTAGTGGTCAGACTATTGGTGATACTAGTACTTTAGATGACATTTCAGCTGTTGTTGAAATTCAGAAAATAGTTAAAGAAAAATCTTAAGAAATTATTTTAATTGTTTTAAATTTATTTTTAATAGCATTTCAAACATTTGCTTTAATCCTTCATATTCTGATTTTGATTCTTTGTTGAATTGCTCGTATTCGTTTTCTTTTATTTGTTTTAATTTTTCACTTGATTCCTCAAAAAATTTTTTATATTTTTCGATATTTTCTTCAGTCATTTTTGTTAAATCAAAAATTACTGTGTTACTTCCAATCAAATTTTTATTTTCATCATAAAGACTAGTTGCCTGTAATAATCCTGAAAATGTACTTTTGTCTTGTCTGACAAACGTAATTTTTCTGTCTGTTACTTTACCTGTTTCAAACCACGTTTTTAATGAATTATTCATTGATTCCCATGATTCTTTTGGCACATGCTCAAAAATTGGCTTACCTAAAATCTCTGACTTTGCATAACCCAAATTTGCTGCATACGTGGAATTACAGTCTAAAATTATGCCTATGGAGTTGATTCTTCTCCACATTATTGGTGCATCTTTTAGAGTTTTTCTTGCCTCTGTTTGGAGCATTTCTAAAATTAAACAAACTAGTTATTAAATTGAAATATTATCAAAACCATTGATCTAGATTTTGACTTTTCTTTTCGAGTGCTTTTTTTAGTCTGTTTAATGTAGATTGAATCCTATCTTCAGAGAAACTCCTTTCTTTAACTAAATAATTCAAAATTCCTTCATAATTCACTTCATTGAATATAATTTCATCTACATCTGCAACGTCTGGATTGAGGAAAATCTTTCTGATCTGTTCATATTCTATTTCCTCTAACTGTTCTTGAATTTGTGGTATGTCTTCTAATCTCTTATGATTTTTAATTAATTTCATTGCTGTCTTTGGTCCAATCCTTTCAAACCCATTGGGATTAAAATCTGTCCCAATTAAAATTCCAACATCAATTAGTTCTTCTCTTGTCATTTCAATTGCGTCAAGTGTTTTTTGTGTTTCAATAATTTCTGGAACTACATCGATGTATGTATTTCTGTTTGGAATTTTTCTTCTTCCACTACTTGTAAAGTTTCTGACTAATTTTTTTGCCCCACATAAAATGGAATCATAATCTTGACTTGCTGATGCATAGGCTTGTCCTGTATTTGTTAGATGTGCAGCTGTAGCTTCTCCTTCAGAGGGTGCATCGATGTATGGTATTCCAAAATGAGTCAAGAATTCTTTTGATTCTTTTACCATTCCATCTTTCATACTTGTTGTTTGTTGTGCAAATTTTCTAGCATCTTGCAAATTTCCTTCAGAAATTGCTTTTTCATATTTTACTGTGGCATCTTTTTTGATTTGCTTTCTACGCTCGATTTCTGCTGTTTTAAGTGATGGAGGTTTTCCATCAAAGACATAAACTGGTTTAATCCCTAATGATAGAAAATTTACATTTCTATATAGCAAACCGCTGAGATGGCTTGTAATTCTTCCTTCTGAGTCTGTTAATTGTAACCCATCTGGACCTCTGATGCTTGCTAAAAATTGATAAATTGCATTGTATGCATCAATTGCAATAACTTTGTTTGAAAATGCCTCTAGTGTGGTTTTCTCTCTAACTACTAACTCTTTTAGATTTAATCCCATTAGTTATAGACAATTTTATAGTGTTTTGAATTTATCTTTTATTTCTAATTCTAATTTGCGATCTTCACACTAGAATTTGTTAATTCATTATTAAAATCAGAAATATCTGTGCCTGTTTTTATACGAATTATTGTTGATCTTATCATAATATTTTTCACACGGAAAACATAAAATTCCTAAACTTTAATTTTTTCTTATACTTTGACTGAATACGTAGACAAAAAATACATTCAAAAAAATTCTGTCGAGAAGCGAGATTATCAAATTAATCTTGCCAGTCAAGCAATTAATGAAAATTGTATTGTTGTTTTGCCTACTGGACTTGGTAAAACCACTATTGCATTACATGTTATTTCAGAATATTTGTTAAAAGAAAATGGAGGAATCTTATTTTTGGCACCTACAAGAGTTCTGGTTAATCAACACCTTGATTTTTTAAAAAAAAATTTAACTTTTGATGACATTGTATTAATTACCGGTGAAGATTCTGTAGAAAAACGAACAAATCTTTGGACTAGCAGAATAATTTGTGCCACTCCTGAGGTAGCTAGAAACGATATGAATCATAATGTTGTAAAGTCTAGCCAATTTAATCTTGTAATATTTGATGAAGTTCATAGAACCACCGGTGATTATGCCTACTCTAGCATTGCAGAGCATTTTGAAAATTCTTCTGTTCGTATTTTGGGAATGACTGCAACTTTGCCTAGTGAACAAGAGAAGGCTACTGAAATTCTAACAAGATTAAAAATATCGATTGTTGCTGAACGAAATGAAAGTAGCCCTGACGTTGTACCCTACATACAAGAAACTACTACTGAATGGATTAACGTTGAACTCCCTGAAGAATTAAAATCAATTCAAAAATTGCTGAAATCTGCATTAGATGAAAGATATGATCAACTTCAAAAAAATGGATTGCCCCTAGGCAATCAACAATCACTTTCTTCACTATTAAGATTAAGACCATTTGTATTATCTAAAAGCAGAAAATCTGCCAAACCGTTATTTTCTGGAATTCGAATCCATTATGCACTAAATATTCTTGAAGCTCATGGAGTTACTCCATTTTTACAATTTTGTAAAAGAGCGCAAGCAAAAAAAGGTGTGGGAGTAAAAGATTTGTTTGAAGTTGATTCTAACTTTACAAAGGCACTATCTCTTGCTAAAGAAGCAAAATCTAAGAATATTGAGCATTCAAAAATCCCTAAATTGAAAGAAATTCTAAATTCTGTCCCTGGAAAAGCCTTGATCTTTACTAGTTATCGGGATTCTGTAGATATGATTCACAGTCAGCTAACAAAAATGGGAATAACTGCAGGAATTCTTATTGGAAAAGCAGGTGACACAGGTCTAAAACAAAAAAAGCAAATTGAAGTTGTGCAAAAATTTCGAGATGGTGAATTTCAGGTTTTAGTTGCAACCCGTGTTGGTGAAGAAGGATTGGATATTGCTGAAGTTAACCAAGTAATTTTTTATGATAATGTTCCCAGTTCAATAAGATTTATTCAAAGAAGAGGTAGAACTGGTAGAAAAGATACTGGAAAATTGGTGGTATTGATTGCTAAAAATACAATAGATGAAACATACTACTGGATTGGGAAAAGAAAAATTTCTGCAGCAAAATCTATGGGCTCTAAAATGACTAAAGTATTGGAGAAAAACAAAGATCCTTCCGTAAAAACTGGCTTGGATGCTTTTGTTTAATTGTTTTACAATCTTTTACAAAATTTGTAATTTTTACCCTAATCGTTTAATGATATGATACCCGAATTCTGTTTTTACAGGTTGAGATATTTCTCCAATTTGTAATGTGAATGCAATATCTTCAAATTCTTTTACCATCATTCCTTTTGTAAAATAGCCTAGATCCCCTTCTTTTTTACTACTAGGACATGTGGAAATTTCCTTTGCAGCTGCACCAAATTTTTTACCTTTTTTGATTTCTTCTAGTATTTCTAATGCTTGACTTTGTTTTTCAACTAGAATGTGAGAACATTTCACTTTATTTGACATGATTTTTTAAATTAATCTCAGTTCTTAATTGTTTGGATTTTTTTGCTTTTAGAAAAAATTAAAATTTTTTGTCCATAGTGCCAAATTTTTATTTTTATATTATTGTTAAAATACTAATTTTGTAATTAATACATGTGAAGAAAATCCTTTTTCTCATTTTTGTTTTGATGATTATTTCTTTGTCTCCTGTATATGGTCATAAATTGATTTCACATGATGATTCTCATAGAAGTTTTGATTCTGCACTGTTAATTCCTGATCACAAAATTTCATGGGCAATTTATGAAAATTTAGGTGTGGACGAAACAAAATTTTATACATTTGATGCTAAAAAAGGAGATTCATTTTATGCAAGTATTGTAATCCCTAAACTTGAAGGATTGGAACATTATTCTCCTTCTTTAATTTTAATGAATCATAATTTGTTTAATAATAAATTACCTTCATCTGATATACAATCTGTGCAAAAATTTCTTTATGAAGGAAATTATCCTGGACGTGAATTTTATGAACCATTTGGACAAGTAACTTATTGGGAGCGTCAAGAGGTCAAAACAATCATTCCTTCTGATGGTGAATATTTTATTTTGGTAATGGATGAAAAAAACCAAAGTGGAAAATACTCTTTAGCTATTGGTACCATTGAAGATTTCTCTGGTTATGATTTTTTCACAGTTTTACCTAAGGCTTGGTTTGATACAAAAATATTTGTTAATGATTTCTTATCAATAGCAATTTTGTTTCTAATTTTAATCGGGCTTTCTGGATTATTAATTATTACAATTTTGAGGAAAAAGATATTTGTGAATAACTGATTTTACCCAATAATTGTTTTGAAATAAAAATTATGATTTTTCTATTTTCTTTTGCTTCTTGGTTTAGTTCTTAAAACTGCTTTACAACAGATACATCTTACATCATTTAAAGACATAAAGACTCCACAAAATGTACATCTTTTTTGTCCAATTTCATATCTAATTTTATTTGGAACTGAATCGGCCTGGTGTCTTTTGCAAATGTTTCTGCATGTTCTACCCAACTTTGATCTCTCCTATTTTTTTAACGATTTCTTTTCTTCTCTCTCGAATAGTTACTGCACTTATGCCTGAAATTTCAGATATTTTCGTTTGTGAAACCCTCTCCATGTTTATTGTTGCTGATAGATGTATTGCTCCGGCAGCCATTGCCATTGGATTTTTACTTGTTGAAACATGTTTTTTTGCACATAATTCTAATATTTTAAAGGCTAATCTTTGTGTTTTTTCAGATAATTCTAGACCTTTGGCAACTCTTGTTACAAATTCTGATGGCATGTAGGCTTCTGGACTCAAATCTAATTCTTTTACAAGAAATCTATATGTTCTTTGCAAAACTTTTTTCTTGATATTTGCCGCATTTGCAATATCTTGTATTGTTCTGGGCGTATCTGTAATTCTACATGTGATGTAAATGGTTGCAGATAACATTGCTGCAGTTGATCTACCTGCAAGAATTTTTCTACCTGCAATTTTTCTAAATAGATATGCGCTTTCTTCAATGGCTGATTCGGGTAATCCTAATTTTGAACTAATGGCATCCAATAATGTGAATGCTTTTTGAAATGATTTTGTTGTAATGGCCGAACGACTATTTCTATCCCACATTCTTAATCTGTAAAACATTCGTCTGTTTTCAATTGAAAGCGATTTTCCTGTAACGTCCTTGTCTTTTGCCTCAATCAATGTAGATAATCCCATATCTATCATTTTCAACGATCGTTTGGCACCTACTCTGGAATTATTTTGAAAATCGTTTGTACTTGTTCCTGTATTGTCAAAACTTAAATCAATTATTGGATCTAATGAAACGATTCCACAACTACTACATGCAATTTCTCCAGTATGAATATCTGTAATCATTTCATGCTTTTTACAATTTTTTTGATGAATTAATTTTGTTTGCATTTAATTTTTATTTTTCATATTTTATTTAAGGAACAAATTTTTTTTCCACTAGTGGTAAATTATTGATCGATCTCTTAAATAAATTTTTTACCACTAGGTGATTTTAACTTTTTTGGCACTAGTTTTGATTTTTTGTAGGTTTTTTATAATTTCAATCCCCAAATTTAGTGTGCCTCATATTGTATTGGATCATAAACTAAATATTTTTGATTTTTCTATTTTATTCAAGCCTATTTTTCAAAAATCACCATTAGTTAAAATTCAAAACATGTATGTTGATTCTGATGGACACACTGCATTATTTTCAACACATGTAAATGATGCTTCACATTGCGAATTCTTTATTCAAATTTTGACTAAAGAAAATACAACCACAATAAGATTATTTCCATTAACAGATCCTAATAAAACTGATTCAGTCAAACAATCTTTGGTATTTCTGTGTAAACAAATTCAGGAAAATTACCCAAACATGAATGTGATAAAATCTAATTTATGGGATTATATTACTTGAAATATTATCAATGACTAGTTTTAATTTAGTTCAAAATAGCACACTTGAACGTGATGTAATTTTTCGAATTAGTACTGATGTTGAAAATTTTCACAAAATCATGCCAAAATATTTTCAATCTTTAGAAATACTTGAAAATTCCTCAAATGAAATAATTGTCATGGAATCTATTGATTTTTTAGGTAAAAAAATTAGAATTAAAACAAAACATGTGATTGTTAAACCTAACATGCATAAGGTATTCATTCTTACTGGTCCCGTCAGAGGTACTTCGTTTATTGAAACTTATGCACCAAATTCATTTGGAACTGACATCTCAATTTTGGTAAATTTAAAACTAAATGGATTTTTAAAATTAATTCCGTTTTTAGGATTTCTAATCAAGAACCGAATGAATTCTGTAATGTCTGAATTCATTACATGCGCTGAATCCTATTCAAGATCTAATTGATTTCTTGCTAAAGTTGGCACTATCCATTTTAGTTAGCCTCAGTTAAATAGAAAATTCAAGGGAATTAGTCATGACTGTCCCCACAATCATTATTGGTGCAGGCATAGGTGGTTTGACTACTGGGGCTTTACTGGCTAATGGAGGTCATAAAGTAGCAATTCTAGAAAAATCCGATAAATTAGGGGGAAGAACTGTTTCGATGAAATACAAGAATCACATTTTAGATAATGGCTTTCATATAATGCCTTTTTACAAAAAATCTGCTATTTTTACAATTTTGAAAACTTTAGGGATTGAATCTAGATTAAAACTTGCAAAGGTTGATGACATTGCATTTTATGCTGATACTGGATTTCACATATATCCCAAAGGAATGATTGATTTACTCAAGCTATCATTAATTCCATTAAAAAGTAGAATTAAACTTCTAAAATTACTTTTACCCTTGGCATTTTCCTCCATTGAAAAAACTGAACTATGGGATGAAATACCTCTTACTAAAATCACTAGCAATTTGGACGATGATACAAATGCATTTTTTGAAGCAGTCTGCATGTTGGCCTTTGCTGACACTGCAGATCACATATCATTAGGTGAATTTGCTAGAACTATAATTAGAGCAAATCCGTTTAAGGGAGGTACTAGTGAATTTGCGTATCCTGATGAAGGTGGATATGATTCAATTTGTAGAACTCTTGGTGATTACATTGTAGAAAAAAAAAGTACTATTATTACAAAACAATTCGTGAAGAAAGTAATTATCGAAAATTCTAAAGTAACAGGGGTTGTTGTTGGCGATTCAAATTCTGAAAAACTTATTTCAACTAATTCTGTTGTTATTTCATACCCTGCATATACTGCACTAAATCAACTCTTTGATGAAAATACAATTGATAAAAAATTCATTCAAAAAATTGATAAATTAAATAAAACTACTTCTGTTGTTGAAGTGCACTTTGCATTGAATTCACAAATTGACACTAGACAAGTTGTTTTTCCGGTAGGCAAAGATTATGTGACTAAGGGAATATTTTTCATTTCTAACATTACACCATCTGTATCTCCGTCTGGAGAACATCTAATAATTGCTGGAACTCCAGTACTTCCTTCAGAAACTGAAGATCCTGAAAAAGTCAAAACTATTGTATCCAAAATGAAGCAAGAAATCTCTTCAATTTATTCTGACTTTGATTCTTCCTTACTTTGGGAGCGTCCAATGGCATGGAAATTGGTTGAATCAGTGGTAAAAGAACCTGGTAAAGTCTGGAAATCCAAAATGCCACATAAAATTTCAGGAATAGATGGTCTGTTTTTTGTTGGTGATTCTACAGTTAGCTACGGTATCGGAACTGATTCAGCTGCACATAGTTCCATTTTATGTACGCCTAAAATTGAATCTTTTTTAAATTCTAACTAGTTGCGGGATTTTTCTAATTATTTTTGGGATTTCTTCCAAACCCATATCGCCTATTACATTACCTTCAAATTTTGGTGGATTTTTGATTTGCATTGCATAACCTCCAACTAAAATTGGAATTTTACTTTGTTCTCGGATTTTTTTTGCTAATCTTTGACCAGCTAAAATATTATCATTTATTGTAATTGAAATTAACGCTACATCTGGTTTTTTCATATTTATGAATTCTATTATTGATTCTGTTGGTATTGAGGTTCCCATATTGAACACTTTGAAGCCTTTTATTGTAAGGTACGTTTCTAGCACATCACATCCCATATGATGCTCTTCCCCTACTGGTACACAAATCATTATTTTCTTTTTGTTACCTGATCCTGAAATTTGTTCCATGATGATTTTTACCAATGTTTGTGCAACATTGCTTGCAACATGTTCTGTTGCAATTGCTAATTTTCCTTTTTCCCAATCATCACCCACTTTCTTCATAACTGGACGTAAAATTTTATCAAAAAAATCTGGTATGTTAAAAATTTCTACATAATTTTTGTAGATTTTAACACACTCTTCAAAATTACCATCTGTTAATTTTTTAAATAATTGTTGTTTTGATTTTTTTGTAGCATCTTCTCTTTTTTGAATGTCTTCTGGATTATAAGATGCTATAACTGATAATATTTTAGGATCATTTCTAAATTCTGCTGGAATGTCTTCCTTATCCACTTCTGATGCCTTTCCCAAATATTTTACAATCTCTTGCTTTGATGTCCCTCTTTTTGAATCCCATACACTCTTGACTAAGTAGAGATATTGATCTGATTTGACTTTTTTAGCCCTGATGTATACCATTAACTTTTTTTACCGATTTACTATATAACTAATGCTAAAATCCTTTGCTAGTGCTAATTTTTCTATTTGTTTTTGCCGCTTTCCAACATTTTAAAGATATTTCCTTTTTCTGAATTTGCATATAGTAAAAAATATGTTTGACTGGCAAGGTATGTTTTGTTGTATCTGTAAACTATTGGGTGAATTTCTGCTAATATATTCCCAATTGTAATTTTTTCCTCTTTATAATTTTCTAATAATTCAAAAAATTTCTTTTTTTCTAAATTCCCAAATTCTTTAGAAAAGAATCCAAAAATATGCATGATTACATTACTGTGTGTTTTTATGGTTGGTTTGCAATCTAAGGCTGTTTTCAGATTCATTTCATATTCATTCAATATGTTTGAAAATTTTTCTTTTTTATTACTGGCTACAATTCTGCCTAACACTTGTAATTGTTCTTGGTTATGTGCCATGATCAGATATTTGTTGATGGTTTGAAATACCACCAACTCCTTGATTTTATTCTGTTTTTTAATATCTTGAAATCTTTTGTTGATAAATTCTAATATCTCTTTTTCATCTAATTCCTTATTGTAATTTTGCATATATTTCCCCTTTTGAATGAATGATCTTGTTTTTCACTTTTTAGAATTTAGATTTAATTTGCATATAAGCAAGAATAAAGTATTTTTTTGTTAGCACTAGTTTTTTTTGAATTTTTGGCACTAGAATCTAAATTAGCACCATTTTAAATACAATTAATTGATCAAATCTATTATGAAAACTCTGTTTGCTGCAATTTCTACA
>Ga0208407_1000074_pt1 | contig 44574 bp, 42 predicted proteins | sample ETNtaG_9_FD_185775 | JGI IMG/M metagenome (GOLD analysis project Ga0208407, IMG submission 185775) | Marine microbial and viral communities from oxygen minimum zone, Eastern Pacific Ocean - ETNP201406SV69 (SPAdes) (version 2) | ecosystem: Environmental > Aquatic > Marine > Oceanic ...
ACTGTATGTGCTGCTTGGTGGGCCGAAGAGTCGATGTGTTTGACTACGGAACTATCCTTTGAGAGAGATTCGAGATTTTCCTCAAGGATTAGAGGGGCCTTATCCAACCTCAGAGATAGTGGTGGTGTCTGGGACGAAGGCGGACCAACTCTACTAGTTCCGGTTCAGCAGGCTGATATGCCTTCATTAGAGAATAGTCTAATTGACTGCGAGCATGTGGAGACTCTGGAGAGGGAGCAATGAGTGGCGTCGAAATCGTTATCGAGACCCAGTCTTTTCGAGTCATTCCTTCCGAGCCAGTTAATTTAGCCGATGCAGTAAAGTTTGCTGGGGCTAGAAGTAACGGCGCATTTGGAGTAATTGAACACGAAGAACCCAGGGCGCTAATTGTTGTTGATACTGATGGGTCATTACTCATACATGGAATTTCCAATCCTGAAGCGGCTTCGTTAATCGCCGAGGAGACCCTTCTAAGAATCGGCCTCTCAGAGAAGGGCCTCGTGATAGAAAGAGGCGAAGTTCTTGGTAGCTTCTCAGTCGGTAGAGCCGTATTGATTAACTTAGCAGCAGAGAGATTCAAGGATGCAGACCACGATTTGAGACTAGATGCACTTCGAATCAGAGCTAAGAGGCATAAATGCACAATACTACTTTTCAACAACGGGAGAGGAATTGTGATGGGGCAGCCATCTAGAAAGGTCGCTCAAATGGCAGTATCGCACTGGATATCAGAATTGTCCGAAGAAGGCGCCTTGGCGTGAGAAGATGCTAGTCGATGGAAAGTGGTTAGGTCCCATCTTTGACCAACATATGCATTTGGATAGGGGCAATAGGTTCCTAGATGCGGTTTCCGATTTCTCAAAATCGGGAGGGACTGCCATGATGCTCGTCCACAAGCCAGCATTCTCCAACTCTCTGCCCACGGATTTACAGGGATATAGGAAAGCCTACTCGGAAACAATTTCAATGGCCGATGAGATCCGTAGAAACTTCGAATTAGATGTGGGAATTGTTCTCGGCCCACACCCAGTTTCATGGGAGAATCAGATTGCAGAGTTGGGAATCAAGAAATCCACAGAACTGCATCTGGAAGCAGTCTCTTTGGCACTTGAGTATATTGATTCTGGAATTGCTAATTGTCTTGGAGAAGTGGGACGGCCGCACTACCCTGTCGAAGAAAGCACTTGGTTAGGGGCAAACGACATGCTCCTTGAGATACTGTCCATGGCATCGTCTGCAAAGACATCTGTCCAGCTCCACGTTGAGGATAATGACGAGCACACCTGTCACGAATTGAGTAAACTTTGCACATCCGCAGGACTTCCTCTAGATCGTGCAATTCGCCACTTTGCCCCTCCGAACATCAGCTCAGAATTCACATATGGCCTCTCAGCCACCGTAAATGTCGGCAAGGGGAGTATTGAAACTCTTACTGAAACAGCTAGCAGATCGATTTCCCCATGGGGGATGGAGACAGACTTCTTGGACGACAAGAACAGGCCCGGTGCAGTCCTGGGCCCAAAGACGGTCCCAAAGAGGACCCAAGAATTAGTTTCCAGCCTCCTCTCCTCCGGATGGAAAGAATCCAGGGTCGAGTCTTTGTTGCAAAATGTGCATTCAGACTGGCCAAAATCACTCTATGGTATCTGACTTGAATCTATTTATTGGTGCCGTGAAAATTAGCAATAGACCAATTAAGAGCATAAAAACCGAGATTCCTAGAAACTTCAATTCACTGATGGGAGACATTCCCCGGTATTCCATTAGCATCCTCAAGATGGGTCCGTTTATTGGAAGGAAAAGTAACACTAGAAAAATTCCAAGCATCTGTCTTATCTTCACATTTATCCGTGAAGGCGCGCGCTTTTCAACTCATTCAGCACACCGAATCGATTTTGAGACGACAAGTGCCCGCTCAGTACAAGCGCCTGTAGTGAAGGGGTTATCACAAGAGGTTTCCAACCTCTTGTCCCGGGTTCGAATCCCGGCGGGCGCACCACATTCATCCTTTGGAACAACAAATCCTAAATTGAGACTGAAGGATTGAAACGCCCCTTGCTTTACGAAAGCCTGTGACAGCAAGCGAGCAGGATGGGGGAGATGCCGGAACTTCACTCAGCAAGGACCCGTCAGAGCTTGAAGATGTCAACCAAGTAGTCGGCAGGAAGATATGGAGGGTGGTGCCTTATGTCACTAGATATTGGAAAAGGGCCCTTGGCGGAATTCTTGCAAACGCCGGAGCCCGAGCTTTCGACCTCATCCCTTTTATTGCAATAGGAATGGCTGCAGACTACTACCAATCCAAGACATTCACGAACTCCACAATTGAAGGTCTAGTAAGTTGGGGGGCAATTCCCGACTTTGGCCCAATTGATTCCATAGAACTTGGATTCGGACTCTTGATCATGGCTTCGTTCACCTTCCTAGCTATTTTCCAGGGACTTAGCAATCAACTTTGGCAATCCACCGCATATATGGCGCAGCACGATATTAGAATGGATGCTACAAACTCTCTATTGAATATGGAAGCGTCATACTTTGAAAGCAGACAGACGGGCAACCTGATGTCCGTTCTCTCAGCAGACGTCGCCCAGCTTGAGGATATCATCTCAGATGCGAGTACTAGTATTATCAGGATCACAATAACATTCTCAACTGCATTCATCATTATGTTCTGGATGTCACCAAAGCTGGCCCTAATTTTATTCGCACCTTTGGTAATTATCATCCCGATGGTAATTTGGTTCTCAACCAGGGTGCAAAGAAAGTACAGGAAACAGAGAGAGAGTACTGGTGGAATTGTTGCAATACTAGAAAACGTGCTTACTGGCGTAACGGTCGTCCAAGCCTATAACGCCAAGGAATTTGAGAGTGATAGAATTGGCCGACAGAGCGGTGATTATCGTGACGCGGCAATTCAAGCTGCATTCATACGAAACCGGTTCATCCCCGGGATTTACGTTGTAGCCGGAATTTCATTCGGCTTGCTAACCTCAGCAGGAGGTTGGGTAATGGAATCGGGAGAAATTACTGTCGGCCAGTTCGTAACTTTCCTCTTGATATCGACAAGGATGACAATGCCAATGTTCATTCTTGGAATGCTACTAAACCAACTTCAGAAAGGCGAGGCTTCATCCAAGAGAGTTTTCGCAATAATAGATTTGGAGCCATCTATCTTTGACAAAGACGGTGCAGTTCCCATGGACGGACCGATAGAATCGATCAGATTCGACAATGTCACCTTCGCATACCCTACCTCGGAGAACAATGTGCTGAATGGAATCACACTATCGGCCTCATCCGGGGAGTTCCTTGGAGTAATGGGGCATACTGGAGCAGGAAAGAGCACAATTCTGAAACTGATTGAGAGGTTCTACGAACCTCAGGGGGGAAGGGTGATGATAAATGACAGAGACATCAACGACTACCAAATAGAATCAATTAGGGAGAGGATTGGTTTCGTCTCGCAAGACCCATTCCTTTTCTTTGGAACTATTGGAGAGAACGTGGCGTACGCCAGAGAGTCAACCAATGATCAGATTCTGAACGCCCTAGAAGCAGCTGGCGCACATGATTTCGTCTCCAGCCTACCTGATGGTTTGGATACCATGGTAGGGGACAGAGGGGTGATGCTCTCAGGAGGCCAGAGGGCCAGAATTAGCCTGGCCAGGGCACTTTTGAAGGATCCTGACCTACTTATTCTGGATGAGGCTAGCGCAGCCCTTGATGCAGAGACTGAGAAGCGGATTCAGGAGTCTCTTTTCGGCAGTTCAAATGCCAGTAAGAAGAGAATCACCATTGCAGTCGCACACCGTCTGGCCACCATTAGGAATGCTGATGAGATAGTAGCCATGGTTGACGGGGCAATAGTCGAGCGTGGCTCGCACAGAAATCTTCTGGCCAATGATAGCGTCTACGCATCACAATGGTCAATACAGACTGGAGAAATTGGTTCTGTGGAGGGATAATCCTGGATGAAACCCAGATACCCTGGGTTTTCGTTGAGCCAGGTTCAGTTCTGGTAGGTTCAGATAATCGCTCAATTCTTTTCGGCGGAATTGGGCCACGTCACGAGGCAACGATAGATTATTCATTTAGGATTTCTAAAAGACCGTTGGACTTCGAAGAGGTATCTAGAATTGAGGAGAATTCTGATATGGAGATTGTTTCCGAATCAGAGTGGCAATTGGCATACTCCAGAGGTTTATTGTCAGGGGTCGACGGATCTTCAGAGTCATTGGCTGATTCGGCACAAGAATATTGGGGGAAGGCCTGTGATGGTAGGCCTTTCGTAAATGATGGTAATAGTCCGAACCTGATTCGAAGATGGAAATCAGGAAAAGCTGATGCATTCACCGTTTTCACTCAGAAAGATACTGATGAACCAATCTCAGATGGAGTTAGAATGGTCGTGAGAGAACACTCCGGCTGGGGCGAAAATCCCTTGTCCATACCAAATAGGAGAAATCTCCCCATGCTCATTCTGGAAGAGATATTGGTATGCTTGGTCTTCGGAATCTTTCCTTCGTTCGTCTGGGCATTTTTCAATGCCAGTCCGGGCTATATCAGAGAGGGTTGGTTGAATCTGATCCTCGGAGGGATTTTCATTGGTATTTTCACAATGCTATTCTGGCGTCCTAGACAACCGACTTGGTACATTGAATCTGGCATTTTTCACCCTTCAAGGAGAAGAAATTGATACGGTGGCTATCTCCTATCTCTATCATCAATTTGTGAATTCGGACTCTCCGTTAGGATGCTAATTCTAGCTTTGTTTATTCCAATTCCGTAATCCCAGAGTAGCACAAAAGAAATCGCCGAGGAAAGAAAAACCGAAACTGGGTCTTTGTTTGGAGATGGCCCTAGAATTGCTCCAGACCACGCAATGATGTTGAACAAGACCGCCAAAGTGGGCAATTGATGAACTGCCGCCCTTTCTACACCAAGAGGGACTGTTTCAACAGATATATCCCAGAAATCCGGCCAAGAAAGACCCCCATTTAGACAACCCCAAGTGAATGTTGCTAGCGAAAAGCAAACTAGAATTGGAAATGAAGAAACCAAGCCATGACTCCACCTCCAAAGGCTCGGGTACCTCTTTCCCGCCAACGCTCTAACTAGCCCGTAGTTTCTGATCTGCTTTCTTACTCTTCTGACGCCCCTCCGCCTATGCCACATAGTCGCAGTACCATCTGACCACAGACGATGACCAGCCGATATAATCCGGTGATCCAGCATCACATCTTCTGCACCTATTGCTCCCGAGTCGAATCCACCAATTTCTTCCAGAACCTCTCTCCTATATGCCGAATTCACTCCTGGAAGTTGTTCCACTTCCTCAAGAGTGCCCTTTGACTTTCTACCGTAATTTGTTCCGGCTGCCAGGAACTTGTTGCAGAATGCAACATCAATCGATTTCTGCCAGATAGTCGACTCATCGGCGGGTGCGAAATTCGGTCCCCCCACACCAGAAACCTCCGGGCGTTCAAACCACCTCTCCAATTTCTCAACCCATTCCTGAGGGACAATTACATCATCATCAGTGAAGAAGATTAACTCAGAATCAGTCTCTTCAATAGCTATATTACAAGCATCAGCCCTGTTTCTAGATCCCTTGTCATCGATAAACCTGAATCCAAATTCCTCAGTCACTTGTTTACCCTGATCTTCTCCGGGCCCGACCACAACAACATCCAAATCTTGGAATGTTTGCTTCGAAAGGCCATCCAAAACCACTGCAAGCTCAGAATGATTGTCTACCGTGGGAATGATGACGCAGACTCTGCTAGGCACGAGAAGTCCGGAGGGGGATGCATTGATGAGTTCACGGGTCAATCATTGACAATTCTTGGAGCTAGGAAGTAAGTCCACCTCGCTCCACCTTCGTTGCTCATCCACGTGAGCCTGAGAGGGTACTTCTCTTCGAACTCAAGTGACACTTCATTGGTGAAGCCGCCGGCAAGCTTCTTGGTTAACTCGCCGAGGTACTGGAGGGAATATGTAGAATGCGTGGGTGATGCACAAGTCAGTTCACTCAGTTCGCCCGATTCGAACTTCACATTCACCCCCTCTCCTGCCTCAACTGTCACAGATACTGCAAGCTCATTCTTGTCCATACTGAGATCCACCTCACCCCCAACAAACTTTGCTGCCCTCAAAGCCCGGGAAAGTTTCTCAGAGTCAATTGTAGCCTTTGACTTGAATTCTAGATTTGGTAGGTTCGGATTATCCATCGTACTGGTATCAATTCCCCTTAGTATCATTAAGACCTCTCCGACTCTGACGTTTATCGCCCCAACCGCATCGTCATAGTCCATCTCAACGAGATCACTTGGTCCTGCGAGAGTAAGAAGATCTCGCATTTTCTGAAGATCAAGACCGATTTCTACTGGTTCAACCTCGTATGTCTCGAAGCACTCATCAGCAATTGTTGCTGATAGAAGTGCTACGTGCGATCCATCAACTACTGATACGCTTAGGCCCTTTTCCCCCCATACCAATTTAGCCTCAGAAGTGAGTACCGATAGGACATCAACTATCTCCCTCATTAGTTGCTGCTTGGCTGTAATTCTCAGCATGTGCTCACCTCGGATTCTTTCTACTTCATAGGAGGCTCTTGATGCTTATTGGAGCAAAACCAGGATTGTCTACTGGTACTCCCTCCACTTATGCTTGCATTCTAGATTCGCACATGTGCAGAACTTGGTCTCTGGCTCATCAGAAGATCTAGTCTGCTGCAGATGGACGTAAGCATTCCTCCCATTGCACTTTGGACAGATGTAGTCCCCCTCCCTCAGTGTTCCTTGGGGGCCGTCTTCTTCCACTACCTCAGTCAGATGCTTTAGAGACTTTGATCCGGTTGTGGCCATTGTCTTGGAAAGATCGATTGTTTCCCCAGTCATGGGGTCGGTAAATTCGGAGCCCTTACCATCTTCACCTGATAGTGGCCCATCGTATCCACATTTGTAATCTGGACACTTTATCCAACCCCTCTCATCGGGGTATGAAAGCGAACCACACTCGGGACAAAACATCTCTTACCACCATTGTCGTATTAACGAGAACCGAACTACCCTGAGCCTGCCGACTATTCAACTATTCGTCTATCTTCTCACATTATTGCCGCACCGTTCAAGCCATCATGCCGACTGGAAGACTCATGAAAATCATCTTTGATTGGTCCCTATCACGAGTTGTAGATGATCAAGGTAACATTGTGGACGAGATTCTGTGGGATGGTCCAATGTCGCCATCAGGGGTGGCGAAAAGACTGTTGAAGATACAACAGGGCCGAATACTTCCTGAAGTCAAAACTCTCTCTGAAAGATTCCCAGAAGCAGAAATAGAACCTCTGGGTGCTCTCTCAGAATCTAATTGGCCAAGGTCCACCGACTCGGAAGAAATCTTCCAGAGAGCATCAGTAGTTCTAGCGAAAATGGGCGTTGCCGACTCTTCCAAAGATATGGACCGGAGGCTTGACATGCTAGTTTCCGCAACTCTAGAAACTCGGTCAACTTGGACGACATCAGAATCTCGCTGCATCGAATGGGCCGGACTCTTCATCACTGAGGCGGACCTAGATTCTCAGAGGAATGAAATCCCTCTTGCCATTGCATCTTCAGAAAACATCGTCGAGACATCTGAGAAACTAGGGGTCGCACCACCAAAACACCCTCCCTCAGATTCTGAGTGGTCCTCCATGGTCTCACATGCTATTTCAGTCACTTCTTCTTCAAGAATCCTCGAACAATTGGAGGCTTCCATTAGGGAAGTCGCCACCATCCACGTGCCATCTCTTAGTGCATTGTTGGGACCAATATCTGCTGCCAAGCTGGTATCTTTGGCTGGCGGTAGGGAAAGGCTTGCTCGTATGCCTTCCGGTTCTCTACAGGTCCTCGGTGCTCACGCTGCTATGTCTGCGCATAGGAGAGGGGCCCCTCCCCCAAAACACGGAGCAGTACTCTTCTCAATGCCCCAAGTTAGCAGGTCACCCCGGTGGGTAAGAGGGAAGATCGCTCGGTATCTTGCCGGCAAGGCAAGCATAGCAGTGAGAGTTGATCACTTCGATGGACAGGTTTGGGGAGAGGCCCAGGTGGGCGAGATAAACTCTGAGATCGAGGCAATCAAGGCTAAGTTCCCCAAACCACCTAAGAGAGGTTGAAGGATGGCAAACAAGTCAAAATCAATAGTCTGGGGAGTGAGAAGGGAAGGCAGGTCTCTTTGGACTAGGAATGCTGTAAAGGGAGTTTCAGTAAGGGGCGAGAGAAGAAAAAGAGATGGCAGAATAGAGTGGAGGAGGTGGGATCCTAGCAAGTCCAAGGTTGCCGCTGCACTTCTCAGAACTAGTTCCGACCCATCCTCGTTGCTCCCAACTCCCGGTTCGACATGTCTGTACCTAGGTGCTTCCGGCGGAGGGACCGTCAGCCATATTCACGATTTTGTTTGTGGGGCCGGAAATCACCACAACGGACAATTGGTCGCAGTAGAGATTTCTCCTCGCATGGTTCGAGATTTAGTCAGACTGTCGGATACGAGGACGGGATTAATTCCAGTATTGGGCGATGCGAGAAGGCCAGAACAGATTTCTGCCTTCATCAGGGAGAAGGCACATTGGATTCACCAGGACCTAAGTATAGCCGACCAAGCCGAGACATTCGTAAGAATGGCAAATTCATTCCTAGCCCCAGGTGGGATTGGACTACTTAGCCTGAAGGCTGCTAGTGAGAGGTCATCCGACGGGGATGACAACTCAAGGTTCCAGAAGGCAGAACGGATACTAAGAGATTCGGAACTAGTTCTGCTTGAGAGAATCGACTTGACGGGATTGGAAGAGCAACATGTGGTGTTTTCTTGTGCATCAAGACTCTGCGAGAATTAATGCTGCAATCAGTCCCCCATAAAACAACAATATCAGTATTGACAGGGCAATGGCAATCCAGGAGATAATCTGAGCAGCCTTCGCAATCCCTTGATCAGGATGTCCAGGGTACTGACTTGTAGTCGCGAGAGCCCCGTTTGCCAGAATTACTCCTGGTATTGCAGTGCATAAACCACAACCCAATACTATGCTCAGAATGCCCAAGACAAGGGCCAGAACGGCATTTGTCGCCGGCAGAATCATCCCGTGCCCTCCATGCCCCTGCACGAAGATTTGCTGTGGAGCTTGACTCGTAATGTTCGGACTTCCCTCTAGAATAACTGTCTCAGGGGCATTTTCCGGCACCTCGTTTGAAACCCATTCTGGCACATCACTATCTTCCACAATTGAATGCGGCAAGTTGGTAGGAATAACTTTGTCGCGCTCCGAAAGGTAATGGCCCCCCTCTTGGACCATTATACATGCCAGAGTTGCCCGAGGTCGAGACCGTTCGACGTGGTTTGGAGAGGCATCTCCTAGGTCGGAAGATAACGTCAGTCGAACTGAGGAGAAGTGATCTCCGATTTCCATTTCCACGAGATTTCGAAACATCACTTATCGATCGTTTGGTAGTGTCGGTAGATCGTCGAGCGAAGTACCTGCTCATCCGCCTTGAGGGAGGAGTCACTTGTCTGTGCCATCTTGGGATGAGTGGGAGGTGGACGCTAATCGGAGATGGTATTGAGAGCAGACCCGGTCGTTTCTCTAATGGGTCTCCCGTAGGCAGCGGGGATGGCCCTCATGATTGGGTGGTCGTTCATCTAGACAATGGTAGCAAGGCAGTCTACTCTGATCATCGAAGATTTGGATTCATGGATTGCTTTCAGACATCCGAACAAGACAGGCAGAAATTCCTCTCCAATCTTGGTCCGGAACCCACTCCAAATCATCTTGTCCCAGAGGAACTAGGGGACGGCCTAAGGGGAAAGAAAACACCAATCAAGTCCGCCTTATTGGATCAGCGAGTTATCGCTGGGCTCGGAAACATATACGTTTGTGAGATTCTATTCAGAGCAGGAGTCTCACCTAGGAGGAAGGCGAGCAGCGTTGCAGGAAAATCAGGTGTCTCAAATCGGGTGGAGAGGATTACTGCTGCCACTCATGATGTAATCACCGAGGCTATTGATGCAGGTGGATCGACACTACAAGATTTCAGAGGCGTCGACGGAGAAGAGGCGATGGGATATTTCGTACATAATTTCCAGGTTTATGGTAGGGAAGGTCAGAGTTGCATTAAGGATGACTGCAATGGAAAAGTCCAGAGAATCGTCCAGTCAAACAGATCCACATTCTTTTGTTCGTCTTGCCAACGATGAATTGACTAATCGTGATTATGGGACATCTCTATCCCCCTGACAAGAGCAAGTAGAACCTCATTCCTCGGAGTCTTGACTCCAAATTCCTGTCCCTTGGAAATCACTGCCCCGCATATCACATCTATCTCCGTTTTCCTCCCTGCCATCAAGTCCTGTAGCATTGAGACCCTATTGTCAGCAGTCGAGATGACGACTTTCTTGAGATAATCTTCGATGTCTATCCTGCCCAGTTCAATCCCCGATGCCCTTGCAACCGACTCTGCCTCTCTCATGGCCTCAATAGATTGAATCCAGAGCTCGGGAATTTCTAGCAGAGCACCATTCCTAACTCCCGCAATTGCGCAAATAGGATTTATTGCTACGTTTATCATAAGCTTCTTCCATATCTCTGCCAGGATATCTGATGACCAAATTGGGTTCAGTCCAGCTTCATCCAATAGAGAAACAAACTCGGACTCAGTTGGGTTTGGATTTGACCCATCCATTTTTCCCAAGGACAGATTTCCCCTCCCCGTCCAATGCACGCCTCCTTCTCCATCCCTCCATGCAGAGTGAGTTGTAGAGCCGCCCAACAACCTATCCCAACCAACCCTACTTGCGATTATTCCTGTATTTCCAAGCCCGTTCTGTACGCTAACCACAAAACCACTCTCTGATACAATATCCTCAGCTATGGAGCTAAGGGCGGATGTAGAGTCTGCCTTGCCAGAAATAATGACCACATCACAGGAATTGCACATGGCCTCATCCAATGGCCCCTTTTCGCTATCAATGAGCGCATAGCGTTCCCCCGGGATCATTTCTACGGCCCCCTCGGGGGTGAATATGGTCAGGCCAGACTCGAGAACTTCAGCAGTCCCCCCTCTAGATACACACACCAGGTCCGCCCCAGTATCCGACAAACAACCGGCAATTACACCCCCCAAGGAACCAGTCCCTAGAATCGCTATTCTCACTCAGCACCCCTCCGAAGGACATCTGGCCGAGAGGTGAATGGTAATTCCCGAGATGTCCGCCGAAACCCAAATCGCCCTTTCAAGATTCGAGAGTCCTACTGCTTTCGCTGTAATTACCGTGCTACCCCCAGGCTCTACCCAATCACTCATGGTGACTTCCCAAATCCCACTTTGTGGAGAATCGCCATGCCACTCCAAAGATAGGCCCAATCCCACACCCTCTCTGTTGAAGATCTCGAATTCCTCTACATCTACCGTCCTGCCCAAACCACTCGGTTCGACATATACATCCGGGGCATCCCTAATTCTGAATGCCTCCATGAGCCCGTCAGAATTGCATTTTGCCAACCAACCCACAGATCCAACCCCGACGAAACCATCCCCACTTAGATTTCCCGTTAATCGAATGGCAGAGTAATTGCCCATCTCTTCTGTCCAGTTTGAACTGGAATTAATTTGCTTCGCAGCATCTCCAGATTGGCAGAAAGGTGAACCATGGTCGGAATGAATCAGGACATCATCCACTTCTACGAAGTCATTTGGGATTTTCCACAACCCATCACTGACTTGTATTATTCGCTCTGAACCATCAATTGGCAACACCCACGGACCACTCGTTTCGTTCTCCTTGGATAGGAATACTGGTGGGCCAAATGATCTACCTTGCCCGTCAAACAAGTCAGAACTCTGTATTGCGCCTTCATGCCCTAGCAGGCAAAATTCCTGAGTCTCCTCAGCAATATTGCTATCGTTCATCAATTCCCAATACGGGCTCCCGACCACAAGCGAAACTCCCCTAGTTTCCATGGTATTGCAAATTATTGGAGCCCCCGATTCCTCCTTTAGATTCCAGAAAGGATTAGAGAAACTCCCATTGCTTAAGCTTGACAGTTTAATCACATGCTCTACTTCGAAGCCGGAAACATCGACAAGAATCTTGAGAAAGTGAGGTGCAAAATCTACTGAAGGAGGGGAAACTGAGATTGACAAATCAAGTGTTTCTTTCTGAGTTAAACCATCGAATCTGCATATGTCAGAAGACTGCGAACAAGAGTTATTCATCTCCCATTCACTAGACATCGCACCTTCGATCCTAAATTGCAGCCATCCAGAAACAGGCATCACCCCCTGAGGCTCCATGGGAAGGGAAATCTCGCTATCCACCCCTTTCTCGACAATCACTAATTCCGGCCAAGAATCGGTGGAAACCCCTGCATCGTAGTCATCCATCTCATATGACGGAACAGCCCCCGGCATCCCAGCTAGAAGTAATGCGGCCGTAATTGCCACAAACCTGCTCCTGACTCCCTCTTCTAGTCCGAAATGCTCGTCCAGGATTATCGGATTAGGCAGGCTGTCGGGATTGAACCTCTGCCACGCGGCTACAAAGGCAAGGAAAATCCAGGGAGTCCATTTGACAGTAGCGAAAACAACAACCATCGTAAAGAGGACAAAGAGGAAAATCGATGTCTGTGTACTCCCACCTCGCATTCCAGATGGACCAATAATTGCATGCAGCAACCTGTCTCCGGGAAGTCCTGGGATTGGTAGCAACAAACCCCATCCCACAATGGATAGGCCGATTCCGGCAATTCCGATTGGATGCAACCATTGTAGCCTGATCTCTGATTCCCCACCCATCCATGATTCTAACAAATATCCTATGATCAGGTTCGTATCGAAAACTGTTGGGGGACCTGTAAGTTCAGGAGGGCTGCTAGAAGTCATAAATAGCCCCAATAAAGTCAGAATGCTTCCAGACAAGAATAGGACGATTGGTACTACCAATTCGATTGAGCCCAGTGCCTTCCTATTTGGCATCGGCACTAGGTCGGTTTTCCTCTGCCCAAGCGAACCCACTATTCCAAATGCCCACCATGTGGGTATCGGGAAAACTATTGGGGCAATGTGCCCAATCTCAACTTCGAACTGTCTCGCCACCATGACCCTGCAATAGCTGGCTATTAGCAACGAAAGAGTCACAGGTGTAGTAAAGAATACGAATGACTGGCCTAATTCGCCTATCCCGGACTCATCGTACCCAAATTCGGAAAACCAGTGCCCGCCAACTAGCGTCATGAATACGGCCATGACAACCCATAGGGCGACTTGCTGTTTCCCTCCCATGACTGAGCTTCCCGAAGGTGCTCTAGAAATCGTCATCAGAGGTGGATTGCTGTCTTCTAGCGAACCTACCAAACCCATCGATTCCAAGTGCAAGTTCAGTTGAATCAGCCTATCTCCGACCCCGCCGCCCCCCTTCCCCCTAACTTCCCAGGAATTTGGATAAGCACCTTCATTGCCAAGATCGAAAAATCTTGAAGCTATGACTTCTAGATGCTCTCGAGTACCCCAAGTCTCAGAATCGACCAAGATTTCTTCGGACATCATGCTCACTCCCCGACCTTCCTCGAGGGATGTCAGATTTGACCCCTGCTCTTTTCTAACTCACTTGTTCTTGAAGCGCTTTAGGCGAAATGTCTCCTCTCTCTCCATCTCTTCAAGTCTCAGTTGGATGAAGGTCTGAGCCTCTTTCATCTCTGGAATAACCTTGAACTCAAGTGCATTGACCCTCCTCTTGGTAGCCTCTATTTCTTCCAAGAGCCTCTTCAGTGTCGCCTCCATCTCAGCAGCCTTTACGACCTTCTCTACTAATAGCGAATATGCGTCAGCAGCCTCATCGATGTAGGGTGAACCCCCAACCATTCCTAGACCTCTATCCTCCGCAGATAACTTCAGATTCTGACCTTCAACTTTAGGCACCACAACACCCATGATGTTTCTCCGTGAAACCTCTACTTCGGGATGCTTTGATGCAGCAATTGCAGCACTCTTTACAGATAGTCCACCTTCTATTGAAGATGCAAGATTGATTGCCTGCAAGGCATCTCTGAAGGTACCGACCAACTCTTCTCTAGCAGCAATCATCTCAGAAAGGAGGGTTCGGAACTCGTGGAATAGCCCATCCCGCTTCATCTTCAGAAGATTGTACCCACTCGAAGTCTGTTTAATCCTCCTTTTCAGATTGATCAACTCAGATCTTGTCGGTTTGATGTCTAGGGCCATTTGCAAATCTCCTAAGTTATCTCACTCTTCCTTTTTGTCCGTTGGATGATACTTGTCTATCCACTTCTGATCTAGTCTTACTAGGTACTTAGTGTCAATGTTGGCTAGAAGACTCCATGCCAGATCCAGAGTTCCTTCGTGAATCGTCCTATCCTCGTCCCTGCTCTGCCTCAAGAATTGGTCTTCGAAAATATCAGCGAACTTTAGCAATTGCAGATCCCTTTCGTTCAAGGCGTCTTCACCCACAATGGCCACTAGACCCCTGAGCTCCCTGCCCTGTGCATAGGCCGCATAAAGCTGGTCAGAAACAGATTTGTGATCCTCTCGGGTCTTCCCAGGGCCAATTCCGGCGTTCATCAGTCGGCTTAGTGAAGGAAGGACATTGATCGGCGGGTAGATGCCCTTTTGATGCAATTCTCTGGAAATAACAATCTGCCCCTCAGTAATGTATCCAGATAGATCTGGAATCGGGTGTGTGATGTCATCACCGGGCATTGTAAGTATCGGGAACTGCGTGATCGAGCCTTTCTTCCCTTTAACCAAACCAGCCCTCTCGTACAGCATAGCAAGATCCGTGTACATGTAACCAGGGTAACCCCTTCTCCCAGGGACTTCTTCCCTTGCCGCTCCAATCTGGCGCAGTGATTCACAGTAGTTCGTCATGTCAGTGTATATCACCAGAACGTGGTAGTCGTGCTCGAATGCAAGGTACTCAGCGGCCGTTAGAGCCAGTCTAGGAGTAATCAGCCTCTCCACAGCCGGGTCATCTGCAAGATTGACGAAGAGAGCTGCATTTTCTAGTGCACCCGTTCTCTCTAGGTCGTGAACGAAGAAGTTGTACTCTTCAGCGGTAATTCCCATAGCGCAGAAGACGACAACGAAGTCATCATCGCTGTCTACTAGTTTGGCTTGTCTTGCAATTTGCAATGCGATGTCGTTGTGAGGTAATCCGCTGGCACTAAAGATTGGCAGCTTCTGCCCTCGAACCAACGACGTGCAGGCATCGATTGCCGAAATTCCAGTCTGTATGAAAGACTCCGGACTCTGCCTCGAGTAGGGGTTGATTGCAGCCCCGATAATGTCTGCCATATCGTCTGCAACTATCTCTGGCCCTCCATCTCTCGGCCTACCAGCGCCATCAAGGATTCTGCCGATTAGGCCCTTGCTAACTGGCAACTTGAAAACATCTCCCAGGAACTTGACGCCAGTCTGCCTGTCAACCGAAGCTGTGCCCTCGAAAACCTGCACAATGACCTGATCGTCGGATGTGTCGAGGACTTGCCCGTTCTTCATCGAACCATCGCTCAGTCTTAGTTGCACAATCTCTCCGAAAGACACTGGTTCAGTCTTATTTAGGAACACTAGTGGTCCCTTTACGTCTGTAATCGTTCTGTATTCCTTTCCACTCATTGTATCACCTCAGTTTGCCTCCATGCTAGAAGAAATTTGCTTGCTCATCTCCGACACCAATTCACCAATCTTGTCGTTGTAACCCTTCTCGAAGCGCCCCCTCATCAGATCAGTCCTAGCGGGGACGTTAACGACGTCTTCCAGTAGAGCACCACCAGCGATAGCTTTCTTTGCCTCCTCCTGGAAGCTCAGAATCGCTCTTGCCATGTCGTATTGTAGCTTCAGATCGCTGTATGTGTCTACATCATGGAAAGCATTCTGCTGCAGGAAGAACTCTCGAATCATCCTGGCAACTTCGAGAGTCAACTGTTGATCGATTGGCAAAGCGTCCGATCCGACTAGCTGGACAATCTCTTGCAACTCTGCTTCAACTTGTAAGAGCGTACTAATTTCAGTCCTTACTTCTGGGAAATCTGATGCTATGTTGTCCCTGTACCATTGATCTAGCGCCTGTGGGTATAGGCTGTAAGAGCTCAACCAATTGATCGCGGGGAAATGTCGCTGCCTAGCTAGCCCTGCGTCCAAACCCCAGAAAACCTTGACAATTCTCAATGTCCCTTGGCTGACTGGTTCCGATATGTCACCGCCCGGAGGTGAAACAGCACCGATTACCGATACAGACCCATCATCTCCAGCAAGGGTCTGGACCCTTCCTGCCCTCTCGTAGAACTCAGCTAGTCTGCTGGAAAGGTATGCCGGGTATCCTTCCTCACCAGGCATTTCCTCAAGTCGAGAGGAAATTTCCCTCATCGCCTCTGCCCATCTACTAGTCGAGTCTGCCATCAGAGCTACATTGTAGCCCATGTCGCGGAAATATTCCGCGATCGTGACACCCGTGTAAACCGAAGCCTCTCTAGCGGCTACTGGCATGTTTGATGTGTTCGCGATCATGACAGTCCTATTCATTAGCGGCTTGTTTGTGTTTGGATCAATCAGGTGGGGGAACTCGTCGAGAACCTCGGTCATCTCGTTTCCTCTCTCGCCACATCCGATGTAAACGACTATTTGGGCATCAGACCACTTGGCTAGCTGCTGCTGGGTAACCGTCTTTCCAGAACCAAAAGGACCTGGAATTCCAGCAGTTCCACCCTTGGCGAGTGGGAATAGGAAGTCTAGAATTCTCTGCCCAGTCATCAGTGGGACGTCGGGAGCATACTTCTGGATGAATGGTCTTGGGTGTCTAACCGGCCATTCCTGCATCATTGCTATCTCAGTCCCATCCTCAAGCTTACACACAGTCTCGGTGATGTTAAACGAACCAGAGTCAATTTTCTTGACGACCCCTCCTTTCCCAGGTGGAACCATCACCCTGTGCTCGATTGTCTCGGTTTCCTGGACAATTCCAATCACATGACCCGCAGAAATCTCATCCCCAGCCTTTACACTAGCATTGAAATCCCACTTCTTCTCTAGATCTAGTCCATCCGCATCCACTCCCCTTGTGATGAAGACTCCCATAGTCTCCTCCAACTTCGGCAGAGGCCTCTGAATTCCATCATAGATCTGCGTTAGTAGTCCAGGACCAAGCTGCACAGACAGCGTCTGACCCGTCCTTATCACTGGCTCACCTGGCTTGATTCCAGACGTCTCTTCGTACACCTGTATCACTGATTGGTCGCCATGTAGTTCGATCACTTCTCCCATCAAACCTTCATTCCCGACTCTTACCACCTCGTACATCCTAGGTGCTATCCCTATCGCAGTCACAACTGGTCCGGAAATCCGGTATATTACTCCATTTTCTTCACTCATTTTTTTTCACTTCCTTTTTTTTGAATCTTATTTCCATAGATCGACACCAAGTGCCGACTTGATTGACTCCCGAAGGGTATTGTCCTCCTCGGTGCCAATGCCCAAAACAGTGGGCGTAATGCTCTCGGAGAGTTGCAAGCGCAACCTCTCAGAGAGTCTCGTTAAATCGGAGTTGTCCACTACGACAACTCCAACTTCAGTCTGATTAAGGAGTTCCCTGAGAATCTTCTCCATCTCTTCGTCATCAGACGGGTTGTACAGGTTTTCAACCCCTGCAAGTTGGAATCCCAATGTGAATTCCAATGGACCAACAATTGCAATTTTCATTTCTTCACCTCAGTAGTCCATGTGCGCTTCCAGTACTTCGTTAGGAAGTCCGACCGCCTTGCCGCGCACAAGCAATCGTAGATTTCTGACTTCCAGGGTCTTCCTTTCGATATAGTAAATGATTGGGAATGGTGAAATTGGACTCAAATGAGCGAATCTCTTCAGAACTGTATGCTTCTGATGGGAGAGAAGTTCTGCATATGGGTCCAAACTACCCATCCTTTCCGCCTCTGCCATGGCATCATCAAAACCGGAGTCATCGAAGGAGCTACTTCTTCGGAGGGTTTCTATTAGCTCTTCGTCGCTCTCCGCTTGACATGCCTGCCTCATTGTCGCTGAGTCAATCTTGCCTCCTGGGATTAACATTGATTGGCGCTTTTCAACAGCCATTCCCATTCTAATTGCACGGAATTCGTTTATCACATTCCTATGGTCAATCTCCATTCTAAGATATCGCCGGAGTCTTGGACCGCCATCTCTCCCTCTGACTGCCTTGAGTGCATCAGCGAAATATTGCAAGTCCAATGCATTCTCCATGTCCTCGAGGGTGGCATCGGCATCTAACTTCGATAGTGTCATGCCCCATGATGTTCCAGACATGGCCTCAACCGCCTCTTGAAGTCCTTCAGTATTCCTTACAATGTTCAGCCAAGGGAGGTTTCTTGGATTCTCAGATGGCAGTATTTGAGATTCAATTATCTCATCAGTTGCTCCGCCATTTATTGCCCTGAGGACAGTCTTTGCTTTCTCATAGTCAAACCTCTCGACATAAATTGCGACTAGAGATTTCAAATGCCCCTGGCAGAACTTTAGAACTCCTGCAAGATCGTTATCCAGATTGTGGAATAATGCTGCCTCGATTGCATCGGCCCCACTCATTCGAGACCCATAGATGTCCATCTCTGCCCTGTAACCCATTTCTCCAATGCTGGCACCAATTGACTCAGTACCTTGCTGAACAAGCTGGCGCATCCTTGTCGTGTCTATCAACGAAGCCTTGCGTGCTTTCGCCCGCGCAGCAGCATTGTACAGATTTGAACGACCGTTCAGCGCCCTTGACATATCTCTCCCTCACTTTTCCCCGAATAGGATATTGTTTACTTCTCCGAGGCTTGTTTTCCAGGCAGCTTCCAATCGGAAGTCGAATCTGAAATCCAGCACTGTGGAACCGTCTTTGGATTCTAGAACGAATCCGCCCAATCCATCGATGTCTTCGCCCATGGTGAAGCCACTCTTGGAAAGAGAAGCCCTGTCTGAAGATACTGGCCTCATTATCATTCCAGACTTAGATTTCCCAGCCTCTTTTACCAATGAGTCGAGTATCTCCTTCCTACCCTTCATTTTGGGAGAGCCAACCTCTTCTTTCACGGTACCCCACGTCGCATCCAACTCTTCTCTCCGGGCAATTAGCGCCCTCTTCTGGTTCGCTTGCCTGGCAGAGGCTACCACCTCTACAGACAATTGAGCACTCTCCCTCTCGGCTTTGTCCGAAGAAATGGAGGAGACTTCTGAGACCTCGTTCCGAGCTTCTTCTTCGATTCTTTTTGCCTCTGCTTGAGCTGCTTCGACTATGGCTTTCGCCTCCGCTTCTGCCTGACTTGCAATCTCTGCTGCCAATGCATCAAGTGTCATTTTCTAACCTCCCTACTCCGAATGGATTCCGCACTCTGCTCAGAGCAGGAATAGCGCAAGGAATCCAAACAGTACGATGGTCTCTGGTAGAGCGGTGAAGATCAGCCCAGTAACGAACTTGCTCGAGTCCTCGGCAATCATTCCCACTGCTGCTGCTCCAATCGGCCCCTGGCTTAGTCCAGTACCGACTCCTGCCAGTCCTAGCGCTATTCCCGCGCCAAGCTTTGCTGCGTCCCAGTTGTAGGACGTCGTTTCTGCGTCTCCCTCTGCTGCCGAAACCACGGATGCAAACATTGCAAACGAGAAAAGGGCCATCAGGGTGCTCATTCCAGTCATTGTTTTTCTGTTGTTCATTTTTTTTCCTCCTTATTTTTTCAAGCCTAGGCTTGGAATCTGATTTAGTCGACCTCCACGTATTGCGTTCGAAGGCCGAATGGGTCGAAAGCCTCCCCGCTTGAGTCATAGTATTGCCTCATCCATTCTACAAAGTGTAATCTGGCAGCGTGAATGTTTGGGCTGAACACCCCAAGCCCCCATGCGAAGAACTGAACCGCCAACCAACCGACTACTAGTACGATCGCCATTAGAGGGTCGTCAAAGCTAATTTTATCGAAAAGCATGGAATTTCCAGTTTCTGCAATTTTGACTCCCACAACACCTACCGCAAATAATCTGACATAAGATATCACGGTTGGCATCATGCCAACTGCTTCTATGGGGGCGAGCCCAATATTGATCGGAAACGGAACTCCATGATATTTGTACAGTGTCCACATTAGCATTACCGTAGCGGAAATCGCTATTGCCGCACCTGGGCGCATCATCCAGCCAGCCGGCCCTATGAATCCATAGGCGAACATGAAACCACCAACTAGTAGAATCATCCATGCCCCTTTCTCGAAGAATGCACATACGAAACCAAACCCTCCATGGCCATTACCGAATAGCATGATGTCTCGGAAACCAATCACTAGTCCAAGGAATACGTGAATCACCCCCAAATAGATGGTCAGTAGGATCAGATGTTCTAGATTCCCTTGGCTATCAACCATCACCACTCTGTGGAAGGGGAAGGCCAGTTCAATTCCCAATGGGAGGGAAGCATTCCATGCATGGTACGTCCCTTCGGCAATTTCTGGGTATAAAATTTGCAGAGCTACTGCCGGGTTTGAACCATAGTGGGGGAAAATTTCCCATCCAGCAAACTCCGCGTACAGGTATCCGAAAACAACTGTCCCGAATCCAATGTAAATCAGGAACTTCCCCCCCAACTTCAACATCTCGTTTGTTCCAGATCGACTCATTAAGAGTGCACCAAGGCCCATTGTGACGAGTCCGTATGCCATATCTCCGAGCATAATTCCGAAGAAAATTGGATACGTGATAAACATGAATACGGTGGGATCGATTCTCCCATAAGCAGGCCTCCCCACGGCATCAGTAAGCAATTCCATGGGCCTACTGGAGCTCCTTTCTTGGAAAGCGATCGGAGGCATCTTCTGGCTATGGTGGTGGTCAGAGTGGCCGTGCCCCCCCCCACCAGCTTCCATCTCGAATGGAGTTACTTCTGTGAATAGGCATACTTCCTTCAGAGCCCTTTGCACTTCTTCAGCCCTGCCCATTGCTACCCATCCATCAATGACAAAGGCGTGTTCGGAAACCGCGACCCTAACTGGAGCAGTCAATACATCATGGTCCCTCTCTAGTATTTCTAGGCCACAGAGAAGCATCTCTCCATTGGATTTACTCCATTCCTCTATCCTTTTTTCTAGGTCATACTTTTCACCCTCAAGGGTTCCCTTGGACTTCCTGACCTCAGATAGCCTATCGGAGGGCGAACCCTCTCCTTCCGGAATTTGAATGGTTTCGAATCCTGCCCTCTCCAGTTTGGAAGAAGTTTGCCCCGCTTCTTCGTTCCTGACGAATGCAGCGATCAACCCCCCCTTACCAGTTTTCCCTTCTATGATTAATCCCGAACCAACTGCATCTCTCGCTTCAGCAATGTTCTCCACCGTTCCTACGAACGATGTGATTGATTGGTATCCGCCAAGCAACTCAAGATCAATCCCCAGAGGAGAAACCTGCGACAGGGCCACCTCTTCTTCAGTCAACGAGGAGATTTCATTTTCCAAATCATCAATTCTTGAACTATCTGAGAGAACCTGGCCAATCTTGGATGGCAACTCACTTCCGAGAGATTCTCTTACCGGGCCGGCAGGAACAGGCCTTGTCGGGCCTGTCGCCTCCACTACCGAAGCCGCCGCTCTTGCTTTGACTAGTTCACGCCCAACATCTTCTGACCCCTCTTCCGGAGAACCAAGCGAGAAACCGTCTTCACCCCCATCGTAATCGATTATGTGCATAGCTTCGAGCCTAGCAAGGATATCTACCGCCTGCCCTAAATCCTCCTTGTTCCCAGCAGCAACCATTCGGCCCATCTGCTGAGTATTTACTTGTGACATCTAACTCCTCTGGAATTTCAAGACCTGAAGGCATCTAGAACTGCGTTAACAGCATCTTTCCTACTTCCCTCGCCGCCATCGTGAATTGAACCGATTGCCGAGTCCCCTTCTTTGGACACCTTCTTCGCCTCACTCTCTGCTGCACTCCTCGCTTCCGAAATCATGGTCTGCGCATTGGCTTCAGAGTCCGACCTTCCTGCTTGGATGATCTCTGTCGCCGTCAATCTGGCCTTGGAAACAATCTCTGCTGCCTTTGACTCTGCGTCGGCTATCGTCTGCTTCGCCTCACTTTCGGCTTGTCTTATTGCTCGTAGAACCTCTTCTCGTCCCATTCTATGCACCTAAGGTGCATTCGGCGACCGTTGAGGAGTTTATGATGATACCCTCGCGCATTCCACTAGTTTGCCCCCGCCCATGAACCCTCTCGGGAACCTTCCAAATACCGCATTCTACGGGGCCAAGGTATGGACGCGGAGGGCATGGGCTCTGACGATTGGGATGAACTCCAGAGAAATCTATTGGCCACAATTCCAGTCTACGACCGAATCAATCGCTTCGCCACCCTGGGTCAGGTCTCGAGATGGCGCCGAATGGTCAGGGAGATGCTCCCGGATGGGAAAATACTGGAGATTGGCTGTGGGCCCGGGAGCTTTGCCGAGGATGTTGTGGGAAAGGAACTGGTCTGTCTAGATCCGATTCCCGAGATGATCGCTGCTGCCCAAGAAAGAGTGAACGCTACCCGGCGGGAAAGGGGAGATGAACCGGCGACCTTTGTGAAGGGGACTGCCGAAGAACTCCCTTTCGTTGACAATTCCTTTGATGCGCTATGTTCATTATTCTCATTTAGGGATTGGTATGACAAGAAAGCCGGCCTTTCTGAGTCACTAAGGGTCTTGAGGCCGGGCTCTCCGATAGTCATCGTAGACCCGGCCAAGATCAACAGAGTTCATGGCTTCCTGGGAATTCTATGGATGAAGGTATGGGTGGGGGCATATGCTAGGTTAGTGTGTGGCCAGAGGGATCATCCATGGAAGTGGCTCACAAAGACATACTCAGAATTCGGAACAACCAGGGATTATGTTTCGATGTTGGAGGAAGTTGGGTTCGTAGATGTCAAGGCCCGAGTAATTTTTCCCGGAATGGCAACCATATGGTCAGCTCGCGCGCCTTAGAATATCCAGAAAACTCTTCGACAAGTTACAGCCCTCCATATCATGCCCTTTGTTAGGGGATTGAATGCTATATTAAGCACCCAATCGGGAAACCTGAACATCATGCTCCCGATGGCAAACGCTCTCTTCGAATTTCGCATCACTCCCCCCATCTGAGACTCCCACCTCCTCTCATATTGTTTCAGATCAATGCCGTTATTGACATGCTCGGCAACAACCTCCCCTGCAATTCTACCTCCAATCATTGCAATCGTGATCCCCGCTCCGTTCGATGGCAGAACCATTCCTGCGGAATCTCCGACTATGAGGTAGTTTCCCTTGACAAAGGTACGAACAGCTCCTGACATCGGCAGATATCCAGCACCTCGAAAATACTCATCCCCTTCGTACCGTCCGATGAAATCGTTTGCATATGCTTCTAGACTAACTCCTCCGGCCATCTTTCTCTGCACCCCCAAGCCAATATTTGACTCCGAATCCTTGGGAAAGACCCATGCATAACCACCAGGGGCCACGGATCCGAAGTGCAACTCTAGTGCGTCGGTATGAACTCCCTTTTTGAGGGCGAATTTTACTGGGATATTCAGAGAGCGCTCTTCCCAATATCGCTTTCTAATTGGGTCATTGTGGCCTCCAGCCCCGACAATCACTCTCCCGCTCAATACTGCCCCATTGGATAGGATAACAGAATCCCCCTCTACCTTCTTTACACGTTTTCCCAAGAGAAACTCAGCACCCTTTGATCGCGCCAATTCGACCAAAGCCACGTCGTGCGCTACCCTGTCTAGCACCATTCCTTCGAAGGCGAAGTCCATCCCCTTTCCGTTTGGCTTGACAATTCTCATTTTACCACATTTCCCTGAGATTGCCTTTTCGGGAGTTTTGAAGAGGTCGTCAATCTCTGGAACTCGGGGACAAAGCCTCTTCATCTCCTCATTTGTGGGAACTAATTCCCCACATTGTAGTGGCGAACCTATTGGATCCCTGCCATCGACAACCAAGACGCTCAATCCGCCTTCAGCGGCATATCTTGCTACGGTGCTACCCGCCGGCCCGCCACCGATGATTATCGCATCCCAGTACTTCTCCTCGTTCAGGGGAGCACCTCCTTTAGCTCGTTCTGGACTCAGAGATCAAAGCAATCTCTGCCAACATCTCTCTCTCCTCAGAATCGGGGAGATTTTCTAAATGGTTCAAAGCCCTCTCCACATGATTGGAAACCAACAACTTCGCATATTCGAAAGAACCCGCGCGCTCCAATAGTTCAACCAACTCATGCAGCCTGTCATCTCCGAAGTTGGCCAGTACGTCCCGCAGCTGAACCCTATCAGATCCATGGAGCATCGTAAGTGCATAGATGATTGGCAACGTCATTTTACCCTCGTGGACATCAGTTCCACGTGGCTTTCCGATTAGATCGTCCCCAAGCAAGTCCAGTACGTCATCCACAAGTTGGAAGGCCCTCCCTAGTTCCATCCCGTACCCCCAAAGTGCATCGGATATATCCTCGCTAGATCCCGCAATCATTGCTGCGCTAGAGCATCCCGCTGCGAATGGGCCAGCAGTTTTCCCATCGATTATTGCGTAGTAGTCCTCTGGCCTGGTGTTCAGATCCCGTATGTGCTCAAATTGCAGAATCTCTCCAGATGCGATTCCTGCACAAGCGTCTCTCACCCTTCCGACCACTCTTTCGTCGTACTTGGCCCCTAATTCGAATCCCAATGCGAATAGGTAATCTCCAGATATGATTGCATGAGAGGTGCCATGGGTCGAGTGTATCGTTGGCCTGCCACGCCTCATCTTTGACTGATCGTACACATCGTCATGAACCAGGGTCGCCGTGTGGATCAACTCACAGGATAATGCCAGATCCAGTATTTCTCTAGGATCCTCCCCCCCTGCAACTCTGTAAGACAGAATTGAAAGAATAGGGCGATATCTCTTACCCCCTCCAAGAAGGACCTCTCTCGCTATGGCCATCACTGGTTTATCCAGGCTAGAACTCATTTTTTCTAGTACCAACTCTTCAATTGATTCTTCGACGAAGTTCTTGATGGAATCCATGGTCATTGACTCCATTTTCTCCGCTTCCATGTTTCCTTCAGCCTAGGGGTCGCATATATCAACGGGTGCGCACGCCGCTCAGAACGGGTACATGGAGTGCCCCCCCCTTGAGGTGGATGCGATGGAAAATCAGATAGTTGTCGGAACTCTGGATTCGCATTCTTGCCAAGTCACTTCGCAGATATCCTCTCACTTCGAATCAACAGACTTGGCGGATTTCGAGTATTCCATTGCTGCCATCGAGGGATTCGACTCCGGGGTAAAGTCCCTTTCAGCGGGTGAAATCGATTTGTTAGCACTCCCGGCGACGGAGATTTTCGGCAGGGAGTCTGTAATTTCTGATTGTGGCTGCCAGGTAATCGGGGCCAGAACGCCAAGGCGTCCAAGCCTGGTTCTTGTATCTCCAGATCGTCTGATGTATCAGCCCAAGTCAGCAATAATTGTCTCAGACTCAGATTTGGTGCGCAGACAACTACTCCGGGCCAGGCCGGACTTAAACCCAATCTCGTCCAAGGAATTGGGGAGTTTGATTCCCGGATTCAAACCTCCTGAGGACACTCATAATCTCCTCAGAGATCTCGCCGAACTACTGGCCAAGGGGGAAATCGATGGATTCGTTATTTCAAGGGCAGAGTACGATGAGACGAACCAGACTGAGAGGAGGCACACCCTACTTTCTCAGCCCAATGAGAGAGGTGCACCCCACTTCGTCCCCCCTCCCTATTCTGATCTGATAGCCGTAGTTTCTCGCATAGGTTTTCCAAACCGACTGGCGTCAAATCTCACTGAGTCGGAGGGCAATACTGTTCTTTGGGTTCAGAGTAGGATAATGAGGGAACTGGCCACCTCGATGCATGATATCACGGGTTTGGAAGTGAGACACAGGCAGGTAGGTGCCATCCTCAGACAGGCAGAGGCAAACCGAGACTTGGTGTTGGAGCAATCCTGCCATGACCCTGATGGAGAGATATACCATGATGAAGTCAGAGTCGAGATACGGGTGGAAACTCTTTCCAAGGACGGCAGGAGGACGATTTCTCTGGAGAGGTTGGTGGCAATTAGCGAGTACCAGAGGGCCGTCATCGCACTTCTCATGGACTGGGGCACTCTAGTTAACGAATCAACCAGGGATGTCCCCCGTGACCACCCCACTGATCACGAAGCCCCGCCGTTCCTGCCAGAATAGCAACCGTTGTGATATTTCATTATCCAAATCGCTCTTTGAATTCAGAGATTGGGGCAACCGATAACTAAGGGACCCTATCGAGGCAGTAATTGAAATCATGAGGGTGGACTCTAATTTGCTGAACTCTCTTTATACTGAGAGTCTTCAGAATCTGAGAAAGAGAGCAGAGAGTTCAGAGATATCCAAGTCAGGTTCTGTGGAGGTTCTTCGAGCCCGTTTGATTAGGATGCAAATCCTTGCTGAATTGGATTTGTCATGGGAGGGCATCCAATCAATGCCTCATAAGGAAATGGGGGAAGTTCTGAAGGTCTTCGGAATCAAGTCTTCTGGATCTCACAAGGAGAGGAGGCAGAGGCTATGGTTGCACCTCAACTTCGATTCAAGAAGGATGACGATTGAGAATCTGGCTGAGATGAATAGGGATGACTTGCATGAGATGTGCAAGAAGCTGGAGTTGGATCTTACTGGGAATCGAACCGTACTTATGGGGCGGGTGGCAGGGGTTCTTACAAGCCAGATGAATGGCTGGGGCAGAATCAAGAGAAGTCTGAGAAGGAATGGGCTCCAAAACTCCACATTTCAAGAATCAGAGTCAGAAATAAAGGCGGAGGAAGCAGCCCCGGAGATCGCAATAGAGGAATTCCATGCTATCCCTGCAGAAGCCTTGCTGGAGGACGCTAGCGACTCATTACTGATCGGGCTGGACAACCAACCCAGTCACATCCAGGGGGATATCCTGACGATTCATGCCCGAGTCAGCGATTTGGAGAGGATGGTGGGGACCATCCTCAGGAGCCATGGTGGTTCATGGGGGGATTCCGAGAGGGGCCTTCTACTGAGGTTAGCAGACAGGAGGGGATGGCCAATGGACGAGCAATTCGTCCGACATCGAGTCCTAATGGTAGCTACCAACATTGCCGAAGTTAAGGGTGCGGCGATGGCCTCAGGTGGCGAAAACAAACCATCGTTCGAGGGCGCCGAGTCGGCCATAGAAAGGATCAGGTCCAAACTATCCTCTCTGGATTCAAAAAGTGAATAGGAAAGAATCACGAGGAACTAGAGAAGAAACCGAATTTTGGTTCTGAGATTTCCATGGTGACATCTCTGAGGTGCTCTATCGCATCCTCTGCCGCCTCTGCCGAGGAACCAGCCGAAATGCAAGCAGAAAACAGATCTTCGTACTCCACTAAGTCCCCTCCACTGGAACTCATAATTCCCAAGATGACGTCTCTTGGATCTGCACTTTCGGCCGATTCAGCGGGGGGCACATCCGCGGGCCTCGAATCATTACTGATTGAGATCTCTGGGAGCTCCTCCGCTCTCCCAAGAGCCCTTGAGAATGCCTTCAGAATCCAAACTCTGTAAGCCTCCGTGTCAAATTCAGAATAATGCTCTCGAGATTTAATCATCCCAGAAACAAGGTCACTAGGAACTCCCGCACCCCCCAAACTCTCTTCGGTTAATTCGGCCCCTTGCGATGCTGCATAAGCTTCCAGTCTCCTAAGGGTCGCATCAGCAGCTTCAACCAGCCACGACTTGTAAGATTCCATATCTATTTCAGTGAAACTCTCAGCTCTTATTGAGGTGAAGATGCCACCATCTTCTGACTCGTTTGACTTTTGCCGACCCACGATTGAAACAAGGATTGAATCCCCTGTTTCGAATCTAGCCAGTAACTCTTCCGCATCAGGGTGTAGTTCGGGTTGGAAAGGTGCTACATCGAAGTAGTGGGTACCAGATGGGTCTCGAACCTGCCCCCGATAGAATGGCCCAGAGTCTCCATCCCTCCTCTCCATTCTTTCTAACCCCCCACATATCAAGCACCTATTCACCTTAGCACCCAATTTTGTGATGACAAAACTAGGGTCGTATTCCCCCAAACCCCTCTCAATCAATGAGGACTCAGAGTATTCTTGTGCAAAAATTCGCACTGCACTCTGCCTCGATCTTCTGCTGCCACTATTCGAAATCACAGAACCACCTCCCATTTTTCCATTACCTTTTCAGCCTCTTCAACCGGCCTTGGCTCCAATAGAGCTACCCTGTCGGCAAACAACATTGCACCCTGTTCGTCAACTGCACACCTGCCATGAACTGACATTTTTCGCGCTAGCACGCGTCTTCTAAGATTGGAAACAAAAACCTCTTTGCCGATACTTGATATCTCACTCTTGATTTCCTCCATCTCCATTCCAAGGAAATCCTCAGCCGGCCCCTTTCCGAGGAATAAATTCGCATTCGAAACACCGTTGTCCAAAACAAAGCGAAGGCGCAGGTCTTCTTCACCTCGCTGAGCCCCATGCTCGGAACAAGTGCCATCTCTCAGCATTCTTCTGCATTCGGGACATCTCTCAATTATCCCCGAACCACTGTTAATCGCGACGATGGTTCCCGAGGTTGAGATTCCCCTTCGAGAACCCCCCTGGGTGATGTCTGTCAGATCAACCTCGACCCAATGATTCTCTGGATCAATCTTTTCCCAAGGGGAATCCGAAAGGTTAGAGACCTGCTCTAAGTTATCGATTACCAAATCTGGAGAGCCCTGCCAAAACTGCACCCTGCCTCCCTCAATTCTGATGGTTTCCCCAGGTTTTGGGTCGAAATCACACCATGCCGTTAGTCTACACCTTCCTGTGGGGTCCATGACATCACCACTTCTTACAACTCTTGAATCTCCATCCTGGCCCTCGAAGGTCCTTTGAGCCCAATTCTCAATCTGCAGGGTTATCGAGATATCTCTCATCCCATTTCTTAGATCAGCAATACTGACCTTCTCCGATTCAACTAATTCTGCCACATCTGGGAATGCTGTATCGCGATACGTCTCAATTACAGTTCCATCATTGATTTGTATTTCTGGAGTCTCACGAAACTTCCTTACGGATGCTCCAACAATTTTGATTAAAGCACCTTCTTCATGGTCGAATTCTTTCCAAGAAAGGAAACCAATGCTGCCCGAACTATCAGCAATCTTGCCTCTGACAATTGGAATCTCACCACTCCCGTCCTTCCTAACGATGACATCAGGCTTTGCAGAAATGACCCTGCCGACTAGATTTACGAAACCTTCCACTTCAGACGCCTTAGCAATAGTTAGCGGCTCATTTCCAGAAGGGGGTGCAGTTCCTCCGCCCTCCTTCACAACCGTCACCCGAGTAGTTCGATTGATGTTCAATGATCTCTTGCCGTTCCATTCGTTAACAGAAGCCCCTTCTAGCCTAACGATCGAACCCGGAATCATAGATTCACCTTTGTTCCCCCAGTCTTTGTAGTCCCAGCGTACTCTCTCAGAGCTAGCCACATGTGGATTGTCTTCTATCCAACCAAAGGCAATCTGCTTCTCCTCGCCCCTAACCATTTGGGTTCTTGGCGTATAGGAAACAACTGCCACTTCGATTGTAATATTCCTGTCGTCCGCATCCAATTCTGAGAATCTTCCTACATTCTTCTCTTCACGAACCGGGGTGGAAGAACTCGTCGGCACCTCAACCCCAGTAGAAACCTGAAACTTCCTAATTACAGATCTTAGAGCATCCTCGGGAGGGATTAGGAAGTCTCCCTCATATCTAGCAAATTCTTTCCCAATCTCGCCTTCATCGGCATCTGGGCACTCTTGCTTTACTACTGCTATCTGGTTTGCATACTTCGTCTGGTCACTCATGTCAATCACCCGTATCAGAGATTGGGCGACGAGACTATTTCAACCAACGATTCATTTGGCCAAAGATGCACCTGAAACGACGTTACTAGGGAAACGATTGTCAGTGCGTGTTGGGGAAGACTCGGCACCTCATTACCTCCGGAAATACCCGTTTTAATCGGCGGTCTTTGAACGTGCCCATTGCATTTCGCGCGTACCGACGGCGTTTTCTTTGGATGCCTCTACGGGCTGACAATGGGCGACTCTGAACTATGCTATTTCGGGGTCCTAACTGCATCCGACAGAGCTAGCTCTGGAGAGTATGAAGACCTCAGCGGCCCGGCTATAGAGACATTCCTCCAAGAAGTCGTTACTTCACAGTGGAAAGCCATTAGGAGGCTAGTAGTTGATGACCAGAGAGCAATCGAGGATGCCATTGTCGATCTCATCGACAACCATGGGTGCTCGGTCATAATCACCACGGGAGGTACCGGACCATCTCCAAGGGATGTGACGCCCGAGGCAACAGAGGCAGTATGTGATAGGATGCTGCCTGGTTTCGGAGAGCAGATGCGCGCTATTTCGATGCAATACGTCCCCACTGCAATGCTCTCACGACAGGTCGCAGGCATCAGGGGGTCATCATTGGTGATCAACCTCCCTGGTTCTCCAAGATCGATTAGGGAGATTCTGGACTCGGTTTTTTCTGCTGTCCCTTACTGCATTGATCTGATCGGCGGCCCCTACATTACCACTGACTCTGAGGCCGTGGAATCATTCCGCCCCCCACATGCCCGACGCGAATGATTCATCCGAGGAACTGGTTTCGGAAGGCTATGGCGAAGATTAAGACGGGAGTCGGCAGTACAGACAGAGCAAATGATGAGATCAGAGAAATAGAGGTCAAGTTGGACTTCACGCCCAATGCCCTAGCTTCAATTCTCTATAGCCAGGGAAACACGCAGGTGCTAGTCTGCGTAACAAAGGCCCCGTCGCTGCCAAGATGGTTCCCCAGAGACTCAGATAGGGGATGGGTGCATGCAGAGTACTCCCTACTACCAGGCTCAACAGATACTAGATTTCGTAGGGAAAGAAGCGGAGCCAAGGGTAGGACAATGGAGATCGAGAGGTTAGTGGCAAGGTCTCTGAGAGGGGCTGTTGACTTGGAGCAACTAGGGCCGGTCGCCCTCACAGTTGACTGCGATATTCTCAATGCCGATGGAGGGACCAGATGCGCTTCGATTACGGCAGCAAACATTGCACTCAGACTCGCAGTGAGGCGACTAATCGCCACCGGAGAGTGCCTTCCAAAGGAGAAAAGACTCACCAGGGATGAGATTAGGAAGGGTGCAAACAAGGAAACACTCAGCCAGAAAGAGAAGGATTCGCACGAGATGTCCGTGATGCCAAACGATGTGGCTGCAATCAGTGTGGGAATGGTCGATGGACAGGTCTGGACCGATCTGGATTACATCTTAGATAGCAATGCAGACGTGGACATGAACGTCGTGATGACAAGTGCAGGCGAATTTGTAGAGGTCCAAGGAACCGGGGAAGAGGCAACCTATTCCAGGGAGAACTTGAATTCTCTAATCGATGCTGCAGAGGTAGGAATTTCGAAATTGAACCAGCTGCAGACCGACATCCTCTCAGATGCGAGTTGATGGTGGGACTGGCCGGACTTGAACCAGCGGCCTCCGCATCTTCAGTGCGGCGCTCTCCCAGCTGAGCTACAGTCCCGTAGCATCCTCGCCACCACCGTCCTGACTTCAAGCCTTCCTAGTGCAGGGGGTGGAAAATCAGTCCTGTTCCGGCACTAAGTAGAAAGCCCACTCGGTACAAGGAGTACCATGAGTCAGAACCCAGAAAACACCGTCCTTCGTCAAGACTACGATGCATCAATCATTGGATTGTACGCATCCTTGGTCGCAGGTGGGCTAATGCTTGCCTATGCGATTTACTATGTCACTGTGGTAAATGTTAGTAATGATTACTCATTTCTGACTCTGGGAATCATCACAGGTGCTACGGCTGTTTCCGTGATTGGGATGCACGAGTGGTTCAGGCACCAATATGGCGAGGATAGGGCAGAGAACCCGATCGAGGAGTACGGCGGGGCAATAGCGGTTCTGATGGGGGCACTATCGGCAGTTTGGCTATCTCGGTTCGCAGTTTTCTACGCAGGACCGGAGATGGAATGGATAGAAGTCCAAGATGACCCTGTGTGGATGCCCGTCTGGTTGGCGGCCCTGCAGACGGCCGCGTTACTGCTTGTCATGGAGGTCAGCACCCGCTCAATACGCAGGCACTCTCTCGGCACCCTCCCTAGGACAGTCGTCGTACTAGCTCCCTTGGCTGTAGTTTTCAGCGGAGTCAAGATTTGGCTAGAGTACTCCAGAGGTGAACTCGAAGGATTCATCACACTTTCAGTAGTGATTCTGACCGGTTCCGCCATCCTATACTCTCTCAGGCTGGACAGGGCAATACTGTATCTTCTCGCCTCTGGCGCAGCAGTCGGGCTCCCGATTTTCATGTCTCTCAGCTCTTGGGGAGAGACCGAGTACGCTGGCCTCCTTGTCCCCGCAGTTGTATTGGTTGGCATCACGGCCACCGATCGAAGCCTCTCCAAGAGAATGGTGGAGAATGGTTCGGGAGCGGTAGTGGCAGCCATCCTATTCTGCCAGATTATTGCTGCAGACGGGACACATTTCATCATCGCGGGACAAACTGTCTCCTCGCAACCATTTGGTCTGACCTTCTGGCTCTGGGTCGCACTTCTCGTGGGTTGGTTCGCCCCTACCACGATGCAGAGAACACCAGCGATGCCGGTCGGCTTGGCCCTGGCCCTAGCTCTTCTCTCCGATGAGGCAGCAATGGTTGCATGGTTTGTTGGAATTTCTGCATTTGTCTACTTGGAGACTCATCCACAGGCTAGGGATTGGGTAGTTCGGGCCACATATGCCGCCATGGTCGTCTCATGGACAGTTTCCTCGTTCATCGGGGCCGGCGAGGAGGGCAACCTCCTCAAAGTCGGAGGTATGAGTCTCAGCATCGTCGATGGCCTTTCCCTAGTCATTTTCCCCGCTATTCTTTCCTTGGGTATTTGGGCCCAATATAGGGGCAGACTGAGGACCTTCGAGGGCCCATCCTTGCTCCTCCTGCTAGCATCATTCAATGCAGAACTAATTGATGGGGCTAACTTGCTCTTTGTTGCGATTATCTCAGCCGCGTCACTCTACCAGCTACACACATTCTTGGAAACCAGGCATGGGAGTTCGAATGAAACCATTCTGGACCGAGGAACTGAGTTTGGACTCCAAATCTTGATTGTTTCGCCAATCGTTCTCTCTGTTTTATTTTCGTCCTTCGAATTATACCAGGATGATTTCGTTTCTAGGGCGCTGCCGATAGTTGCAGCTGGGGGAATATTCGCAATTTGCCATAGGTGGAGGATTGAGAATGAGAGTCTTTCATTGAGGCCAGAGATGGCCGCAATGCTCTTTCTGATCCTAGTTTTCTTGCTCTCCAATATCGGCTCATCGGATTTCGAAGTCACGCAAACTGATGCTGTAAGACTGACACTAGCATACACTGCCATTTCCGTAGCCCTACTTGCACTGGAGGGTGGTGCAGTGTTTCGAACTACTCCCCTCGAAAGGCTAGGAGGGATATCTTATCTCGCAATAGTTTCCTTAATTTCCGCTGTGATTCTGTTTGAAAATGAAGCCGATGTCATCGCGAGCGCCTCTCGCGACCTCTTGATCATTTCAGCACCCGTTCTAGTCAACTTCCGCCTCAAGACGCTGCTGGATCTATCTCAGGAAGCGCGAAATTTCGGAACACTGACCCTAATTGCGCTTCTGTTAATCGGCCTTACCGACTCATCGGGAGGACTTCTAGCGATTCCTGTTTTCGCTATCGCAGTTCAGAGGGCGGCGAAGCATGTTTCCACCCCCGTATTGGCTTCCTTGCCATTCTTCGGAATTATTTACGCATCATTCTTCGGCTCAAACCATGATGCAAATGACATCATTTGGCATTTCATGGCAGAACTCCCCTATTTGGGCGGAACTACTGATGTGCTGGTTTTCGATACTCCGAGATGGGCGTCGATACTAATGTTCGCTATCCCCGCTGCAGTTGCATTCTATCTGCCATCAGAGGGGGCACGTGAGGGGGGTTCGCGATATGGTCCCGAGCAATTCTTCGGACCCGGATTGGCCATTCTAATGGGGGTCGCATTTCTGCTCCCAGATCCAAGAGCAGCACCAATTCTCATCGTGGCCGCCCTCACATACGCGGCATGGAAGTACGGCATCGTTCCTTGGTTCTGGGTATCTCCTATAGCATGGTTCTGGGCATCATCGCAGCTTTTCGATTACATCGGCAATGGATCGTTTGGAATCGACTCCGATTTCGCAAGAGTCATCGGAGGACTAGCCGGAATGGCCCAGTATGCTCTGGTCCGGAACGGGTTCCTCTTGCAAAATGCCGTTCGAGATGCCTTCCAACAGGATACAAGTTTCTATGACTACATCGGTGCAGCATCACGCTTGCAAGGTTACTCATTCTTCCTGCTTTCAGGAGGTATTTCCGGCGCAATACCGTTCGTATCGGCCCTGCTTGCAGCCTGGGACGGAATCAGAAATAGCACCCCTATCCTCCTACATGGCTCCGTCTTTGTTCAGACCCTGACGCTTTGGTGGTGGGTGGATACTGATTTTTCAACTCACACCCACCCGGACAATGCGTTACTTTGGCCAATTGCTATCGGACTGTACATGGTGTACCTCTCTTGGTCAAGAGCAGACCCATATGGCAATGGCGTCGAGGGGGTGGTTTCCAGTAACACTGCGAAACCTGCCAACGAGGAATTCGATATCGAGAAGGACTTCGGCCTGTTTGGCTCCGCGTTTTTCCTCTTCGCAATGCTACTTTACTCCAATTTCATTGATTTTGCGGTCGCCTTTGGAATCTCCATAGTGATACTCTCCCTCCACCATGTGGTCGTAGGTTTCAGCCGTGACCATGGCTGGAGGAGGATGATCAGCCTCGTCGGGATGCCATCAGGGCTGATATACACGGGCATCGAGCTCAGCGACCTTACTATGGTCGTGATGCTATTCCTAGCAGCACTCACGCTTATCGGGCAAGCAGTACTCTATGCTTCGCGTGGAGGTCTGGAGATTGGTAGCACCATTGAGGGGGCAACACCGTTCGTATCCGATGTCGGCATTCCCGACCACCAGGCAGAAGATCATACATTTGGCAAACAGGAAAAAACCGATCTGGAACAATCAGAATCTTCCGACGCCTTGGATGAAGTTGAGGCCCCGCCTCGAAATGAAGAGCCAGAGCCAGCCCCACCACGACCACTGTCCCCTCTATTCGCATCCGATAATGCGCCTTTTGGCATCAGGCTGGACACTCCACTCATCTCCAACCTAAGTGCGATGATCGCAGCAAATCACACTGTAGACTTTAGCAAGTGGTCACCAGTTCTGGGAATTAGTAGCAACGGTGCTATAGTCCTGAATTGGGAGAGTAACGATACCGAGGAGGAGTGAGGAAAGGCAGTCCGGGACTCCAAGGTCCCGGTCAGAATCCGCTTCACTCTTCTTCTGCGTCGCCGATCTTTCTGACGTTGATAGCATTCGGTCCCTTCGGACTTTCGCCAACTTCAAACTCCACAAGGTCTCCCTCGCCAATCCTTCCCTCTACTTCGGTAGTATGGACGAAGAGGTCATCGCCCTCTTCCCTTCCAATGAAACCAAATCCTTTCACATAGTTGAACCACTTCACAGTTCCTGTCGCCATGAACCCACGCTCCCAAAACAGGTTATTGAACTAGACTGCTGATTATTGTCCCTAGAACTAGAACACATCATCCTCGTCAGCAGACTCGTCGAACGAAATCATTCCCCCTGACTTTCCACCCTTGCCCTTGGTCGCGGCTTTCTTCGGCGGGGTCTTGGGGGCCTCTTCCGTTTCTCCAGTCAACTGGCTCTTTCTAGCAGCTGCAGCCTCTTCCTCCCGCTTCTTCAATTCCTCCGGATCGATACCCTGCTGAGCAGCAAGTTTAGCCCTGCGCTCGTCACGAGCTTTGATTTCCAACAGGCGCTGCCTAGCCTTGTCGTAGTGCTGTAGCATATACATTGCATCGTGCTCCAGAAGAGGAGAATCGGAGATTATCGTTATGTCCATCCAATCTCCTTCCTCTGCCAGGTACTCTGCGAAGGGCTCGAACTTCAGATCAGATTTCTTGATCTGGGTATAGTGGAGTGCATTCCCCATCCTATGCTCAACTCCAGCGAAGTGGCAATAGAACGTGGAGCCGCCGTATGTCTCTCTCGCCTGATCAAATAGCTCCGCGTAATCTTCACTGGTCCTAAGCCTCCCATGCCCTCTAGCATGTATGTGTCCCATATTCAAAACGGGCACGGTCCCCTCCACGTGGTTGCATACCTCCAGGACCTCCTCGACAGTCCCCCAAAGCTCCTGTCTCCCAGAGGTCTCAATGCCGACAAGCGATGGTTCTGATTCGTGGACCCATGGGAATGCGGCGTAATCCTCTTCCTCTTCCTCGACACCCCAAACCTCCCTGACTCTTTCTACAATTCCCGACATGACATTTGCGACCTGTTCGTTAGCATCAGTGCCCGGTTCGTATTCCCCATAAGGGCCGACGTGGAATGTCAGGTGCCTCGCGTTGATTATCTTGCCAGCCTGTAGGCTCGTCTCCATCTTCGAAAGGGTTCTGTTCCTTTCCCGCTTGTTTCCTAGTAGCTCTGCATAGTACGGCCCGTGCATGTTCATCTCGAAGTCAGACTTCCATGACAGGATGCCCGCCTGCCAGTATTGGTCGAAGTGCTGGGGCTGGATAGTTCGTACCGTCTGTACCTCCATTGCATCCAATCCCAACACGGTGATGTCGTCCATCCCCTCGACAATGGTCCGGCCCTTGCAAGAGAGGGGAACTCCTGCTGGCCCTAGTTTGAGTGGCATCCCTTTGGCCTCGCGGGTCCGGCCGAACGGGTGCCCCTTCAAAAGGGGTTTCAGGTGATGACTTCGCGGGAAGCAGCGCTAGCCAGATTGGAGCCGAGCCGCAGATGCGATTCCAGACACTCCAGAGCCAGTTTGTGGCAATCCGCAGAGGAATTCTGCTAACCACCTCTCCAATTTCACTCCCTCTCCAAATTCAACGACCTCCTGACCCAGTGAATGAGAAACACTCGCTACTCCGTTATCTGAATCGAATGAGCATACTATCGGAACAAGACCTCGGCTCCTTATCTCCCCTATCAGTAGGTCTTCCTCGATGCCCTCCAACTTGGCTATCGACCTCTTTGCACTAGGTCCGATGAAGAGCAGATGAATCTGCCTAATCCGTTCAATAACAGACCCCCAGACCTCTTCCATGCGACTCGGGTCCTCGGGGATGTCAACGACCATGGCAGTCTTGCAACCCTCTAACTCTGCGAATGTCAGAGAAGAACCCCATGCCCATTTCATCGCCTCTCCGTCTAGGGTACAGCTAGATGATACTACGAGCCAGTGTTTTGACTCTAGAATCCCCCTCCAGTCTATGAGCCCCTGATCGAATTCGTGAGTCTTGCTTCGATCCATAATGAACTGTGCGTCAGCCCCTATTTCTAGAGAACCCTCGACGATGGAAGAGGCGCAATCGCTCCTGTCTTGGCGACCCAGGCACACCATCCTAACTGTGGTCCTTGCCATGTTACTCCCTGCGCATGCTGGTGAAGAGGGTTGCCTACCCTAACTTCCACCTCAATAGGGCTATTGCACCGCCCATTCCTTCGAGCTGCTTTCCAGCATCATGTTCTGTCGAAGCCTGAATCACATTTCCACCCGATGCCTCTACCGCTTCCGCTATCGACTCCCAGACAGAGGCACCTTCTCCAGCACGAAGAAGGCCAGCTTCGATGACCAGCGTCTCAACGGCACCCTGCGATGTTGCATCTGAAACCATTCCTCTCCCATATGTGACAGCACCATCCATCGAGACCCTCTTCAGCCCCTCTTCTATTGCTCTAACCTGCTCCACTATTGCATGTTCGCCCAGTAGAGAGTCGGCCAACCCATCTGCTAGGACCTCGTTCGCCGCAGCCCTCCCTCCAATTGAGGTCGGTGCATTGACGATTCTGTTTCCAGCCCCAAGATCCCTCAACAGCTTCTCGAAACCCTCCCTCGCCATCCCCGGTCCGCAGATTATCAGAGGCATGTCATCAGGGAAGACCATCCTCGTCTCCTTGGAGACCTTCTCGAAGAACTCCTTGCTAACTGCAGATGAGTCTCCTGTTCTCTTCCCCCCTCCCCTCATGTTGAACTGGGACATGTCCCTAATGCCATGATTCGCGACTTCGAAGATCAGAACCTCGTCGTTCTCCACAACTATCAGTCCGGAACGGGCTCTTCTTCCAGAGGAGATGGCCTCTTTGATCAGGGACGAGTCGGCCTTCGAAAGCCCTCCCTCACGGGTCAGCTCGACCTCGTCTCCAGAAGAGATGACATGGGTGTGATGGCTGCCAATGTCGATCTTAGCCTCTTTGATTACTCCATGTATCCTTAGGTTATCCGTGAATGGCTGGAATGCGGTCTCGGAGCATTCCAAGACAATCCACATCGGCTTTCTCTCAGCGCTCTTTGCCCTCCCGTCCTCCTTCGTCCCAGTGGTCGAGTCCCTCCTATGGGACAGCATTCCCACCAAGCAGCCAGTGCCACAAACCTGCGATAGAACCCACAGGTCGTCCTCGCTCTCAACCCTCAGCCTCATACCTTCGTCCAGCCTCTTTACACGACGCATTGCCTCATCCTCCGGTACTCTCGATGAAGCGACGCTCTTGAAACCTTCATCGCCCATCACTAGTTGCGAGGGCCATGGTTGGGCCTGGGTCATGGGGCATTGCAGGAAACCCAATTTCGCATTCTCCCACGCCACGGATGTTCTCGATTGTCGGAGAATATCTAGGTATAGAGGCACACCAGATATACGTCGAGTCCAGCAGCATAGAAGATTTCGTGGAAAAGACTTCCCGGATCAAGGGAGACGTCTGGGTTTCATGCACTTCCCCTCTGAAGCACTCGGCCCCATCTGGGCTGGGCATCAGTAGCCCTAAGGGCGTGGACGCAGTAAACCAACTGATGAGGTCGGGAGGATCTTGGTTTGGCACAAACACGGACGGCATGGGTTTCGTTTCCGCCTGCAGGCACATCGGCGTGGAACCGTCCATCGCTACTCTGCGAATCAGAGGAGGCGGGTCTGCCGCCAGATCGATCGCAGCGGCATGGTCCTCAGAAGGCGGTTCGATTATTTCGGAGACCGGTCGCAGGCCTCTACCCAACGGGCCTTGGGATGGCAGAATCATGGAAACCGGTCAAGCGGACCTAGCAGTCGATCTAGATGCCCCTCCAGCGGGGGGCGAATCAGCAGATCTGCAGGGTGAACTGCAAGTCTCAGTTTCCTATGCGGAGGGAGCATCAGCTGACGAGTTCGCAGTAATGATGCTGGCAGCCCAGCACCTGCATGCATGGGAGTCGCTTTTCACCCCATCTAGGGGGGACGAACTGCCAAACCTCACTGAGTTCCTGTCTCGACTATGAATGGGCATTATGGGCTATAGGGGGATGTTTCCATGCTTCTTGGGAAGGACTGCCTCCCTCTTGGATAGAAGGGGGCGCAAGGCCCTGACTAGGGATGCTCTTGTCTGGGACGGCTCAATCACATCGTCCAGCCAGCCATGCCTGGCGGCTACGTACGGGTCTCCAAACTTCTCCCTGTACTCTTCAACCAGCTCCGAGTGCCTCCTAGAGATGTCATCCGACTCTGACAACTCTGCTCTGTGGATGATGTTCACCGCCCCCTCGGCCCCCATCACTGCCAATTCCCCCGTGGGCCATGACACGTTGTAGTCTGACCCAAGGTGCTTGCAACTCATGGCGAGGTATGCTCCTCCATACGCCTTCCTGGTAACTACGGTGAGCTTGGGGATAGTTGCCTCTGCGTACGCGTACAGCAACTTGGCACCGTGCCTGATTATCCCACCCCACTCCTGAACAGTACCCGGAAGGAAACCTGGAACGTCTACGAAAGTCACGATCGGGATGTTGAAGCAGTCACAGGTCCTGATGAACCTAGCTGCCTTTACAGATGCGTCAATGTCCAAGCAACCTGCCAGCACCGATGGTTGATTGCCTATGACTCCAACTGGATGCCCATCGATCCTGGCGAAGCCGATAACCACATTTTCCGCGTATGACGGAAATAGCTCGAGGAACCGCTTGTCATCGAAAACTTGGCTTATGACTCCCCTCATGTCGTAAGGTCTGTCAGAGTCTTCGGGGACTAGCTTCTCCATGCCTCTGCACTTTCTGTCCCACTTGTCTCCAGTACTCAGAATTGGTGGCTCTGACATGGTGTGATCAGGCATATGGGAGAGAATCTCTGCCGCCATGTCGAAGGCACCCCTCTCGCTATCCGAAACCAAGCACGCAACCCCGCTCCTGCTCGCATGGTGATCCGCGCCGCCCAGGGTGTCCTCGTCGACTTCTCCTGATACGATCTCTGGAATTACGTAGGGACTTCGCATGAACATCCTCCCCCTCTGCTTTCCAAGAATAATGAAGTCCGACAGTCCGGCTGCTAGGGCGCTGGTCCCAGATACGGTGCCAAGGACGATAGATATCATCGGAACCTTGCCGGAGCAGGATACAAGATTGTCTAGAAGATCACCGTTTGGACCCAGTGAGGTCACTCCCTCCTGAGCACGCTGACCATCCCCGTCCCAGATTCCTATGATGGGAATGGATGCCTTCTCAGCGAACTCGACAACCTTGCATATTTTCTTCGCATGCATTTCCCCCATAGTTCCCGAAAAGACCGAGAAGTCTTGCGAGAAGCAAGCAACCCTTCTGCCATCTAGCATGCCATGACCTGCGACGACGCCATCTCCAAGAGGGGTATGTAGGTGCATTCCGTGATCACCGGACCTATGCCTGACGAATGCATCGACCTCTACGAAGCTTCCATCATCCAGAAGGTCTAGGACTCGTTCTCTCGCAGTCTGAGATCCCGACTCCCTCATATCCTTGATCACTTTTCTATCGCCAGGAGACATTGCGTCCTTCCTGATCGCACCCAGGTCATCACTCGGAGATAGTCCTCCCACGTCCTACCCAAGTGCAAGCCGGTTCATCAGCAAACCGGAGAAACTAGGTTCTGGAGAATGTGGGGTTCTCTCCTACTAAGTCCATCTCCCAACCCCTTTCGACAGACTCCTTCCCACCTACAGAAAGGAGATGGTGCAACTTCACCAAGGCCGAACCCGGGGGGCATAGGGAGCCATGCCCGATAATCCCCAAGTCTCGCTGTTCCCTGCCCTTTGAGTAGACGTTCATGTTGACGGGCCCATGGATGGCGTTCGTCACCACGACGACCACCCCGCCTCCGGCTATGTGATCCTCAAGCATCACCCTCAGTCGAGTATTCTCCAAACTATCCTCTTCAGGGTTTGAAATCGGGAGATGGCCCAAACCACTTCCATGGAAAAGTAATGCATCGAAGCCAGAGTCTATCGCTCCTTGCACCAGGTCAGGATGTAGATGAGGGTCTGCGATGAATTGGGCTATGCGAACCGACTCGTCGAAAGGTTTCGGCGATATCGCCTCTATCCTAGCATCATGGGCTTCTGGAGAATAGTCTATCCTTGCTCCATCTCCGTCGATGAATACATGACCAAGAATCTCTTGATTAATTGGCTTGAATGCTCCCCTCTTGGAGGAGTGGTACTTCCTGCAGGCGCAACCGGGAAGAACGGCACAGCTTCCATCGGACGAACTTGCGTGGGTTATCACTACCGAAGAGTCTCGATATCCAGAGGGAGCAGGCCCATGGGCCGCCCATTGCACGGATGCGATTAGGTTCTCAGCTGCATCCGACGAGCCTCTGTCAGGGGATCTCTGTGATCCTGTGAGGACAATCCTTCCAGGGGGGCGCCCCCCCTGTCCAGACCACCCGTATGAGATAGCGGCAGCTGATAGGTGCAGCGTATCGGTCCCATGGGTAATGACGCAGCCTACTGCGCCCTCTGCAAAAGCCTCCTCGGTTGCCTTCAGCATTCTATTCCAATGCCTTGGACGAAGGTCGTCTGACCACATGTTACCTAGTTTCACAGCACGAATCCGTGCTATCCTGCGTAATTCTGGAACTGCATCCAAGAGCTCATGTGGGTCGAATCTAGCTGTCACAGCTCCCGTGGAATAGTCAACTTTGCTTGCAATTGTCCCCCCAGTGTGGATCAGGTGTACAAGAGGAAGCGACTCGTTTTGAGGCTCGCTTTCTCCTACCTCTTCCTCAATAATCGGCATCTCATCTAGAATCTCGAACGTATCTACGTATGATTCCGGGAAAGAAACGTTGTAGCCATTCTGCAGCTTCATCGTGATTAGCTTGCTCCCGGAGCTCGGCAGGGATATTCCAGTGTGTTCGGCCTTTCCAGACCATGTCTTAACCACCAGCTTGACGGGAGTTCCGGGCTTTGGCCACCCCTCCATGTTGACGGGCAGAGAGTCTCGGCCCATCAAAGGCTCGCTTGTATCAGGTTTTGGTGCCGGGAGCGGGACTTGAACCCGCGACCTTCGGATGTCTCAGACATTTTCGGCTAGGCATGATGCGCTCATCGTTCGTGCCGACAGAGATTTCTCTGCCAACTTTTCCCTATGAGTCCGACGCGCTACCAACTACGCCACCCCGGCATATATCAAGGCGGGAGAAGAGGCCATTTGAGCATTGCCAGTAATGCAACAGCAACTTTTCCCCCACACGCAGGGTTGATGTGTCGCCCTCTCTCGCCAGAGCCAGCCATGGTCGATGTTGACACCGCTCTAAGGGCCAGCGCCTATTCCGGCAAGAAGGGCGGCGGTTCGAAGGGAGGGGAAAAGAAGTCATCAACTCTCGAGCCGTTCGATCCATCTGCCCACGCTGAGAAGGAGAAGGCCGACGCTATGTCCATGTGGATAGTTATTCTCTTCGGGCTCTCTGTTGCTTTGTTGATGAGGTTCTACATGATGCCCGGAATGGATAGCCCCCAGCAGATACTATGGCTTCTCCCGGTACTAATGATTTCCCTAATTCGCCCACTACACCAACTGGTTGTCCCTTCTCAATTCTTCGAACTTTTCAGTACAGGAAACTGGGTCAGGGCATCCTTCCTGTATCTGTTCACATGGCTTGCCCTGTCCTTTGCATTGGTCAACCCACCAATCGCCGACATTGCAGCCCCACATCTGGCTGGAGCGATCGACATCGCCACCAGCGAGGGAATTTCAGAATCAGATCTAGATGGAAGGGTATACGAGATCAGGATTTCGCAGGACTCAATTCCGGTTATTCTCGGTCTTGGTGTTAGGGACAACGTAGATGCTCGCAACTCAACGATGAATCTGACCATTCACAAAGTGGGTCAGATGGATCCGATAGTCAGCGTTTACGGATTGGTTTCCGAGATCGCCGAAGGTGGCCCATCCGACACCTTCGATTCCGTCGATCCCAACGACTGGGTCAGGGGCCTGAAGAAGAATTCCCTCACGGGTGATTACTCCGGGCCCAAGGTAGCCCCTCATTCGGAAGATGTGTCCATGGCATGGAACCTGTGCCCAAATGGATGTGGCCCGGGCGAATATGTGGTTCACATCACTCTCTTGGAGGAGGGGGGGATGGTCCCCTGGAATGACGGTGACAACACATGGGAGAGGGAGTACACCCTCAGCATCCTCCAATCCTCGTCTTAGTTGCCAATTAGGCCGCAGATTCTAGCAGCCATGGCATCTAACTGCAATGACTCCCCCCCGCCCTCTACCATTCTGAAGTCGCATTCCGCCATTGCTTCGGTCACGGCTAGCTTTTGAGACTCATCCAGGAACATCACTCCACCCAGTTCACGATGGAGTTGGTTGACAAGGTCTGTTCCCGCCAGTCCGAACCTGTCCAGAATCTCCCTCATCCTCCTCCTGGCCGGCTGGAAACCATCTTCCTTGCAGGCCAGAAAGAATCCATGGAGCTCCTCGGGAGGGGCCGTCGCAGTTGTCTCGTAGACTAGATCCCTGGTCACATGGGGGTCAAGTGATGCTGCAACTTGCAGCGAGGTAATCGCCTTCCTAAGATCCCCTAGGCTGACATTGGCTATTGCCTGTGCAGCCTCTTGCTCTAGATCCACCCCTTCGCTACTTGCTACCTCGATCACCTTCTCCAACACTTTCTCTGTGTTCAGAGGTCTGAACCTGAAAACAGCACATCGGGATTGGATTGCTTCAACAATCTTGGACGAGTAGTTACAGGACAGGATGAACCTGCACGTCTCGGCAAACTGCTCCATTATCCTACGCAGTGCCCCCTGCGCATCTGGTGTCAGGGCATCAGCCTCATCCAGGAATATGACCTTGAATGTAGTACCAGGCATCGGAGCGGTTCTAGCAAACTGCTTTACCTTAGTCCTGATTGATTCCAGTTTCCTCTCGTCACTTGCATTCATTTCCAGCAGATTGCTTCTGAAACCATCCCCAAAAACGTCTCTCGTCAGTGCCAGAGCAGCCGTTGTCTTTCCAGTACCGGGCGGACCGGCGAACATGAGGTGCGGGAAAGTACGAGATTTGGAATACG
>Ga0208407_1000077_pt1 | contig 43392 bp, 39 predicted proteins | sample ETNtaG_9_FD_185775 | JGI IMG/M metagenome (GOLD analysis project Ga0208407, IMG submission 185775) | Marine microbial and viral communities from oxygen minimum zone, Eastern Pacific Ocean - ETNP201406SV69 (SPAdes) (version 2) | ecosystem: Environmental > Aquatic > Marine > Oceanic ...
GTAATTCTCACACCATACGGAATGTGGAGAATCAGCAGGATGGACCTAGTCGAGAAAGTCAAAGACCTATCTCAGTGAGCACCCCCTCATGCGAGTCGTCTCCTGGAACCTGAATGGGATTCGAGCCGCCCATCGAAAGGGCCTTGTTGAGTTCATCGAACGCATCGATGCAGATGTGATGCTCTTTCAGGAAGTCCGTGCCCTGCCAGAGCAGATGCCAAAGGAATGGCCACAGCCAGAGGGCTATGAGGTAATCTGGCACCCAGCTCAGAAGAAGGGATACTCAGGCGTGATGTCTTGCTCTCGGAGGGGGATGGTCGAGGTGGGCAGGGGGATTGACACCGAACTAGATGAAACCAGAGATCCAGAGGGGCGAGTATTGGTCACCAAGCACGAAAACTTGAGTTGCATAAACATGTATCTGCCGAATGGTTCCGCTAGGCAGGAGCGCCAGGACTACAAGGATCAGTGGCTGGAGGACATGCTCGTTTGGAGTAAGCAGTTCCTCGATTCGTCCGAGCCCGCCCTACTCTGCGGGGATCTGAACATTGCTCACACAGAGGACGATATCTGGGATCCCAAGGGAAATAAGCGCACTTCTGGATTCCTGGAGAGCGAGAGAGAGTGGTTCGACAGAATGCTGGAAGCAGGGTGGCACGATCTACTGAGGATTCATGTCGGCCCAATGAAGGGACCTTACTCTTGGTGGTCTAATTTCCGGAGAGCAAGGGAGAGGGACAGAGGTTGGAGGATTGACTACATCTTAGCAAACAAAGCTGCTAGGCCACTGATGAAATCTGCAGAGATAATGAGGGAGGGGGGGCTAGTTGTTTCCGACCATGCCCCAGTAATAGTCGACCTTGAAATCTGACAAACAAATTGTCCAAGAAACTCGGACAAGAGGCAACGGGACCATTCAAGAGAGGGGACATTGGCGATAATACGTGGCAGATGCCCTAGCAATACGCTTGGAAACCCTACTTCCCGGAGGTAAGGGAGTTTGGGTCCCTATGGACCACAGTGCATCCTCATTCCCAGAGAACGGATTGATGGACAGCGATTCAGCAGTTGACGCAGCGATAGAGGGTGGGGCGGACGCAATAGTGTTGCATAAGGGGCCCATTTCCTACCACGTTGCAAGAACTTCCTGGGGCAGATTCGTATGCCATTCCTCGATGTCAACCATTCATGGAGGTCAGCGCGCTCAGGAAAAGGTCACGGTCTCCAATGCCAAAGAGTGCCTTTCGAGAGGCGCAATTGGTATTTCCGGACAGGTCAACCTCGGAGATCCAGCAGAACCAGAAATGATTCTCCGTATGTCCAATATTACTTCCGAGGCTCTAGAAGAAGAACTTCCAGTACTGGGGATGTTCTATCCCCGGGGACCAAACTTGAGAGCCAATTCATCAGACCCAACTATGGGTGTTGCACATGCTGCAAGGTTAGCCTGGGAATTGGGTTGCAATGTTGTCAAGGTCCCATGGACTGGTTCGGAAGAATCCTTCAGAATCGTCACCTCTTCGGTACCGATCCCTGTTCTAGTTTCTGGAGGGGAAAGGGACGTTGAATTCTCGCAGATACTACAAATTGTTGAGCAGTCAATCAATGCTGGGGGCTCGGGCGTATGCATTGGCCGACATGTATTCGCCGCAGAAGACCCGGCTTCCCACATCAGATCTCTGAGGGCGATAGTACACGATGGGGCATCTGCAGAAGAGGCATCAAGGCATCTGAGGTGAATGGATGCAGATTTGGTCCGAATCTAGTGACGAAGAATTCTCAAACAGTGACGTAGTTAGCAGAATCTGGACTGGGTTTTCTGCAGATGTTTCGGAAGTCCAAGTCGATGATCCATCAGATCAGGAAGAAGCAATGTCTCTAATCGGACTAGTGCCATGGATACTGGTGCGATGCTCAGACTGGACCATGATACCATTGGAGAATCTAGTGGCAGCATCCAGAGGGACAAGTACTAGAATCGCTGCTGCAATCGATGACGAAGTTGAACTAAATGGTGCAGCATTTGCTCTAGGAGGGGGCGTGGACGCACTCCTAGTCCCAAGCAATCTGGTTAATGATGCAGTCACTATTCTCGGGGGAAATTGGGATATCGAGGAAACTCAAGATGGGAATGCATACTTCGAAGAAGCTAGAATTCTGTCAATCGAAGGTGCAGGTGTAGGAGAAAGGGTGTGTATTGACCTAACAAGGAGGATTAATGATGGCCAGGGAATGGCAATTGGTTCAGTTTCTGGCAAGCTTTGCCTAATCCACGGGGAGACAATCCAATCCGATTATGTTCCGACCCGGCCATTTAGAGTAAATGCGGGAGCAATCCATTCTTATGCCCTAATGGCAGATGGGAAGACCAAGTATCTTAGTGAATTGAATTCTGGCGATGAAGTGGCGATTCTGGCATCTTCAGGCAATCAAGAGAAGGCCACGATAGGCCGACTGAAGATAGAGACCAGACCTCTACTAATGATCAGATTCGAGACTCAAGACTCCGAGGGGCAGATTGTGGTGCAGCAAGCAGAGACTGTGAGATTGGTTTCTCCCAATGGGAGTGCGATTTCAGTCACCCAGGCAGAAGAAGGTGACAAAATATCCATACTCGCTGACGATAGGGCAAGACACATTGGACTTGCCCTCAATGCAGGGGTGAAAGAGAAGTGAAAGTCCTTGGTTCGGGTAAAGCCAATGGGGCCATATCAATCCTTCATGCCTTGGGAACAGGCAGAGGATGTTCAGTAGGAATTCAGTTGGAAACCAAGGTCCAAATTATGGACAAGCGAATGGAAGTAGCCGATGACAGGCACGGGCTACTCGATTCAATCGAGTATTGCTGGAGGGAGGAAGGGCTCCCAATTCCCGATGAATTCGGCTGGAAGGTAGAGAGCACCGTTCCAATAGGACAAGGACTCAAGTCCAGTTCGGCTCTTTCATGTGCGGCATTTAGGGCTCTGAATTCTTTAGCGTGGACGGGACTATCCAATTCAGAAGTCGCAGATCTAGCAGCTAAGTCCCAGCTAATGTCAAATTGCGCCATTACAGGAAGCATGGACGACAATTGGGCCTCCTTAGAACCAGGATGGAAACTAGTTGATCCGAGTATGAGTGCAACTGACTCCATAATCCGGCAAGGTACGATCGATGACCACTTATCGGTGCTAGTTTGCCTCAGGGGGCAGCGCTCGGTAGAGATTGAGCCCTCTCGATTCGCAGAACATAGGCATATCTTCGAGAGGTCCTTTGACTCGATAATGAGCGACTCGCCTCTCGCCTCTCTTACATCTAACGGCATGGCAGTTTCTGCGGCCACTGGTGATGATGAGGCGCTTCGGATCAGCAATCTGTGCATCGCATCTGGGGCAGTAGCTTCTGGGGTTAGTGGATCCGGCCCGGCGATTGCAATTGTTTGCTATGGTGGTGACGTAGAATCAATTTCCAGTATCGTCAATGAACTCGGCCTAACCATCATCCAGACTCGGTTCGAAAGCAATCCGACTCCACTAGAGGAGGTGGCCTGATGGGTATGGGGTTGGGCGATCGGTTGAAGGTGACACTATTCGGCGAGAGTCATGGCAAGTGCGTCGGCGCACTACTCGAGGGGATTCCCCCGGGAACAGAAATTGATTTGCAGACCCTTTCTGATGATTTGTCCAAGAGAAGACCCGGAAGGAAGGGGATGTCAGCAAGATTGGAACCAGATGAATGTGAGATTCTATCCGGTGTCTACGAGGGAAAGGCCACTGGGTGGCCACTTTTGATGCTAGTTCGGAACTCAGATGCAAGGCCATCTGACTACAGCTTCCTGCCCGACCATCCCCGTCCCGGGCACGCAGATATGGTTGAGGAGATTAGATCAGGCGGTTCAAGTGACCTCCGTGGCGGCGGCTCCCAATCAGCCAGACTGACTCTTGGCCTTGTTTCAGCAGGAAGCCAAGCCAGGTCAATGTTGGAAAATGCTGGATGGTCTTGCAATGCCCATCTAAGCAGAGTTGGAGAGATCACGGCAAGACCACTAATTGAGCTAGAGAAATCAGGGCCGCTTCCAGAGAATTCAGAAATGTCCAGACTCAATTGCCGCGATCCAGAAGCGACTCCAAGGATGGCAGATTTGATCAAACGTGTTAGGAGGGACAAGGACTCAATTGGTTCTGTCGTTGAGTTACTTATTCAGGGATTGCCAATAGGGGTCGGAGAACCTTGGTTCGATGGTATCGAACCATCTCTTGCTAGAGGTTTGATGGCTATCCCCGGAGCTAGGGCAATTGAGTTCTCCAACGGGGTCGAATCCTCGCAGATGCGTGGTTCAGAGAACAATGACATGTGGGTTCCAGGACCGAGTCAACCACAGTTGGAAGGCACGGAGGCCGGTGAAGCAGATGGGGCATTGGGGGGACGTTCGACCGGATCCCCGATTAGGGTATTGATTCACTTCAAACCACCCAGCAGCCTTCCACGAGAGCAGTTCACACTTCATCTCCCTAGTAATGAAACCCAACCGCTCAAGGTAGGTGGGAGGCATGATCCAGTAATCGGGCCAAGAGCCGCCCCCGTCGTCGAGGCCGTTGCAATGCTGGTAATAGCAGACTTGGGTTTGATGGGCGGATTCCTGTGAATCAGGCCTGCCTCTCAAGGTACTGTTGAATCCTCAGGGGGAGGTTGATTGCGAACATCGAAGCTATTACAATGAACACCAGTATAGTTCCCAGAGCAACTCCGTAAACGCTTGTCAGCTCCACGCTTTCCTCAAGTCTATTTGCGGCCACTGGATCGAGAATTCGAACGACAAGAGGGACAAAGAAATTGATGAAGAGGGTGAGAGTTGCCACTACTGCTGCAACAGCGGGGGTATAGCCCAGTGCTCTGTTGTACCTGTCAGTGATGCTTTTCACATTCATTACGTAAACCTCGCCAGTCCTAATTGAGGTATCCAGCATCGAGAAACGGATAACTGCACTTGATATTTCCATATACACAACAAGGAAGATCGCATAGAGAATTAGGAGCAGTTTCTGTACCGCCTCGTTCTCAGGAAGGAAACTCAGCCCAAACTCCACTTTGCTACCTGCGAACCTGATCGTAACAAGAATCAGAGTCACGTATGAAAGCAGCATTGCCCTTTGGTCCCTTTGCCACACTCCCCAGAAACCAGATATCAGGCCAACAAGTATCAGTAGCAGGTGAAGCCACAGTCCTAGAGAACCAACTCCAGCCATATTGGCCAGAGCAAACCACGCCGTGCCAGAAACGGGGGTTAGCATGAATGTAAGGAAACTTAGGACTAACAGTGTCCCAATAGCCCCCATTTGGAGAGTTAGGACCATTCTATTTGGAGATACAAACTCTCGATTGACTAGCACCGGGCCTCCAAAAATGGCATCTATCCAATTGGGAATCGCGACCTCTGGGACTGCATCATCGGGGATTCCGGAGTCGGCCTTCAGGGTTCCAGCAGCCTTCTTCCTGCTGGGTGCGGAAGATCTCACAACCTTTCCATCGTACAAGTGAGAGGTGTCTACCGGCCCCTTTCCTCCTTGTTCTGCCATCTCATCACCTACCTTAGAAGCCCCTTGCCCCGGCCAATGCTGTGAAGAGTAACATGTCAGGCTCCCAATCCATCACATAAGCGCCCAATCCTCTTAGCTCCGTCATCAAGATGTCCCTCTCGGTTTTTAGGACCTCATAACCAGTCCTGTCAATCCTTCTAGCATCGAATTCGAACTCAAGGCTACTCGGGGAGAGGACAGTGACTTCGAAGTTCCTAGCCCTAAGGTCCCTTACCGCATCCACGATCGTTGGGTCATCCTCCAGAGGGGACAGGATGATTATCGGGCTTCCTCGGTGAATGTGGGGCATGATCCTCGTAGTCACAATCTTGAGGGGTGTGTTCCCCTTTGCCATTGCTCCGGCCAATTTGGTCAAGATGACATACAACTGCTTCTTTCCAGTGTCCCTGTCCACAGAAACAATCTCGTCCCCATAGACAACTAGTCCAACAGAGTCTCTCCTCGAAAGGAAGTGTTGCGTCAGGCTCGCCGCTGCCCTGGTGCTGTAAACGAGCGAATTCCTGCTCACTGGCCCGGTTTCGCTAACCGATCTGCTATCTACTAGGATGATTACATCGCTTACGGCATCCCTTTCGAACTCGTTCACCATCATCTTCCCATCCTGCCTCGCCGTTGCTTTCCAGTTAATTTTCCTCATTGGGTCGCCGGGGAGGTATTCCCTTAGGTTGTAGAAATTCGATCCCTCACCGGGATTTCTGATGTTCACTGCTCCAGTGAAAATCTTGGGCACCCTGCTCTTGATCATCGCATCCTTGATGTCTTCCATCTTCGGGAAAACCAAGAAGTCGTCATAGAGCTGAACCTCTTTCTCATTGTGGAAAAGTCCCAGCTCATCCTGAACTCTGATGCACACCGGTCCTATCGTGTAGAAGCCCCTTAGAGGAGTCTCTATTGTGTAAGAAATCTCAGTTTCCCTCTTCGGTCCGATTTCCATCAGAACGTAGTTTGCACCCTTCTTGATCCTCATAACTTCTGGAACCCTGTCACGCACTTCAAGCACTTTGGACATGCCCGATCTGTTCTGAATCCTCAGGGTTACATCAATCTCCCCATCTTCGAAAACTCTGGAAGTCGTAGTCTTCCTCATTGCTACGATGCTCTGGAGTTGAACCCCTTCGTCCATTACTGCCTCTTCCACCCTCCGTCCAGAGGAAGCAACGTCACCATGAGCAGTCCTCAGGGCCGCCCATGTCAGGAATGAAAGAAGAACCACTGCAACCGTCACAAGCTGCTGGTTTCGCAGAACTAGGCCTAGTAGGTACATCGCTACAGAAAGCGATGCGAACATCGCTGACTTACGGCTCCAGGCCACCTTCACACCTCGCCATCACTCAGACGGTCGGGACATTCGCTGCATTCTTACCATGTAGAATATCTCGGATGACCTCTCCGGTTTCCAGTCCCTTAATCTGATGCTCTGGCTTTAGTATGATTCTGTGTGCAACTGCAAGCTCTGCAATCGACTTTACGTCATCAGGAGTGACGAAGTCCCTCCCACGCATCGCTGCAACGGCCCTACTGGTCTTCAATAGTGCCTGTGATCCTCTAGGGGAAGAACCTACGAGGACCCGAGGGTCCTCCCTAGTCCTAGCCACGATGTCGACCATGTACTCTCTGACCGACCTGTCTACATACACCTCTTCGCATGAATTCTGCATCTTGACAACAATGCTTGGGTCCGTGATGCTGTTGACTTCCACCTCATCCTTCTTACGGTTGATTCTCCTCTGTAGGATCTCGTTTTCGTCAGCCCTGTCTGGGTATCCAACCATCATCTTCATCATGAATCTGTCAAGTTGAGCCTCCGGTAGGGGGTAAGTCCCCTCCTGCTCCACTGGGTTCTGAGTAGCCATAGTTAGGAACGGGGAAGGAAGCTTGTGCGTGACAACCCCGATTGTGACTTGCTTCTCTTGCATGGCCTCAAGAAGAGCTGCTTGGGTCTTTGGAGGCGCTCTGTTGATCTCGTCCGAAAGAAGAAGATTGCAGAAAATCGGTCCCGGTTTGAATGTGAACTCACCTTTCTTGGCATCATATATGTTGGTTCCAGTAATGTCCGCCGGAAGCAAGTCAGGAGTGAATTGGACCCTCTTGAAATCGCATCCCAGCGCATCCGCGAATGTGTTTGTCATCAGAGTCTTTGCTAGACCGGGGAAATCTTCGAACAGAAGGTTCCCATTCGATAGAATGTCAACCATCACGTTGTCAATAACGTGCGACTTTCCAATAATCACTTTCTGGACTTCGGTGCTGATTGCCGCCCCCATTGCTCCTGTGGCGGCCAACACCTCGTCTTTCTTACTCGATCCACGTGCCTCTTGTGCCTTCTTGGCCAAAACTGCATCGTGTGCACCCGAACCGGGTGCCTGCATCCCTTTTGCTGGTTCTGTTTCACTCATTTTTTTCACTCCATTTGTTAGTTATTTTTGCCCCATCGGCGAATGGTTTGCATCAACTTGCGCAACTCTTGCGGCGTGTACGTCCGGCTTTGGCTATAAGCCAATTCCACGAGACGGGGATCGCCGATCATCGCCTGAACTTCAGGCGGCGGCCTCATCGCCATCTCGTCTCGAGTCAAATCATGGTGAATTCTCACCTTTGTAAGAAGGGCTCTCCTCACTCTATCCCTATATGTTGCAGGGTCTAATTTCTCAGGACGCTGGTTGAATCTGGTCAGGTCGAAAACGTGCCTCCAGTTTTCTTTCTCGGGCACTACCATCATCGCTACTAGCAGTAGGAGAGCTACATTGAGTACTACTAACCACTTGAGAAACTGGTTTGATGTTAGGAGAACGACCGTCCCCATTGTCTGGACGAATGGCTCCGAGAGAACCCCAGTCACATGTCTGCTCTCATCAAAAACAACTTGGAAGTTACTTGGATCAGACCTAATTGGCGCGTTAAGATCTACATTGTCGAACTCCATCATGTCGTAGACTAGGAGCCGGAAGAATCTCTCATTCCCCCCCCAATCGTTGTTATTCAGGATTTCTTGGGTCCAGCAGTTGTTTCGGGTGTAGTCCCCAATGGCAGAGCAGTCTTGGCTCAGACCCTGGTCTTGTGCTACTCCTAGCTTCCACAACATATTCGAGAAAGCCTCATCATCAGCAACGAAAACTATGCTGCCGGTCACCTCTAATTCATCAACTCCCGCTGAGAATGCGCCCCTGCCCTCATCAGTAACCTTGTCAAGGACCTTTATTCCTGGGTAGTCGAACCTCATCATTAGCCTCAGATCACCCGTAGCCGGATTCTCTGGGTTTGTCGGGTCGCCATTCCCAACCCGGTCAATAAACGCAGAAGGGGATGCCCTGCCAAGAGTCATAATTTTCCTGTGTCCTGGGTCTTCGAGGTCCTTGTCAGTAGCCTCAAACATCATTCCAGTAGGTCCTTTGTACATTACTGGAAGCCTGCAATCATTCAACCCATCCGGGTTCTGAATTTGGAATGCGGTGCAACCCTGCATCAGCGCCCCGGGAGACATCTCGTCTATGTCTTGGTTCACTGGGGATGCGCTCCAAACGTTGCCCCAGTCGATGAATTGCTCAGATTGTTCCGTGAAGACCCAATGTTGCTTGTCGTCTTTCAATGGGGCATCCATGTACCTGACCCCGAATAATATTGCCAAGTTGTGGGCTTGGGTATTGTCTGCTGCAACTATTACCTTGCCGCCCTTTTCTGTGACAAAGCGGTAAATCTCATCCGCTTCGGTTTGATCGATTGGCTTCTCCGGTGCGATGATTGTAAGTAGTGTGCGATGGGGGTCCTTCCAATCATTCACAAGCATTGGAGTAGACATGGTGTTGGCGACGTAGTATCCTTCTTGCCTGTTCTCAACATACTGGCTTTCGAAGGTATCTCTCATGTCTGACAACTGCCCTAAACCACTATCATCGTATGCAGAGTAATTGGTTGACTTGCCAACGACGAAAAACATAGGTAGGACGAGGAGCATTATTGACGTAATTATCAAGGCGTACATGACGTTTCTATTGAACCGAGCCTCGCCATCGACCTCTTCTGGCATCTATAAATCCCCTATTCAAGTTGGGCCAATGGCCCAAGCAACATCTGTCGGACAGTCAAATCACGGTTATATGTTGCTGAGCGAAGTTCGCTACTCTCGCCGGTATCGCGTTTTTCTCAGGATTTTTCTATTCTATTCCGCCGAGGGAATATCAGGGCGGCTAGCAATCCGGGGATGGCCGCAACTACTCCCGGGGCAGGCAGATTTGACTTGACTGAGTCCTCTGAACTGCTACTGCTTCCACCCTGTCCATCGCTGGAGCTGGAATCTCCAGTGGGAGGGGGCTCAACGCTGACTCTAACCTCGCCCTCCGCGATTGCATTCCCGCCTCCGCTCATTTCCCTATTCGACGTCACTGTCACGGTGATGTCACAATGCCTCTTGGGGTGGCTCTCAGAGGCCGTTACTTTCAGGTTCGCATCCTTTTCCTTTCCTGCTTCGATGTTTCCGCTGAGTAGTGAGTCTAGGCCATTATCTGTGGACAATAGGGGACAGTCGTCCTTCACATCCACTTCTCCGACTCCGTCCTGTGCATTTCCGTTGTTTCTTACCGTGACCGTTAGGATGGTGTCGGATCCTGCATTCATGGGGCCAAACGGCTCAGTGATTTCTACCGAGAGATCGAAGATCGGTGGAATCTCCAGGTCACCTTCCCTGTTCTGGGAAGGCGCCAGTGGGTCGGGAACACCTTGTCGGGCAGTGATAGTCGCCGTGATTGAGAATTTCTCCTTCTTTTCCGCATCTTGGGATAGAACATCTACTCCGCTAATTTTGAGATCGAATGACTCGTTCGAACCCGCAGAAATGGTCTCACCCTCAGGAGCCTCGTATTTCCCACCGAAAGGAATACTGAATTCGAACTCCACAGTAATCTCAGTCAATCCGGAGTTTTCTACGAAAAACTCTACCTTAACAGCACCCTCATCGGATAGCAGAAATGGATTTGTTGAATCTTCTCCAGGGTAGTTAATTCCCAATTCCCAAGATTCTAGCTCTTGTGATGAAGAAGGCGTCGAGAATATGGCCATTGTTAGAATCGCCCCCAGGAGCATTGAGGACAACCTAGAAACCATCAAATCACCAGTAAACCCCTACAAGCCCTCTTCGTTAAGACCTTCACCATTTTTCTCCTATACGAGGGGGAGAACCAAGTGTTCTGTACCGGCTTCACGGCCTTCCTTATTGACTCCGCGAGCTCTTCAACTGTTTCAGAACCGCTCCATCTTGACAGGGCTTCTTCTGCCTCCTCCGAATGTAGACTCGGAATCGACTCGAGACCGGTCGTCGCAACTCTGAGGTTTTCAGGGCCTTTACTGGAGATGCCTTTCCAAAGTACGGCCACCCCGGCCTCCGGGAAGTCCCATGAGTCCCGCTGACTCAATTTCTGGTAGTCGCCATGCCACTCTGCAGAATCTTCTGGAATTGTTATGTGCGTCACTAACTCACCCCTTTCGAGAATGTTCCTCTTCATCCCGTCTAACTCGAAGAAATCACGAAGCGGCAAAGACCGAACCCCATTTGCAGAGGCCAGGTGTATCGTTGCGCCCAGACACATTAGTACCGGGGCCAAATCTGCTTGATATGTCGCCACACACAGAGTGTTCTGATTTGGTATTACTCTGCAATCGGCACCGGTGCCGCAATCGCACTTGTGGCACCATTCTATGGATTCACGCCATGTCTCAGATTGGTTAATCCAATAGCACCTGGTGTCCAAGCATATATTTCCCCCGACTGTTCCAGATTTTCTGATTAGAACGCTGGCAATGGAACCCGCGGCCTTCGCTAGAACTGGATGGGTCGAGCCGTCTTCTGCCAATTCATTGATGCTAACCATCGCTCCGATGTGACTCTCGTTCAACTCTCGTAATTCTGGAATTGAAGATAGAGAAATTACATGGCTCTTGACATTGATGTGCCATTTGTAGTTGGGCAAGAGGTCGGTTCCCCCGGCTATCCAGTCGAATTCCTCTCCAGATTCAGTAAGATCTTGCGACATCTGAATAGCCTCATCCAGGCTCTTCGGCGACAGGACTCTGAAGGGGGGCATCTTCATTTTGAATCCTCCAGATGACGCCTCTCAACATGTTTCCAAGCACTACCTGCAAGGCGAGTAGAGACAAGGTACTCTTCATCCGGAGTTACCCTGACCTCCCACCGCGGGTCCACTTCATCAGGAGGGGTTGATGGGTCTAATCCGAACAAGGCGCCATTGTAGTAATCGTCCCGCCCTTCATCCAACCTTCTTTCTTTGTCTCTTGCCTTATGCTCCCCACCCCTCTTCTCGAGAGTTGACTGCAGATCTGAGTGCTCAAGTCTCGGGCACCCAAGTTCTGTAGGATCTGAGACCCCTTCGGACCTGCATCTCTTCTCGATCATTTTGAAAACCTTCTCTGGAGTCATGGGGAGTTCCGAGGTTCTGATTCCAACGGCATCGTAGACAGCATTGCAAACAGCAGGTAGGATGGGCAGGAGCGGACCTTCTCCCGCTTCCTTTGCTCCAAAGGGACCTTCCGGGTCATTGGATTCAACTATTATCGGCACAACCTCGGGCATCTCATGCACACTCGGGATTTTGTAGTCAAGAAGATCCGGATTCATTAGATTGCCACTTCTTCCATATCTCATCTCCTCTGAAAGAACCTGTCCCATGCCCATATGGCAGGAGCCGATAATCTGCCCCTTCACCGCAAGCGGGTTTAGGGCCTTTCCACAATCATGCGCGGCCCAGACCTTGTCCACTTTGGTCTGCCCAGTCTCCACATCTACAGTTACTTCTGCTACATATGCCGAGAAGGAGTACGCAGGAGCTAGTCCTGCTGCCGCCCCCTTGTGCGTTCTCCCCATCGGAGGGGTCCTATATGCTCCAGAAGATACCAAAGCTCCTCGATCCTCTTGTGCCTTGTGCAGTGCTTCCAGGTACGAGACTCCAACTGCCGGATCACTCTTCACGAAAATCCTACGGTCTCCGATAACCAAAGTCTCCCTCTTTGCCTCGGTAATTTCCACTGTTGCATCGAGCAACTCGTCCCGAATTTGCATCGCCGCAGAAATAGCGGCATTAGCGTTCATGAATGTGACTCTGGATGAGTAAGATCCCAAATCAACCGGGGAAGTGTCAGAATCTCTGGATTTAACTCGAATCATGTCAAGAGGCAAACCCAATACCTCGGCAACTGATTGGGCAACAACGGTATCAGAACCCTGGCCAATGTCTGCAGCACCCGTGTGTACGGTTACGCCACCATCCATGTCTACTTTTAGATGGACAGTTGCATGGGGGAATTTGTTGGGGTCCCAGTGAATGGGCAAACCACTCCCGGAGATGAAGAAACCACATCCAATCCCAATCCCTTTCCCCAAAGGTAACTTTCTGAACTTCTTGTCCCACCCACTCTCTTTCTTGACTCTCTCAAGACATTCCCTCATTCCAATGCTGGTTACTCTGAATCCAGTTATTGTCGCTGAGTGAGGGGGTAGTAGGTTCGCCAGACGGAGTGTAATGGGGTCAACCCCAAGCTCCTCTGCTAGGTCATCTAAGCCGACCTCCACGGCGCATCTCGAGTTTACTGCCCCATGGCCCCTCATTGCCCCGCTGGCCGGTTTATTCGTCCACACCCTAGCTCCAGTGTAGTGGAAAGCCCCAATCTCGTACGGTGCTGTGTGGAGTACCCCATTGTAGTAAGTAGTCACATGGCCGAAAGACGCGAATGCCCCTCCATCAATTAGGGCATCTGTTTCGATTCCACAGATTCTTCCTTCTTTGTCAGCATGTAGATTCATCTCGATTCGTGATGGATGACGGCCCCTATTGACCCAGTAAACTTCCTCTCTATCGAAAGTGATTCTTACCGGTCTGCCGGATTTTCTAGCGAGAATGGCCGCGCACATCTCATGAGGAAAAGGGTCTGATTTTCCACCAAACCCGCCCCCTACAAATGTCCTATGAACATTGATTTGGTGCATTGGTATTTCCAAAACATCGGCAAGTGCTCTGTGAAGGTAGTGTGGTACTTGTTGTGGCGTGTATAGGGTCAGCCTTCCCGATGGATCCCAATTGGCTACGACTGCATGCGGCTCCGTGAATCCATGATTAACGCCCGCAAATAACCAATTTTTCTTGTGACTCGCAACAGAAGCTTCCGCCATCCCAGAAATATCTCCGAATTCTTGGAAGACCCTCTTCTGGATGTTTGAATTGCCAATGTGATAGTTTCCACGATCGTGAATGGGTTCCTCGCTATTCTCAAGACCCTCACGCATGTCATGAATCGGATCCAGAATCTCGTATTCAACATCAATCAGTCTTTCCGCCTCTCTGGCCGTTGCCTCGTCGATTGCAGCGACGCAAGCAACCAAATCGCCAGCATGTCGTACTTTCTCGACTGCCATTGCGTGCTCATCCTTTGTTACGGGCAGGACTCCAAACCGGTTTTTTGCATCCTCACCTGTTGCAATTGCGATTACTCCCGGCAACTCAAGTGCCTTTGAGCAATCTATCGAGAGGACTCTGGCATAATGGTGGGGCGAACGCACAATCCTCCCAATGAGCTCCCCAGGGAGCCTTACATCATCCCCGTAATGTGCCTGGCCAGTTACCTTCCAAGAACTATCTACCAATGCAGTCGGTTTACCAATAACCTGTCCACTGACTAATTCGTCATGTCTGTGCTTTCCCCAGGGTTGCTTCAAAGAACCACCCTGTGAACTGGGGATCATTCCTTGATCAGTCGCCTGGGAAAATTGGTTCTTACCCCCGGAACCCGGTCTAGAAAAGGGTAGTTTTCCTGGCTGTTGCCGATATCCGATTATCTCGTCATCATTCTCTTCTTCCCCTTCTTCCTTGGCCATACTAGTTTTCACCAAATCCGGGGTGTGGGTCGCTCTTAGCGCTCGTCGAGTCTTCAATACCTGTTCCTGAGACAAGAATCTCGGATGCCGCTTTCACCGAGTCTACGATTTGCTGGAAACCAGTACACCGGCAGAGATTGCCTTCAATCGCACCTTTGATCTCATCTTCATCGGGTTTGGGATTGTCAGAAAGTAGAGCCGAAATTACGACTAGAAAACCCGGAGTGCAGAATCCACATTGACTACCCCCGCATTCTGCGAAGGTCTGTTGTATTGGATGGAGATGATGTCCATCTGCCAATCCTTCTACAGTGGTTATGCTTGTCCCATCCACTTCAATTGCGAGGGTTAGGCAAGACAATCTCGGGTCGCCATCAATGAGGACGGAACAACACCCGCAAGTCCCCATGTCACATCCACGCTTGGTCCCCAGGCTCCCTATTCCGTCCCTTAGAACATCAAGCAGAATTGCATTGCTCTCTATGAAAATCGAAGTCTCTTCACCATTCACGACTGCATTCCATTCGACCTCATCGGGACTGGGTAGCATCGGGAGCCGGAACTGCACCACATTATGACCAATCGAGTTCATCCTTTGAGCATTCGGTTTACAGCAGTAATCTAATTCGAATCTTTGATGGCCTTCTTAATGACCTCTGACTCGGCCCTTTTCAGATGCTCACCAATCGTGCTCCTGGCAATACCTAACTCATCTGCAAGTTGTTTCAGTGTGACTTCTGAACCATCTTCGTAGTAACCTCTACCGACTGCCAATTCTAGGACTTCTCTCTGCTTTTCAGTGAGATAATCATAGTCCTTATCAGAGCCGTTCTTTATCGTCTGAACGCTAATGGAGTCCGGTGGCATCACCGTTCTTACGAATTCCAAGAATGTGCGTATCGATTTGGAAAGCCCAAAGATCCGGAACTCTAGTCCACTTTTCGTGTCAATCCCATACGGGGGATAGACATAGATGTTCGACAACTCAACTGCTGACAATGCTAGGGGGTGGGTGCAACGGATGCTAACAAGAACCCCCTCCTCGTCCTCTTCATGTTTCTCTAACACCTCAAAACTATCCAATTCTGAGATCTCTGAAAGAGAATGCCCGTCATTAATTTTCAACTCAACAAGTTGAGTAACTCCATCAGATTCCGTGGAAAGATGTCCAAGAACTTCAATCCTCTCGCAGATTTCCATCAGAGTTTCTATCTCGTCAATCTCGGCCAGTGAGGAAAACTTCCATCTCAGCAAGACTTTCCTCATGCCCTTGCAAGTTCATTTTTCTATTTAATTTCCCACCCTAATTCCAGTACGCTTCTCTAATGTCCTGGTTCGTCTCCATGCAGATTTCTACATCAAAAGACCTCTGTGGCATTGTACTGCTCCCATTTAGATGGCCAATTATTGGCTTGACATTGCTCTCGTTTACAACGCCCCAGCCAACTTGAGTACACGGCGCTACAGGGGACATGGGAGTGGTTCCCGAAAGGGGATCCCAAGTCGAGAAGGACGGATACCATGCAGAGAGATTCAATGCATCTCGTAGGTCATCATTCGTTAATGAAAAATTAGTCCCATTGACGATAAATCCCATCCTGCTTTCTGGATCAGCACCAGAAGACAGGTCCCCGAACTCAGATCTGAGACTTTCTAGTACCTCAGAGAGTAGGCCAGCAGTCCGGGGGGTGGCAAAAGAAGTCCCCGAAGTCCAATGGTATCCATCTATGTCATCATGATTGGGCAAGAATTGAGTCCAGTCCGCTGCAATGTCTGGATATGACCCGCTCATCGTCTCTTTCTGGTCATCATCCTCCTCGGCGTATCCAGAGATTCCAATGCTCCAGGGAGGTCCTGCAGTGGAGTCTTGGATGGCCGGGGAGGGGGAGTTGTCTGCGGCCCCGGCGTGTATCTTCTTTTCTTGGACCACCGCTACTCTGGTCGCATCCTCAATCCCAGGGACAGGTAGTGAGAGGATCGGGCCGAAACTAGTTGTAATGATGTCAACCAATGGTTGGTTCGCCGCAGCTAGAACCGCCGCGTCGCTGAATCCCTCAACAAAGAAAATCACTGCTTCAGGATTTGCGTTCAGAACTGCCCCCGTTACTGCAGTTCCGTGCCCGTCGCTCGGGTCATCCAAGATTGGAATCTCAGTATCGTCATCGGGGGTGGTGCCGATAATTCTGGTCCCCCTGAACCAAACAATGTCTCCAGATTCAATGACATCCCAGCAGCTCTCCTTATCCGCTTCATACCTCTCTTGCCATGTCCCATTATTGGTGATGTTGCAAACCATGTTCACTCCTAATTGATCAAGAAGCCACTGAGGGTAAGACTCGTTCATTGTGAAGTGGTCGTGGTATACGTTGATTCCTGTGTCTACAGGCGCAACTACGCTAAAAGAACCGAACCCTTCAGATACTTCTGTTTCTGGTTCCGTCCCCTCGTCATGGCCCCCGAGGCAACCCACTAGAGGCGCTGATAACATCAGCACGGCAATCATGGCAGATGCTGTTCTCACAAACGTCCCACAATTGACAACGAATTTCATACTTAGGTTGAGTTGATTTGCCGCTCTAACGACAGTATTTCGGCACAAACAGCTACTGCAATCTCTTCCGGAGAGTCTGCTCCGATATCCAAACCAATGGGGCACCGTACAGAGTCCAAGATACTCTTTTCGATACCATTTTCAACCCCCGACCTTTCGAATTCTGACCACTTCTTCTTTGACCCTATTGCACCAATTCTGGGCCTCCTGCCTTCCCCGGAAATCCTCAGCAGGCCAATCAGCAACTCTTCATCCACCTCCCAGTCATGACTCAGGAGAAGTATGTCAGAAAATCTTCGAAGTGACTTCTCATTCTCTTTGCCAAGAAAACTTTGTACAGAGCAACATATTACTGCTTCAGCATTAGGAAAACGATCGGAGTTGGAGAAGTCTTCTCTAACGTCATATACGCTGTATGGCCAATCTAGGTTATCACAAACCTTTGCTATGGCGTATCCCACGTGCCCCCCTCCTGCAATCAGTATGTGGGGCATTGGCTCAATCACTTCCATCGACACGGTCACACGCCCCCCACATAGGCTGTCCAGGGCTGTCACCTCTTTTCCCTTCCCATCTTTGTGCAACAAGAACACCTCCACATAACCACCCTTCTTTCTTCGTGATGCCCTCCCTGAATCCAGCATATCTTCCAATTTCTGGCATACTCTCAACTCAAGTCCAGCCCCACCCACAGTCCCGAATCTAGATCCGCATGAGCTGATTGCAAGCCTCGCACCCGGTTTTCCAGGAACGCTACCCTGTGCCTCTATCACAGATGCTATTGCGACCCTCTCGCCCCCCCCTAACTTCTCCAGGGCCCAAGACAGAACGGCGATACTCACGACTATCTGACTAGGCACTCTGCCTTTGGAGTTGCTATTGCTAACCGAGTGCTACATCAAGGACCATCATTATGGTGAAACCCAGCATGACACCCATCGTCGCTATGTCCCCATTTTTACCCCTATGTGCCTCAGGCACCAACTCTTCGACTACTACGAAAATCATGGCTCCCGCTGCGAATGCAAGTGCATAGGGCAGGATCGGATCTACGTAGACAATGGTCGCCGCACCCAATACCGCTGCAATCGGTTCCACCATAGCAGATAGCTGACCCCACCAGAAACTCTCCTTTTTCGTCAAACCCTCTCTCCTCAGTGGTACCGAGACTGCAGCCCCTTCGGGGAAGTTCTGAATCCCTATTCCGATTGACAAAGCTATCGCGGCGCCCAAGCCATCTCCTGAGGAAGCGGCACCAAAGGCAACACCAACTGCTAGCCCCTCGGGGACGTTATGTAGGGTGATGGCAGAAATCAGGAGCTTGCTCCTGTGCCAACTAGTCTTCACGCCCTCAGTTTCTTCCGGAGGCGCTCCTGGGTGAAGATGAGGGAGGAAAGCATCGATCACCCTCATGCATACTCCTCCCATAACGAATCCAAATGCAGCTGGCATGACCTTCGAAAGCCCCTCTCCATCGGTCTGATCTATTGCAGGGCCTAGGAGTCCGAAGCAACTCGCTGCAATCATTACTCCAGCAGCAAACCCGAGCATTCCATCAAGGGACTTTCTGTTTATTTCGTGGAAGAAAAATACCAGTCCAGCCCCAGCTGCAGTCATAAACCAGGTGAAAATACCAGCCATCAATGCCTGCTCAATCGGACTAAATCCATTGAGCCAGTCTTCAGGATTCACGCTCGTGGCTGGAAATTGACACTTTTCAATATTCTTCAACGATCGACGCTAACTTCTGTTCCAATCCACCAATGTCTGCTGGAGTGTCTATGTTTAGGTGGAGCATCTCGTCAAAAACCTCGAATTTGACTGGGTCAACAACCTCTCTTAGGGGTGAATCCTCTGGACTTACTCTAACTTTGTCAACATCCTCGAGAGACAGTAGTAGGGGGTGCCCCCCTCGACCTCCCAGCATTGGGCAGCAACTCCCTTCAGAGCCAATCAACCGTTCGAGTGTAGAATCCGAGAAACCGGGACGATCCACCGGCACGACCAGTAATCTGTAGTTCGCACCCTTGGTGGAATCAATTCTCGAAACCCCCACTTTAAGTGAACCAGTCCTGCCTTTCTGTGGTTCGGCATTTACAACTACATCCGACTCTGGAAGATTTGCTGATATCTCTGCAAAGTTAGACTTGTTAGTCACTATGGTGACACCGACCCCCATCTTCGAAACCCTTTCTGATAACCATTCAACCATTGTGCGCCCCTCAATCCGAATTAGTGCCTTATCCCTCCCGAGTCTACTACTAGAGCCGGCTGCAAGAATCACGCATTCAATATCGGGCAACTCCACGATGCCCCGTTAGAAGACTTCGTAATAGTGCTATACTAAACCGTCTAGCAATCCACTGAGATATGTCATGTATGAAAGATAGGTCAAGATCATCAACATTCCCACATTCCTTGAGAAATCCTTCCCCCTGAGAAATGCTGTAACCACGAAACCAGAAGTTGCGATTACCACTACGATGTCTCTTGTGAATTCGTTATCGACTACAATCCCACCTCCGAAAATGCTGGCAATTCCAACTATCCCCATGATATTCATTACATTGGACCCGAGAACGTTTCCAACTGCTACCCCGCCTTGCCCCCTGAGACCTGCGACCACAGTTACAGCCAACTCTGGCAACGATGTCCCCAATGCAACGATTGTCAGCCCAATTACGGCCTCAGAGACGCCAAAAGTCTCTGCTATACTGGTCGAACCATCAACCAGCAGCCTCGCTCCTAGCCATATCATTACGCCACCAGTTATGCACGCGGGTATCGCAACAGACATTTTCCTCGGAAGCCAAGAGTCTTCAAACTCATACTCGTCATCTCCAGCTATTGCTCTGGAGTATGTGTAGTAGTAATATGCGAGTAGGCAGGATACCATGACTACCCCGCCAGCTAAGGGGACATTTCCACCAAATACGAAAACAGACATGAAAATAGTGGCCACAATCACCGCAATTGCATCCCTCTTCACGTCTTCTCCGCCTTCAGACTTAGCCCCCAATACTGCTGCAGTACCAAGGACAAGCATTACATTGGCGACATTTGATCCCAGCACCCCACCAATTGCTATGTCGGGCGCATCATTACCAATCGCCTCTATCGCGACTGCCAACTCTGGCAGGGACGTCCCCACTGCTACTACTGTGAATCCAACTACTAATGGGGAGACGCTAAGATTCTGCGAAATTCTAGTTGCTCCCTGGACTAATGCTTCTCCACCCCCCATTAGGAATGCGAAACCAGAAAGAACCAACAGGACGTCGACTACAGTCCCATCCATGTTCCATTCCCGCAACAGTTCGCAAATTACTCTTTGCTAATACTCGTATGCAAAATCATCAAGCACATGCCCTCTCAATATGCCTGAGAACTACTCCTGTGCTGGGTATGGTGTGATCTTCCAGAGTCGGTGAAAACGGGACAGGCGTATCCAATGCCCCAATTACGACCGGCGGAGACTCCATCCTCCAGAATGCCTCCTCCAAAATCCTGCTAGAGACTGTATGCCCGAAACCTCCAGTCCATTGCGATTCCTGTAGAACAATTAGGCGACCGGTTCTCAAAACTGAATTGATACAAGTCTCAGAGTCAAATGGAACAAGGGTTCTAAGATCCACTACCTCAACTTCAGTCCCCCCACTAGATGCCTCTTTAGCCGCATCAAGAGCAACGTGTACCATTGCTCCCCACGTGACTATTGTCACGTCCTTTCCGCCGCGAACTACTCGTGCTTCTCCAATGGAACTATTTCCTTTTTCCAGTCTCTCCTGTACCGTACTCGTGTCAACTATCTGGTTGATCGACTTGCCCCATCCCGTCATCCCCCCTCTCAATCCGTAGAGCCCTATGTGTTCGAGATAGACAACTGGGTCCGGGAGGTGGTGTGATTCAATTAGAAGATCATAGGCATCTTGTGGATTGCTTGGAGAGACGATTACCAAACCAGGGTCATTTGTAAGCCATGATTCAATCATATTCGCATGAAATGGGCCACTGCGAGTCTTTGCCCCAAGTGGAATTCTGACAGTAAGGGGCACTTCAGCACCCCATCTCCACCTTAGTTGAGCTGCATTGTTTACCAGTGGATTCATTGCCAGTGAAGCAAAACCCCCGAATTGAATCTCTGCCAGAGGGCGCATCCCCCCCAAGGCAGCCCCCGTGGCCGAGTGAATGATTATCGCCTCAGATAGAGGCATATCCAGAAGTTTCGACTGATGCCCCTTTGCCTTCAGCCCTAGGTTCATTCCGAAAGCACCCGCCACTTCCATATCCTCTCCCATGAAAATCATCTGTTCTCCGAATTGTTCGGCCAGAGTTGCCATTGCATTCTGTATCGATCTGCTGAATGTCCACGAGTTTGGAGCATCCGAAAACTCAATTCCGTATTCCCCAGATTCTAATTCCGACTCCAGAACTCGGCCCTCTCGACCGATTCTGCTTAGTTGGTGCTCATGGCTCGTGGCGTCAAACAGTGAAGTTACGCCCTTGACAACCGAATTCCCCTCAGGCCATTCCATTGCTTCCAACTCAGCTCTAGCCGACTCTATTAGCTCCTCTTCCTCCTTCAAAATCCGATTCAATCTCTGTTCCCCAACTCCTAATTTGATTAGTAATTCTCTGTGATTTGGAAGTGGGTCCTTCTCGGCCCAGTATCGTAGCAATTCACGATCAACATAACCAGGGGGATTGCCACTAGAAGCTCCTAGGTACAAGTCGTCGTGATGATGTGCATGCCCACACCCCCTCATTGTCTCAACGTGAATTAGAGTTGCTCCACAACCTGCTATGGCGAACTCCCTTGCCACTGCAGTGGATGCATAGAACATCGCTGGATCAGAGCCATCAATGGTCCAAGATGGAATCCCCATTGCATACCCTTTGTCACCATATGTCTCGGCTCCAGATTGTGCTGAATTGAATGTGTCGAGAGCAATCTGGTTATTCTGAATCATAAAGCAAATTGGGAGTCCGCGTACCCCTGCGAAATTCATTGCTTCCCAGAACTCTCCACTACTGCTACACCCCTCTCCAACAGGTGCTAGGTGAAATCTCCTCACGCCAAGCTGTTTTGCGGCCAATGCTACTCCTGTTGTGGTAGCGCTCGCTATTGGCAAGGGGGCCGTCGGGGGCAGGACCCCCTTCTCCCAATTCCCAATGTGCAGGTCACGACCGCCGCCTCCTTCGACACCACCATCCATGTAAGAATCAGCCTTACCCATTTGAGCTGCAAGAACTTCAATCGGAGTCTGCCCCATGGCTAGAGCAAGCCCCATATCACGAATCATTGGTGCTGCCACATCAGCCTCAGACCTCTCCTCCTCTGGAAGATCAACGGCTCGCTTCATTGCAGTAGCACAAGCAACCACTCCCTCTTGCCAAGTTGATCTGAAACCCTTGCCTCCGAAAGAGCCTCCATCGGGAGTCGGCAAACCAGATGCGAAAAGATCCTTCAATTGTTCATCAACCAATCTCGTTCTAATCATTCTTCTTTGCCATTGCAATCTATCTTCCACTGTCACTGAGTTGTAATGGGCAATCCGCCTCAGACAAAGTGAAACGTCAACCAGAAACCTCCTCATTCTTCTTTCTAAGTAAACATCGCCCGTTCTACGAGGTATGATTTCTGACTCTCCCAGAGATGAAAGGTTTGGCCCAAGAAGACGATCCGAGAGTCTCCCCTCCAACTCAGAAATAATTGATTCTGCGAATTTGTGAAAACTCTCCCCGTCCATACTAATCGGTTTTTCCATATTGCCCCAGCAGTCAGAGACCATGTCCAAATGCCCGTCATGCCTTTCCGCAACGAATCCAAAAAGCGACTTTTTTACACTGTCAGTCGAGACCTTATGTGGGAATTCAAGGGGTTTCTGAGGTTTCCAGTCTGATCCCCAAATATTGGGTAAAAGAGTTTGGGGCCCATCTTTGGATGAATGTTCGGCAACTTTTTCGTCCCCCAAGGGAGTTCCATTGTTCCTCCTGGAGACTTCCTCTTCGAGATCACTAATCTTGGAACGCGGGTCCCTTTCCCAAATCTTCACACTCTTCGATCTACCTTTCCCCGAGGTTGATCTATCCAGGGTGGTCCTAACTCTTTTTTCACATCGGGAGCACTTTCGGTCTAATTTATTCGCATTACTGGACCGAGTTTTCCAAATCTGGTGAAGGCCACATTCGGGGCACTCCCAAATGCCAATCCTCGCCAATACCATGTTTGCCCGAGTAGGTATAGTACAACAATATTGGCCATGAATATGAGTATTATACCACAATAAATTATCTAATGTGGTATTTCATACATTCACATTCATTTTTTTCTCAGTTTTACCACATTAAAATGATGTACTGAAAGATAAAATACCATATTATTATGAAAAAATTATGAAAATGAGTAAATAAATGAAAAAATACCACATTAAAACGATGTACTAAATGTGATTATACCACATTAATATTTAGTAATATTCGGATCTACAACATCAGACCAAGAGAGTATGCCGCCAGTTAGGTTGAAAACACTCCCAGTTTCCAAATCAGATTCCATAATGAATCTGGCCACAGCAGCTGATCTCTGACCGCTACGGCAGTATACAACAATGTCCTTTCCCGTAGGTAATTCGGATAGCCTAGCTGGAATCTCAAGATGCATTATTCGCGTATCTGTACCTCCGATAGAAGCAATAGCCTCTTCATGGGCCCTCCTAACATCAAGGATGAAGGGTCTCCAACCACTCTTCATTCGTTCGAAAAGGCCCTTTGCGCCAATTTCTTCAAACTCCCTACTCATCGAGCTCCCCATCCTTGTTACCCTAACTCTTTCTGAATCACTAGAAAAGGATAGTGACCTCATCTCCATCGTCAAAGCATCGATTGCCAACAACTTCCCACTAAGATTTTCCCCAATACCAAGGATTACTTTGATTGCCTCTGTGGCCTGAATTGTCCCCACAATTCCAGGAAGTACGCCCAAAACGCCCGCTTCTGAGCAGTTAGGTGCTAATTCTGGAGGGGGAGGGGTGGGGAACAAGTCACGATAATTCGGCCCCCCCTTCAGATTGAAGGTCGATACCTGACCCTCAAATCTATGGATGCTACCAAAAATCCATGGTTTTCCCAGAATCTCGCACACGTCCCCAATTAGGTATCGAGATTGGAAGTTGTCCGTCCCGTCAATAATAACATCGAAATCATTCAGTATTTCCTCTGAATTATTTCTAGTCAGCCTGTCATCTATCTGTACAACGTCAATATCCGGATTAAGTCCCTTTATCCAGTCGGAAGCAGACTTGACCTTAGATTTGCCAACCCAGGAAACATTGTGGATTATCTGCCTCTGCAAATTGGATGAACTGACCATATCATTGTCGATAATTCCAATTCTGCCGATTCCGGCTGCAGCCAAATACATCAATGCCGGAGATCCCAGCCCACCGGCTCCAACCACCAGAACCGACGATTTGAGCAATTTCTCCTGACCTTCATGCCCAACTCCTGGGAGAACTAGATGTCTTGCATATCTCTCCCTTTGTTCAGGCCCCAGGTAGTCTGACATTGTCATCGTGAAAGGGGGTCCAATCAAGGTATCTTCGGTCTCGTTTTCACTCCCTATTGGCTGTTTGTTTGATGATCACATCTGGGCCCCATCTAGCAAAATGCCTCAGAAGGCCCCACCCATGTAAAGTCTAATAATAGCCACAGAGAAACCTAATCGCCCCCATACTCGAGTCAAAATATATGCCGTCTCAGTTGAAATCTCTCTTCGGAAAAATAAATACCAAAGTCTGCGAATAAAGTTTTGATTCAGTGGATCCTCGGGTCTAGGGACTCCCTTGAAGTACCTTTCAAGATCGGAAAGAATACAGAATTGACTCCGAAAGAACCAGAGTATTTCTGTGGCCGAGTATAGGATGATGACGCCCCACCACATCCATTGGTGCGGCCCCAACCAAAGTATGGCGCACCAAAGTGTGACAATTGTATGAGAGATGTAGAACAGATCCCCAATTCGATGAGATAACCAACTTCTCTCTAACCAGTTTTCTCTATCACTGAATACTCCGAATTCTACCAACCTAACTACCTCAGTGCTGATCTTCTAGCCATCTCTCAGCATCTATTGCAGCCTGACAACCCATCCCAGCAGCCGTTATCGCTTGTCGGTATCTTTTGTCGACAACATCTCCTGCAGCAAATACTCCAGGGACCGCAGTCATCGTATTCTTCTTGTGTACGATGTACCCCTCTGAGTCAGTTTCCAACTGATCCTCCAGGAAATTGGTAATTGGCTTGTGCCCTATTGCGATAAATGCGCCAGAACAACTGATCTCCTCCTCCGAACCATCACGTGGGTCCTCCAGGACAGCACCCGTGAGACCTTGATCATCCGCTATCCATTTTTTCACTTGTCTGAATGGCTTGATATCTATTTTCGGATGATTCTCGGCTCTTTCATACATCACTTTTGACGCCTTGAAAACATCTCTTCTGTGAATGATAGTAACTCTGCTAGCAAACCTTGTCAGGAAAGTCGCCTCTTCCATTGCCGAATCTCCACCTCCAACAACGATTATCTCCTCGTCCCGGAAGAAAGCTCCGTCACATGTTGCACACGTCGAAATCCCTCGCCCCTTCTGCTCCTCTTCACCATCAGCTCCAAGCCAAATTGCTTCTGCACCGGTGCAAATAATCAGAGATTCCGCCCTGAACTCTTCCCCTTCCACCCAGACTCCAAATGGGCGCTCAGAAAGATCAACCCTTTCCACATTCTTGTCTTGAACTTCCAAACCGAATCTTTCGGCTTGGTCCCTCATATCTACCATCATCTCGGGACCGCCAATTCCTTTCGGATATCCTGGGAAATTCTCAACATCGGAAGTTAGCATCAGTTGTCCGCCCGACATGTATCCGGCGAACATCAAAGGTTCCAGAAGGGCTCTGGCTGCATATAGTCCCGCAGTATACCCTGCAGGGCCCGAACCAACAATGATAACGTTCCTGACATCCTCTCCCATAAGTCGACGAGGCGTAAGGCATCCCTTGAATCTTGACAGTCCGACCACTCCATTGGATCGAGAAAAAATTTGAAAGAAATCGTAATATAACAATCACCAAGAGCGTTATTCATGCCAAAATACATGTATTCTGGAAATTACACTAGGGAAGGTGCCAACGGCCTGCTAAAGGACGGTGGCAAGGCGAGGAAGGAAGAGGCTGAGAGGATAGTAGAAGCCATGGGGGGTTCCCTGGAAGCATACTACTGGTCATTCGGAGAGATGGATTTCTTGATGATTGCCGATATCCCGGAGGCCATGGCAGTGAAGTTCTCTCTCCACGTGGGAGCATCGGGCGTTTTCAATGGAAAGCTGACGCCTCTCATCACCGTCGAGGGTATGGAGGAAGCCACTTCAACTGAGTTGCCATCCATGCGCCTTCCGGGCGAGTGATTCTCCCTCACTCAGACATAGCTGCGACGGCGCCAACCGCCGACCTGGCATGGGGCTCTAGCCTAGGCTCGATGTGCTCTGGCTCGGCCCCAGGACCAATTATCCCCAATCCAATTGGCTTGTTGTGCTTGATTTGCAACTCAATTATCGACATGGTTACTGAATTCCCCATCACAAGTCCATGATCAGTCTCACCCCGTTCGATGATGCCCAATACGATGGCCCCTTGGATTTCTTCTCTCTGGAGCATCCTGTCAAGGGCAAGTGGGGCTTCCATGGAACCAGGGACCCAAACGATATCCTGAACTAGCAAATTCTTGGAAGAAGCCTCATCTTTGGCGAATTCCAGCATCCTGCCTACTTCTTCGCGATGAAATGAGCCGCAAACAATTCCAAGATTCATTATTCCGCCATCCTGAGAATCGTCTCCACGACCGCCTGGGTTCTCGAGTCTATCTCAACGTTTACCCTGTCTCCTACTTCCTTCTTGTCCAATGTAGTTATTCTCAGAGTCTCTGGGATAATGTGCAAAATGAAACTCTCATCATCGCATTTCCCCACCGTCAAGGACATCCCATCCACAGCAATAAACCCCTTTTCTAGGATGAAGGGGGCACATCCTTCTGGAATAGAGATCCGAATATCAATCCCTTCTCCAACTATTCTCGACTCGATAATCTCGGCCGTCCCCATTACATGTCCAGACAGAATATGCCCGCCCAACTCATCACCGAACCTCATCGACCTCTCCACATTCAGGAGGTCCCCCTCTATTCTGTCTGACAGAGTAGTACGCTCCATTGTCTCTGTGATTGCATCGAAGGTCACATGCCCCGAGTCCATGCTAACCACAGTCATGCATACTCCATCCAGAGATACACTTGCCCCTGTTTCAAGACCCTCTACGAAATCCCTCATGTCCACTGTGAAAGTGCTAATGCCATCGCCTTTGTCGATTCTCAGAATGGCTGCTGTTCCGGCCACGATTCCTGTAAACATGATCAGTCCTCCTCATAGGGTCCGCCCTCTGTACCAGGCCACAAATCCAGAATCCTTGCAATAATTTTCCTAGTCCCGTCTAAGTCGTCGGACAAACCATCTACTCTAGTCACTTCGACGTTTTCGAAGCCGGCTTTGTCCAGACCCGTTCTAATTGCGGCAATCGAATGCTTCTGGTCATACCCAAGCGCAATAAGATCAGGCTTTACGTCCTCCAAAATCTCGAAAATGGGGACTCCCGGAGGATTTCCAATTATTGCCTCGTCTACTGGCTTGAGTCCTTCCACCATCCTTCTCCTCAACTCTTGTCCAGTGACTGGCTCATGTTTCTGCTTCCTCACGGTGTCATCGTGGGCAATGACAACAACGAGCTCGTCCCCGAGTGATTTTGCTTGCTCAACGTAGTGTAAATGACCTGCATGCAGGAGGTCGAAGATTCCAACCGCCATCACTCTGACCATCATTGAGACCCCGTAGTTACCTTCGCCTAATCCTTTTCATTGAAAGCAGCGGAAATCTGATCCCCGGTGATCATGGGGATGCCATATCTTTCTGCATACTCCCTAGACCCATCCAAGGACAATGCACCATCCCCATCGGGTTCCAGCATTTCTGCACCTATTGTGCAGGGGACCAATCCTGCCAATCTGGCTATCGAAACGGCCAGTTCAGTGTGCCCCTCTCTCGTCTTGAGCCCTCCGGGCGACTCCCTACAAACCGGGATATGGCCGGGTGTCCTGAATTCTCTGCCCAATTGGGAGAATGCGAAGTCGCCACTTGCCCCGCTATCTATCAATTCTCCAGACAGCTCTCCGAACCTTCTAGTCGTCAGAGCCCTATCTCTATCGGTAATTCCGGTATATGTCTCTCTATGGTTCAAAGAAAGAGTGAATGCTGATCTTGAATCGTACTGAAGGTCGTTTGTGACTAGATGCTCGAGTACGGGATAATCTTCAATCAAAGCATCGTGGGAATGAATGTCCTGTAGCCATGGGAGTCCAAACATCTCGCCGATTTCATTCCCTATTGCTAGGAAGAGTAGGCCTCCGCAGTCTTTCCGCAGCCTCCTCATTACCTCTGGTGTAGCCGATGTCGCGGGCCATAGTAGGTCAGTCTCCTTCTCTCTGAAATCCGAATCAAAAATCATTACTGGATTGCCCGACTTGAATGCTGAAATCGCTCTAGCAACTCCTTCGTCCATGACCGGCGGAGGGGCCATTGATACCCGATACTTTCGGTCTAGAAATAATGATGTCTTGGGTCAATCCCCACTGGGGTTATGGCAGCAGCCAACTCATCTTCCTCTCCCGTCCGAGTAGACCTTGCCGGCGGTTGGACCGACGTCGGCCCGTATCCTAGGGACTTCGGAGGCGAGGTCGTAAACTTCGCAATCAATCTCAGAGTATTTGCCCGGATTGACAAAGATTCAGACAATGGGGAGACTGACTTTGAGTTTCCAGTACCCAGGGGATCCGGATTAGGGACTAGTTCGGCCATGAATGTCGCATTGACTGCCCTGGCCTCTCCTGACCAAATCGAAGATCCGGTGAAACTAGCCGAGGAAGCGTTTGTTCTGGAGTCCGAATCCGGAAATTATTGCGGCAGGCAAGATCAGTGGGCTTCAGCAGTGGGGGGCTTCAATCATCTACTATTCATCGGCGATTCGGTAGAGAGGATGCCATTTGAGCCAATGAGATCATCAATGAATTGGCTGAAGAAGCACCTCGTCATCTCATTCTCGGGAAAAAGCAGGAATTCCGGAGATATGCAAGAATCAGTGTGGACTCGATACTCAAATGGGGATGAGGAGGTTGTCAGCGGCCTACATAAGATCAGAGGTGCCGCTAGGGTGATGGCACAGGGACTCCAACAAGATCGCAGAGACATGGTCGTAGCTTCATTGAATGAAATTTGCGAGGGGGTCGACTTGATCGACAAGGCAATCCACGACCCATTCAGAGATGTTGTGCAACCACTCATAGAAAGTGGCTCTGCTGTAGCTTGGAAGGCATTGGGTGCAGGAGGGGGGGGATGTTCAGCAATTCTGTGCTCTCCCACTGGCCGTGAAGAGGTTATCCAGGCAATAGAAAGAGCGGAATGGGGGGTAATTGATTGGGACTTCGAGGACAAAGGAGTCATGATTCACGATTGATTGTCGAGCACGAAATCTCAAACATGACCATTTGCCCGAGCATCCATGGCCGGCCGCCGCCATATGTTCGCATCCCTCGCCCTATTGGTCTTAATCGCACCATTAGCATCCTCCTCTATCTCTGTTGAGCCATCAAGGCAGGGGGGATTCGATGCAAATGGGGATTGGGTGCCTAGTGTAGAGTCCGACATCCACTGGAATTGGTGGACTCATTGGAGTCGAGATAAGGATTTCAACTCCCTTGACGACAGATTGGAATGGTTGATCGAGCAACCGGAACAAACCCAGAGGGACTGGTGGAAGAGGGCACCTGAGGGAAGTGCCCGTATTTTTGTCGACTATGACCACCATCCGACAGATGCCGACATCTCAGCACTAGAGTCACTTGGGGTTGAAGTAACCTTCAGATTCGGATACCTGAACACTGTTTCTGGCACATCTCCTATCGCGCCAATCATAGACGAAGGAGGCATCAGATCGCTGAATGGAGTGGTGATGGTGGAGGACCTCGGTCTCGCCGAGGTCAACATGCACGAGGCAGTCCCAAACATGGGCGTCGACACAGTTTGGGAAGACTTCGGCCTCGATGGGACAGGTTCTGTGATCGCCGTTCTTGACACAGGTGTACGTGGTGACCACGAGGGTCTCAACGATATGGACGACGACCCATTTACCTGCATCGATGACCCTCCCGAGCCAGACCCACTGGATCCTGAACCACAGCCCATTCCAGCCGATTGCGACCCCAAGATAATCGCATTCTTCGATGCGGTCTTCACTGATGAGGAGCAGGACCCGTCCACATCCTATGACTCGGGAACTCACGGCAGCCACGTTGCAGGTATTGCAGCTGGTTCGGGAGGGGGGCAGTCCGATCCCGTAACGGGTCTAAGGTATGTTGGAGCCGCGCCCGGAGCCCATCTGATCAATATCCTCGGTTGCTGTGATGGCGACATCGAGGATGTGATGCAAGGGGCCCAGTGGGCAATTGACAACAAGGAAAAGTACGGGATCGACATCGTCACTTCTTCCTTGGGGGAACAGCAATTTGAGGTCCATGTCGACAACGATGGGAGCTCGGCATGGAGCCGCCAGATGGACATGGTAGTGGAAGCCGGGATCATCACCACCCTATCGGCAGGAAACGAATTCGGCGGTGCGACCCTGGCCGGTTGTAACACGATAGATAGCCCTGGGGATGCGGAATTGCCAGTCACAGTCGCCAGTTTGGACAAGGACCTAGGGCTTGCAATATACAGCAGCAGGGGGTACACTTCAGATTTCAGGGTAAAACCGGATGTTGCAACAATAGGCTCAGACATCATGGCTCCCGATGCAGCAACTCAGGACGGGTACACCGGCAAGTCAGGAACGAGTATGGCCACTCCCCTAATGGCGGGAATCGCTGCATTGATGGTTCAAGCCAATCCTGATTTGACTCCAGCAGAGTTCAAGTCAATTATTGCAGCACATTCGATAGAGAGGGACATCCAGCTCTTTGATGATCCTGGATTCAACGATTGTAGCATTCTCGAGACCAGGCCAGACAATGAGTTTGGATACGGCCAGGCGGACCCCACAGCATTTGTAGAGGCTGCAGGGAGCATCGATCGTACACTCAATGTCTCAATGGAAATAGAGACCATGCAAGAAGTCGGCAACGAGAGCTACATCAATGGCCACTCATCAGGAGCGGGGATTGGCAAGCAAAACGCTCGGGTCGAGATTCGTGTCGGAGGTGGGGAGTGGAAGGGTGCAGAAGACGACTCACCATTGGAAGACTGGTCAATTTGGAGCATTCGACTAGAACCTCATCAGGAGTCTGGAAACTCTACCATTTTCGCTAGACTTGTCGTCGACGAGGATCATATCTCCCCCGTCGATGCTCGCCGAGTAATACTGCTCGACCTACCTGCGACGTCCAATGGAGGATCAGGAGGTTCGAGCAGTTCCAATATCCTAATTATTGGCGTAGGTCTGATGCTGTCCATATTGGTCGGATTTGTACTTTTCAATAGAGAACAACTAATGGAGGAATGGTTCGAAGGCAAGAGTCTGACAGAGAACAGACTCAGGAGGATGGTCTCACTCTGTGTCCTCTACTTCGCCCAGGGGCTCCCATGGGGATTCGCCTCAGTGGCATTCGCGGCATATCTGGCAGACAACGGTCTAACTCCCCAAGAGATTGCCACCCTATTTGCCACAATAGCCCTCCCTTGGACCTTCAAGTGGATTTGGGGGCCGGTGATAGATACGGTGAACATGCCTCAATTCGGCTCTAGGAGGCTGTGGATAATTTTCGCCCAGTTCGGCATGGCCGCCTCGATAGGAACACTTCTTCTAATTCCAGACTTGAAGAATGAACTAGATCTGGTGATCAAACTTCTATTCGTCCACAACATCTTCGCATCCCTCCAAGACGTCAGCACCGATGCCCTTGCTGTCGACGTTCTAGAAGACGATGAGGTCTCAAAGGCGAATGGGTACATGTTCGCGTCTAAGCGAGCAGGGATGATAATCGGAGGAGCAGTATTGGGGGGATTCGCCACCAAGATAGGAATAAGAGGGATGCTATCCGTTCAACTCCCCCTACTCCTCCTAATCATGCTCCTTCCACTATTCCTCTACGAGAAGCCAGGTACACGACTCTTCCCATGGTCCGGCAAGTCGGGCAATGATTCAGGCAGTTCTTCTGAAGGCCAAGATTCCATTGATATCGTAGCAGTCGATGAGTCACTGTACTGGGAAGATCCAGAAGAGTCAAGGTGGTGGGCTGCAAAGGCAGTTGGAAAATCGACATTTGACGATAAAATCCCACTAGCTGCCCTCATTACCATCATATCATTGACCATATTTGTTCTGGGCCTTTTGTATGCAATTCTGTCCGTGGATCTGACTGTCTCAGGTTATGGAGTTGCGAAGAAATATGCATTTTGGGGGTTAGTCCTTGCCGTAGTAGTCTCGTTGATGTCTCGGGCATTCACCATTCCAAGTGTAAAGAATCCGTTCTCCTTGCTCCCATTTGGAGCAAGACGGACACTAGCTCAGACCACTTTCAATCTCACAAAGGCATTCTCACTAAGGTCTTCCTTCTTGCTAATATTCTTGTGTCTTCTCTCTGAGCTGTACTTGTTCGTCGACCCAATCGTGCTTGACATATTCATCAACCGGGCAGGTTGGGAGCAGGAGAAGTACAACGTCATAGTCGGTGGCGTGGTGATCTTTGCCACGATGATCGGGCAAATCTCCGGTGGTATGCTTGGCGACCGGTTCGGCGTCAGGAGGGTTGCAATGATCGGATTCACATGCCTTGCATTGTCAAACGCAATGCTGGCTGTATTGCAACCATTCTGGACAAATACGGCCATCATGACAACATATCTGATTATCCGCGGATTGATCAACGGAGTTGCTTGGATTTGCGTAATTGCCGTAGCGATGAAGATGACCTGGAGCAAGGTTGGTGGCACCCAATTCACGGCCTACATGTCAATGTTCAACCTATCAGCCGTGATGGCTTACACTTTCACAGGGAGGATGTTGGAGATCTTCGATAATGACTACGCCACCGCCATCTATGTGGGTGCCGCACTCACCATGATTACCGTGGTTTTCCTTGTGTTCATAGATCCTGATGAGTGCAACCGGGTTCTTGAGAACAAATCAGAGGATGACGAAATCATGGATGCCGACTTGGGAGAGTCTGCATGGTGGGATGGGGAAGATGGGGGCGGAGACACTGTCACGGCTGCATGATATCATAGAGTCCTCAAATGAGGACTTCCTAGTCTTCACACAGACAATCTGCCCATACTGCACCCGAGCATTCAGGACTCTCGATTCGAAGGGGCTGACTTATTCCGAAGTAAATCTAGACAACTTCGATGGCCTTCGAAAGGAGGTTGTAATGGAGACCGGACATAGGACAGTGCCTGTGGTTTTCGATATGCGCGGTGATGCCCCCATCTTCGTCGGTGGCTCAGACCACCTAATGGAATATCTCTAGATGGTCCAAGACTGGGTTATTCCACCGGCCACTCTCACTCTCAAGAATGTCGATCCACCTGTGAAGGTGGCTGTTAGGGTGTATTCTCCGGTTGGATAGGGGATGGTTCCGAGAGTCCCCATTTCACTAGCTCCGGGACCCCATATTCTCTCCAGAGCCGATATCGACATGTGATCCCTCAGAGTAAGGGAGATGGATGATCCCGAGCCACAGTCTGCATCGATGAAGTAAATCATCTCATCCCACTCGCCATCACTCGGATGATCGTTAACGAGAAACGTGTCACGAATCTCAATGTCATTCCCAGCATCCTCCCATTTGTCACCGAATAGGTCGCCACCCCTCACGAAGTAGACATCTCCCGAGTGCCCAGAACCGCTATCGGAAAGCATCATCCTTAGATTCGTCTCACCCATCTCATCCTTCCAGGTAAAGGAGTAGAAGAAACCGGCTTCTCTGTCAAACACGTAATCCAGCCTTGATCCATCTGAGGAGGTAGCAATGATTACTGCAGAGCTGCCTGAGATGTCAGAGACAAACGCATTCCATTCCCTCGAGAAAAGGGTGAAAGACCACTCTTTATCCTCTTCGAGTGGGAAGCTCAGAACTGATTGTGCGACTCCATTCTCGAAGGCCCCCAATTCAGAATGAGTCATCCTCCCCAGGAAGGGGTTGTGATTGAGAACTGCATGACGCCGCGCCTCGGTAAGGCTGGAGATCGCTAGCATGTACGCAGCCCCATCCTCCTCGCTGGTGCTAGCCACCACCAATCTTGCTGTGTCATCGCTGTAATCCGGAGTTGAGAAAGTGTATAGCCACCAATCCCCAGTCTCCCAGATTGGCACCTCAAAATCACTCGTCGAGGAATCGCTCCCCCCCGTCTGCCCTCCCGAGCATCCTGCAAGCGACGATGATAGCAATACCACAAGGATTGCATAAGCGCGACCCATTCCCATGTCCATCCCTAGGGTGGGTCCATCAAGAGCCTGACGCTTAATCGCTTGACTTCAGAGAGCGCCTAGCGCACCAGTCTTGGTCAGCACCCCAGCAATAACCACGCTGACTATGCTCATCAGTTTGATCAGGATGTTCAGAGATGGCCCGCTAGTGTCCTTGAATGGGTCTCCAATGGTGTCTCCGACTACAGCGGCGCTGTGGGCATCGTCACCCTTTGCCGCGCCTTCTATGTGCCCTTGCTCAATGGCCTTCTTGGCGTTGTCCCATGCTCCTCCTGCATTTGCCATGAATAGGGCCATCAGGACGCCGCTAGCAGTAGCACCTGCCAGAGTACCGCCCAATGCCGCGCTACCTAGTAGCAATCCGATGATTACCGGGCTCGATACAGCCACGACACCTGGCATCAACATCTCTCGAAGGGCAGCCTTGGTGGAGATGTCCACGCAGGTGGCACTGTCGGGCTCTACTCCCTCGCGACCCTCGAGAAGTCCATCGATCTCCCTGAACTGCCTCCTGATCTCGGTTATCATGTCCTCTGCCGCACGACCAACCGACTTCATCGTCATCGCAGCAACCACGAACGGCAGTGCGGCCCCTATCAGGAGTCCGATTACCACCATTGGCTCGGTCAGGCTCAGGTCTGCTGCCTCTAGCCCAGCACTGGTCTTGAACGCGGCGAAAAGGGCTAGGGCGGTCAAAGCCGCACTGCCTATTGCGAATCCCTTGCCGATTGCTGCCGTCGTGTTCCCTATCGAGTCGAGCCCATCAGTTATCTCCCTCACATCATCGCCTAGTCCAGACATTTCAGCAATTCCGCCAGCATTGTCCGCAACCGGACCATAGGCATCGACGGTCATGGTCACACCAACTGTGCCCAGCATCCCCATTGCAGCCATTGCAATCCCATACAGGCCGAGATCCCCACTCCCCATCACATGGTTCGCTCCGAAGATGCCCGCAGCAATCAGTAGGACTGGGATGAAAACCGACTGCATACCTACTGCCAATCCAGCGATTGCGTTGGTTGCGCTCCCGGTCTTGCTCGCTTCCCCGATGTAGGGAATTGCCTTTACCTTGAAGAAGAAAACGTCCTCTATTCCGGTGTAGTACTCAGTTACAAGGCCAATCAGGATCCCAACTAGGGAGCCGATAGCGACAGCTTGGATTACCGTGGTTGGCAACTCAAGAAAGTCTAGGGCCAAGTATCCTCCAGCAATGAAAAGCCCAGCCCCTATGAATGTGGTATTCCTTAGGGCTGCTCCCGGATCCATGTTCTGCATTGCAGTAATCGAGAATACTCCAATTATGGAAGAAATGTAACCAACTACCGCCAGTACGATTGGAATCATAACGTAGTCAGGGCCGAGCAGGTCTTCGTTCGCTGCCGCGATCACCATTGCCGCGATTATGCTGCCCACGAATGACTCGAAGATATCCGCGCCCATGCCCGCAACGTCCCCTACGTTGTCACCGACGTTGTCGGCAATCACACCTGGGTTCCGGGGGTCGTCCTCAGGAATTCCCGCCTCAACCTTGCCAACCAGGTCTGCACCAACGTCCGCTGCCTTGGTGTAAATGCCGCCACCAACACGTGCGAAAAGGGCTATTGAGGAGGCACCCATGCCGAATCCAGCAATGTTCTCCACAGTCAGGAATTCGGTTTGAGTCAGGTAGTACATCAGGGAAATCCCAGCCAGACCCAATCCTCCTACTGCCAGTCCCATAACCGCACCGCCATTGTATGATGTGGTTAGTGCGGCTGATTGCCCGCCATCAGCTGCAGCCTGTGCTGTACGACCGTTCGCACTGGTTGCCGAGCGCATCCCAGAGAATCCCGCAGCGACGCTGCATAGAGCCCCTATGATGAATGCGATCATGGTCTCCATGCCGAGGCCATTTTCTTCCCCTCCTAGGAGAAGGACGATTGCCACGACTACAATGAAAACGGAGAGCAATCTGTATTCCGCATAAAGGAATGCCATCGCACCGTCTTGGATTTGCCCGGTTATCTTTGCGACAGTCTCGTTTTCGATCTTAATTGAATTCACCTTATTGTATAGTAAGAATGCAATACCAAGTCCCAAAAGACCTGCTGCAATTCCTATCATGCCTAGTTGTTCTCCATCCATAGTTACACCATCAGTTCGGCTCGCCGAATCGAGTGCTCTATTTAATCCAAATCCAATTGCAAAACGGCCTTTGCTGTTTAGCCAATATTTGCATGGATAACCGAGGCAAACGAATTCAGTACCCCTACACCATCGTGTTCGCGTTGGAAGGCGACCATTTCTTCTTCAGAAATATGTCCCCATTCGAATGCCCTTTCCACCCTTGCCTTGGCTGCTTCGGGATGGAACTGCACCCCCCAGGCGGGAAGCTCCAGGCCATCCTCGCTCATTACCCGAACTGCAGTGACTCTGTTGTGTTCCGCCGAACCAAGTAGCAAGCAACTCTCTGGAACGGTAGTCACATGATCCTGATGGGAATATAGCGCCACAGGTGCCCCGCCTTCTCCACTTCCTCTGGTGGCAAACAACTCGTCTGAGGAACCACGCGAATTTAGTGCGAGTTCCCAGACCCCACTGGACATCGACTCCGCCCTCTCTACGTTAGCTCCAAGCGAATGACATAGAAGCTGGTGCCCAAAGCAGATTCCAAGGGTTGGGACTCCCATTCTAGATGAGCACCTCATTAGCGACCCACCGCCACTCATCCACTCCTCCCACATTGTAACGTTTCTCCTGGAGCCGCTGCATACTACTGCATCCGGGCCGATGGTTCGAATCCAATCCCCAGTCAACTCATCATCTCCGTGCAAGGGCATTGCTATCCTCCTGAAGACCACCTCATTTCCGTGCATCTCCATGCTGCAATCCTCCCAGAATGGGTACTCGTAGTCCCAATTCGGCACGTCATTCTCCGAAATTCTGACCAATCCTTCTTCCTGAGCGCGTACGCCCGCTTCCTCAGACTGCATTTGTGGGGTCACTAGCAGAACCTCTACCGCACCTGTCCTTGCAATCGGTTGTATCACCTCTTGATTTCCACCATGGCCAAACTCCGATCTTTCCACTAAGAGGTCGATTAGTATGACTCGGGTTGCTCTGCCCATGTCGCTCCGAAGAGGCAATTCTTTGAAAGACCCCCGCCCCTCAAGCAGATAGAGGAACATGGTCGACAAACAACTCATCCTTGATTCGGTCGGCCCTGTCCAAGCGGTTTTGGATGCCCATGATGGCGTAGTAAACGTGGTCGATACAACAGACGGAGTGATCATGATTTCCTTGGAGGGGGGTTGTACGGGCTGTAGCGCCACCCCAATGACCGCCATGCAGATTTACTATTCCCTGATGAAGCTCGATCAAGTTGAGGACGTGGTTTTCGTGAACGGAGAACTTCCAGCATATATGCGCTCATTCATAGACGACAAGCTAAACTCGGAGTAACTACTCATCCTCTGTTTTCCTCATTATTTTGTGAGGATTTGCCTCTCCTTGGACGTCTTTTCCTTTGATGTTCATTACCGATGCCAACGCCATCATTACTGCGATTACCGCGAACGGTCTTGCTATTTTCGTTGACCCCCAAATCTCTCCTCCCGAGTAGTGTAGCGAGAAGAGTAGTGCAGCTGAAGCAAGACATATTGTTGCAATCACTCTCTGAGCTAGAATCTCGCTCTCCGTGGTCCTGGATAGAGAGCCGATAGCCATCCACAGGAATGTCGCCAAGCTGCAAAGCACCAAAGAAGCCGCCTCTATGTATTCGAGGTATGCCACAACCGGTCCTAAGGTAGTCAGTTTGAGTATCTTCTGCATCATCAATAACCCAATATATCCCTTGACGGATGCGACGTCGTGGGTACTTCTCCAAGGTCCAGATGGTCCAATAGGGACGACTCTTCATACAAAGAGGGAAAATCTGGGATCAAATCCAGAGCCAAAACCAAATCAAGTGATTGGACCCAGCCGAAGGCCGATTCATCGGCATCAATGCTTTTTATTGGGCAGCTGACCAGTTTAACCTCATTATTCATGCTCAATGCCGGCACTGAATCTTCAGTACTAGAAAGCGACGGCGGCCTCCCAGTTTGGAGCTTGGGAGAACCAGCACTTCTTGTCACGATTCTTTTCGGCTTGCTCTCCTTCTTCTTCCTTTTCCGAGTCTCCAAATCCAGCAAGGCTCCCAAACGGAGACGGAGAATTGCAAAGATTTGGCTATTGGCATCTATTCTTGCTACGCAACTGACTTGAGTAACTCTGTACTGCGCATACTGGCGATAACCATGCATCCACTTTCGAATCTGACCCTCGCTCTATCGGCCACTCTGATGTTTGTCGGAGTTCTTTTCCTAGGGACGGGGACCACGATTCCACAATTCGACTCTCAAGAAGAGGCGGATGTGGAATTCGTTTTCTCCGGCCAGAACACGACTCTGTATTTCGAACAGAATGCGTCAGACACCAACAATGGATGGGCAGTATACTCTTTCGGGCAATACTCGGATGAAGATGGCGATGGCTTCTGGGATGATTGTGGAATCGTTCAGATTTCCCTGCTCAACGAATCAGGTGCGGACTATTTCTTCTCACAATGTGAAAATTCCACTCAGAGAGAAGATGTGCCAGATATGATTTACGTGGGCCAGCTATGCTACAGCCCAAACAATGAATCATCGAGGTGCGCCGAAGGGAATTACACCTTCGAATCAAATATCTATGTCCGCCTCTCTCAGGAGTTTGAGGAAAATGACAGCAGATCCGTCATTTCTCAATTTATCGGCTGGTTTATTGCCGGTCTAGCCACTGGCAGGACAATGCTATGCAGCTCAGTCCCTTTGTTCATTCTCGGAATCTTATCCGCATTCTTACTTTCTGAGAAGGAAGATGAAACCCCGAAAAGGAAGAAAGGCGGGCCAACCGCCGAATGGCGTGCATACTCACTATCTGGCCAGGAGAGGGGTGATGATGGCATTCCGAAGGCATTCAGCAGACACTCCGAGAAGAAGGATATCTTCAGGAAGCCGCGGAAGGGGAATGTCCGAGGAGGGGTGCACAAGTCGGGGGGCCTCTTCCTGGATGGATGGACCGATGCAGACTCAGATGCTGAATACAAAAAGAAAGTCGAGGATCGACGGCAGAGATGACTCATTGCAAGAACGGCATCATCATTAGGAATATTCCAATTACCACCATGGCAACTATTGCTCGGCGGAGATATGTGAAGATAGAATCCAGGACCATCCCACTATACGGCTCTCGGCCCTTTCCGACATATATTCGGAGCGGCTCTTCCTCTTCCATCTAATGCCCCCCACTGGTCCGTTTGAGTTTGAAAACCGGGATTGGCACCATCTTGTGGGAGTTGGCAGCGTGCAATTCTTTGTACAGCCTAATCACTTCACGTTCGCGGCCATTCATTTCCGAACCCGAGGGGCATTCCAACTCATTCATCGCCCACTCCAACTCCTCGTATGAGGCCCCGATTTGCTCCTCATCGGTTCTGCCATCATTCCACAGCCCATCAGTAGGGTCCGCTTCCATGATTTCCTCGATTACCCCCAACTCCTTTCCAATTGCAAATACCTCGGATTTGAATAGATCCGCTATAGGGGAGATGTCCACCCCCCCGTCCCCATACTTCGTGAAGAAGCCTATTCCGAAGTCCTCAACCTTGTTGCCAGTTCCGACAACAATTCCGTTATTTGAGCCTGCAATGGCATACAAAGCCGTCATCCGCAACCTTGCTCTGGAATTTGCTAGCGATAACTCCGATAAATCGCCCCCCATTCCAGAACAAAACTCATCATAAGTCGAAGAAAGATCGATTGTTCTCTCGCTCACATTCCCCCATTCTGATTTCAGCCATTCTATGTGGCGCGCTGATAGGTCGTATTGCCCTAAATCCTGATGTATGGGCATGTTCAGGACAACAGTGTCTATCCCAGTCATTGCCGACAATGTGGAAGTCACCGCAGAATCAATGCCTCCTGAAACTCCGACTACTAGTGCCCCTACCCCATTACTCCGGGCATATTCGCCAATCCAGTCGGAGATGTCCTCTGCTACACTTATCCATTTCATCCAGAAACCTCAGTGACACGCTACTCCGAACTTCTTCAGCCTCCAGTAGTTGTACGGCCAAGGAGTAAGGAATCCCGCAATTAGCATCGGCGCTATCACCCACCAAGTAAGCTTGGCACCACCAGTGAGTGCCAGATCCACTATGTTCATCGCGGCTTCCATGGATAGCATTGAGATTAGTGACATCCCTATTGCGACGCGAAAGGCCTCATACAGAGGCATCTGACTCAGAAGAATAAATGTCTCCAGGGCTATCGAAGTCATAATTCCGTTGAACATTGCTAGAGCCATTATCATCATCGCACTAAAACCGGTATCAGTGAAAACAAATTGGAAAGCGGCTATAGTTCCGAAGTCACCTATGCTGCAGCCAATAAGGCACCATTTTGTGTTGTTTGCCGACTGCCGCCATACTGCTTTATCCCTCCAATTGAACTCATCCCCGAGGCCATCCACGGTATAACCCGCCGAACGAACTGCGGTACTCAGATCCTCGTCGTTTGCACCTTCATGGATTATTTCTGCTCCTCCATCTCGATGATTAACTTCTGCTGAGATCACACCGGGAAGTCCCTCTAGCGCCCCCTTTACTCGGCCTGAGCAACCCTCGCAAGTCATCCCCCCGACCTCTAGGCGAATCGTCTCTGCCACGATTCCAACTAGTGCATAGGGCATTTGAAGTCTTGCAATTTACAGTCTAATTGCCCTCTTGTCCCCCCCTCAAGTTCAAGACGAACTCCTAGGTCGCTTGGCCGATGAGCGTGCCCGTTTCACCCGGCGAGCTTGACCCAGTTTCCCTGGAGAACTCTTTGATGGGAATCTGGAAAGAAGAGGGCACCTTCTCCAAATCTATCGATTCCAGGAGGGATCTTCAATCTCCTTTCACATTCTTGGAAGGTCCCCCAACCGCAAACGGCAGACCAGGAATCCATCACGTTCTATCTCGATTGTTCAAGGATATGGTCTGCCGGTGGAAGTCGATGGAGGGTCACGTGGTCGAGCGAAAGGGGGGCTGGGACACACATGGCCTCCCTGTCGAGATAGAGGTCCAGAAGCAACTGGATTTGATGTCGAACGAGGCCATCGAGGAATATGGCATGGAGGCTTTCAACCAGAAGTGCAAGGAGAGTGTCTGGACTTACGAGGAGGCATGGAGGGAGATGACAGAGAGGATGGGTTTCTGGGTGGATATGGAAGATCCATATGTCACCCTACAAGACGATTACATTGAATCTGCATGGTGGTCACTGAAGCAGATGTTCGAGAAGGGTTTGCTATTCAGAGGTCACAAGGTTCTCCCATACTGCCCCCAAACCGGAACGAGTTACTCGACTCACGAGGTCTCCCAGGGGTACAAGGAGGTCTCCGAGCCAGCGGTTTTCGTAAAATTCAAACTTTTGGACGAGGAATCCTCAGTCTTGGCATGGACGACAACACCTTGGACGCTACCCGGAAATGTGGGCTTGGCCGTTGGCCCAGAAGTTACCTACTGCAGAGTTAGAGTAACTGAGCCCCCTTCAGAATCCTGGGAAGGGAGAGGGGGCGCAGAGGTAGGGGAGGAGCTAATCCTGGCCAAAGAATTGATTGGAAGCGTGCTCAGAAATCATGCCGACATAATCGATGAGTTCCCCGGATCAGAGTTGGTGGGAAAGTCCTACGAGCCTCTCTTCCCCGGTGCAATTGAAAGAGGAGAATCAAATACTGCATGGACAATAGTGGCAGCGGATTTTGTAACTACCACGGATGGAACAGGCGTGGTCCATACTGCAGTGATGTACGGTGAGGACGATTACAGACTTGGCATGGAAGTCGGATTCCCCGCACAGCACACCGTCGGCATGGATGGTGCCTTTGTTGAGGGGGTTCACGAGGCTCTCGATGGCCGCTATGTCAAGGAGTGCGATGATGAGATAATCAATCTCCTTGATTCGCAGGGTTTACTCTACAGGGAGCACGATTACACACACGATTATCCACACTGCTGGAGGACCGACCATCCTTTGCTATACTATGCGATGGACAGCTGGTTCGTCAGGATGACCGCAGTCAGGGACCAGATTCTCTCTCATAATGAAAGCGTGGAGTGGGCGCCAGAGTGGACAGGGACAAAGAGAATGGGCGAATGGCTCTCCAACATCAAGGACTGGGCAATTAGCCGAGAGCGCTACTGGGGCACCCCAATACCCGTCTGGATTTGTCCCGATTGCGGAAAGGAGCACTGTGTTGGAAGCATTGAAGAAATGTCTTCGATGAAGACAGAGTCCTCCAAAATGCCTCCCGAGTTGCACAGGCCCTATGTCGACGAAGTAAGGCTGTCATGCCCATCTGAAGGATGCTCTGGTGAGATGGTCAGGGAGCCCTATGTCATGGACTGCTGGTTCGACTCCGGATGTGCTTCGTTCGCCCAGTGGCATTACCCCTTCGAGAATGAGGATCTTTTCTCAGGGTCATTCCCTGTCGACTACATCTGCGAGGCAGTAGATCAGACAAGAGGGTGGTTCTACTCCTTGCTAGCTGTGGCCACTACTGTGTTCGATGAGCCTTGCTTCAGACGCTGCCTTTCACTCGGGCATATTCTCGATAAGGATGGGAAGAAAATGAGCAAATCGCGGGGAAATGTCGTAAATCCTTGGGACCACTTTAGCAAGGAAGGGGCCGATTCGATTAGGTGGTACATGACTACCCAGAGTGCCCCCTGGTCGCCCACAAATTTCGACCCTAATGGGGTTCGAGAATCG
>Ga0208407_1000079_pt1 | contig 43308 bp, 47 predicted proteins | sample ETNtaG_9_FD_185775 | JGI IMG/M metagenome (GOLD analysis project Ga0208407, IMG submission 185775) | Marine microbial and viral communities from oxygen minimum zone, Eastern Pacific Ocean - ETNP201406SV69 (SPAdes) (version 2) | ecosystem: Environmental > Aquatic > Marine > Oceanic ...
AGTTTTTATATTATGTGAATGGTGGGCCCGGGAGGACTCGAACCTCCGACCAATGGATTATGAGTCCACTGCTCTAACCAACTGAGCTACAGGCCCTAAAAACTATTCGTCTAAGAAATTTTTCAGGTGACTTGATCTTGAAGGGTGCCGTAACTTTCTTAAAGCTTTGGCTTCTATTTGACGAATCCTTTCTCTTGTTACATCAAATTGTTTGCCAACCTCTTCTAACGTGTGATCTGTATTCATCCCAATACCAAAACGCATTCTTAGAACTTTTGCTTCCCTAGCCGTTAAGGAAGAGAGAACGTCGTCTGTTGCAAAATGTAGGCTACCTTCAGTTGCATTTTTTAATGGTGAATGAATCACTGTATCTTCAATAAAATCACCTAAGTTTGAATCTTCATCATCACCAATAGGTGTCTCCATTGAAATTGGTTCTTTAGCAATTTTGAGAACTTTTCTGACTTTGTCTTCAGGCATATCAAGCTCTATACTTAACTCTTCTGGAGTAGGCTCTCTACCCATGTCTTGCATCATTTGTCGCGATACACGATTCAATTTATTGATAGTTTCAATCATATGAACAGGGATTCTTATGGTTCTTGCCTGATCAGCAATAGATCTTGTAATTGCCTGTCTAATCCACCAAGTTGCATAGGTTGAGAATTTATAACCCCTTCTATACTCAAACTTATCGACAGCTTTCATAAGTCCAATGTTGCCTTCTTGAATTAAATCTAAGAACTGCAGACCTCTGTTTGTATATTTTTTAGCAATTGAAATTACAAGCCTAAGGTTGGCTTCAACCATGTCTTTTTTAGCGCGCCTCATTTTTGTTTCACCCATGGACATGGCGCGATTAATTTCTTTAATATCTTTTAAACTCAAACCCACTCTTTCCTCAATAGCTTTTATAGCTTTCTGAGCAATTACCACATCAGGTTTGATATGCTCTAGCGATTTTTTAGAGTATTTTTTATTGCTCATCAAAGAATCAACCCATTTAACTTTGGTGATGTTGTCTTTGTACATAGCAATGAAATCTTTGCGAGGAATTCTTGCAGATTTAACAAATAAGAACTGAATTCTTTTCTCATGCAAGCGGATTTCAGCTAAATCACTGCGAGCAAAGAAAGCCAAATCTTCGAACATTTTTGGTGAAAACTTGAGAAACTGGAAAATTAAGCCTAGTTTTGTGAATTCGGCTTTAGCTTCTTTAGAGTGTCTGCCTTTTGATTCAACTACTTTATATGTCTTATTGAATTGACGCTTTAAATTGGTCATGCGTCTTTGAACTTCAGCTAAATCCGGCCCATTATCAACCTCTTCATCACTCTCTTCTAATTGTTTAGCTTTCTCACTCCCTGGTCCAGCCGAAGGAACTTCTTCCATCTCCTCTAAGAAACCAGTCAATAGCTCACTTAGCTTTTTATCTTCACTTTTTACTTGCTCGTAAAAATCGATGATGTATTCAACAATTCCTGGATAATGAACACTTGCATCAAGCAGGTCGCGCATTCCTTCCTCGATTCGTTTTGCAATTTCAATCTCACCTTCTCGAGTAAGCAGATCAACGGTTCCCATTTCACGCATGTACATTCTGACTGGATCGGTTGTACGACCAGTTTCATTCTCTACAGCTGCCAAGGCTTCAGCCGCTTGCTCAAGAGCAATATCATCTTGATCATCAGATGATTCAGAAAGCATCAGGGTATCTGCATCAGGTGCAGTCTCATGAACTTGAAGACCTAAATCATTGATCATACCAATGATTTCATCAACCTGATCAGGGTCGGAAATGTCTTCTGGAAGATGATCGTTTACGTCTGCATACGTTAAGTAGCCCTGTTCACGGCCTTTCTCAATTAACTCTGCAATTCTTGAACCTTGTTTTTTTAGCTTATCCACTCAATGCCTCTTTCTAAATCGTTTACTATATGTGATGCCAAACTTGATTTTTTCAATCTTGTTTTGAACTTAATTTTTCTAACCAAATTCGATCATCGTCAGTGATTTCTTGCTTTTTTAAGATAATTTGTTGTAAATCTCTTCTTTCTGCTGGCGTAATCGATCTGACATTATACTTGTCTTTGAGTGTTTGCTCTCTATCTTTTTGATGTTTTAATAAAATATCCATGCAATCATTTATAAGCTTTAATGCATTTTTTTCTGATAATTCAAGCCCGGCTACTACAGCTTCTGAGAAATATCCCTTAATTTGATCTGATTCAAGACTTTCAATTACCCTGGATGGCTTAATATCAGGGGTTTTCCTGTATAAATCTAGAATTACAAATAAAAAATCAAATTTAGAATTATTCTTTAATTCATCAAAGAGAGATTCTTGAGCAATTGCTGGAAAAGCCAACAAAGCACTAAAAATATTAATCAATGCTTTTACTCGAACTGGTGTATTGGAACTGGATCTGATTGCATGATCTGATTCTTGCCTTATAGCTCGACTTGAGGGCACGTCCATGGTTTTGATATCCATGCCGCATAATTTTGAGATCTCGTTGGAGTAAACTTCTTTAATAACCGAATTATTTATTCTGTTTACTATTGGAATGGCAAAAGCTGCTGCCTGGGCTCTACCCTCCAGTGTCTCTAAATTAAATTCTTTTACCTTCGATAAAAAGTATGATGAAAGCGAAATGGATTCATCTAAAAGTTTTTGAAAAGCTTTTAATCCATACTCATTAATATATGAATCTGGATCATGGCCTTCTTCAAAAAATACAAAATGAATATTGATATCTTCTCTTATGATTGGAAAAGTATTTTCAACTGCCTTCCAAGCTGCTTTACCCCCAGCTAAATCTCCATCAAACGCAAAAAATATCTTATTGGTATAACGCATAATTTTAGAAACATGATTTGGTGTTACAGCTGTCCCAAGTGTTGCTACTGCATTTTTGATGCCGTGCTCATAAAGACCTATTACATCCATATATCCTTCGACGATTATTAGAGACGAGATATTTTTCTCTAATTCTTTAACCTCATATAAACCAAACAACTCATTTGATTTATTAAAAAAAGAAGTCTCGGGAGAATTAAGATACTTCGGCTCTCCCTCATCTATTATTCTCCCGCCCATAGCAATAAAATCACCTTTTATATTTCTAATTGGAAAAATAACTCTGCCTCTAAATCGGTCATAAAATCGATCGTCTTTCTTGCTAAATAATCCAGACTCATCTAATTCTTTGCTGGATTTATCAGCTCCCAAATGATTTAAAAGACCATCCCATTTATCTTGGGCATACCCAATATTAAATTTCTTAGCTGTAGCGCCAGTAATCTTTCTATCTTTAAGATATTGAACTGCTGTTGGAGCAATCTTTTCATTCAAGTTAGCTTGATAAAATTTAACAGCTTTCTCAACCAACCCACTGGGTTTAGATTTTTCTGATCTATTTTTTTCATACGGCACAGTCATGCCTGCTGAGCTCGCAAGAGTTTCGATTGCGTCAACAAATTCTAGGTTTTCATAGCGCCTTAGAAAATGAATTGCATTGCCAGATTCCTGGCAAACAAAGCAATAAAAAAACTGTTTTTCTTGGTTAACAGCCATGGATGGATTTGAATCATCATGAAATGGACATTGGCACCAAAAATTTGACCCCTTTTTATTTAGAGGTATGCGCCTACCTACGACATCCACAATGTCGGATTGGTCCAATAACTGATCAATAAAACTACTTGGAATTGACATAATGCTCTATCCAATTATCTAAAAATATTTTGGCTGCTAAATCATCGATGCGGTCATCTTTTGTGTCCATTTGCGCCAACTGTTTTGCCTCAAAAGAGGTTAATCTCTCATCAACCAATTCACAAGGAACATTGCTAATCATTTGAAGTTTCTTAAAAAATGGATCAACTTTTTTCATCATATCACTGGAAGTACCATCCATGTTTAAGGGGTTTCCAACTAGTAATTGATCAGGTTTCCACTCATTGATAATATCTGTAATTGTATTCCAAATTTCTTTGCCTTCTTGAGCAACATCAAGCACCATCAAAGGTGAAGAGGTCCCGGTAATTGTTTGTCCAACAGCGACGCCAATATGTTTAGTACCAAAATCAAAGGCTAAAATCTGCATTGCTAAGAATTTGAAAAATTCCAGTCTCGGATGATTTCAAGCTGCTGATAGTTATCCACCATGTCCCTGGGAAAAGGCTCAAATGGAGCTGATTGATGCAAAATTTTTAACGCCAGAGCATCCAGCATTGAATTCCCAGAGGATTGCAGAATATCAGCACCTATTAAATTTCCCATATGGTCAATGATTGATTTAATTTGAACTCTAAAATTGCCCTGAATAATATCAGAACGAGAAATTTCATGATAACCAACTGTCTCAACCTGTCTTTGCCATGCGTTTAAATAAATGCTCTCAAAACTTTCCAAGGTTGAATTAGACTCTAAACGCCTAATACTAAACTGAGATTGATCTTGAAGGTTCACATCTCGAGAGACCATTGCAGTTTCTTGATTATTTTGTTGAAGGGATTCAAGTCCATTTAAAGAACTACCCTGCATATCAAATTCTTCGTTAGCAAATTTAATATTCACAATTGTTTCTTCATTGAATTCCCATGGTTGCTGAATCACAACAAAACTGATCCCAAAAATAACCACTCCGTGGAACATTAAAGACGCAAGCATGGATTTTCTGAATCCCCATCTTTGAATTCTTTGCTTGTAGATCAGTGGTTGCATTTTATATTGATTGAAGCAAAGTCTTGATAGGATTTTTACCGGTTTGGGATAAAATCTCTCTTGCGCCTGTTGGGCTTGTTATATTAATTTCAGTTAAATAGCTCCCAATCATATCGATTCCTGCAAACATAATGCCCTCATTTAATAGTAACTTACCAATCTCTACACTAACTTTGGTCTGATCATCGGATAATTCCCGAGCTTCGCCTATACCACCAGCGGCAAGATTGCCCTTAAAGCTTCCTCCCTGAGGAATTCTTGCAAGCGCAATAGGAAAAGGCTTGCCGTGAATAATAAGTATTCGATAATCTCCATCATAAATTTCAGGCAAGAAATTTTGGACCATGACCATGGTTTGATAATTATTAGTTAGTGATTTAAAAATTTCCAAGTCATCTTCTGAGCTTTCATTGAATTTATAGATTGACTCTCCACCCATGCCATCAAGGGGCTTTAAAATAATAGTCGAATATTTTTTTTGGAATCGTTTAAAGTCCTCTTCTTTGCAAATAACACTTGTGTCAGGCATCCAATTAGAAAATTGGAGTGCAAAAATCTTTTCATTAAACTTTTGCAATGCTGAAGGTCGATTTACTATATTTGCGCCCTCAGATTCAGCCTGAGAGAGTAAATGCAAAGCATTCATATAGTCTCCATCCACCGGGGGGTCCTTCCTCATAAAAATATAGTCAAAATCTTTAAGGGCTTTAATCTCATCAACTTTTTCATTAATTTGTGGATGATGATTGGGGTCTTTAATTTCAGAAAAGTTAGCAAAAGTTTGTTGATCTTTGTAAATTAAATCTTTCATCTCACACTGAAGAATCTGACCGCCCATAGCATAGACTTCTTGCATCCATAATATAGTTGTATCTTTTTTTGGATTTAATTCATCTAGGGGGTCAGTAATAAATAGTGAGGATGTGCCTTGCATTAATATTCTCCAAACAAGCTATGAAATTTAGACAATCCTACAACAGGTGCTGTTTCAGCGCGCAATACATAATGCCCTATTTTGAGTGACCGCAATCCCAATTCATTCATAATTTCGCGTTCAGTTTCTGAGTAACCCGATTCTGGCCCTGTGATAATGCCAATATTATTTAAATTCAAAATTTCGTGATCTTTGATTGATTGATTAGCAATTGTATCAAGAACGAATAATCCCTCGAAATCTGCATTTATCTTTGTGCTTTGTAGGCATTTTTGAAGCCCATCAAAATAGTTAATGCTGGGGATATAATTGCAGCCAGATTGCTCACATGCGCTTATCAAAGCCTCTTCCAGCCTAAGGTTTAATTTAGATAAATCCTTCTTTGCTAATGATTGATCTAGATGGTCCGGTTTATAAATAAGAATTGAGTTCACCCCTAATTCAACAAGCTTTTGTAATGAGTAAATTAAATTCTCTCTCTTTATATATGGAATTATTGCTCGATATAATTTTTGATAAGGATTTTGCATTAAAGAAATATCATCTACATGAAAATTTATATAAGCTTTTGCAATTTCTTGAATAGTGCCATTTGCCAAAGATCCATGGCCATCAAATAACTCTACACGATCATTTGGTTGCAACCTGAGAACCTTGGCAAGATGATGTATTTGTTTTATGTTGGTGCACTTATAACTTGGTGCAGATAATTCAGGACAAAAAATTCTAGGCTTTCTCATCAAATAATTATAATTGGTATTTTTTATAATGAGTCAAAGTCATATCATTCTTGTCAGACATGGAGAGGCATCTGCAGGATGGTCTGTTCACCCTGATCCTGGTTTAAGCGAACTCGGTCTCGAGCAAGCTAAAAATGCTGGCAAGTCTTTAATGGATCAAATTTCTTGCTATCAGCTTCTTTCTAGCCCAAAGAAAAGAGCTATTGAGACTATGGAAATAATGAACATAGAAAGTAAATACACTTTTCAATTAGATTCTAGATTTATTGAAATACCATCAGACAATGTTGATGCTGATAAAAAACAGGACTGGCTTGTGAAAATTTTTACAACTGCAATTGAAGAGCTGCCTGAAGCCGTAAAAGAGTGGCGTAATAATTTAATAAACTGGCTTAAGGGTGCTGAGGGTAATTTTATTGTGACTACACACTTTATGGTGATCAATGCATTGGTTTCATACATTACAAACAATCATGCAATTTCATATTTTCATCCTGATTATGCGTCTAGGACAGAAATATTTATAAAAAATGGAGAATTGAATCGATTAATTTTGGGTGATGACAAAAAAACTGAAATTAATTTGTAAAATCAGTTGAGCAATTTTTAATCAGCTGTAGAATTTATATTTTGCAGAAAAAATTTCTACTTAATGACTAAAACAGTCTCACAAAAACAAAAAAACAAACCTCTTAGCGAGCAAGTAAAAAAAGCTATGAGGAAATACTTTGCCGCTCTTGGTGATACAAATCCTGCAAATGTTTATGAAATGGTTATGGCTGAGGTCGAACCTGAGCTTTTGAAGGCTGTAATGAAGCACACAAGCAACAACCAATCTAAGGCTGCAAATGTCCTGGGATTAAACAGAGCCACTCTTAGAAAAAAATTACATCGATATAACATTATAGAAAAATCATGAGCCTAATTGCCCCAAAAACTGCCCTTGTTAGCCTTTCGGATAAATCTAATTTAGATGAACTAATACAATTTTTGCTTGATCAAGAAGTAAAAATTATTTCAACTGGAGGGACTTACAATGCCATTAAAAAAATCACAGGTAAGGTCATAGAGGTTTCTGAATTTACAGGATTTGAAGAAATGATGGATGGTCGAGTCAAAACTTTGCATCCTAAAATTCATGCTGGGATTTTGGCAAGAAGAGAAACAGATTTAGAGGTTTTAACTGATCGCGGCTATGAGGTCATTGACATGGTCATTGTTAATCTTTATCCATTTCAAGAAACAGTCGCCTCAGGGTGTGAATTTGATGAGGCTATAGAAAAAATTGATATAGGCGGACCCACAATGATTAGGTCTGCAGCAAAAAACTTTAAAGATGTTGCAGTCATTTCTGATCCAAATGACTATGATCGCTTAATAGATGAATGGAAAAATCAAGGAGGGATCAGTTACGAATTTAGAAAGGAGCTTTCACAAAAAGTTTTTCAACTCATGGCTGAATACAATTCAGCCATTGCAAATTATCTAAAAGATATCTCTTCCGACGCACATCAATATAACTTCAGCAAGAGTGAATCGCTGAGATATGGAGAAAATCCTCATCAAACAGCAGATTTATTAACTTTTTCTAATTTAGAGCATAAAAATATTGCCAATGCAGATATTCTTCAGGGCAAAGAACTTTCATACAATAATATTGTAGATGCTGATGCTGCCTGGGAATGTGTCAGAGCATTTGATGAGCCAGCTTGCGTGATTGTAAAACATGCAAACCCCTGCGGAGTTGCCGAAGCAAACTCTATCTTTGATGCTTATGACTTAGCATTCAAGACTGATCCAACATCTGCCTTTGGGGGCATTATCGCGTTTAACAGAGAACTGAATAAAAAAACTGCTGAAGAAATTAATGCTCGTCAATTTGTTGAGGTTGTCCTAGCTACCAGTTTTGAAGAATCTGCATTGGCGGAGCTGGCTAAAAAGAAAAATGTACGAGTTTTATGCGTCGATTTGGAGCAAGATAACCCATATCCAGGCGTCATTAAAAAAGTGTCTGGAGGAATATTAATGCAAAGCGATGACGCTTTTATTGTTCCCAAAGCAGACCTTCAGTGCGTTACTAAAAGACAGCCAACCGCTGAAGAAATTAATGACCTTATGTTTGCATGGAAGGTTGCTAAATTTGTTAAATCAAACGCTATTGTTTATGTCAAAAATAAACAGACTATTGGCATTGGTGCCGGTCAAATGAGTAGAGTGATTAGTGCTGAGATTGCCAATCTAAAAGCCAAAGAAGAAGGTTTAGTAGTCAAAGGTGCGGCAATGGCCTCAGATGCATTTTTTCCATTTAGGGATGGCATAGATAAAGCTGCTTCGAGTGGAATAGCAACAATTATTCAACCTGGTGGATCGATTAGAGATGATGAAGTGATTGCCGCTGCTGATGAAAATGACATTGCTATGGTCTTTACTGCAACGCGCCACTTTAGACATTAAAAATGTACATTTTGGTTATTGGATCAGGCGGCAGAGAACATGCTTTAGCTTGGAAATGTACGCAAGATGAATCTGTATCAGAGGTTTTTGTTTGTCCAGGAAATGCAGGAACTGCTCTAGAAAATAAAATATCTAATGTCTCTATTAATGTTGATGATTTTGCAGCAGTTAAAGATTTTTGCATTGAAAACAATATTGCTCTTGTAATCGTTGGTCCGGAACAGCCTCTTGTTGATGGGCTAGTAGATTATTTGCAAACTAATGATATTAAAACCTTTGGGCCCTCTAGCGCTGCTGCTCAGTTAGAGGGCTCTAAAACATTCTCAAAAGACTTTTTTATTAAATATGGTATTCCTACAGCAACTTATGCAGCCTTCGATAATTTTGATAGTGCAAAAGAACACTTAAAAAAGATTCCATATCCAACAGTGGTTAAAGCTGATGGGTTAGCTGCAGGCAAAGGTGTCATCATTTGTCAAACTGAAAATGAAGCCCTGGCAGCCTTAACCAGTATATTTAAAGATCAAACGTTTGGGGCTGCTGGAGCAAGCGTAGTTATTGAGAATTTTCTAATTGGCGAAGAGGCAAGTTTCATTGCAGTTGTAAGCAAAGATAAAATTATTCCTCTTGCAACCAGCCAAGATCATAAGGCCGTGGGTGATGGTGATGTAGGTTTGAATACTGGCGGAATGGGTGCATATTCACCCGCACCAATAGTTGATGAAAAGATGCATCAAAAAATTATCAATGAAGTGATGGAACCTACCATGCAAGGTTTAATTGCTGAAGGTTCGCCCTATCTTGGGTTTTTGTATGCTGGACTCATGATCAATAATGGGGAATTGAAAGTTCTTGAATTTAATTGCAGATTTGGAGATCCAGAAACTCAACCTATTCTGCTGAGATTAAAATCAAGTCTGGTTGAACTTTGCCTCGCAGCAATCGACGATAAGTTAAACGATCATCAAATTCAGTGGACTGATGAGCATGCCTGTGGAGTTGTGATTGCAAGTCATGGCTATCCTGAGGACTATACAAAAAATAATGAAGTTACAATTAAACCCTCTGATGATGTTGGAATGAAGCTATTCCATGCAGGCACAAAACTTCAAAGCGATAAAGTTTTAACATCAGGAGGGAGAGTGTTTTGCGCAACTGCTTTAGGTAAAGATCTGCAAGAAGCTCAATCAAAAGCATATGATCTGGTAGAATCTGTATCTTTCGATGGAGCTTTTTATCGAAAAGATATTGGCAATAAAGGATTGAAATGAATCTATTAGATAATTTTATAAATGAGTGCGACATTGCTTTGAAAACATTGTCGTTCAAAAAGAGTGGTACGGGCAGATCGTATCCAGCTAATGAGGCTCCCTCTGCGTTATCAAAAGAAGAAAAAAATCTGTCAGCACAACTAATGCGAGTAAATTTAGCTGGCGAAGTAGCAGCTCAGGCACTCTACAGAGGTCAAGCAATGGTTTGCAAAGATACCGAGATAAAAAATCATCTCATGCAAGCTGGGGAAGAAGAAACAGACCATTTAATTTGGTGTAAAAAGCGTCTAGAAGAGTTAAATGGAAGGCCTTCTATCCTCAACCCAGTTTGGTATGCAGGATCGTTTGCTATTGGTGCAATATTTGGAAGCCTTGGAGAAAAAACTAGTTTAGGGTTTGTTGAAGAAACTGAAAAACAGGTAGTTAAACACCTTGAAAGACATTTAGATAAAGTTTCTAAGAATGATACTGAGACAATTGAAATTTTAAAGACCATGAGGGCTGATGAAGATGAGCATGCTCAACAGGCGGTAGAAAATGGAAGCGAATCAATATCTGAACCAACGAAAAAAATTATGAGCATTACTGCAAAGGTCATGACTTCATCAAGTACTTATATTTAAAAAGAGCCTCTCATTAAACTCTCTCCAATAAGGAAGACTTTAATATTATTAAGTTTTAAATAATTCATATCTTCTCTGGTTTTAATTCCTGACTCTGCAATAAAAATATTCTTTTGTTTGAAGAGATCTCTTAACCGAACAGAATTATCTAAGTCAACTTCAAATGTTTTTAAATTTCTATTATTCACCCCTATTAAAGCATCTTCAAAATGCTCAACTCTCTTCAGCTCATTTTCATCATGCACTTCAATTAAATAATCAAGCTCTAACATTATGGAAATATTGACGAAATCTTCCATTTGCTGATCAGAAAGAATGGATGCAATTAGCAAAATACAATCTGCACCAATCAATTTAGATTCATATAATTGATATTCATCAATCATGAAATCTTTCCTTAAAATAGGTAACGAAGTTATTTTCTTAACCTCTTTTAAATTATCAACGCTGCCCATAAAGAAATCTTCTTCAGTCAAAATTGATAGAGCCGATGCTCCAAAAGCCTCATACTCAATTGCTTTTTTTACCGGATTAAAATCTTCTTCAATGACCCCAGCACTTGGTGAAGCTTTTTTTATTTCTGCAATAATGGCTTCATCTTTACTAGAGATATTATCTTTAAATTTACCCCTGGGAAGATCGAGATCTTCTAAAGAACTTTTTATTTGCTCTAAAGGTAATTCTGCCTTCTTATGAATGAGATTAGCCTGTGTATTTGTAACAATTGTTTGCAGAATGCTCATTAGCTATTAGACACTCGAACGTAGGAAGCTAATTTATCTGCAGCCATGCCGTTATTCATTAATTCAAACGAGAGCTCAACACCATCTGCAATTGAATCTACTTTTTTTGCTAGGTATAAAGCTGCGCCTGCATTTAGAGCAATCATATCTTGAACGGTTGATCTCTCTCCAGAAAAAGCCTCTCTAATTAATTGCAAACTGCCATCAGGTGATTGGGCTGAGATTTCAGAAAGTGTTCCTAAGGATAAGCCAAAGTCTTTTGGAGAAATTTCATACTCAGAAATAGTATTATCTTTTAGCTCTGCAATATAAGTGGAGTCCGTGATAGTGATTTCATCTAAACCATCAAAACCATGAACAATGAGAGCATGATCCATAGATAAATTCTTAGCAACTGATGCAAAAGTTTTGACTAAATCTTTTTGATAGACACCCAGAATTTGTCTTTTCGCACCGCAAGGATTTGTATGTGGGCCAAGCAAATTAAATAAAGTTTTTTTTCCGATTTTCTGCCTGGCCGGCATCACATATTTCATTGACTCATGATGCAAAGGAGCAAATAAAAAAATAAAACCCACTCTCTTGAAAATAGTTTCCAACTTTTCTCTGTCATGAGCTATATCAGCTCCGGCTGCTAACAATAAATCTGCACTTCCAGACTTGCTGGATACTGCCTTGTTACCATGCTTGGTTACTGCAGCACCTCCTGCAGCAGCTACAAAAGATGCAGCAGTAGAACAATTAAAAGTATGAAGACCCGAGCCCCCTGTACCACAAGTATCTATATGATCTCCATCTCCCAATGGGAAGGTAAGAGATTTTTCTTTCATGACTCTGGCTGCAGCAGTAATCTCGGTTTCCTGAATTCCCTTTGCATTTAAGGCCAGCAAAAATGCTTCGATAGAAAGATCATCAACATCTCCAGTCATAATTGATTCAATTGCGAGCTGCATAGAATGAAAGTCAAGGTCCTCTTTCTTTTCTAGCTGATTAATAAAATCTTGGATCATATATTTAAAAAATTATTGATTAATTGCATGCCATGATCAGTATCAATGGATTCAGGATGAAATTGAACACCAAATATGGGTCTAGTAACATGCTCTACTCCCATAATGATTGTGGGTTCATCAGCAATGGTAGATGTAACCTTTAAATCTTTGGGCAAAGTCAAGCTATCAATTACTAGACTATGGTATCTGACCACTGAATATGGGTTAGGAATATCTTGAAATAATGCTGAATTAGAATGATTGATATAGGATTTTTTACCATGAAAGACTTCAGGAGCTTTAATAATTTTAGCTCCAAATGCTGCGCCAATCGATTGATGGCCTAAGCAGACTCCTAATAATGGAACTTGAGATTCTTGAACAATCTCTACGGAGATTCCAGCCTCCTTTGGAGTACAAGGACCAGGAGAAATAACAATTTTTTCGGGATTGAGAGAATTGATTTCAGCAATGGTTAATTCATCATTTCTTTTTACCAAAACCTCACGATTGCACTCTCCAATATAATGAACCAAGTTGTAGGTAAAAGAGTCGTAGTTATCAATTACAAGAATCATGAGATCATCTCCATGGCATCCATGAATACTTTAGATTTCTGCCTGCACTCTAGCCATTCATTTTCAGGAACAGAATCAGCAACTACTCCTGCTCCTGCTCCTACATGGATTGTTTTATCTTTGATAACCGCAGTTCTGATTGCTATGGCTGTATCCATATTCCCATTCCAGCCTATGTAGCCTATTGCTCCGCCATATATACCTCTCGAGCTTGGCTCTAACTCATTAATTATTTCCATTGCTCTTATTTTAGGAGCACCGGACAATGTTCCTGCCGGCAAGGCAGCCTTAAGTACATCAAAATAACTTAATCCAGCAGCGATCTTTCCCATCACATTCGAAACTATATGCATTACATGAGAATATTTCTCTATGATCATTTTATCCGTAACAAGAACAGATCCAATTTCAGAAACTCGTCCTACATCATTTCTTCCAAGGTCAATGAGCATTAAATGCTCAGCTATTTCTTTTGGATCATTGAGCAAATCATCTTCATTGGATTTGTCTTCTTCAGGATTTTTCCCTCTTTTTCTGGTTCCTGCCAATGGTCTTAAGTTAATTTCATTCTCTTCGAGTCTTACTAAAATCTCGGGAGATGCTCCAACTATCTGGCATTCATCTAAATCTAAAAAATACATGTAGGGTGAAGGATTTAACTCTCGTATTGCTTTATATAAATTAAAGGGGTCTTTATCAAAGCTAGCTGAAAAATCCTGTGCTAATACAACTTGCATTACATCGCCTTCCGCAATGTAATCTTTAATAGTGTTTACAGCATCACAATATTCTTCTTTAGAAAAATTTGATTCGAACTCAAAGAAATTTGTAATTTGTTTAAATTTTTTAACTGCGCTTTCTGCAGGCGTAGTTAACGTTCTTTCGATATCATCTAATTTTGATTGCGCAAACTCATAAGTCATATTCTCAAGATTTGCGTTAAAAATAATTTGGGTTGAACTATTTAAATTATCAAAGATGATAAGTTGCTCGGCTTTTACAAGCATAATATCTGGCATATGCTCTTCAAACTTAGAGTCTTTACTAGGTAATAATGCTATTTTAATCTCAGCATATTGGGCGCTTTCATATGCAAAAAAACCTATATAACCTCCATGAAATCTTGGTAAATTTTCAATGCTTGGTGAGTTATGTTTTGAGATGATTCCTTCAATTGCTTGAAGAGGATTTTCAGCTTCAAACATATCCTTAATTCCATCAATGACTGTTTCAATTTTTTTTCCAGAAACTTTAATTGTGTCAAGGCAGCCAAATCCAATAATTGAATATTGAGCCCACCTATCCCCTCCTTCAACTGATTCAAATAAAAAATTATTTTTTTGATCAGCTATCTTTGAATATAAGGACAAAGGGGTTTCACCGGGAGCTACAATCTCTCTGCTCATAGGCAATACTTTATAATCAGCATCTTTAAAATTTTCGTATTCTTTATTTGTTATCATGAATTTTCTTGATTAAAGATTGATTTTATCTCCAAGAGAAATTTTATTTTTTGTAAACCATCCCTGATTAACCTCTACCGCCATTCTAACGTTCTTCATGGAGCAGATTGAGTCCTCAGAAAATGGAACCATATCATAAATCTCTAAGATTCTTCCGTCAGATGAGAGATAAGCAACACTGAGTGGCAGCGAAGTGTTTTTCATCCACATGCATTGTTTATTGCTTGATGGCCATATAAAGAGCATTCCAGTATTTTTTTCTAAAAAAGATTGATTCATTAAACCCTTTCGCCTTGCAGCATCAGTATTAGAAATAATTAAATTTAACTTTGCGGTTTTGCCCTCAAAACTCATTTCCAGGTTAGCAAAAGAAATTGCAGAAAATGAAATTAATGTGAAGCTAAGAAATTTTTTGACGGAAGCCTTGAATGGTTTTCTCATAATCTGATGATCCAAAAATAGCAGAACCTGCAACAAAAACATTTGCTCCTGCCTTAGAAACTCTTGAGATTGTTTCGTTATTGATGCCGCCATCAACTTCTAAGAATATCTGATGATCTTGTTGATCAATAAGTTTTTTTGCTTCAGAAATCTTTTCAATCGTATCTTCAATAAATTCTTGGCCACCAAATCCAGGATAAACACTCATTAACAAAATAAGATCTATTTCAGCAATAATGTCTTTCAACACAGATAAAGGTGTATCTGGATTAATTGCGATACCAACTTTACATCCGCTTTGTTTAATAATATTGATTGTCTCAGCAACATCATCAACTGCTTCGGGGTGAAAACTGATGAGATCTGCACCAGCATCTGCAAAACTCTTAGCCAAATCGTTTACAGGAGTAATCATTAAATGAACATCTATAAAATCTTTTATGCCATCATTTCTTAATGACCTACAAACCATTGGGCCAACTGTAAGATTAGGCACATAGTGATTATCCATTACATCAAAATGTATCCAGTCTGCACCAGCTTTCATTACAGAATTAATCTCTTCTCCAAGTCGGGCAAAATTTGCTGATAAGATCGAAGGCGCTATTAAAGAATTAGAGTTCATCTTCTTAATTTTCATCTTTTAAAACTTTCCTTGCAAGCTTTAACCTATCCTCCGTCCCTACATCAATCCATAATGAATCATCAAAATGAGCACTAACCATAGATTTTGCAATCAAAGGTTTCAAAATAGTATTCCAAAGATCAAATGGATACTCTCTTGATAGATGCATGTCTAAAATATCAGGGTTGATTACTGATACTCCTGAATAAGTAAAATCATTTATTCCATCGTTTATAAAAACGGAGTTTTCTTTTATTGAAAAATCTCCCCTTTGATTATGTTCAGGATTTTTCACTGCTACTAAATGAGCTGCCTCAACAGTTGAGGGTAATTGATGAAAAGATAAGTCAAAAATAATGTCTGCTGTTAATAATATAAAAGGGTCGCTTCCTAAAAAATCCTTAGCATTAATCAATGCCCCGCCCGTTCCATAAGGAAAGGGCTCATCTATAAAAATTATTTTAGGCATTGTATCAATTGACTGAAGGGCTTCCTTGATCTGATCTCCAAGATAAGAAACATTAATTACAAATTCATTCGCCCCAAAAGCAATTAACTGATTTATCGATCGCTCTATCAAAGAAATACCGCCTACATCTAAAAGTGGTTTAGGCAACTTATCTGTTATGGGCTTCATTCTTGAACCTAGCCCGGCCGCTAAAATCATGGCTTTCATAAGTTAGCAAGTTTATTTTCTAAAGCTTGCAAGACATTATTATTAAGAAAATTCGCCAAGCTTACTTGATTTAATTCCATAGAAATTATTGCCGTGTTAGAAACTATTTGGGGTAAATCACGCATTCTAAATGATCGATTTAATCTCAGATAAAGTTCGGTTAAGGTCCCCATTATCCTTAAATTCCTTTGCAAGCCACCCCATAAGGTTGCTCTAAAAATATCTTCTGTAGATATACCATAAACGGAAAGCTCTGAAAAACTGTCGCAATATTTTCTTATTGTATCAAGCTTACAGGGAATATAATGATCGATCAGAATTCCTGCCAAATCAATCCCTATAGGCCCAAAACACATATCTTGAAAATCTATTAATGCAAGGTCGCCATTATCTAAAAGGTGGATATTTCTTCTTTCAAAATCAAAATGACAATTACTCCATTGTTGATCCATTATTTGAGGTCTCATATCAACATAAAGATCTTTGTACCCATCAAACATCTCTAGGCCAAGGAATTCCTTACAAAAAACTTTTGAAAATCTTTTTGAATGCGATTCTAAGCCCATCCAAAAAGTTGAGTGCAAATCAACATGCTTAGATTGATGCATTTGATTAAGAAGTTCTAGGGATAAATTAACTAGCTTATCTTGTTGATAAAAATTTTTTTCATCAATCAAAGAATGATCTCCAAGGTCTTCTATTAAAGTTAGATTGCTATCAATATCATATTGGAAGATCTTTGGAACTCGAACATTACAGTCTGATAGTTCATTCGCCCGATTGATAAAAACTAATTGGCCGTTCACTGGCCTATCATCATAAGAAATTACATAGGAGTATTCTTTAGAAGCAACTCTAAAATATTTTCTTCCGCTTGCCTCTATTTTAAGAGGCTCTAATGATGTTAGGTCTTCATCAAAAGATTGAGCATACTTAAGAATATTGGCTTTTGAGAATTCAGCTATTTTCAATCTCCGAAGGTAAGGGGGTATCATCTGGCAAAAAGAAATCCGGGGCTAATTCAGCAAATGGAACATCTGCGTATTTAGAAAAATCTCTTATTCCTGCATCATATAAAACCAGATCATCAATACAAAAATTGCCAGTGAAACTTGATGGATCTTTAGTAAAAATTTCGTATGCAGCATCCGCCATAATTTCTGGAGTTCTAGAAATATTCATTAATTCTTCACCGCCCAAAACATTTTTAACAGCAGCAGTTGCGATTGCGGTCCTTGGCCACAAACCATTGACACCGATGCTATCGGACTTCAATTCTTCAGCCATACCTAAGACACACATACTCATAGTGAATTTTGCCATTGTGTATGCTAAATGAGGGCCAAACCATTTTGGCTTCATGTCTAGAGGTGGAGCTAAATTCAATATATGAGCATTATTAGATTGTTTCAGATGCGGAATGCAATATTTGCTTACTAAATATGTTCCCCTGCCATTAATTTGATGCATTAAATCATATCGTTTCATATCTGTGTCTGGTGTGCTAGTCAGTGAGATTGCAGATGCATTGTTCACACAAATATCGATTCCACCAAAGTGACTAACGCTTTGTTCAACAGCCTCTCTAACATTAATCTCATCACGCACATCAAGAATAATGGGTAATGCTTCACCACCTGCAGCTACAATTTCATCTGCTGCAGTGTATATGGTCCCTGGAAGCTTTGGATGCGGTTCTGCTGTTTTTGCTGCCAAAACTACCTTCGCACCATCTTTAGCTGCACGTTTACCTATTTCAAGGCCTATTCCTCTGCTGCCACCGGTAATAAATAAGACTCTGCCTTTTAAACTCATCTCATGTCTCCAACTTTTATAATAATTATTGCTTGATGTTGCATTTTTAAACTGGTTGATGCAAGTTAAAGAATTATTATAAGCATAAGAAATGAGGACGACTATGAATGTAGATTTTATTTTTGACTTTGCGAGTCCAAACGCCTACCTATGTCACAAGGCAATCCAAAATCTTGAAAAAACTCATGACATAAAATTTAACTACATACCCTGTCTTTTGGGGGGCATCATGAAGCTATCGAATAACCAGCCTCCTATGATCACTTTGGCTGAAATTCCTAATAAATCTAAATATGAATTTGATACTGCTTTCAATAGATTTATGAAAGAACACAACATCACAAAATTTAAAATGAACGAGCATTTTCCCGTCAATACTATATCTCTTATTAGAGGTGCAATAGTTGCACAAAAAAATGATTTTTTTGATTCTTATGTTGAAATAGTTTTAAACGGACTGTGGGAGCAATCTCTTAAGCTGGATTCACCAGAGGCTCTTCATGAACTATTAACTAAGAATGACTGTTGTGCGAATCTTGTTATTGAGAGTATTTCTAAAGATGAGATCAAAGCAGAACTAATTGCTAATACAAGTGAAGCCGTTGAAAAAGGAGCTTTCGGGATTCCAACATTTTTCGTAGAAGACGAAATGTTTTACGGAAAAGATACCCTAAGAGAGCTTAAAGAAATGTCCTCTTAAAACTTTAATTGTTAAAATTTACTGAACTAAAAACTCACCCTAAAAAGAACTTATTTATATTTCTTTTTATAATCTTTGCTAATCATCAATTAAGTGCAGCTGCTTTCAATGAACCAATTTCATTGAATCTTCAACAACTTGAAGGTTGCGCAAATCCAGACTATCCCAAGCTAAATAATGAATATGAATCTGGTTCTATTGATGCTGGGACGATAGATATTCAATCAAATGGAGCTGTCATACTTAATAAGAATGTTTTGATTGGATTTGATGGCGGAAGCATTAATGCTTCCAGTGCAACCTATCTTCAAAATCAAAATTTTGTAAAAGATATAAAGAATGGGAATATTTATCACTCTGAAAACTACTTCAAATTTTTGAGCGGTTCCCTAGAAAAAGATTCTGGAAACTTGCAACTGGTTAATGGAGAAGCCTATCTAAGAGAGAGAAATTTATTAATTCGATATCAGTTATTGGAAGGGAATTTAGGTCAAAGCCTTAAATTTCAAAATGCCAATCTCAGCTCTTGCAATAATATCTCTGCGGGCTGGGAGATTAAAGCTAAAACAATTCTTATCAATGAAGAATCAAATCGAGGTCATATTGAAGATCTAACTCTTAAAGTCCTGGATAAAACGATTTTAAAACTCCCTTACTTGCCCTTTCCTGCAACAACAGAAAGATTAAGCGGCTTTCTAGAGCCTGAATTGAGTCTTACGTCTGATGGAGTTGATCTTTATTTGCCATATTTCTGGGTTTTATCTAAAAAATCTGATCTTACAATCGCCCCAAGACTATTGAAAGACAGAGGAAGCGGTTTGGAGGCAAATTATAGATATTTAACTAAATCTGATTCAGATTCTGCTAATTTTTTTGATCTACTAATCTTTCCAGAAGATAAAGAATTCAGGAAAGAATATTATCGTAATGACAATGATAGATGGGCATTTCGCTTGAAAGAGGACAGAAGCTTTTCGACCGTTACAACTTCTATTGATTGGGCAAAATCTTCTGACTCAATGGTGTTACTGGATTTGCCCTCTAGCCATACAAACATAGCCAATCAACGGGATCATTATCTAACGCAGTCCATTTCAGTAAATATGTTGCTAAATAACTTCTCAATTAATATTATGCGGCAAGGTTTTCAAAGCTTGAATCCATTCATAACTAATGGGTACATCAAAAAACCTGAAGTAAATTTTGAATATAAGAAATACGGCCCTTCACTTTCATATTTTGCTAAAGCAAATTATGCAGACTTTAATAAAAATCAGCGTCTGCCTATAAATAGTTATGGGATTAATCAGACTGGAAAAAGATTGATCACTGAGGTTGGAGTGGAAACTCTTCATGATCTTAAATATTTTGACCTATTAATAAATGGATTGCTTTTAAATAAAAAATATAACCTTGATGATACAAAAAGTAATACTAAGGCGGCCTCGATCCCAAAGATTAAAATAAAAATCTCCTCCTTCCTAAGGCAGTCATCTAAAGAAGGCCTTTCACTCCTAGTCCCTGAGTTTGTATATCAAAAAACAAATTATAAAGATCAATCGATGGATCCAATTTTTGATCTTCATCAACGCAATTTTGGGAATTTTAATGGGTTAAATGAAAGTTATTTTTTTGGTAAAGACAGGGTCCCTGATACGGAGTTTTTACTTGCTAGATTGAAGTGGCAAAAAAGGGTGAATAAGGATACAAGGTTAAATTTTCAAATAATCAAAAAAAATGAATTAGAAGCAAGCAAAGTCATTAATGAGATGCTTAATCAGCCCATTGAAAAAGATAGTCAAATTGGTACAAATTTATCTTTTGAAAATAAAAGAGTTAGAGCATATTTTGCAGCTAACTATTCCCAAAAAAGAAATACACTTAATTTTGGTAAGACAGGAGTAGAAATTAGGCTCCCAGAAACGCGGCTGACATTTTCAAGGAACTTTCAAAGCAATATCCCCCTTTTGAATAACACTAATGAATTGGACTACGCAGAATTTTCAATAGAGAAATTAATGTCTAATGGCTATAAATTTATCGGTGGGATAAGCAAAGATCTAGATTCTAAGAAGAATTTAGAGACTTATTTCGGTTTTGGTTATGAGAACTGTTGTCTAGCTTTTAAAATCTACGCATCAGATAAAAGATTGTCTAAATATAATCTTCTTGATTTTCAAGCTTTACAATTTCATGATACTAACTGGGATAAAATGATTGAAATCGAAAATAAAAGCAGGATTAATTTTGAGTTTGAGCTGAAAGGATTAACTGGCAGCAATAAAAGAATAAATAGGTTCTTCTCCAATGCTTTCTCGAACCTTTAATGGAATAAAGTGTCTTAGTCATTAACAAATTTTCTTCTTGTTCAATGCCTCTGTAAACATTTAATTAAGTACAATAACCATTATGAAAAAATATATTTACATTGCCTTATCAATCCTAATCATGCTGCCAGTGAATGCAAAAATTGAAATCCTTGATAGGGTCGCAATTATTGTGGGTGAAGGAGTTGTCCTTGAATCACAAGTTAAGAGCATGCTTGAGAACATAGAAAAAAGATATCAAGAACAAGGTGCTCCCATGCCGCCTCAAGAAGTGATGTTAGAACAAGTCCAAGAACGACTCATCATAGAAGAATTGCAATTACAGATGGGCAGACAGGCTGGTATAAGAGTTGGTGATGGGGAATTAAATCAAGCGTTTGAGAATATTGCACAAAGCAATGGATTGTCTCTTGAAGAATTTATTAAAACATTAGAAGCTGAGGGCGAATCCTATGAAGAGCTAAGGTCACAAGTTAGAAAAGAGATGATCATTCAAAGAGTTCAAAGAGGTCGGGTGGGAAGAGAAGTAGATATTACCGAACAGGAATTAGATGGTTTCTTAGCAACAGAGGGAGCTGTAAAAGAACTATCTCCTGAGCTATTTGTTCGTCAAATTCTTATTTCAGATCAAAATAAAGCAGACTCGATTATTGCAGAAATAAATAATGGTGCAGATTTTGGAAGCCTAGCCAAAGAAAACTCAAAAAGCAGCAATGCTTCCTCTGGCGGCGAAATGGGATGGAGAAATCTTGCTGATCTGCCAAGTTTATTCGCAGATGCTCTTAAAGGTAAGAAAAAAGGTTACATTTCTCCCCCATTAAAAGGTGGTTCAGGTTATTACATATTGAAGCTTGAAGATAAACGTGGTGATCTTGTTCGCTTTGAGGAGCAATGGAATGTTCGACATATATTAATGATGACAACAAAATTAAGGGACGAAACTTTTACAAAGAAAGAGCTGGAAGAAGTTAGGGAAAGACTCCTAGCTGGAGAAGATTTCAGCTTACTAGCTAAAGAATTTTCTGAGGATCCTGGCTCAGCAAGTCGAGGCGGTGATTTAGATTGGCTCAGCTTAGGTCAAACTGCTCCAGCTTTTGAGAAAATGATGCTTGAATCTCCGGTAAGTGAAATTTCTCCTGTTTTTGAGTCCGAATTTGGTTTTCATTTCCTTCAAGTGCTTGATACAAGAACAGAAGACTTAACTGAGGAGGTTATCAAAGACAGAGCTTACGGTATTCTATTTGCTAGAAAATTTGATGAAGAATTAGAAAATACTCTTCGCACTACAAGAGCCGAGGCATTTGTAGAATTTAAAGAGCTAGATTGAAGCGACTTCTATATTCTCATGGTGAACCAGCAGGAATAGGCATTGACTTAATTCTATATCTGTCAAAATCAAAATTTTGGTGGCAAATGCAATCTCCTTTGATCTGCATTGTTGATAAAGCCCTTCTAGAATCAAGATCTAAGATTCTAAACTTGAATATTAATTTTATTGAAATTCAAAACTTGAATGAAGCTAAAAAAAATAAACTTGCCACAGTCCAGTTTATTCAAATTGCAAAATGCAAAGATTTGTCTCCGGGAACTCTGAATCCTAAAAATGCAAAATATGTATTGGACAATCTAAATTTTGGAATTGCAGAGAGTCTAAAAAGTAAAAAAGTTGGCTTAGTTACTGGGCCCATTCAAAAAAGTAATATTATTAATGGCGGCTTTAAAAATTTTAAAGGTCATACCGAATGGATCAAAAAGAAAACTAAATCTAAAAACGCTGTCATGCTTTTGTCTTCAAAAAAAATTAAAGTTGCCCTTGCTACAACACATATTCCATTAATAGAAGTTGCAAAAAATATTCAAAAATTAAAATTGGTTAAAATAATTAAAATTTTGCATGCGAGCTTAAAAACAAAGTTTAAAATTAAGCATCCATCAATTACGGTACTTGGATTAAATCCTCACGCTGGTGAAAATGGAAAGATGGGAGAAGAAGAGATTAAGAAAATTAATCCAGCAGTGCAAATTTGCAGGGATATGGGAATAAATGCTTCATATGCAATTTCTGCTGATACAGCTTTCAATGCTGCTGAATTCAAGCAAACTGATGCATACCTTGGCATGTATCATGATCAGGTCCTTCCAGTCTTAAAGGTCTTAAGTTTTGGCGAAGCAGTAAATATAACTCTAGGCACCCCAATTGTAAGAACATCTGTGGATCATGGGACGGCATTAGATATTGCTGGAAAGACTAAGCCAAACCTTGGATCAATAAAAGAAGCAATTACAGCAGCAAAAATTCAGCTTAAATGAATGATAGAGCGCATCGAAGAAAGTTAGGTCAAAACTACCTCATTGATCCGGTTATTTTGTTTGAAATTGAGAGAGCAATAAACCCCCAGAACAATAATCTTTTTTTTGAAATTGGCCCTGGAACTGGAGCATTAACCAGTCACTTGATGGGCAAAGGTATAAAAGTGACAGCTATGGATCTTGATAATCAGAATGTAATGATTCTCTCAAAGAAATTCTCAAAAGATACCCACGAATTCATTCATGGTGATGTCTTAAAAGAGTCTCTAGACTTTCTGAGCAAAACTAAGCACAGGGTTGTTGGGAACCTTCCTTACAATATTTCTACACAAATAATTCTTAAATTAATTGATTATTTTGATGGGATTGAGGATATGCATTTTTTAGTGCAGAAAGAAGTTGCTCATAGAATTTGCGCTTCAAACCAATCAGGTGATTGGGGTAGACTTGGGGTTAAAATTGCAGCACTATTTCAAACGGCTATTTTATTTGATGTGCCCCCTGAGTCCTTTGATATTAAACCTAAAGTTCAGTCATCATTTATTAGGCTAATCCCTCGAATCAATCCTATGATTGATTTAAATAAATTTGTAGAATTTTCTAATTTAGTTGATCAATCTTTTGCTAACAGAAGAAAGGGAATTAAAAATAATCTTAAAAAATTAGAAATCAATTTTGAAAAACTTAATATCAATCCGCTGGCAAGAGCAGAGGAACTATCCATTGAAGATTTTATTTCAATTTTTCAAGTGATAGGCAGTTAAATGAGTACATATGTAATTGGAGATGTGCATGGGTGTTTTAATCAATTTATCAGCTTGATTGAAAAAATTGATTACGATACTAATGAGGATCAAATTATCCTAACGGGTGATTTGGTAAACAGAGGACCAGAATCACTGGCTGTTTTAAATTACTGTTTGGCCGACGCTAATATTACCACCGTACTTGGAAATCATGATCTCTACTTACTTTACTTAATGAGCATTAATCAAGGTAAAGGTGATTTAAAAAAAGTAGTTGAGGCAAAAAATAATAAAAAGATTTTTGAATGGCTAATCACACGTCCATTAATCCTTCAAATTTCTCTTCACTCAAACAAGAAAAATTTTGTTATTACCCATGCGGGCATTCCAGAGATATGGTCCTTAAAAAAAGCGCAAGAGCTTGCAGAGGAAGTTTCCTTAGCGCTAATTAATAATCCATCCAAGATACTTCAATCAATGTGGGGCGATGATCCAAAGTCTTGGGATGATGGATTAACAGGTAATGATAGATATCGAATTATCATTAACTACTTTACTAGAATGAGGTTTTTGGGTAATTCTGCTAGCTTGGATCTAGAAAATACAAGCTCAAAAGCCTCTAAAGGATGCAAGCCCTGGTTTAACTATGAGTCTGATTCCTATAAGAAAATAAAACAATATTATGTATTTGGACATTGGGCATCTCTTATGGGACAAACTAATAATACTCACTTTATTGGTTTAGATACTGGGTGTGTCTGGGAGGGCGAGCTGACAGCCCTGAGACTTGATGATTTAGAAAAAATTTCGGTAAAGTATTAACATGCAAATTTTCCAGGTTGGTGGATCTGTTAGAGATGAATTGCTTGGGGTCCAGCCCAAGGATCACGATTGGGTTGTAGTAAATTCTAGCCCTGAGGAAATGGAAAAAAATGGGTTTAAGCCAATCGGTAAAGATTTTCCAGTTTTTTTGCATCCAAAAACAAACGAAGAATATTCCTTAGCTCGAACTGAGCGAAAGTCTGGTGTTGGCTATAAGGGCTTCGAATTTTATTTTGATTCAAATGTCACACTTGAAGAAGACCTCAAACGTAGAGATTTCACAATTAATTCAATAGCTAAAGATCAAAATGGAAATATCATTGATCCGTTTAAAGGTAGGCTTGATTTAGAAAAAAAAATCTTTAGGCATACGTCACCAGCTTTTGACGAGGATCCTCTTAGGGTACTAAGATTCGCAAGATTTAAATCATACGCGCAACTTAATGATTTCAATCTTCACGAAGAAACAAAGGTTTTTTTTAGCAATATTATTGCTTCTAATGAGTTAAATGACCTTTCACCTGAAAGAGTTTGGATGGAAACTAAAAAGGCGCTTGATAGTAAGTTTAGTGAAGAATTTTTTAAAACCATAATTACTTACCGGTTGACCGATCCTTGGTTTAAGAATCTGAAGAACATTTCTTGTGATGGAGATTTACCAGAACTTAAATGGGCTGATATGCAAAGAGTAAATAGCTTTCAACTTTCTGAATTGCTGCCAACCCCAAACTCATTTCAGAAAATGCAAGAATCTTTGAAACAAGTGCTTGATTTTATTGGCTGCAAAAACAAAACAGAAAAATTTAAGTTAATCGAAAAGATGAATGTGCATCGAAATTATGAAACATTTTTAAATATCAAAAAATATGATTCTCTTAAAGAATATCTGGATTACTTAGAAAAAATATTTGAATCAGTCATGGCAATTGATTTCTCTTCATTATCAACCATTAATGCTTCTGAAGTTTCGCATGAAAAACAATTGCTTTATTATGAAGCCTTAAAAGAAATCTTATGAACAAAACAATCCTAATCACTGGAGCAGCTAAAAGGATAGGCAGAGAAATGGCATTATCATTTTTCCAGAAAGGATGGGATATTGTGATCCATTACAATAGCTCAAAGAAAGATGCTATAGCTCTAGCAGATGAGATGAATACTCAAAGAAGCAACAGCGCAATTATTGTTCAAGCAAATCTTGATAATTTAGATGAAATAACAAAATTGGTAGATCAAGCCCTTTCAAAAAATAATCGTATTGATGCATTAGTGAATAATGCTTCAACTTTTTACCCTACTCCCATTGGGGCTTTCTCAGAGAATGACTGGGACTCTCTGATGGGGAGTAATTTAAAGGCGCCGCTGTTTTTAATACAGTCATTTTGCGAGGAGCTCAAAAAAAACAAAGGTTTTATTATCAATATTACTGATATTAATGTTGATAAAGCTCTAGAAAATCATTCAATTTATCTTGCCGCGAAAGCCGGTTTGCAAACCCTCACAAGATCACTAGCAAAAGAATTAGCCCCCAACATTAGAGTCAATGCAATAGCTCCCGGCGCAATCATGGAGCCACCCAATGCAGAATGGACAACCGAGCAAAAAAATAACATTATTAATGCAGTTCCAATGAAGAGAATGGGAACTGAAAAGGATATTGTAGATGCTGCAATATATCTATCTGAAGCAGAATATGTAACTGGTCAGATACTAAATATAGACGGGGGAAAGTCTCTCTAATGAAAGACTCTAATGCAAATAATCCAGATGGTAATGTGATTTTTTCAGGAACTAAGGAAGTTGCCGAAAATCTTAAGTTTAATGAGTTGGGCTTACAGGAGTGGTTTGGAGACAATATTTCTTCAGCTGGAAAAATATTAAAGATTGCTCAATTTAAAGGTGGTCAATCAAATCCAACATATAAAATTACAACTGAAAAAAAAGAATTTGTTTTACGCAGAAAGCCCCCTGGAGTTTTATTACCATCTGCACATGCTGTAGATAGAGAATATAAAGTCATGACAGCTCTACAAGAAACAAAAGTTCCAGTTCCAGTAACTTATGGTCTTTGTGAAGATGAAGAAGTGATAGGAACTCCTTTTTTTGTGATGGATTTTCTTGATGGAAATATTTATTGGGATCTGTTACTAGATAATAAATCTCCAGCAGAAAGAATGGAGATTTATGCAAGCAAAAATAATGTAATTGCGCATCTTCATATGGTTGATTATGAGTCAGTGGGGCTATCTGATTATGGCAAACCTGGAAACTATATTGCCAGACAGGTCTCAAGATGGACTAAACAATATTTAGCCTCTGAAACTCAGAATATTCCCGCTATGAACAACCTTATTGATTGGCTTCCACAAAATATTCCTGATGAGGATGAGACCTCAATTGTGCATGGGGATTATCGACTTGATAACATGGTTTTCAATACAAGCAATAATGTTATGGGTGTCCTAGATTGGGAACTTTCAACCCTTGGACATCCAATTGCAGATTTTAATTATCATTGCATGGGATGGAGAAATATTCCAGAGCTAGCTGATGAAAAATTCTGTAAAGAAAATGGTATTCCAACTGAGAAAAAATACAGAAATATGTACTCTAAAATTACTGGTAAAAATCTTGATGAACATTGGGAGTTTTATACAATTTTTAATTTCTTTAAACTTGCTGGAATTTTGCAGGGAATCATGGGGAGAGTAAGAGATGGAACAGCTGCAAGCAAACATGCTGAAGATCGTGGAGATCAAGTCGTTCCTCTAGCTGATGCTGCTTGGGATTTAGTTGAAAAAAACTACAAATAAATTACAGCAACTCTTCTAGGGGCTCAGATACAAAACGATATTTAGCCACCTCATCACTCTCAAAAAGTATCTCCTCATCATCGTTTAGCTGCAATACAATATCTATATCAAGTGTTCTCGATGAGAATTTTTGAGCATTTCTATCTCTGCCAGAGCTATCTTCTATATCTTTTAGCTTTTTATTAAGATCGTCAAAAGCAAGGGAAGACGCCCCAGAAAAAATAAGATTTAAGAAATCATCTCCATCAAAACCCTCTGCTTGAGTTTTGTATATTGAAGAGCACTCTGTTTCGGTAAGAATTTTATTCAGCGAAGAAATAGCTAACTCAAGGTTTGATTCTGGATTAATATTACTTCCAAGCGAAAGATAGTACTTCATTATCTATGAATAATAACTCCAACATCCTCGGCATGCCTTAATGCACCTGGCTTAGAGACCCTTAACTTAAGTGAATTAACTCTGTATTCATTCTTTACAAGTGCGGCAATGCCTTCCGCCAAAGTTTCTTGCAGTTGGAATTTAGATTCCTCAACAAACTTAATGATTCCTTTAGTGATTTTTTTATAATCAATAGTATCTTCAATGGCATCTGTTTTTGAGGCTCTCTTGCAATCAAACACCATCTCTAGATCAATACTTACTTCTTGTCGGACCTCTCGCTCCCATCCAAATATTCCTATGATAGTTTGAACTCTTAGATCTTTAATATAAATGATGTCTTGCATTCTATTGCATCCCCAAGGGCCAGCGCGGTCGAGCATGAGAGGTTAACTGGTAAGTTGCTTGATCTGTCTTTAGGCTTCCTAGATATGCAATCATTGCTGCATTATCTGTGCAATGAGCAATTGGTGGATATAAAACTTTAATATTTAATAATTTCTGAAGAGTAGAAATTTTTTCTCTCAGCAATTTGTTTGCTGCCACTCCTCCGGCCAAAATAATTCCCTCTCTACCGGTATCCGTTAGAGCTTTAGATATTTTTTTGACTAGCACCTCTGTGGCCGCGTGTTGAAAAGATGCGCAAATATCTGCCTGAACTTCCTCGGTGATCTTATCTATATCTTGAACTGCGTATAGTACTGAGGTCTTTAAACCACTAAAACTAAAATCATAATCATCACTGTGCAGCATTGGCTGAGGAAATTTAAATTTATTAGGATCGCCCTGCTGGGCCATCTTTTCTATCTCGGGGCCACCCGGATAACCTAGACCAATAAGCTTAGCCACTTTATCAAAGGCTTCTCCGACGGCATCATCCCTTGACTGACCAAGAATCTCATAATCATTTAAGTCCTTAACATCAATAATTAATGAATGGCCACCAGACACAAGAAGTGTTAAAAAAGGAAAATCTAATTTATCTCCACTTAGAAATGGAGCTATCAAATGACCCTCAAGATGATTAACGGGTACTAATGGTTTACTAAGAGCAAGCGCTAGGCCATGAGCAAAATTTTCTCCTATTAACAATGCTCCTAATAATCCAGGCCCTGCAGTGTAAGCTATTTGATCTATAGAATTAGGATTTATATCTCCTAAAGCTTCCTTGAATATATGAGTAATTTTTTGACAATGGTCCCTAGAAGCAAGTTCTGGGATGACGCCACCATAATCTCTATGAAGTTCTATTTGGGAAAAAACTGCCTCGCCGATTAATCCATTTTTAGAATCATATAGGGCTATAGCCGTTTCGTCGCATGATGTTTCAATACCTAATGTAATCATAAAAAAATTTTTGCATTCGCTCTTTAAAAAGAATAAACTACCCAGCAATTATGCCTTCTATAATAATAAAAGATACAGAATACTTTGACGTTGGTCTTAGAAAATTTAAGCGTGCTTGCGAGAAAGCTGCAATCGTTCCTGAGATTCGCGCTAGAGAATTCTATGAAAAACCAACTGCTGTAAAAAAGAGAAAAATGGCCGCTGCTATAAAGCGAGCGCATAAAACTAATAGAAAATTTAGTTTCTCAAGACAGCGATCCTATCGCTAGTTTGTCCCTTTTAGACACCATCAATAAAGATTTAAAAGCAGCTATGCTTAGTAAAGATGTTGTAACGCGTGATACCTTGCGTATGCTGATATCAGACATCAAAAATTTTGAGATTGATGAAAAAGTTGCGGCGGATGATGCCAAAATTTCTAATTTGATAAATAAAAACGTAAAACAACGAAGAGACTCAATTAATCAGTTTAGAAATGGAGGTCGCGATGATCTTGTTGCTAACGAGCAAAGTCAGCTAGACGTAATCTTAAAATATTTACCAAAGCAATTATCAGAGGAAGAAATCCATTCGCTGATCCAAGAAGGGATTGCAGCAGTCTCAGCCGAGGGGATGCAAGATATGGGCAAACTGATGGGCAATCTTAAACCTCAATTTGAGGGCAAGGCTGATATGTCAATTGTCAGCAAACTTGTAAAAGAACTCTTAAGTTAATTTGGCTTAATGTTTATATGAAGAAGGTTTATCTTCTTTATTGGTATACCTTTCAGTTAATTTAGAAGATCGAGAACTTAAATCTTGCAATTGGCCTTCTATCATTACAATTTTTGGAAAAGAAGCTGGCTCTAATGGGTCTCCGTCCCAAACAATAACGTCTGCTAATTTTCCTGGTTCAATTGATCCTCTGTTATCTAGTTTAAACGTTTGCGCTACTGTCTTTGTCATTCCTTTGATTGCGGTTTCATAAGACATTCCATGAGCAACTGCATTTCCTGATCCCTGTCTCATAAGGTGGTAATTGTGGCTTCTTTGAGTGCTAAACATAATTGGTATCCCTGCTTGATCAAGTATCTTTCCAAGATCCAGGCTTGACCCGAGCTCGTCGAATGAATCAGGGATATTGTCCATGGGATCTATGATTACTGGAGTATTACTCTCCTTAAGTTTCTCTAAAACCATTGGAGCCTCTTCCACGCTAGCTAAGACCAAATTCAAGCCATATTTTTGCTTCATAGCTAATGCTTGCAAAATATCAACTGCTCTATTTGTTTCTATTACAATCGGCATATCATCATTAACCACTTTGCCTAATGCAACAATATCTTGAGATTGAAGCTCTAACTTATCAGCAATAGCCATTTCCAGAATTTCTTCAACTGGCATGCTTTTTGCCATTTTTCCTATTTCTAATAAAGATTCAAGAAGTGATAAAGTTTCAGCACGAGATCCATAAGAGGCACCAAACCTTCCAAACATAGCTATATCTTTAGCCCCCTTAATTTCAAGACTTCCATCCAAAACGAAATGCGAACCAAGACCAAAAATTGGAAATGAAGATGCGCTTGGGGTGCTTATCGCACTAGTTACTCCATTACTTCTATTCCAGGGAATTCCAGTTGAATGAGGGTTAAATGCGTTAAATATACTAAAGCCTGCACTTAAAATATCAGATTCATCATCCCTTGTAACATCCAAGGCGTTTATCTCAACAATGCCTATATTACTCATGGGTGAAATAAGCCCAGGTGTAACAGGCAAGCCATTGACTTCAATGACCCTAGTTTTCCCATCAATGATTAGATTATTGCCAACACCAACGATTGTATTTTCAGATATTAAAATATCCTGAATAACTGAAGTCTCTCCATTTCCCGAATGAACCAGGCCGCCTTTAAGTAAAACTGTTTCTGCTGAAATTTGAACCGTAAGAACTGCGAATAAAGTTATTAAAAATTGCTTCATATTATTCCACCCTATTACTTTGAGGTTGAATGACACCCAAATCAAAATCTGTAATTGGTTGAATTTTGGGATTATTCATATCAAATGCAAAAGCCCCATCAATCATTACTGTCTCTGCTCTTGAGTAAATACTAAATGGGTCTCCGGTCCAAAGAACAACATCAGCATCTTTTCCAACTTCTATACTTCCAGTTTGATCAAGTATTCCTGCAGCTTTAGCAGGATTACTTGTGATCCAACGCATTGCATGAGCTTTAGAAATTTCATAACCTGCTCTATTACCTGCTGCCATAGCTTTTGCAGCTTCTTGATTAAGATGCTGAATTCCCACCTCATCATCTGAGTGAACTATTGCACATCCTGTTCCATTTCTGGCTTGATCAATTATCGCGACATTAGCTTGAACCATGTCATAAGCTTCATGCTTGAACCCCCACCAATCAGCCCACATAGCAGCACAAATTCCTTCATCAGCAAGAAGATCGGCAATTTTATATGCTTCTACAGCATGATGAAAAGTAGTGATTTTGTAATTGAACTCTCTAGACATCTCAATCATCATTGCCATTTCTTCAGCTCTGTAACAATGATTTTGAATAAGGATCTCTCCGTTTAAAACTCCCATCAATGTATCCATGGCTAAATCTCTTGTAGGCCGCCTATCTGAATTAGCTTCATTCATTCCGTCAGTGTATTCAACAGCATCTATCCAAGCGCTCCTATACCCCGCCATATTACCCATTCTGGTTGAAGGAGCTTGCTTACGATTGCCGTAAACTCTTTTTGGGTTCTCTCCACACGCCATTTTTAGTGAATGAGGGGCACCTGGGAATTTCATGGCTTGAATTGTATTTTGTGAAACGTTCTTAAAAGTTGCACCGCGACCACCAAATAAATTTGCCGAACCAGGCAATACATGAAAAGAGGTAACGCCTCCTTTAAGAGCTAAAGCAAATTGAGGATCTTGAGTCCATAAAGAATGCTCCGCCCAAACCTCTGCAGTCACAGGTGAGGTTGCCTCATTTCCATCTGAGCTAGTTGAAACTCCTGGAGCAGAATAAACACCCATGTGAGAATGAATATCAATGATGCCTGGAGTAATCCACTTATTAGATGCATCTATGACCAAGGCTCCCGAAGCTGTTATAGATTTTCTAATTTCTGCAATTTTTCCATCTGATAGTAATAAATCATACTCTCTGTATTCTCCACCCAAGCCATCATAGATATTAGCTGATTTAAAAAGTATGGGTTGAGATTCCATAGGTTGATAGGTTGATGCAAATGCATTGTCTATTCCTGGGTTAATTGACCCTGATTCTCCAAATGAAACATCAATATCAAAATTTTCAGAGCAACCAACGAATGTGAAAAGCAAAATAGATAAAAGAACTTTATTTTTCATAATAGATTTTCCTCTATAAAGATTATAGGGCCATTTAAAGAGATATAATATTGATATGACAAGAAAAAATAACAGACAAAATAACGAAATGAGATCAATAGAAATAGAGACTGGAGTCAATAAACATGCCGAGGGCTCTGCTTTAATAAAATTTGGAGATACTCATGTGATTTGTACTGCGAGCATTGAAAACCATGTTCCTAGATGGATGCGAGGGTCAAATGAGGGCTGGATAACAGCTGAGTACGGCATGCTGCCAAGGTCAACGCATGAACGAATGAATAGAGAGTCTGCAAGGGGAAAACAAAGCGGAAGGACCATGGAAATTCAAAGATTAATTGGTAGATCATTAAGACAAGCTGTTGACCTTAGTTACCTGAAAGATAAAACAATAAACATTGACTGTGATGTAATACAGGCAGATGGAGGAACAAGAACCGCATCTATCTCAGGTGCATGTGTTGCTTTGTTTCAAGCTATTAAGAACTCTCATGATGATCAAAGAGCAATCAAAGAATGTGTCGCCGCAGTTTCCATCGGACTAAAAGATGGATGCACTCTTTTAGATTTAAATTATGAAGAAGATAGTTCTGCAGACACGGATCTAAATATTGTAATGACTGAGAGAGGTGGGATCATAGAAATTCAAGGAACCGCTGAAAAACACCCTTTCACAAAAGAACAACTTGATGAAATGATTGAATCAGCCTCAAAAGGAATTGCAGAAATAGTTAGTATTCAAAAATCATGCATGAGCTAAAAGATTTTCAAAAAACTTTTATTGAATTGGCCTTAGAGTCAAATGCACTAGAGTTTGGAGAATTTATTCTAAAATCAGGTCGATCAAGCCCATATTTTTTTAACGCGGCAAAGATGCTAAGTGGTTGTGATCTATACAAGCTAGCAAATTGCTACGTAGATGCAATTGAAGAATCTGAAATGGAATTTGATTGTTTGTATGGTCCCGCATACAAGGGTATATTTCTAGGGTCGATCGTCGCAATGATCTATAGCCAAAGAGGAACTCCATGCCCAGTCTCTTTTAATAGAAAAGAAATTAAAGATCATGGTGAAGGTGGCAATATTATTGGGGCCAATCCTTTTGGAAATGTCATGATTATTGATGATGTTTTATCTGCAGGGACTGCTGCTAGAGAATCCATAGAAACTATTCAAAACCTAAATGCTATGCCTAAGATATTTATTGTTGGGTTAGATAGACAAGAGAAAGGGAACGGCGAGCTATCTGCAAAAAAAGAACTTGAAAATGATTTTAATATACATGTCTCATCCATTATTGATTTGGATGCTCTTATCAAATTTTCTAGCAATAAAAAAAGTTTTAACTCTTACGTTTCACATTTAGAAAACTATAGAGATAGTTGGGGCGCATAATGTTTACTGGAATCGTGGCTGGAAAAGGTCAAATTCAAAAGATTATTCCAAATGAAGATTGCACAACATTAACAATAAAAGCTCCTAAGGGCTTTTCTAAAAATTTACTCAAGGGAGCAAGTGTGGCTGTAAATGGAGTATGCCTTACTTTTAAAAAAGGGAAAGCTGATAATTTAGAGTTTGATGTAATTCAAGAAACTTTGGATAAAACTAATTTAAAAAATATTTCTAGGTTAAGTAAAGTGAACTTGGAACGCTCCATGACTTCAAAAACAGAGATTGGTGGGCACCTAGTCTCTGGTCACATTCATGGAACTGGAGAGGTGCTTAAAATAATTAATAGGGAAGAAACAAAAGATCTTCAAATTAAAATTCCTACAAGCCTGAGAGAATACTTCTTTTATAAAGGTTATGTGGCTCTAAATGGATGCAGTCTAACTATTGGAAAAGTGCTCAAGTCATCTTTTTATATTCATCTTATTCCCGAAACAGTTTCAATAACCACTTTTAAAGATATAAAAAAGGGAGACTCGATTAATATTGAAGTCGAACAAGCAACCATCAACACTGTTGAGACAGTAAAAAGGGTTATGCTTGAGAGAAAAGCTTAGTTAAAACTGCCATTCTCATGCCAACACCATTAAAAATTTGGTTTCTAATTTTACAGTTTTCTAACTCACTAGTTTCTTTGCTTAATTCAATTCCAAAGTTTACTGGTCCGGGATGGAGCAAGATCATCTCAGGATCAGCCACTTGTAGTGAATCAACATTTATCTGATATCTATCAACGTAATCTTTTGCTCCGATGGAAAGTTTCTCTGACAGCCTCTCGTTCTGGATTCTTAATACCATAACAACATCAGCATCTTGCAATGCCGTTTCTAATTCAGATTCAAAATTACCAATGGGACTATCAATAAAATTTTTGCAGAGGTCGGGATGACCGCAAAAGGTAATGCTTTTATAGCCTACAATTTGAATTGCTTCCATAAAAGAACTTACCACCCTTGAATGATCAAGATCGCCAACTATTGTGATATTTAAATTTTCAAATTTTTCTTTTGATTCATTAATAGTCATTAAGTCTATTAATGCTTGAGTGGGATGAGAAATTGAGCCCTCGCCCGCATTAACAAATTGCATATTTGAAAAATTTTTAACAAAGTCATGGATCACCGATTCAGTGTGACGCAGAATACATAAATCAACTCCCATCATCTCCATAGCTTCCAAGGTATCCTCAAGAGTTTCACCTTTGTTCATAGAGGAATTAGATACATCAAAATCTAAAAATTTTGCGCCTAAGTTATGAGCCGCAATTTCAAAAGATAGCTTGGTTCTGGTGCTTGGCTCACAGAACATAGAAACAATCTTCTTATCAGGAAATAAATTTTCATTTCGATAGTCTAAAGAATCTTCAGACTTAAAATTGTTTGCAAGTTCAATTAGATCAAAGATGTCCTTCTTTGCAAGATCAGAAAAGTTAATTAAATTTTTAGACATTAAACCTCTATAGATAAAATAGCATCCATTTCAATATCTACTCCTTTAGGAAGTTTTGAAATCTCCACAGTTGCTCTGGCTGGAAAAGGTTCAGAAAATCTTTTGCTCATAATCTCATTGACTGCATCAAATTTTGCTAGATCAGTTAAGTAAATTGTTAATTTAAGAATATTATCAAGGTCGCCCCCTGCTTCCTTGCAGATTGCTTCCAAGTTATCTATCACTTGTGATGCCTGATCGCTAAAAGAGTTGTTATTTAATTCTCCAGAAGATGGGATTAGTGGTATTTGTCCAGAAATAAAAACTACGTCTCCCCATTGAATTGCTTGAGAGTATGGACCTATTGCTGCTGGAGCATTATTTGTAAAAATTGGTTTTTTCATTTTTTGTTTTGGTATCGTTAACAATCCTTGAGCAACTTGTAACGTATCTTAATGAGCGTAATTTTACCATCAATTTATTCAATGAATTAGTGTTCAGAACCTCTACCTCTACAATAAACTCAATGATCATTGCATCAATATCCCTGCTTTGAATATTAACTATATTAAGGTTAGATTTGGTAAAAACAGATGCAATGTCAGCAAGTATTCCAGGTCTATCTTCTGCATGGATTTTAACATGCCCTTTATAGTGAAGTTCCTTGCTGTCACTTCCCCACATCGCTGGGAAATATCTTGATGAAACATTATGACTTCTATGAGGAGCAACCTGCCTACATCTAGCATGATGAATGACGATTCCCCTATCTGTATCTGAATGTGCGGTTATTGGATCGCCATGTATAGGCATGCAACATTTTGCGTATATAACAGAAACTCCCTCAATTTGATGATCGGATAAAATCATTGCTTTGAGTTTAGAATTTTTATTCTTTTTAATCTTTAAGCCTGTAAAGAACCTCTCAGCAACTAATGCACCTGTTTTCTTTCCAGACCCTAGATCAGTTAAAAGCTCATTAAGAGATTTCACTCCTATCATCTCTAGAATCCTAGACATCTTACTGCCTCTATATTGATCAAGAGTTACGCCTCCTCTCTTTAATTCGCTTTCAAGCATTAATTTGCCTGCTTTCCTAGATTGTGAAGTCTTTTGATTGCGAAGTGCTAAGCGTATTGAAGATCTAGCCTTGCTTGTTACTACGAAGTTGAGCCAGTCTGGGCTAACTTCTTGCTTGTCTGAGGTAATAATTTCAATTGATTGTCCATTCTCTAGACGGATATTTAACGGCGCATATTTTCTATTTACTTTGCATGCAACTGCTTTATTTCCAAGCTCTGTATGAAGTTCATAAGCTAAGTCAATTGGCGTTGAGCCAGATTTTAAATTTACAATCCTGCCTGCTGGCGTAAAAACATATACCTCGTCATAAACTAGATCAGTTTTAATTGCTTCAACAAATTCATGTGAGTCAACAGAGGCTTTATTTAAATCAGTAAAGCTTTCAATCCATTTCTTTGCGCCCATTGATTCTGAGGTTACATTATCTCTTGTCTTATATGACCAATGAGCTGAAATTCCATTTTCAGCAATAATCTCCATACTCTTGGTTTGAATCTGCACTTCAATTGGAACGCCGTCTAGAGCAATAAGAGATGTATGAATTGCCTGATAGCCATTTGACTTAGGTATAGCGATGTAATCTTTGAATTTTTTTCCGATAGGCTTATGCACATTGTGAATTACCCCCAATGACCTGTATGCATCATCGACAGAATTGACTATTACCCTAAATGCATATACATCTAATATTTCAGAAAATGGCTTTTTCTTATTTTTAATCTTTCTATAAATACTATATAAAGATTTTTGCCTACCTTGGACAGTTGCCAAAATGTCATTATTTTTTAAATGGTACTTAAATTTTTTACGAAGTTTAGAAATAATCCTTTGTTTTCCGCCGATTGCTTGCTTAATTGCAGATTCCAGCATTCTGGCTCGCATAGGATGAATGCACTTAAAAGCCAAATCCTCAAGTTCAATACGAATGTTTTGCATGCCAATTCTAATTGCAATGGGGCCATAGAGATCTAAAGTTTCAATTGATTTTCTAATTTGCTTATCTCTAGGCAAAAACTCGATGGTTCTCATGTTATGCAATCGATCGCATAATTTTACAATGATTACTCTTATGTCCTTTGACATAGCTAAAGCCATTTTCTGTAAATTATTGGCGTTGCGATCTTCGATACTATCGAAATCTAGTTTATTTAGATTACTGACACCATCTACTATTGCAACAATATCTTTGCCAAAAAGTTTTTCCAAGTAAGATTTCTTGAAAAAGCTGTCTTCTAAAACATCATGCATTAAGCCTGCGCAAACTGTCTCAATGTCTAAATGCAGCCCTAATAAAGTCGTTGCTACTGCAACTGGATGGGTTATGTATGCTGAACCTTCTTTACGAAATTGATCCTTGTGCGCCTCGAATGCAACATTGTATGCCGTTTTCAAAAGGTCTAACTCTTTCTTGGAGAAATAGACTTTTGCAGATTCGTAAAGTTTTTTTGGAACTGGTGAAAGTAGTTTTCTGTTAGAGAAATCTAAAAGAACTTGATTGGGGATAGCCCGGTCACTCAATTAGAAGCTCCAGGGTTAACATTAGCCGATAATTTCGTCTTGTGGTTTTTCTCTGTCGATAGCAAATTCATCTAACAAGACGTCCTCTTCAAGAGTCTTATCAAGGATTTCTTTTGTAATAAGTCCTTCTTCAATTTCCCTCAAAGCAACAATAGTAGGTTTATCATCTTCCCACTCTACCATTGGTTCTCTACTAGTTGTTGAAAGTTGTCTTGCTCTTCCAGATGCCAATAAGATTAATTCAAATCTGCTTTGGACCTTGTCTAAACAACCTTCTACTGTAATTCTTGCCATAATGTTTTCTCCGAGGGCGTATTTTAGTGTTTATTTGCCTAATAAGACAATAGCTGAGCTAAAAACTGTTGAACTTCTTCTCTATTTTGCTTATTTACCGGGTTTTCTTGAGAAATAATACTGAAAAGCTCTTTCTGTGCATCGTCAAAAGAATCGTTAATAATAATATGCTTATATTCATTTGCATAAGTCAATTCATCTTTTGCGTTTTTTAATCTTAAATTAATTGACTCTAGGTCTTCATCTCCCCTGCTTTTTATTCTTTCTTCTAGAGAATGAATAGAGGGGGGGAGAATAAAGATCGCATCATGATTAAGAGACAAATCATTAATTTGCCTAAACCCCTGAACATCAATCTCAAGAATCAAATTTACTCCTGAGCTAAGTTTTGATTCAACAAAATCTACAGAAGTGCCATACCAATTGCCATGAACCTCAGCATGTTCAAGAAAAAAATCAGAATTTTTTTTATCTAGAAAATCTTCTTCAGAAATAAAGAAATATTGATTGCCATTTGACTCACCTTTTCTTGGTGATCTTGTTGTGTAAGAAATAGATAGCTCTAAAGGCAGATCAGACTGATTTGCTGTAGCTAAAACTGCATCAATCAAAGAAGACTTGCCTGCGCCAGATGGAGCAGAAACCAAAAAAAGCTTTGGATCTTTTTTCACTCTAAATTTTGGGCCTGCTCACGCAGTTCCTCTACCTTTAACTTCATGGTTAATGCTAAATCTTTTAAATCTGGTTTTTCTATTTTAACTGATAGAGTATTTACTTCTCTAAATAATTCTTGAAGAATAAAGTCCATTTTTTTACCATGCGCATTTTTTAGTCTGAATAATTTATTGAGCGATTCTATATGAAAACTAATTCTTTCAAGCTCTTCAGCTATGTCATGTTTTAAGGCCACATTTGAGAGTTCATTAGCTATCTCATCTTTATTAATATCAACATTCTTTTGAATGAACTTATTCTTGATGGATTTGACTCTATGCTTCAGCAATGAGGGCGCTGACTTTAATAATTTTTGATGTGCATTTTTTAAAAATAACGTCTTAGCTAGAATGATTTTCTCTATTTTTTCGCCTTCCTTGGCCCTGGACTCTACTAAGTTCTTTATTGCTATGTTTAATGCTTTCTTGCCTAAAATTGAAATATCCTTTTTTGACGTCCTAACTGTTAATAGACCAGGGATATCTCTAAGATCGCTTAATTTAAGATTCAAGTGTTTAAAATCTTTGCTATCTTTTAAGGTGCTCTTCAAGTTCCTGATGCTATCTTGATTAAGCTCATACGAATGGTCTGATTGGAAATTATCATGGATTTTTACTTCAAAAGAGCCTCTCAGGAACTTTTTCTTTATCTGATTTTTTATATATTCCTCTAGATCATTTGGTAGGCTGTATCCTCTGAAAGAAATATCTACAAACCTATTGTTAACTGACTTAATTTCACACAAAACCTCCATCTTCTTTGAGGTAGCTTGCCCTGTCCCATATCCTGTCATGCTGTAAAACATATGATTCCTAAATACTTTTCACTATTATCTCATTAAACCGCTTTCTAATAACTTTTGTGGGTCAAATGATTTTCCAATATTGTCTGAACTTATAAAAAAATCTTTAAAAGAATGCCCAGGGCATACAATAGAAAAAATCTCACTGTACTTTCGAGGTTGCTCACTGCAAATCAGCGGCCCGGAAATATGGACTGAATCTTTATTGGAGATATAGTTTGCTATCACCAATGCAAGATTATCCCTGCTAAACATATTAGCTTCAGCAAAGCGAAGAGGATATTTTTTTCCATCAAAAGCATTTACATGATTTCTCATCCAATGAGTTTGTTCATCATATAATCCTGATGGGCGCAAAATCAGTGGCTCTACTTTTGATTCACGCGACACAAACTCTTCATACTCTAAAATAATTCTTGCTTGATTATCATCAGGCAAAGGTTTCACTGCTTCGGTGATCTTTCTTCCATTGTTTAAGCCATAAACCCTAGTTGAACTAACAATAACCAATTTCTCATAACTTATATTATTATTAAAAAAATTCATTATTTGGTATGACGCATCTAAGAATCCTTGCTGATAGCCATCTATGTCTGATGAGGTTGGTTTTAATATCAAGATAATGGTTGAAAAATCTTTAGAAGATAGATTTAAACTTGATTCGCTGATCCAATCTTGCTTGATGAATTCAACATTGGCTAAGTTAGTAGGCACGCTTCTAGAAACTCCTATAAATTCTTGGTCAGGAAGGCTGGCTGCAACCCGTCTTCCAAGATCTCCGTAACCTATAATCAAAACTTTTTTCATATATATGTTTCTAAAGTCCTTATATTAAAAGTATTATCGTTAAGTGGCTAATATTGAACTAACTCAATTAAAGGGTATTGGACCTTCTATAGTTGAAAAACTTAACCTTATTGGAATTTTTAACTTAAGGGATCTTTGCTTTCATCTTCCCTTTGGATATCAAGACAGAACAAAAATTTCAAATATAAGTGATCTACAACCAGGAGATGAAAAGTTAATAAAAGTTAAGGTAATTTCTTCACAAGCAATATATAGACCTAGAAAGATGATGGTACTTAAATCTGCTGACTCTTATTCTAATATTAATATTCGCTTTTTTTATTTCCATCCTGCCCAAACGAAGCAGCTAAAAGCTGGAACTGAACTTTTATGTTATGGGAAAGTGAGCTTGAGTAGATATGGGCTAGAAATGATTCATCCAGAGTATGAAGTTATATCAAGTGATCACAAATTAAAAGATAAAAAACTAACTCCTGTATATAGAGTACCCAAAGGGATAGGACAAAAAAAAATAAGGGGATTTATTCAAGCCGCAATCTCAAAATTAAATTTTGAAGAAGACTTTCTAGACGTAGAAAGATATGACGCATCTTTAAACATGAAAATTATCGATGCCCTAGCAATCATCCATAACCCCGAAGCGGATATAGACATTGATGAAATGCTTCCCGGAGGCTCTCATCCAGCAAGAGTAAGGTTATTAAAAGAAGAAATGATTGCTTTTCAGGCTGGTATGGCTTTTTTAAAACGTAAACAAAAAAGACATCGCTCTTTTCCATTATCTAAAGAGAATGAATGGACAGCAGAAGTTAAATCAAATTTTCCTTTTGAATTAACTGGCGCCCAAACAAGAGTTGTAAGTGAGATTAAAGAGGATTTATCTCAAGAAGTTCCCATGATGAGATTGGTACAAGGAGATGTTGGCTCAGGAAAAACAGTGGTAGGTGCATTAGCTGCAGCGTTAGCCCTTGATTCATCTTTTCAGGTTGCGTTTATGGCACCGACCACATTGCTAGCAGAGCAACATTTTTTTAGCTTGAAATCTTTTTTTAATAAACAAGCAGCTAAAGTAGCTCTTCTAACAGGTAGCACTTCTGCAAGCAAAAGAAAAAAAATCTTACAAGATCTTGAGGAAAGCAAGATCAAATTATTGATTGGAACCCATGCTTTATTTCAGAAAAGTGTTGAGTTTTCTAACCTTGCTCTCATTATCATCGACGAGCAACACAGGTTTGGAGTGAATCAACGCCTAGCCTTAAGAAAGAAAAATGATTCTGAAAAATCAGCACCTCACCAGCTGACATTAACAGCTACTCCTATTCCAAGAACGCTTTCTATGAGCGTATATGCAAACATGGATGTCTCTGTGATAGATGAACTGCCTCCTGGCAGGAAGCCAATTCAAACATCATGTTTACCGTTAAGTGGAAAAGATAAACTGATTGAAAGAATCTCAGCCGCTACAAAAAAAGGCAGCAAAGTGTATTGGATATGTCCTTTAATTGAAGAATCTGAAAACTTAGATTTAAATGCTGTCATGGAAACCTATGAAGATTTATCTGAGCATTTTAGCCAAGAGAAAGTTGGTTGCCTACATGGAAAGTTATCAGCAATTAAAAAACAAGAGCAGATTCAAGCTTTCAAAGATTCCAAAACTTCAATCTTAGTATCAACGACTGTTGTTGAAGTGGGGGTAGATATCCCGGATGCAGATATCATGGTTATTGAAAATGCAGAAAGATTTGGTTTAGCACAGCTGCATCAATTAAGAGGAAGAATAGGCAGAGGAACCAAAGAAAGCTTTTGCATTCTTCTGCACAAAGACAAGATTCAAGATGTCTCATCGCAAAGACTCCAAGTATTAGTAGACTCTCAAGATGGCTTTAAAATCGCCGAAGAGGATCTTGTAATAAGAGGCCCTGGTGAAATCATGGGCGCGCAACAAACAGGCATTGTGCCAATGAAATACACCAACCTAGTTAGAGACAGTCAGTATCTAATGGAAACCAAAAAAGTTGCTGAATCAATATGCAATGATGATCCTGAGCTTGCCAATCAGCTAATAGAAAGATGGATTTCTGGCTCTATAGCTTTTGCGGATGCCTAGTTATTTTAGCGGGGTCATTTATGATATTTATAGCAAACCCCCGACAACTATTGAGTGGGAATAAAGTAGATACTAGAAACTCTAAAGCACTGATCTGACACCCTCGTTAACCTAACGTTTACCTTTTAACCCCTAACATATTGGGGCATGAATCAATCTAATTTGAAGATAGGTCTAACTTGTTGCGCTGGAATTTTAGTGTGTGGAATTA
>Ga0208407_1000080_pt1 | contig 43236 bp, 43 predicted proteins | sample ETNtaG_9_FD_185775 | JGI IMG/M metagenome (GOLD analysis project Ga0208407, IMG submission 185775) | Marine microbial and viral communities from oxygen minimum zone, Eastern Pacific Ocean - ETNP201406SV69 (SPAdes) (version 2) | ecosystem: Environmental > Aquatic > Marine > Oceanic ...
ATGCCAGCCTTGTTAAGAAAGGGGATCATGCGAGCATAGAGATAACTCCATACAGGCTGACCATGCATTGCCAAAAGCATTGGACCATCTTTTGGACCTTCATCAATATGATGAATTCTTAAATCTGTTCCATCATGGGTTTTAATAGTTGTGTAATGAGGATCAAAAGGATATTCCTTTAAATCATCAAATCTCTCATCGGGCGTTCTTAATATTTCCATTCCTAGTCTCTTAAAATCAAATCATCACATCCCGTTTTAGTTAAAAAACTTAATATTTGTTGTTGATCATTATTATTTAGAGTTTGAAACTCTTCATTAATCCATTTCAAGCATTTTGCTTGATAGGGAAAACTTCGTTGCTCCCATTGAGTACCATCAATCTCAGCTGTCCAAGTCTTCTGATGGAGAGCAGTAGCATCAGCATTTGCCAATAAAACTGGTATATATACTTTGCTGATTTCTGCAAAAAGATGAGATAGATTTTCTTCAGCATCCTCAAAATTAATCCAATCACCTTCATTGGGATCTAATCCACTCATATCTTCCATTTGATCTAGCCAAGCGATGACGCGTGGTGAGATTTCATGAGCAATACTGCTAGATGTCGGATCAAAACCGATTAACTGAGTAAGTTGTCCGTAAATTGCATAATCTGAAGATGATGGACGTCTTCCAAGTATAAATGGATGCAATGAAAGGCAAGTCTCAAGCTGTCCAAGAAACCTTCTATAGCTTGCTTCAATGATAGGAGCCGTTGTCTCATTAGAGCCTACCACCCATAGACGACTTATCTGCAAATCTGAGATATATTTCTTAAAATCCAAATGAGCTTCATTGTTAAGACTGACATCATGCATTAAAGGTAAAATTGTGCCTGCTTTTTCAATATCATCTTTAAAGTGCCATCTGTAATGAAACATATATTTAGTAACCCACTCATCTCCAAAGTCCTCAAGAACATAATTTAAAAAAGCTAATTTCCTATCTGTTGGAATAACACTACGTGCAGTAAATTCATCTTCTAAATGACGAATAATTGGAGTGGAATCAGTAATTGCTTTCTTTTGACCGTCAACATCAAAAATCATAATAGGAAGCAAAACTGGTTTTGGTTCTTCAATATTAAACTTTTTAATAAATTCTCTAGGATTGCCCCATTCAACTGCATAAGGAATCCTGCGATAACGCATTAGTGAGACCATTTTTCTGGTATATGGTGATGCGGGGTTCCCGCCAATAGGAATAGGATTTAAACTTTTCATTACTAAAATCCTTGAGATGACATTTTTTTGCACGTCTCATTAAATTCAGCAATAGTTTCTTCAATGATTTGTGCAACCGGCTTCACTTGATCAATTAAACCGGCTGATTGACCAGTCAGTGCAGGAGCAGCATTCATATCACCGCCAAAGTAAAGATCTTGGATATTTATCATATCAGTCATCTCCATGACTCCAGCGTCATAAATTTTTTGAGTAAATTCAGTTTTTAAAGCTCGAATACAGGGTTTAGATTTCTTATTTAAAATCCATGTTCCTTGCTCGTCTGAATCAAGAATAGAACTTTTAAAATTTTCATGGACCGGGCTTTCTTTTGAGGATACAAACCTAGTACCCATTTGCACTCCTTCTGCTCCAGCAGCAAATGCTGCAGCCATTCCTACCCCATCTACTATTCCACCCGCAGCAATGATTGGTAAATCTGTATGTTTTCTTATAGCTTGAATTAATACAATCAGACCAACCTCTTCAGGACTTTTGAAACCGCCTCCTTCGGTACCTTCAATCACCAAGCCATCAACACCTGCATCGACTGCCTTCATAGCACCAGCTAAACTTGGCACGGCATGGAATACCTTGATTCCAGCATCTTTAAGAATATGAATATATTTCCCAGGATCACCTGCAGAAGTTGTAACAAACTTTATTTCCTGTTCTAGCACTAAGTCAATCATGCTTTCGTCTCTTAAGAACATTAAAGGTAAATTCACACCAAAAGGTTTATCTGTCAGTTTAGACATAGCCATAATCTCAGCTTTACAGTTTTCAGTTTCTCCAGATGAAGTTTCAATTATTCCAAAACCCCCCGCGTTTGAGACAGCTGAAGCAAGCTGGCTTCTTGCAATCCAGCCCATTGGCGCTTGAACGATTGGGTATTTCACCCCCAAGATTTCAGTTACTCTGTTCATAATAACTAACAATATCTATTGACATAAATTATGTCAATAGATATATTCAAAAGATATATGACTAAGCAAGACGGAAGAACATTACGAAGCGTTAAAAGCCAAAAACTGATTGTTGACGCTGTTATCAAATTAATTAGAGAGGGCAATCTAGAGCCTACAGCTCAAATAGTTGCTGATAAATCTGGCGTTGGAATAAGGACCGTGTTCAGACAATTTGATGACATGGAAAACCTTCTTAAATCAGTAGATTCTGAATTAAGCAAGGACTATAACTTTGAAGTTAAATTTGATCCTGCTTCCCCCTTCAATGATCGTCTTACAACTGTTATAAATTTCCTAAATTCAGGTTACAAAAAACACAAATTAGTAATATTCATGACTGTTTCAAATATGTGGAAATATAAATTCTTACAAGAAAATTACATGAGCTATCAAAAGAAAATAAAACAAAAAACGGAGGAAGTGATTCCTGAGGTGTTAAATTTTGATAATGAATCACAAAATCTGTTTCACGCAACTTTGTCCTTTGCTATGTGGACAAGATTACAAGGGCAAGGCTTAAGCAAAGATCAAATTAAAAGTGCAATGTTCAGGCAATGCATAATGATCTTAAATGAAAATTAATAGCCGGCTTGCTCAGAATTGATTGTTTCAAGCCATTCGTTATCCAAAGTTTCATAATTGCGTGAATTCGGTTTCAAACAATAGACAGGATCAGTGATTTTCCTAGTATCAAATGCTTCGTTTCTAAGATCATTTTTCTTCAACTTAAAGGTTCCCGTGGTATCCATTTCTTGAATAATTCTTATAAAAAGAGGGCGCGCATATTTAGGAAGGCTACTATCAACGTATTCTGAGAAAGCTTGCCAGTCAAAACTACTCGCATTTTCAAGACTAAAAGCAGCCATGCCAGCCCTGCCCTCGCAGCCAGGAATTTGCACTCCGTAAACATTAGACATGTTGACATCCTTATAACCATTTAATATCTCACCGACCTCATTGGTTGAAACATTCTCTGATTTCCATCTAAAAGTATCACCCACCCTATCAACAAATTGGTAGTGTGTTTTGCCTAATGAATAACCCACATCAACTGTTTTAATTAAATCCCCGGTATTAAACCAAGCATCTCCTTCGTCAAAGACATCTCTTAAAATCTTCTTTTCAGTTGCTTGTGCATCTGTATATCCGTTAAAAACAGAATTTGGACCGATCCTAATAATTAATAAACCTGGATCATGAGTCAAGATTTTCTTACAAAAACCATCGTCGCCTTTTAAAATTTCATCTTCAGCAACATCATATTCAATAAGAGAAACATCTGCATTTGTCATGCCAATTGTTTTATCCTTGTTTAATAGATTCATGAAGAGAGCATTGCCTTCACTTGCGCCATAAATTTCAACAATTCTGTCGACCCCAAATCTATCTTTAAAGATATCCCAAACATCTGGTCTTAAACCATTTCCAACCATAACTTTCAAAGGGTTATTTTGCTCTGCTGAGGTTGGCTCTGAGTTAGCTAGATACCTACAAAGCTCACCAATATAAACCAAGGCAGTTGTATTGTATTTTTTTACCTCATCCCAAAAAGAAGATGCAGAAAATTTTCTTTTAATAAAAGTTGAAGCTCCAGCCTGCACAACTGCACACAGACCTAGCATCAAACCTGTTGAGTGATATAGAGGAAGGCTATTGTGCATACAATCTGTTTCGTCAATGCGGTAACCAGCCATCTTTATATTAATTGAAGCTGCCATAAGTTTTTGATTAGGGCAGACTGCTGCCTTTGGAACTCCTGTAGTACCAGATGTAAAAATATAACAAGCCACGTCTTTTGCTCGTACTGAGTTTGTTTCTTGTAGATTCTTATCATCAGAAAGATCTAACTGAGCTTTAAGATCGATAGCCCAGTCAGGCAAAGAATACTGTTCAGTATCTTCAACCCATAAAAAATCTTCTTGTTTAGTAATATTTATTTGATCTAAGACATCCTCTAAAACATCTGCTCGCTCTGCCCCTACAATAAATTTGACAGAATCAGATGAATTAATGCAGTGGCTTAAAGGGTCACCAGTTAAACTTGTGTTAATTAAAACGCCTATGGCACCAATTTTATTTAAAGCCAACAAAGTAATAACAAAGCTAGGACGATTCTCAATAAACATCACTACTCTATCGCCATGCTTTACGCCAGTTGAAACAAGATATCTTGCAAAGCTATTGGCTGCTTTATTTGTATGATCATATGTCCACATTTCATCTTCGAAATGTAAAAAAGGTCTTTCAGAAAACTTATCTGTTGTTGCTTGAAAGGTATGAGCTAATGAAGCTTGATCCTCAGGGTCTGGGAATTTATAACGTAAAACTGGAATCAAATATCTCAGCTCACCCAAAACTCTAAAAAACTCTTTGATCTTATTAAACAATTTCTTTCCCCAAAAAAATTAAATATATTTTAGATAGATGATTCTATCAAAGATATCAATAAACGTCGCAATTCTTCTAAGGGTGCTATTTACCGATAGAGAATCTTAGTTCTTTTGAAAATCATAAATGCTTCCAAGCTCTAACAACTGTGTTAATTCATCTAAAAATGTGAGGGACTCTTGCATCAACTTTATATCCAATAAATCTTCAGGGTTAAGTTTATCCCTGTAATGTTTACTGACAAGCGCTCTCAAATCCATAAGTTTTTTCGGACTTAGCAAAAATTTTTCATTGACCTGATCAAACTCATCACTATTTACCACAGTTTTAAATCTAAGACAGGCTGGCCCTCCTCCATTCATCATGCTTTGACGAATATCAACAAACTCAATGTGCTTTATGGGCGATGAAGATTTAATTTCTTCAAGCCACCGCATGCAATTAAGATGATTTTGGACTTCTTCTGGCAACAAGATCATCATCTCGTTATTCTTAACAGTAATTAATTGTGAATTAAGCAAGTAACTTGATACAAGGTCATCGAGAGCGATATCTTCAGAGAGAATCTCAATAGGGTGAAAGCCTTTTACATGATCTTTAAGGTGATGCAAAACTCTTTCTAATTCAACTCTATCTGCAAATGCTTCTTGATGAAAAATAAAGACCTCTTCATTTGCTAGACTAACAATATCATTATGAAAACTACCGGAATTAATGGCTTGTTCATTTTGTTTTAAAAAAAGAACTCTATCAGGATCAAGTTGATGCTGGGTTGAAACAGCTTGAGAAATTTCTTCTGCTTGGCGAGCAATAATACCTTGTTGCAACTCAAATCCTGAACTTCCATAGACAAAAATCTGAAAACCAGGCTTTAGATGTTGTGCGCTTATTCTTAGATGATTCGCAGCACCCTCATCGCCATATCCTGAAATATTTTTAATTGGATCATGGACCTGAGCAACTCCTCCAAACATAAGTTCCAGTTGAATCTTCGTAAAGCGAGGTTCAATGGAGCGATGAAACATAGTGTTTAAATTTGCAGGGGTGATATGAATATTTTGATCATAGCTATCAATACTAGGAGAGAAAGTTGCTGCGTTGGCTGTCCACATTGATGAAGCAGAATAAACATTTTTTAATAAAGCTGGATTTAGCTTGGCTGCTCGATTAATCACCTCTTCATCAGTCCCGCCAAAGCCAAGCGCTCTAAGCGTATTTAAGTTTGGGCGCTCATGAGGCAAGAAAAATCCCTGTGGAATGCCTTGCTCCATAATGAGCCTCATTTTATCCAAGCCTTGTAATGCAGCGGCTTGAGGGTTTGAGGTCTGATTGAGATGTTTTTGTGAGGCTAAATTACCTTGAGATAAACCGGCATAGTTATGAGTCGGTCCAATTAAACCGTCAAAATTAATCTCCCCAGAATAAGTCATCTATAATTTTTTGATAATTGATGCCTTTGGCCATGCACAATAATCTGCAGCATAAAAACCTGCAGGTCTAAGGTTACCGCTCCTGCCTATTCCGCCAAATGGAAAGGCTCCGGATGCACCCGTTGTAGTTGAGTTAAAATTGATGACGCCTGCATTAATTCTTTGTGAAAATCCCTCGAATAATTTCTCATTGTCTGAGATGAGCCCTGCTGCCAAACCATATTTTGTATTATTTGCTTCTGCCACTGCATCATCAAAGGTATCTGCAAAATACACCTGCAACATGGGGCCAAAATTTTCTTCATCATAAGATTTTTTCATCCCGGTAATATTAATAAGACTAGGTGTGACCAAGTTAAATGAACCTCTAACTTTTCGTGCCTTTAGAATAGATTTAGCTCCCAGCTTAATTAGCATATCTTGAAATCTTAAAAATCCTTCAGTTGCTTGAGGCGAGATTAATGGACCATAGTAAAGGTCTGATTCATCTGAATAGGTAAGCAATTGAACCCTCAGTTTCAATTTAGCTAAAATTTTCTTGCCGCTATTATTATTAGGAAGAATAAGGCGACGAGCACAAGTGCAACGCTGACCTGATGAAATAAATGCAGATTCAAAAATAAGATCTACTGCAGCATTGATTTTTTGAGTCGACCAAACTACCAAAGGATTATTACCTCCCAATTCTAAAGCAAGAATTTTCTCTGGATAATCAGCCATGATTTTATTAATTTGTTTGCCCACTTTATAACTACCAGTGAAAAGCAATCCTTTGTTTAGGAAGTGCTTACAAAGACCTTGCACTATGTCTTTGCCGCCATGAATCATATTAATCACACCAGCAGGTAATCCCGCTTTATCCCATAGCATCATCATGTACTCTGCAACCATGGGGGTTGACTCGCTTGGCTTATAAACAATCGTATTTCCAGCAATTAGTGCCGGAGTTATGTGCCCATTGGGAAGGTGCAATGGAAAATTAAATGGCCCTACAACCGACATGACACCATGAGATGAATGTTGAAGACTTGTCTGCATGACGCCCAGAGAATTTTTTTCAGAACCTGTGCGTTTTTTATATGCAAGAATTGAATTATTAAGCTTGGCCAATGTAGCGACAACCTCTGAAGTAGCATCAGCAGGAGTTTTGCCGGTTTCTGTCGATATCAGCTTAGTCATTGCCAACTTATTCTTTTCAAGTAAAGCATAAAATTTTCTAATAATTTTTATTCTTGTTTGAATAGATTCAGCCGACCATTCATCATGACTTTTATGAGCAGCATGCATTGCAGCATTTAATTGAGATGCATTGGCAAAATTGCCCTCCCAAACTATCTCACCGGTCAAAGGGTTCATGGATTTAAATGACTTGCCTTTACCCGAGGACCATTGATTGTGTAAGTAAAGCATTAGTTGACCTGCGCTAGAGAGCCTGACTTTAAATTCAAAGCTTTTGCTACTTTAGCTGATATGAAAAGCTTCTTCTTGTCTTTATCAAAAGCATAATTTTCTTTGACCACTGCAAAAGTATCAATGGATGGATTCGCGATGAAACCAAATCGATCAAAATTAATATTTTTTTTAATCACAATGGGAAGTAATTTAGCAGATTTAACCAAGGGAATATCTTTAATTTTTGCTTCCAGGCATGGCCCTCCATCCAGAACATCGATCAAACCATTAGGTCTAAAGTTTTGTTTTCTAAGCAATGAAAATGCGGGCATAGCATTAGGGTGAGGTTTGCCGATAACTCTTTGCACTTTTTTTGGCATATGCTCAATGATGAAAGGATGCTTAGGAATGGATTCCATAATAAAATGATTGTCTATATAGCTAATTTCATCTGCTTTAAAAAAATCAAGATTAAAAAAAGTTTTACTAAAGGAATTCCAAAAATAGGACTCATTTTTAGCATTTTTAAATCCTCTAATTTCAACAAAAAGCTTTGGATCAAAGCGTTGTTGATGAGCAGACATAAAAATAAACCTTGAAAAAGAAAGAAGTGAGCCTCGCCCCTTCCCTCGGAAAGCAGGCTTAAGAAATAAAGTTCCTAGCTCGGAATAAGGTTGCTTACATAGATGAAGAGAAAGCACATCTAAGTCCTTGGTAAAATTTAAGGATTTAGATTCAAGCTGTGAAATAGACTTCTTAAAAAAAACTGAAGGCTTCTTCAACGAAACAGATGTATAAATAGCTGATAACCCAACTATGCGACCATTATCCTCGAGCACAAATAAATAACTATCTTGATTTGGTTTCTTAGTTTTTTTATTTCGAGATTTTTCTGACCACGAAATTCTTTCTTTAATCTCTTTAGGTGTTTTTGGCATGGTGGTCATGCCTTTACCAGAATGCTTCACTAAATGCTCAACACTCTTAAAATCTGAATTTTTTACAAGCCTTACAACTTTCATAAAGTCATTATAGCAACTATAGGGTCTAGGGAGTGGTGATTAGAATGGGATAAATTGCTATTTCAATTTACAAATAATTTCATTATAAAATTTTTCCATGCCTTCAATCTTTTGATCCAATGGAGCATCATTCATTGTCCCATAGAGCATCCATGGGTATGTGGTCATAGTCGTCACACCTAAATTTTGCATTTGCCCAAAACCCTCAAGGCTAAAAGCATCCCAGCAACTAAAGCAAATATATTCATAATTTTCTTTAGGAGGCAGCTTTTGTCTTTTTTCTTTTAATTTTGCCATCAAGGCTTCGAGCTCACTCAAACTGTGCATATCTGAAATCCAGCCATCATGCTTTGCTGCTCTATTAAGAGCTGGCTCTGAAAAGCCGCCAACATAAATAGAAATATCTGTTTTTGGTGCAGGTAACATTTCTAATTTTTTAAAATTAAAAAACTGGCCTTTGAACTCAACCATCTTTCCCGACCAAAGTAACTTCATAATCTCAAGCATTTCATCAGCGCGGGCTCCTCTTCGTCGGAACTCTTGACCGCCTGCTTCAAATTCTTCTAGCATCCATCCCATGCCTATTCCCAAGTCAAACCTTCCATTAGACACTGCATCAAGAGTGGATACCTCTTTTGCTACTCTGAGTGGATTTCTAGCCGGAAGAACGTAGACGCTGGTATAAAACCTTATATTTTTTGTGGCTCCAGCAAGAAAAGACAATGAGTTTATGGGGTCTGGCCAATCAGTGCCCTGCTCCCATCTCACACTTCCATCATCAGTGTATGGGTAAGGTACTGAAAAATTTTCTGGATGAATTAAATGATCTGACACAGCAAGAAAATCGTACCCAATCTCATCAGCGGCCATGCCCAATGATTTCATTTCATCCATTGGTAACATTGATAGAGGTATTGCAAATTTCATATTCCCATAGCCCTGGTAACAAACCAAAAAGTCCCCATAGAGAATACTACAGCACCCGTAATATTATGAATAGAGCCATAAAATGACGAGGAAAAATAATGTTTTGCAAATGCGAATAACCCAAGTATTGCAAAAGCTACAGCTAACTGACCCAGCTCAACACCTAGATTGAAACTTAAGATTATTTGCCACAATCGATCTTGGGGGATGCCTACTTCTGCAATTGAGGAAGCAAATCCAAGCCCATGAATTAATCCAAAAAATACAGTAATCGTCAAGGGGATCCATGGAGAAGAATAATGATGCGTTAGGCTTAAATAGACAGTTAAAAATAATGCTAAGCCTAATATTAGTAGGGGCTCTAGGACTCCAAATATCGCTAATGGAAATAATGCAATAGATGAAAATATCAAATGTTTGATCCCCTTATCAAATTCATAGTGATGCTTGAAAAACTTTTCAACAGCTAAAAGCAATATTGAAAATCCTATTAAAATCTCAACCATTTCTGAATGCACTCTCAAAACATTCATAGCACCAAGGCCAAGGGTTAAGCTATGACCGATAGTAAATCCAGTAATGGCAATGACGAGGTTTCTGCCTTGAAATAACAGAATGAGGCCCAGCAAAAATGCTAGATGATCCCAGCCACTCAGAATATGCTCGATACCTGAAATTAAATAACCCCAATAGGAGCTTTGATTTCTGTTAGGTTGAGATAAAGAATTAATCTGCCAAAGATCAGTTTGACTGGTAAACATAAATTCAGGAATGGTTTCACCATCTATGACTCCCCTAGCAATATGGGTATGAGTAACGCCTAGGTCTTGAAATAAAGAAATTGAAACATTTGATGGCAGTGTTGAGCACTGAAAATCCCAATAAAATTTTAAAATGCCAGCTGCATTGTTTTCATTGAACTCTACTGGTTGATTTAGCTTGCATGCATCTCCAAGAAAAATTGCATCGCCTAAATAATTTGTAAAATCGTCATATGATTGAAATTTTATGCCTGGATTTAAAGCTTCAAAAATACCCCGCTTAATTGTTCCCGTGATCCTAACCTCAACTCCACTTTCAAGATTAAGAAACTGAAACTTTGAATAAGATTCGCTACGATTATGAGCTTCTAGCGGCAGCAAGAGCTGAAAGATAAATAAAAGTAAAAGTTTTTTAGAGGTCATTTGCCTTAACAACGTCATACCAATTTCTGAGATCTTCTAAATATTCGTCTAACAACTCCTCCCCTTTGAATCGAATAAATTCAGACTCCACTTGCTGATAGACATTATTAAACTCAGGCGCGCTGGATATAATTTTTTGCAGTGGCACTAATAAATGAAAATTTCCATCAAGCTCTATCAACTCACTCACTTCACCTTCTTCTAAGCTTAATGCAATTTGTGTAAGCGAAGGCCCAATATATTCTCTGATCTTCATTGCTGGCAACAAGACATTTGGGAGACTGATCACTTCATTTTCAGCCAGTGATTTTGCGGCAGAAAGATTACCTTGAATCAGCAAATCTCGAGCTTGATCACCAGCAACCTTTTTGTTGCGATCAAAGCTTAACTTTAGAATTCGTAACTTAGGACTTGGGGTGAATAAATCCTTATTTCTAGAATAGAAATCTTCAAGATCTTGCTTTGAAATACGTAAATCATTTGTCTCGGCAATAATTGAACCAATCATTTTTTGGATAATGGTACTTCTAATCTCGGTATCATTCTCAATCATCCCAAGATCAATCCCTCGCTGGATTAATAACTCTTCATCTATCATTCGTTCAAGGATATTCTCTGGGTCTGACTCTATTAATCCTGTTTTTCTTGATTGGGCTATTGATTCTAAATAAATCTCATATTTGTCTTTTGAAATTGCTCTATCATCAATTTTAGCTACCCAATTAAGCTGAGATACATCAACCTCTTTAATAAAACTTGAGCCTATAATCCCAATAGAGATAATTCCTCCTAAAAGCAGTAAAGGGTGGATTCCGAACCTCCATTGAATAATATTCTTAAGATTCGAGTGAGGAGTAAAAGTCATTTTTATATGCTCAATATCATCCTCTAGATAAACCTCTCCCTGGGGAACAAATCCAAAACTTTCATAAAAATTTGTAAGCCTGTACTGAGCTGATAGGCCTATCTCTTGATTTGGATATTTGGAAGCGCAAAACTCAATTGCTTCCTTGGTAAGAATCTTTCCTGCACCCTGTCTTCTGATCTTTTCAGCCGTTAATACTCTTGCTATTTCAGGTCCCTCATACCTTTTTCCGGGTTTTGCAACTCTGAGGTAACCTGCTAGCTCATTATTTTGATATGCGAGCAAATGATCGCAATCTTGATCTTTAAAATCAGCATCAATAAACGGGCAATCTTGCTCAACAACAAAAACTTGCTGACGAAGATTAAGCAACGCATATAACTCATCTTTTGTAAGAGCTGAGAATGACTTCCATTTAGTTTCCATCCGATGATTATATTTGTTTTATTCCGTATAATCTAAATTCAAAATTAGGAGTTCTGCATGAGTGAGTTATATAACATAAGCGTTAAAGACATTGAATTAAATTCAGTTGATTTAAGTAGCTACAAAGGAAAAACGCTATTAATAGTTAATGTAGCTAGCAAATGTGGATTTACACCTCAATATAAAGATCTTCAAAATCTATATGAAAAATATAAAGGTCAGGATTTTGAGGTCCTAGGCTTTCCATGTAACCAATTTGGCGCCCAAGAATCTGGGACCAATGAGGAGATCCAATCATTTTGCGATCTTACATTCAATGTTTCATTTAAGATGTTTGACAAGATCGAGGTCAATGGTACAAATGCCAGTCCCTTATTTAAATATCTTAAGCATGAATCTCCGGGAATTCTGGGTACCGAAGCAGTGAAATGGAATTTCACTAAATTCCTTGTTAACAAGGATGGTCAGGTAGTCAAAAGATTTGCTCCCAAAGATGGCGAATCAGCCATCGAGTCTGAGTTACAAAAAATTCTATAGGCTAAATCTTTAAACTCATCAATAAAGCATCTTCTTTGGGTGGGCCGTTGTAATAATTGGGACGAATAGCATCTTTAAAAAATCCACTCTTCTCATATAGGTTAATCGCGGGAAGGTTGGAGACTCTCACTTCAAGGGAGATCACCTTAACTCCCATTGTTTTATTTTGAAAAATAATTTTTTGCAACAGCTTATCTCCCAATCCCTTACCTTGATAAACTGGATGAATGGCAATATTTAATAAATGTGATTCAGGAACTATTGGTGAATATATAGCAAATCCCAAAATATTATTTTCTTCTTGGAGTACCACCGAATAGTGGCCAACTTCCATTGAAGATATAAATTGAGCTTCCGTCCATGGTATTTGGTTAGTCTTATTTTCAATCTCTAAAATAGCCGTAATGTCATCTGAGCTAGCAGGTCTAATTGAAATAGTCATTTAAACTGACTGCAAAGGCTTAAGTTTGCTCCAAAGATCTTTTTTTAAGCTTGCATTAGATAACATGGCCTCTAAAGAAGGGGAAATAATTAAATTTAGGTCCTCCGAAAGATTCTCTGAATCAAAAAAAACTAATGTGGCTTTAAGATTGGAGGTATCTTGAAAACTTGATATATCCAAAGGATCTGCAGAAGACAAAAGGACAACACCTTGAGAGGCTGATTGCTTGGTTCCATGAATTGCTGCAATGATGGCTTCAAGTAACTTTATCTCTTTTTCTGAGTATTCATCTACAGAATTAGCATGTAATGTTAGAATATTGTCCTTTTGAAAGAAGTAGATGTTAATTTCATCACTTACAGAAGATTTTTTTGCATCCACATATAAAGGAATGCCAATTTTAGAGAGAATATATTGAGATTTATTTGATAGCATCACAAAAGCAATCATGAAAGATTTAATTAAAAAATACAAACCTTTTGAGCCTATTCCTTTAGAGGGAAGAACTTGGCCAAACCAAGTCATCCAATCAGCGCCAAGATGGTGCTCAGTTGATCTGCGTGATGGAAATCAAGCTCTTATCGAACCCATGGGTCATGAGAGGAAAAAGCGCATGTTTAAACTTCTATGCGATCTTGGGTTCAAAGAGATTGAAGTAGGATTTCCAGCGGCTTCTGAAACAGATTTTGAATTTGTCCGATGGTTGATAGAAGAAAAACAGATCCCTTCAGACGTCACAATACAAGTACTAACTCAAGCACGAGACCATATTATTGAAAGAACTTTTGAATCTCTTAAAGGAGCCTCTCAAGCTATTGTTCATTTTTATAATTCTACTTCAACTCTTCAAAGAAAAGTGGTCTTTGATCAAGACAAAGAAGGTATTAAAAAAATAGCTACTGATGGAGCAATGCTTGTAAAGAAGCTTGCATTAGCTAACCCTGAAACAAAATGGTCTTTTGAATATTCTCCAGAAAGCTTTACTGGCACAGAGCTCAATTACGCGGCAGAAGTTTGTGATGCTGTAGTAGATATTTTAAAAGACGCTTCTTCTGAAAAAATTATTATCAATCTTCCTGCAACAGTTGAGATGGCAACACCAAATATCTATGGCGACCAGATAGAATGGATGAATGAAAACTTAATTAATCGTAAAAACATTTCCCTCTCATTGCATCCGCATAATGATCGCGGAACTGCGGTTGCAGCCTCTGAGTTTGGTTTAATGGCTGGCGCTGAAAGAGTTGAAGGCACATTGTTTGGAAACGGAGAGAGAACTGGTAATGTTGATATTGTCACCATTGCGCTCAACTTGCTGACTCAGGGAGTGGATCCAGAGCTTGATTTCTCTGATATCAATGCCGTTATAAGAGAGGTTGAATACTGCAATCAACTCCCCGTGCACCCAAGACATCCTTATGCAGGAGATCTTGTTTTTACAGCCTTTTCTGGATCTCATCAAGATGCAATCAAGAAGGGTTTAAGTGCGCTTGAAAAGTCAAATAAGCCAGAATGGGAAGTCCCCTATCTGCCTATTGATCCAGCAGATCTTGGTAGATCATATGAGGCAGTTGTAAGGATAAACTCACAATCTGGCAAAGGTGGAATAGCCTTTATACTTGAAAAAGATCATGGGGTATCCCTTCCGCGGCGACTGCAGATCAATCTAAGTGAAAAAGTTCAAAAGGTTGCTGACGAGACTGGAAAAGAGGTTATGTCTAGGGATATATGGAAAGTTTTTGAAAAAAACTACATAGCTGTTGAAGGCAAGCTAGAATTAATTAATTATGCCTTATCATCATCAGAAGATTCTTCAGGGAATGCATCAGATAAAGTTGAAATTACATTAAAAGATAAAAACGATGAAGTGAATCTTGCTGGGGTTGGCGGAGGCCCTATCGAAGCTTTTATATCTGGAATCAATAATCATTTTTCAACATCGATTTCTGTATCTGATTATCATCAGCATTCTGTTACCTCAGGTTCTGATGCAAAAGCTGCTGCCTTCATTGAGTTAACTCTAGAAGGGAAAAATGAGTGGGGTGCTGGAATTGATGGTAATACCGTCAAGGCCTCTTTTCAGGCTATTGTAGCCGGGTTAAATAAACTGATTACTTAAAGTTAGGTTCGCGCTTTTCTAGGAAGGCTTTAACCCCTTCCATATTCTCTTCAGACCCAAAAATATTATTTTGTGCTTCTGCTTCTGCATTAAAGGTTTCATCATATGATTGAGTCATTGAATCATTCATCAATTTCTTGGTTAATGATAAGGCTTGTGGCGATCTCTTGGATAGATGTTCCGCCCATTTTTTTGTTTCAGCGGTTAATTCATCTAATTCCACCACTTTGTTAGCTATACCCATAGTCAAACAATCAGCAGAAGATATTTTCTTTGCTTCAATTGCATATTCTAAAGCTCGCGCATACCCAATGGCTCTTGTTAAGAGAAAACTGAGCCCGCCATCAGGCACCAATGCAATATTGCTAAAAACGGACATAATGTATGCATCTTTGGCCATGATTCTTAAATCACAAGCCATAGCTAATGCAGCTCCAATGCCAGCGGCAGCTCCGTTGATTGAACCAATGACTGGTTTTGGCATTTCAATAATGTTCTTTAAAAAAGGATGGTAGCCTCTTAATAAAGCATCCTTGGTATCTGACCAGGAAGCGTCTCTTTCAGTTAAGTCAGCACCAGCAGAAAAACCTCTGCCCTCACCAGTTATAACCAACACTCTAATTTGAGAATCATTTTTTACTTGTTCAGTTGCATCACCCATATCCCAAATAAGCTGTTCATTAAAGGCATTCATCATTTTTGGACGATTAATCGTTATAGTTGCTACCCTATTTTCAATCTCTAAGCTTATAGTTTCATAACTCATATTTCTCTCCGAATTAACTGATTATTTCTTATTTAAGATTAAATCGCCATCACTAAAAGTTAAAAAAGCGCTCTTTTGATCATTATCTGCTCTTGACCAATTAACCTGAGTTCTTGAACTGGGATTAGAATGAATAAATGCTTTAAAAATTTCGCTAATTATTTTTTTATTTGGCATAGCTACATTATTAATTTTTATCCAATACCTTATTACTTCTGCACAAGTGCCCTCTTCAAGATCAAGCAAAAAATTTCTATTCAATTTAGACCCTCTAATATATTTTTTAAATTGCTGATCAAGTAAAAAATCATGGACTTCTTTATGCTTTGAAACTAGCTGAGCAGTTTGTTGGATTTGCATGCTTGCATTAGGCCAACGATTTGAAGCCATCTTGAGAACCTCATTGCGGATAAAGTTACGATCTTGGTTATCCTCAAGATTGGTATCATCAGAGATAAATTCAATCTTGTTCATAGATAAATATTGGGTTAGATCAGATTTAGAATAACCAAGCCATGGTCTTAAAATTACACCCTCTCCTAGGGTGCGTTTTTTCATTGGCCCCTGAAGACCATCCAGTCCAGTCCCTCGAAACAGTCTAAATAAAATTGTTTCAGCTACATCATCTGCATGATGAGCCATTAATAATTGATCATTTGATTGAAGAGCTTCTTTAAAAATTTTATATCTGGCATTCCTTGCAGCTGATTCAAGACCTGATTTTTTTGAATTTATATTTACAACAAAGCTCTGAAAAGCAACATTTCTTTCCTCGCAAAATATTTTGCAGTGATCTTCCCATTGATCTGAATCTTTATTTAATGAGTGATTTATGTGAATTGCTGAGAGACTTCCATGTAAAAGGCCTTGCTGATTGATCTCATGACAAAAATGCAAGAGCGCAGAGGAATCCCCTCCTCCGCTGAAGGCAACAATAATATTTTTTTTGGGATCGACTAAATCAAAAAAATCTTTTGGATCAAACAAAATCAGGCACCGATTTTAAGTAAGCGTTGGTAACGTCTTTGAAGTAACTCCTCTTGAGAGAATTTTGATAGCTCTGCTATGTTTGTTAGTAAAGATGCTTTAACGTTTGCTGAAATCATATCGTAGTCTTGGTGTGCACCACCAATAGGCTCAATAATAATATCATCAACGATGCCTATTTTTTTTAAGTCGCTTGCTCCAACTTTCATCGCTTCTGCAGCTTCTGGAGCTTTATCAGATTCTCTCCAAACTATTGAAGCGCAAGCCTCAGGTGAGGCTACAGAATATGTACCATATTCTAAAATAGCAACATGGTCTCCCACTCCCAAAGCCAAAGCCCCGCCAGAACCACCTTCACCTGAAACTACAACTAAAATTTTAGTTTTAAGACTAGACATAACAGCTAAATTTCTGGCAATTGCTTCACTCTGACCTCTTTCTTCACCTTCTACTCCTGGATATGCTCCAGCAGTATCAATAAAAGTAATTACAGGCATATTAAATTGCTCAGCTAGCTGCATAAGCCTTTTCGCTTTCCTATAACCCTCTGGCTGAGGCATACCAAAGTTTCTCTTAACTTTTTCTTCGGTATCTCTACCCTTTTCATGTCCAATAATCATTACAGGCATGCCTTCTAATTTTGCAATCCCCCCAACCAAAGAAGCGTCATCGCCAAATTGGCGATCTCCATGCAGTTCCTCAAACTCATCAAAGATTCTTTCAATAAAATCAAGGGTATGGGGCCTATTAGGATGTCGAGCAACCTGGACTTTTTGCCAAGTGGATAACTTAGAATAAATCTTCTTCGTCAATGCAGCTTGTTCAGATTTCAATTTATCTATTTGAGGTAAAAGCTCTGGATTATCTGCAGCGGCTAATTGTAAGGCTTCTATCTTCTCTGCAACTTCTGCAATTGGTTTTTCAAACTCTAAAATATTGATACTCATTTGTTTAATTTAATTACCTCATCACCGAACATATCCTTTAATATCTTGATATTTTCAGCTGAAGGCATAAGTTTAAATTCATCACCAAGCTCTATTATAGCCTCAGAGTTCTCATGGAGAATTTTTAAATGTATTTTGCAATTTCCATGCTTCCAGAAGTCTCCGTTTAAATTTTTTAAATTTGCCATATTGGATTGAATAAAGTCACTGGGGAGATTTCTTGCATCAATCATAATAGATTTATTACCTCGGCTCATTTGTGATTCGAGTGAAGTCACGGATCCCACTTTCATCTTATACATTCTCCGATTTAATTCTTTGGATTTATAATCATCAATCTCAATTGAACCAGCAAAAATAAGGATAGAGTTTGCCTTCAATAGTAAGTGGTGTCTCTCCAAGACATCTGTGTTGATTGTACCTTCCATGGTCCCTGTTCCATCGTCAAAACTAATAAAAGCAATTTGCTTATTTGAGCGATCTCTAATTTGCCTATATGAATTAAGCAATCCAACTATTTTTGCTCTGCTAATGTCATCTGTGACTTCGCTGATTTTATGAGATCTTAAATTTTCGACCATTCCCTCAATCGCAATTACTGGATGCCCTGAAAAGTAATATCCAAGAGCATCCCTCTCATGATTTAGTAAATCTTCTTTTGATAAATCTTTCACATTTACATACTTCTCATAAGGATCAAACGTTTCCTCCATTGAAGCAAAAAGATCAGATGTCCCAGCCATTTGAGCGCTGTTTTTCTGCCCTTCTCTTAGCATGTCTTCCATACAAGCAAGTGCCACAGATCTAGAGGGAGCTAATTCATCAAATGCGCCTGCTTTAGTCAACGCTTCAATAGATTTTTTGCCACCCAATCTAATATTTACTTTTTTCGTAAGATCAAAAAGATCTTTAAAAGCATTATTTTTTCTTACCTCAATCACATGATCAATAAAAGAATCTGCCACTCCCTTAATCGCACCCAGACCATATTTAATATGTAGATCTGCGTTTACATTAAAATGCTTATTGCTAGTTTTGATATCAGGAGTTAATACCTTAATCTTCATCTCATTACATTCATTAATTAGGGTATTAATCTTATCGGTGTTGCCTAATTCTGTAGATAAGACAGCTGCCATAAAATGCTCAGGAAAATATGTTTTTAAATATGCAGTTTGATAAGAAAGCATTGCATAAGCTGCGGAATGAGACTTATTGAAGCCATAGCCAGCAAATTTTTCAATAAGATCAAAAATTTTCTCAGCAGTAGCTTTTTTAATTTTATTTTGAGAGCAACCATCAACAAATATCTGTCTTTGCTGCTCCATCTCTTCAACTTTTTTCTTACCCATTGCTCTTCGCAAAATATCAGCCTGACCAAGAGAATATCCAGCTAGAACTTGTGCGGCTTGCATGACCTGCTCCTGATATAAAATTACTCCGTATGTTTCTGATAATACTGGCGCAAGTAATTCATGAGGAAAAGTTACCTTGCTCTTTCCATGCTTTCTATCAACAAATTCATCATGCATACCTGATTCAAGTGGGCCAGGCCTATATAAAGCAAGCAAAGCCACTATCTCTTCAAATTTAGTTGGCTTCAATCTACGAATCAACTCTCTCATGCCAGTTGACTCAAGTTGAAATATAGCTGTAGTTCTTCCAGAAGCCAGCAATTCAAAAACGTTAGGATCATCTAAGGTAAGGGAATTGAGGTCTAAAGTTCTCTCATTTTTTTCGCTTAAAGATTTATTAATCGTTTTTACTGCTCTGTCTATTACTGTAAGAGTTCTTAACCCCAGAAAGTCAAATTTAACCAGTCCAATAGTCTCAACATCATCTTTGTCAAACTGAGTCATAAGGGAATCTGATTGGGGGTCGAAGTACGTAGGACAAAAATCTGCGATTGATCCTGGGGCTATTACTATTCCCCCTGCATGCTTGCCAACATTCCTAGCTATTCCCTCAAGTTTATATGCTAAATCAATGATCTCAGAAACCTCTTCCTCATCCTGAATCATTTTCTTGAATATAGGTTGAGAGCTGATAGCTTTCTCTAGAGTCATTCCAGGAATGAATGGTATCATCTTTGAAATTCGATCACCCAAAGCATAAGGTTTACCTAATGCTCTTGCCACATCCCTAACTACGGCTCGAGCTGCCATTGTACCGAATGTTGCAATCTGAGATACAGCAGATTTTCCGTATTTCTGCCCAACATAATCAATTACCATGTCTCTTTTATCCATACAGAAATCGATATCAAAATCCGGCATGGATATTCTCTCAGGGTTAATAAACCTTTCAAAAAGAAGATTATGCTCAATAGGATCGAGAGCTGTTATCCCAAGGGCATAAGCAACCAAAGAACCGGCTCCCGATCCCCTGCCTGGTCCAACTGGAACATCGTTATCTTTAGACCATTGAATAAAATCTGCAACGATTAAAAAATAACTGGAGAATCCAGTTGCATGGATTTGCGTTAACTCATAATCCAAGCGTTTTAGATAAGTTTCTTTTTTGTCTGTTGAGTAGGATTCGATAATCTCTTCAAGCTGTGTCTTAGAAAGCTCTGATAAAAAAGAATTAAAATCATGCTCCTTTGGAACTGGATATTCTGGCAGGAAATATTGGTCTGTTGTAAGTGTTACATTGCATTTTTGTGCAATGGCTAGAGTATTATTTATTAAAGTATCTGGATCACAATCACTAAATAAGCTAGAGATATCCTTCGTAGATTTAAAAAATTGCTCGGGACTAAACAACCTCTCTCGATTTGAATCATTCAGAGTCTTGCCGGTATTAATACATACTTTCGTCTCATGAATATCAAAATCTTCTTTTTGAGAGAACATAATGTCATTGGATACAATAACTGGAATAAGAAATTCGGATGCTAATGGCACAATACATTGTATAAATTCTTCTTCAAAGCTTTTACCTAGCCTTTGGAGTTCAATACAAAAATCATCCTTAAAAGTTTCCTTGAAAGAGAGCAATTCTGTTTTTAAATCTTGATTCTTTTTGAGTTTAGCTAGATTAAAAATAGTCGATGAGGGGCCGCCTGCTATCACTATAATATTTCTTGCACAAATACTTAAATCTTCAAAAGTTACAGAAATATAACCATTTTCTTGCTGGAGTTGTGACTTTGAGATAATGCCCATCAAAGACTTTAGTCCTTCATTATTTTTTGCAAGGCAAAGAATTTCACCAAATTCTCCAGCGTGTGATTTTAAGTTAAGAGTAATTCCTGCTATAGGCTTAATCCCTGATGCCTCAGCCTTATTAAAAAATTTCACCATGCCAAACATATTATTCAAATCAGTCAGGGCGACTGCTGGCATATTTAACTTCTTTGCATTTTCAATGATCTCATTGATTCTAAGTAATCCTCTAGAAATACTAAATTCAGATGAAACTCTAAGATGAATAAAAGAAGTTTGCATAAAATTAAGCAATGACTCCATTGAATGACTTCCGATGGAAGGATGTATAACCTGACTCTTTAAGAGCAGTTAAGTGATGGGCAGTTCCATAACCTTTATTTTTTGCAAAATCATAAATTGGGTATTCTTTATCTATCTCTTTCATGAAATCATCTCTATGTACTTTAGCAATAATTGAGGCTGCTGAAATTTCTGAAATTAGCTTATCACCCCCAATCACTGCCTTACAATTTACCTCAATATTTGGGGTAAATTTTCCATCAACATAAACCAAATCTGGTGTAATGGATAAATTCATTATAGCTTCTTGCATGGCAAGCAATGTCGCTTGATGAATATTTATTTCATCAATTTTATCATTTGAGATACTGGCAAAACTATAAATAGATTGTTCTTTAATTATTTTAGCTAAGGCCTCTCTTTTGGTAGGAGAAATTTCCTTCGAGTCTCTTAATCCTAATATAGGATTTTTTAAAATTACAGCTGCAGCTGTCACTGGACCAGCTAGACATCCTCTTCCAACTTCATCGACCCCAGCAATAATCACAATATATTATTAATTGCTTTTGCAGCAACCTCAAAACCTTCTCCACGCATAGAATCGTTAATCTTTGTAAGATACGAGTTATAGTGCTCAGGCTCAGAAGATATTTTAGAAAAACTGTTAATAATTGATTCAGGCGTTAAATCATATTGAATTAATTCTGGAAAAATATGCTCCTGAAGCAGAAGATTTGGTAGCCCAACAAATGGTGTTCTAACCAATCGACTTAGAATTGCATAATTTAGTTTATTTGTTTTATAACAAATAATTGGAACTGAGCCTAAAACTGCTGCTTCTAGCGAAGCAGTACCCGAAGTAACAATTGAAATTGAAGATAAGCTAAGAAAATCTTGGGCTGAATCAATGGATAGCTTATATGGAATTTCATTAATTCCTTTTGTTGACTGAATCATCTCAGCTAATTGTTTATTTGCTGCTGGTATTAAAAAAAATGTATTTGAATTTAAATTAAGAAGTTTTTTTGCTGCAGCAACATAAACAGGCATCAAGTGAGAAATTTCGCTTACTCTGCTTCCTGGTAAGATGCTAATAAAATCTTTTGAAGAGTCTAGGCTGTGTTTTGAAATCACTTCTTCGTTGTTTCTTGGCTTAAGTTGACTAAATGGATGGCCCAAAAAAAAACTATCCATATTTTTTTTATTATAAAAATTACATTCGAACTTAAATAAGCACATTGTTAAATCTACATATGCTTTGATGGATTTAATTCGATTTTCTCTCCATCCCCAGACTGAGGGGCTTACTACCTGAATTGTCTTGATATTCTTTTGTTTAAGTTTTTTATGAAAAAACATATTGAAATCTGGCGAATCAACTCCGATAAAAATATCTATATCATTTGCAATAAAAAGGTTTAATAGCTTTTTTCTTATCGAGAGAATTTTTGGGAGGTTGATTAATGGATCAATAAGGCCCATTACATGGAGTTCCTGATAATCAATTTCTGGAGGTGTGACGATACTGCTAGTGTTCACCTCTGGCCCACCCAAACCGTAAAGATCAACTTCAAAGATATTTTGTAATGATTTTAAAAGTTTTGATCCCAGCCTATCCCCTGAATGCTCAGCAGCAATAATACCTACTTTTATTTTCTTTTTTGACACCTATCGCAGTAAGCCTCTCTCAGATCTCTCAACTGAAGAAATAAAAGTTGTCAGTGCTGGGTTATTATCTTTATTTAATGCGTGCAAGTGTTTAATCGCATCATCAAGAGAGTAGCCTTTTCTATAGATAATTCTGTAGGCTTTTTTTACTAAGTTTACTGAATCAGTGTCAAAATTATTTCGCTGCATTCCAATTGTATTCAATCCTATTGGCCTTGCTGGATTAGCAGCTACTTTTACGAATGCAGGCACATCCATAGTAATCAATGTATTTAAGCCTGTGAAAGAATAATCTCCTAAAGAGCAAAATTGATGAACCAGAGTAACAGCACCAAGAATTACATTATTTCCAACTGTAACATGCCCAGCCAAACCAGCAGTATTTGCAAATACATTTTGATTGCCAACTACACAATCATGGGCAATATGTGAATATGCCATGAACAAATTTTCATCGCCTATAATCGTCTTTGACTTATCCTGAACTGTTCCACGGTGAACCGTAACACCCTCTCGAAAAATATTATTTTTACCAATCTCTAGGGTGGTGGCTTCACCATCATATTTTTTGTCAGGAGTATCCTCGCCAATGGTAGAAAATTGATAAAAGATATTTCCTGCTTTAATTTTAGTGGGTCCTTTAATCACCACATGAGAATGCAGAACGCAATCAGGCCCTATTTCAACATCAGGCCCAATAACGCAGAAAGGTCCAATTATTACGGATTTGTCAATTTTTGCAGAAGGATCAATAACAGAATTAGTCATATTTATTTTGAACGATCAGCACAAAGAATTGTTGCTGTACAGACATTTCTACCGTCTACTTCAGCCTTACAATCAAACTTCCAGATTCCTCGTTTTTCAGATCTAATACTTGCATACAAATCAATTACATCACCAGGACTTGCCGAGTTTTTGAATCTCACATCATCAACTCCGACCAAATAATAAATACTCCCCTCATCAGGCGTTTTGTTCATAGTCAAAAATCCCAAAATGCCAGAAGCTTGTCCAAGGGCTTCAATAATTAAAACTCCGGGCATAACTGGCTTGTTGGGAAAGTGACCATTAAAAAAATCTTCATTAATAGAGACATTTTTTTGCGCATGTATGCTTTCACCTAATTCAACAGAAACAATTTTATCAACAAATAAAAATGGGTGCCGATGAGGTAAAAGCTTTAATATGTCTGAAAATTCATAGCTCATTTTGATTTCCTTTTCTTAATGAAGACTGAAGATTTTGCCCAATCTTTTTGTTCCTGTGCTGGCATTATACCGACATAATTTCCAGGCTTATCAATACTTTTGGTGATAAGAGTATGAGCACCAATTAAAACATTATCAGCAATATTTAAATGGCCAAGAATTCCTGATAAACCACCCATTTGAAGGTTTTTTCCTACAGTTGTTGAGCCTGCTACTGCACATGATGCTGCTATTGCAGAGTGCTCACCCAGAATCACATTGTGCGCAATATGCACTTGGTTATCTAATTTTACCCCATTGTGGATTTCGGTATTGTCTATGGCTCCTCTATCAATAGTACACCCTGCCCCAATCTCTACATTATCTCCAATTATCAACTTGCCTAATTGCTCAATTTTAATATATCCATCCTTTTGGGGTGCATACCCAAAGCCATCAGATCCTAGTATTGAATTAAAATGAATGATGCAATTTTTCCCTATTTCAACATTCATTACTAAAGAAGCGTTTGCATGCACAATTGAATTTTTACCTATTTTACATTCTGGACCTATGTAAACATTGGGGCCGATGACTGCAGAATCATGTACTTCAGCTGTTTCATGGACATAGTAAGAAAGAGATTTATCGGTGTATGGGTTTTGATGTTTTGCAAACAATGAAGAAACTTTTGCATAAGCCGCATATGGATCATCTGCAATAATTCCAGGAGTTTCAAGCTGGTCAGATAGTTCAGGGCTTACAATAATTGCAGAAGCAGATGACTCCTTAAGAAATTTATTGTATTTAGAGTTTGCCAAAAAAGAAATGCATCCAGAGGATGCATTTTGAATTGTGGCTATTGCACTAATGACGACTTCAGGATCGCCTACCAGCTTACCTTTAACTTTATCAGCTAAGTCTTTAAGGCTATACGATGGCCCGGACAAACTTAGTTGCTGTCTTCGCCATTCGCTGCAGCCACATCAAGCATTGATGTTACATCATCTGTAAGATCTAAAGCAGTGTCAGCAAACAACACATTCTCTCTTCCAAGAAGCAACTTAACTTCTTTAGCGGCAATTAGTTCAGAAAGAATTTTTTGGAGAGAAGGATTAAGATCTCTAAATACCTTATCAGCTGTTTCACTTTGTTTAGCTTGGACTTTTCCAACAATAAACTCTATATCTTTACCTTTTTCTTGAATATCTCTTTGCATATCAGCAATTTCTTCTTGTGAAAGAGTTTCAGCATCTTTTTGGAGCTTTTCAGCAATTGCCTGACGCTCTGATTGCAATAAAGTAGCCCTTTCAATATTAGCTGCATATTCAGTTTCTTCTTCTAAAGCTTTAAAAGCATCTTGAGCAACTTGAGTTGCTAACACAGCATTACGCATATCAATAACAGCAATGCCGTCTGAAGCGAGAGCTGGAATGGCTGCAAGCAATGATGCAATCAATAATGGTACAAATAATAATTTTTTCATCTTTAACCCCTTAAATGGTTGTTACATTTTATATCAATTGAAATAAAAAACACTAACTAATCTCTAAAACACTTGCCCGATGGTGAACTGGAATTCTTCGGTCCTATCAAAGGGCCCATCATTAAATGGCTGAGAAAAACTAAAACTCATTGGACCAAAACCTGTTATCCAAGTCACTCCAACCCCAACTGAATATCTTAAATCTTCGATGGATGGCTCAAAGCAATTAATCTGATATGACTGGCAGTCTGTAGAGAAAACATTACCGAAATCTAGAAAGAATGCGGATCGCATAGATCTTTGATCTTCGATCATTGGAAGTTTGAAGATGAGCTGAAGACTTCCCTCAACCAGAAAGTTACCCCCTATTGGATCTCTTAGCTGCTGAAAACCGTAAGGATTTTGGGCAATAGAATCTGGCACTCCATCACCATCAGTATCAATGATTAATGGGCACTCTCCTGTTTTTGCATCGAATTCGTAGCATGGCGATGGCGTTACCCTTGGCCCCAAAGTATTCGACTCGAAGCCCCTTAATGATCGAGGGCCTCCAGAGTAAAAATTTTCAAAGAAAGGTGTTATTTTGGTGTCTCCGTATGCTCCGATGTAACCCAATTCTCCGTCAAACCCAAAAATAAGATTAGCAAAGCCTAAGGGACGATAAAGCTTCTGTCTTATATTTGTTTTAAAATAAGTTAGGTCACTGCCTGGAATGGTGGCTTGCAGCATAATATCTGTTGAAGAACCATATGTTGGAAACATGCCTCTATTTAAAGTAATTCTAGACCATACAGCTTGAGCTTTAAAAACATCAAATACTGTTCCTTCTGATGCGAGAAAGTCTGCTATCTCTCTTGAGGGGAGAGAGCCTGGATCAATATCTGTATTATCAAAATTAAGGTTTAACCCTATTCTTTGAGTATCACTTATAGGATAACCAAACTGAACGCCGCCACCCATAGAATTTGTAAGATAATTTGCAACGTTATATTCACCGTAATCAGTAACCCTGTAATACAGGCTATAACCCCTACTAACACCATCCATTGTAAAATAAGGATCAAAGAATGATATGTTATAGGCTTCTTGATACACACTTTTGTTGATGCCTAAGTTAAATCTATTTCCACTACCAAGATAATTATTATCAGATAAATTTAAACCTAAATTCATCCCAAAATCACTATAACCAATCGAGCCTCCGATGCTAGAAGTGCTCTCTTCTTCAACAGTAAACTCAATATCAACTTGATCTTCGGTGCCGGGAACGGGGATTGTCTCTACATTAACCTCTTTAAAAAAACCTAATCTTTCAAGACGAACTTTCGATCCCTCGATTAAATTATCAGAAGCCCATGCACCCTCAAACTGTCGCATCTCTCTCCGAAGAACTTCATCATTTGTTAAATAATTGCCCGAGAATAAAATCTTTCTCGCATACGTTCTATTTCCAGGCTGGACCAGAAAGAAAAGAGAGACTGTATTATCATCTTGGTTAATTTCAGGATTTCCAGTAACTTCAGCAAACGTATAACCTTCATTCCCCAGAAGGTTTACAAAATATTCTTCAATTTGGGTAATTTGTGCTTGTGAGTATATTTGGTCTTTCTGGCTATCAATTACAGGGGTATACATTTGCTCATTTAATGGCATATCCCCGATAACAGTAACTTCATCAATTTTATATTGCTCCCCTTCAGTAATGCTCAAGGTTATAAAAATATCTTTTTTATCTTTTGAAACAGAAACTTGGGAAGATTCAATAGAAAATTTTAAATAGCCTCTATCGAGATAAAAAGATTCTAAATTTTCTATGTCACCTTCTAATTTTTCTTTTGAGTATTTATTTTTATTTGATAGGAAGGAATACCACTTGCCTTCTTTGAGCTCAAAGCCAGTCATCAGATCTTCATCAGAAAAAAGCTTATTACCGATAATGTTAACTTTTTTTATTTTAGCGCTTTCACCTTCATCAATAATAATCTTTAATTCAATGGTATTTCTTGGCTTATCAATAGTCTCAATCTCTACATCTGCACCATATCTACCCTGCGAAGCATATTGCCGGACTAGCTCACTCTTCATGCCATTCAAAGTTGAGCGCTTATATACTTGCCCTTCTGCAATTCCAGCTCCCTCTAGCCCTTTTAATAAATCTTCTGATTTCAATGCTTTATTGCCCTCTAACTCAATAGCAGAAATTGATGGTCTTTCTAGGATACTTATGATTAATGCATTACCATCTTTACCAATTTGAATATCGTTAAATTGTGCTGTTGCAAATAATGCTCTGGAGATTTCAGAGACTTTGCCTTGATTCATTGTATCGCCTACATTGACAGGAATAGCAGTGAAAATGCTACCAATAGAAACTCTTTGTAAACCAACTATCCTTATATCAGTAATCAAAAACTCATCAAATGCAGTGGCTGAAAATGATATGAAAGCAAGAAAATAAAGCGCTATTTTTTTCATTTGTAAGACTACAAAAATTTAGAGATATCGTTAAATACAGCAAAGATCATAAGAAATCCAACCGCCACCCAGCCTGACATATAAAATAAATTTTCCATTTTTTCTGGCATAGGTGAGCCTCGAACAGCCTCAATGCCCAGCATAACCAGTTGACCGCCATCCAAAACTGGAATCGGTAATAGATTTAATACTCCTAAACTGATGCTTAAAAGAGCCATTAGATATAAAAATGGCATGAAGCCAGCTTTGGCAGTATCTCCAGCCATCTGAACAATGCCAATTGGACCACTAAGATTTTGTGTGCCCAAATCTCTTGTGATCATTTTGCCAACAAAGGTTAAAGTTTTAATGCTCAGGTTATATGTTTCATAAGCTCCCTTTGAAAGAGAATCGAAGAAAGATCTTTGTAAACCAGGCATTATTCCAATATATTTTTCTTCCTTACCATTGGCATTTTTTCTTGTACTCAGTGGCACATTTAAGTATAAAGTTTGTTCAGCTCTCAGAATCTTTAAATCTAAATCCGAGCCTTGATAGTCCTGTAAAAATACTCTCAGATCCTCAAATGACTTAATAGACTGACTGTTCACAGATAAAATGCGATCATTAACCATTAATCCACTTTTGGCAGCCTCCGTATCTTTCGCGATCACACCTACGGTTGGTTGTAATTTCATGGATAAATCAAAACCCATAAAATTTTCTGGTGCATTTTGCTCATCTGGATCTGAAAGATAATTTTCTACAGGGACTGACACCCTATATTCAGATGCACGTGGACCTGTTATGAAATTAAAATTAATAGTTCCATTTGTCCCTGATAATGAAAGCAACTCTAACCTAATATCTTGAAGGCTAGAAACTTGTTTTGCATTAATAGAAGTGAGGATATCCCCTGCCTTGAGAGAAGAATTATTCTGAAGGTATTTAGAGGAAACGTTAGATACCTCAGGGATAAATTGACGCTCAACAGAATTGGCAAAGATTACAGATAAAATTCCTATAGCAAGTATGAAATTGGCAACTGGGCCTGCTAGCATGACGAGTGCCCTTTTCCACTTCGGCTTACTTTCAAAAGTATTCTCATTTTGCTCAGGAGTTAAAGGCTGCTGAAGGTCTAATGCCTCTTCTGCAGCCTTCTCAGAATGAAATGCTACATATCCACCCAATGGAAGTGCAGACAGAGCAAATTCAGTGCCATGCTTATCAAGTTTTTTATAGATAACCGGACCCATGCCTATTGAGAAGCGATAGATGTGTATATTACACATCCTCCCAACAATAAAATGCCCAAATTCATGTATGGTAATGAGAACACCCAGTAATACTATTGCTGAAAGAAGATAAATCATATTATTGAAAAATTTAGTGTAAGGATTTTATCACCTTCTCTGCTTGAATGCGTGCTTGTTTATCATATTCAAATATATCGGTTAATGTGCTCACCTTAGAACATGTAAAGTGATCAAAAGTTCTTTGAATAACTTGATATATATCAACAAAATCGATCTTTTTAGTTATGAAAGCATCTACTGCAATCTCATTTGAAGCATTAAAAATGACTCCTAAGTTTCCTTTCTTATTGCAGACCTCTCTAGCCATCTCAAAAATTATCTCTCTGCCATCTGCAATAGGCTCAAATGATAAATTTAATCCAGAAAAATTAATTACTTCAAAATTAATGGGCAGCCTTTGATCCAAACCTAAGGCATTTGCAATTGGAACTTCCATATTTGGATTGCTCATTTGAGCTATGGTAGACCCATCAATAAATGTAACCATTGAATGAATAATACTTTGAGGGTGAACTACAATTTCAATCTTAGATTCAGGAATTTGGAAAAGATAGTGAGCTTCAATTAACTCTAAACATTTATTAACCAAGGTTGCTGAATCAATCGTAATTTTAGTGCCCATACTCCAGGTAGGATGTTTCAAAGCATCTTGTAATGTCACCCCACTTAACTCCTTAAATGTCTTTTTCCTAAAAGGACCGCCTGATGCAGTAATCATAATTTTAGAAATTTCTTTTAGATCTATATGAGGAGGAAAACATTGATAGAGAGCATTGTGCTCACTATCAACTGGGATGATTTCTGAGTTTTTGGTTTTAGCAAGTGGCATTAAAATATCACCAGCGGCAACAATGCTTTCTTTATTTGCGATAAGAATAGTTTTACCAGCATCGACAGCAAAATAACTTGCTTTTAAGCCAGCAAATCCTGAGATTGCTGAAATTATTATGTCAACGCTTGGATCTTGAATCAGTCCCTGTAGTTCGTCTTCGGTGTTAAGAATATTTGGATATGATTTCAGCAAATCATGTGATTTATCAATATGAGATTCAGCTACGAAAATATGTTTTGGGCTAAACTCTTTTGCTATTTGTTGAGCCTTATCCAAATTGCCTCCAAGCCCAATACCAAACAAATGAAAATGTTTTTTATTTTGCCTAATCACATTTAGGCAACTGTCTCCAATGCTGCCCGTCGCTCCTAATAAAACAATATTCTTCATGCCATTAAGTTAGCTAATAGAATAAAAATTGGTAAGACGGCAATATGTGAATCTAAGCGATCCCAAACACCGCCATGACCAGGGATTAATGATCCGCTGTCTTTTATAGACTTATCTCTTTTAAGCTGACTTTCAAAATAGTCGCCGATAAATGCAAAAGGCAAGCTAATCAATGAGGCTAATGCCAAATCTAATGAAATTAAGTTATAGAAATATATTGCTGATACAAAGATTAAGACAAATCCAACTCCACCCAACAAACCCTCGATAGTTTTGTTCGGACTAATTTCTGGAAATAGTGGAGTTTTACCAATGCTGCTGCCAACTAGATAGGCGCCGATATCAGCTAAAACAGTATTAAATAAAATTACAAAAAGAACAAAAAATTTATTTATGCCAGCAAATTGTGAAAATATTAATAAGTGCACAAGGCTAAACAGAAAGCCGAGTATTATAAAAATTCCTAAATAATTATTGTTAAAACTAATTAAGGATGAGGTTTTATTTGATATCAGATGAAAAGTATATGTGATCCAAAAAAGTGAGGTCATTGCAAGGAATAAATCTATGAAGCCCTCTGCAAAATAAATAGGGAACATCAACAGAGCTACAAAACATATTATTTGTTTTAAATCTATTTTTGAGTCAGAAAGCAGCAACCATTCTTTAATTAATAAAAATCCAACGGCTATTATAAGAGCCAAAATAAGTAAAATATTTTGCAAGTAAAGAATTCCAAAAATACAAGCAACCAAAATTAATGCAGATGGTAGTCTTTGAATAATGTTTTTATAAAGTTCGTTTGCCAAAACGCCTCTCCGTTTTTGAAAATGCTTCTAAGCACTTTATGAATTCCTCATCAGTAAAATCTGGCCAGAGTATGTCAGAAAATTGGATCTCGGTATAAGCCAGATGATATAACAAGAAGTTGCTTATTCTGTGATCACCGCCAGTTCTGATCAATAAATCCAATTCATTAATGGGTGCTTTTAAGTATCTAAAAACTGTTTGATCAGAAATATCTTCTAAAGAAAGTTTGCCTAAATTAATATCATTAGCTATTAATTTAGTCGCTTCAATAATATCTGCACGGCCCCCATAACCAAGAGCAATATTTAATTTTAGATTTGGGTCTTCAAAAGCGGTCGCTCTTTCAGCTTGATAAATAGCTCCAACAACCTCCTCTCCAAAAGAAGAATAATCCCCAAAAAAATTTAACCTTACCTCTTGATTAATTAATTCTGGAACTTGCGAATCTATTGCGCTAATAATAAGTTTTTTTATTCCAAGGATTTCTTTTTTAGGACGTGACCAGTTTTCAGTACTAAACGCATATAAACTGAGAGACTCTAATTGAACTTTTGCTGCGGCCTCAACTATTTTTCTAACAACATCAACACCTCTTTCATGTCCAGAAGTTATATTTAAGGCATTCTTTTTTGCCCATCTTCCATTACCATCCATGATAATTGCTGCATTGATCCCAGGAAGGTTAGGTGATTTTTGCTTGCTTTCTGCCATTCTGGCTGGATATGAGATAACTAAATTTCTATTAAATCTTCTTCTTTTTGTTTGAGTTCGGCATCAACAAGGCCAATAAAATGATTAGTTTCTTTTTGAACTAAATCTTCAATTCGCTTGAGATCATCTTCAGAAAAATCTCCAGCTTTTTGCTGATCTTTCGCAGTATTGTTTGCATCCCTACGAGTATTTCTTATAGAAATTCTCGAATTTTCAGCTTCATTTCTTGCTTGTTTAATATATTCTTGTCGGGTCTCTTCTGTTAAAGCAGGCATTGTCAGCCTAATCAAATCTCCGCTTGTGCTAGGATTTAAACCTAAATCAGATGCCATAATTGCTTTCTCTATCTCTGCTATAAGAGATTTATCCCAAGGAGATATAGCCAAAGTTCTTCCCTCTTCTACAGAAATATTTGCCGCTTGATTGATGGGAGTTGGGTTTCCGTAATAATCAACCTTCACTGAATCAAGAATACTTGGATTGGCTCTACCAGTTCTAATTTTATTAAACTCATGAGATAGCTTATCAATAGCCTTCTGCATCTTGGGTTTAATTTCATTAATAATTTCGTTCATAACTATGATATTAATGTTCCAATTTCTTCACCGCAAGCTATTCTTTTCAAAGCATCGGGGTGGTTCAAGTTAAACACTTTTAATGGCAGACTGTGATCCCTTGCAAGTGTTAAAGCCGTTGCATCCATAACCTTAAGGTTTTGTTGAATTGCTTCATCGAAAGAAAGTGTTGAGTAAAATGTAGCATTTGCATCTTTTTCAGGATCGGCGGAATACACTCCATCAACTCTAGTCGCTTTTAACATAATATCTGCTTGTATTTCTACCGCTCTTAGGCATCCTGCGCTATCAGTTGTAAAAAATGGGTTGCCGGTTCCAGCTGTAAAAATTACAACGAAGTCATTCGATAAAAGCTGAATTGCTAAGCGCCGGTCATAATGTTCAGCAACGCCAGACATAGAAATTGCTGACATCACTCTAGTTTTGACCCCGGCTCTCTCAAGAGCATCTCTTAATGCAATTCCATTCATAACAGTTGCTAACATCCCCATATGATCGCCAGCAACTCTATCCATCCCGGCTTTGCTTAATTTTTCACCCCGAAAAAGATTTCCTCCTCCTATTACAATTCCAATTTGCGCACCGAGTTCTTTACAATCTTTAACAGATTGAGCCATTTTGTCTAATATTTTAGGATCTATTCCATGCTCATCATCACCAGCAACAGCCTCTCCACTAAATTTTACGAGAAGACGTTTGTAGGAGAGAGATGTCATTGCTGTAGTTGTTCAGCTACCTCTGCTGCGAAATCTTTAACTTCAACCTCTATCCCTTCGCCCACTTTAAATCGAGCAAAGGCCAAAATTGATGTATTGTTTTCTTTTAAGAGTTCTTCAATTGATTGATCTGGATTTTTAACAAAGCCTTGTGAAACCAGGGTTACCTCAGATAGAAATCTTTTAACCTTGCCCTCTACCATTTTCTCCATAATGGATGCATCTTTTCCAGATTCCTCTGCTTGAGCTAAAAATATTGATCTTTCTCTCTCAAGTAACTCAGGGTCAATATCTTCTGATTGCAAGCAACTTGGATTAGTGGCGGATACATGCATAGCTAAATCTTTTGCTAATTCCTTATTATCTGAATCAATAGAAACTAGAGCAGCCAATTTTCCATCTGAATGAACATATACTCCAATACACCCTCCGGATGGAACTTCAAGTGTTTTCAGCCTTCTTAACTGAATATTCTCTCCAATAGATTGTATGAGAGATTGTCTCTTTTCTTCAAATGCTGAACCCAAATCAGCTATATCGTTGACCTGATTATTAATAAGATACTCAGCAACGTCACTTGCAAAGTCTTTGAACTGAGAATCTTTAGCAGCAAAATCTGTTTCTGAATTTATTTCTACAAGACTAGTGTATTCAGAATTCTCAGCAATCTTCACCTCACCATCAGCAGCAACTCTTGAAGCTTTTTTTTCAGCCTTAAGTGAACTATTTGCGCGAAGAAGATCCAAAGCCTTATCTAGATCACCATCTGTTTCAACAAGTGCCTTTTTGCATTCCATCATGCCTACACCAGACATTTCTCTTAGTTCCTTAACTTGGCTTGCAGTAATGCTCATTTTTCTTCTTCAGGATCTTCTGGAGCGTCCTCTGATTCAGTAGAATCGTCTTCGGAAAGCTCAGCAGATTCATTTGTTGATTCATCGGTTGTCTCAACCGAATCCTCAGCCACTTCTTCTGTTTCCATTGGTAAATCTTCTTCAGGTTCACTTAATTCAGCCTCTTCCACAAGATTTAATACTTTTCCAGAGGTTACTGAAGCCTTTTTAACTTTAACTGCTGGAACTTCATCATCAGCTTTAATATTTAGCGCTCCCCCTTGAGAAGAAGCCAATCCTCTAGCACAAGCATCGCTAATAACTTTTGTTATCAATCTAATAGATCTAATTGCATCATCATTTCCAGGAATAATGTAATCTATGCCCTCTGGGTTTGAATTAGTGTCAACCAAAGCAATAATTGGGATGCCCATTTTCTTTGCTTCTGTAACTGCTATTTTTTCATATGCAACGTCAACTACAAATAAAGCATCTGGTAATCCTTTCATGTCTTTAATTCCGCCAACACTTGCATCTAACTTTTCATATTCTTTTCTAATATCTACGGCTTCTTTTTTTGAAAGTTTGTTAATTCTTCCTGATGATTGAAGTTCTTCGATATCCAAGAGCCTTCTAATTGAACCTCGTATCGTTTTCCAGTTAGTTAACGTTCCACCCAACCATCTTTTATCAATGTAAGGTAAGCCAATAGCAGAAGCAGATTCTTTAATGGTTTTAGATGCAGAGCGTTTGGTGCCAACAAATAAAATTCTATTTCCTTTAGAACAAATCTCTTCGGCCTTAGATGCTGCTGCATTCAGGCATTCTTGAGTCATCTCAAGATCAATGATGCTAATTTTTTTTCTAGTACCAAATATAAAGGATTCCATCTTAGGATTCCAAAATCTTTGTTGATGGCCAAAATGAACGCCTGCATTTAACAGGTCTTTTAATGAAACAATGCTCACAATTTCCTCCGGGGTTATTACTCCAGCACCTCATAATGTTGACTCATTTTCATGAGCACCCCAACAATAATCCTCTTGGCGCCTTCGGGATTCAAAGTTTGTGTATTCTATAGAAAAGTTACTACAGATTAAAGCTTTTTATTCAAGAAATCACCAAAGCTATATTCTCCTATTCCTTTTGAATTAATCCATTCTGCAGCTTGCAAAGCTCCTAATGCAAAAATATTTCTAGAATTTGCAATATGTTGAAAGGTGGTAACTCCTTCTGAATTTTCAAACTCAATTCTATGAATTCCAAAGATATTACCAATTCTGTGAGACTGAACTTCAATAGGGCCATCAATTTTATTTTCAGGCAAATTTTCTAAAAACCTTAAGATTTCTATGGCTGTCCCAGAAGGAGAATCTTTTTTATTAGAGTGGTGAATTTCAATAATTTTACACTTTGATGAAATTTCAGCTGATAAAAGAAACTCCTCTATTGAGTTTTTTAAATTAGCTATCCCAATAGACATGTTGGAAGCAATTAATATTGGGATAGATTTTTTTGCAATGCTAACTAACTCTAGATGCTCTTCTGAAAGGCCTGTGGTTCCTGATATTAAAGGTAGGTTTTTCTCAATACAAAAATTCAAGGAAGTAATAAATCCCTCTGGAGAAGTAAAATCCATTACAACAGATATATCATTTATATTTATTTCCCCTGCTTGAAAATCTAGGGCATTTATATTAGCTTGCTTGCATTGAGCCTGAATTGCCTGACCCATATTTCCATTGATACCGTTAATTAAAATATGCAATATTCTACTTTTTATGAAATAGGTCGGAAGCTTTTTTAAAAGATTGTTTTATTGGGTGGTGTTCCACCCCAGCTATTGATTGAGAAAATTCTTCAAACATTTTAAGTTGGGGCTTAGTAAGCTTTACGGGGGTTTCGACAATCACTCTGCATAGCAGATCGCCTCTTCTTGAATCTCTAACTGAAGCAGCTCCTTTGCCCTTGATTCTAAAAATTTTACCTGTTTGGGTATAGGAAGGTATTTTGAGAGCAATTTGTGATTCCAGTCCAGGAACATGAATCGTTCCTCCCAACACAGCAATTTCAAATGGAATAGGAGCCTCAAAATATAGGTCTCTACCATCTCTTTCAAAAATTTCATTATGCGAAACTTGAATGGCGACATACAGATCTCCTGTATGGCCTCCCCTTGCAGCGCTTCCCTCTCCTGACAGTCTAACTTTATCTCCGTTATCTACACCAGAAGGAATACTTACAGAGAGTGATTTTGTTTCTTGCTTAACTCCAGCTCCTCTGCAAGATTTACAATGATCTTGAATAATCCTTCCCTCGCCTCTACATGCATTGCAGGGTTGCTGGACTGAAAAAAAACCTTGTTGCATTCTAACCTGACCAACACCATTACATTGGCTACAGGTAACAGGAGATGAACCTGGCTTAGCGCCAGATCCAGAGCAATCATCGCATGATTTATCTACAGGTATTTTTATTGTTTTTTTAACACCCAGAATTGCCTCTTTAAGAGATAGTTCTAGGGTATATTGGAGATCTTGTCCTCTGGATGTTCTGCCTGAAGAGCTTCGACCACCAAACACATCTCCAAATATATCTCCGAATATATCTCCAAAATTAAAATCTTGAAATCCAGCTCCTTGACCGCCGCCCATGCCTTGAACGCCCGCATGGCCAAATTGATCATAAGCTGATTTTTTTTCTTTATCAGATAAAATTTCGTATGCTTCAGCGGCTTCTTTAAATTTCTCATTAGCTGAAGGATCATCCGGATTTCTATCTGGATGATATTTCATGGCTAATTTTTTGAAAGCTTTCTTTAATTCAGCGTCTGAAGCATTTCGAGAGACCCCTAAGACCTCATAATAGTCTCTCTGTGACATTGTTTATTTTTCTTCTTCTTTAACTTCTTCAAATTCAGCGTCAACAGTATTCTCATCACTAGAATTTTCTTCTGCTGCATCAGGAGAGCCTTCCTCTGCTTGAGGATATAGTTTTTGAGTTAAAGGAGTCAGTACCTCATTAAGATTTTTGGTGGCCTCTTCAATAGCTTCTAAACTATCTTGTTTAATAGCCTCTTCTAGTTTTACTGTAGCTGCTTCCACTGAATCTTTCTCTTCATCATTTAGCTTATCTCCAGCCTCAGAAATTGATTTTCTAGTTGCATGAACAAGCATATCTGCATTATTTTTTGCTTGCACTAGACTTTCAAACTTCTTATCATCCTCTGCATTTGCTTCAGCATCTTTAACCATTTTTTCAATATCATCATCAGATAATCCACTAGAGGCTTTAATAACAATAGACTGTTCTTTGCCAGTATTTTTATCTTTAGCTGCAACATTGAGAATACCATTCGCATCCAAATCAAATGAAACTTCAATTTGGGGAGTGCCCCTAGCCGCAGGGGGAATATCTGTTAAATTAAATTGGCCCAAAGATTTATTTTGCGCCGCTTGTTTTCTTTCACCTTGAATCACATGAACTGTAACTGCTGATTGGTTATCTTCAGCCGTTGAGAAAACTTGAGATTTTTGAGTTGGTATTGTTGTATTTTTTTCAATCAATGGAGTAGCAATTCCGCCCAATGTCTCAATCCCAAGTGTTAAAGGAGTAACATCTAGCAAGAGGACATCCTTAGTATCACCCGATAAAACTGATCCTTGGATTGCAGCACCTACTGCAACGGCTTCATCAGGATTAAGGTCTTTTCTTGGCTCTTTACCAAAAAAGTCCTTAACTTTCTGCTGAACCATTGGCATACGAGTCTGCCCTCCAACAAGCAATATTTCATCTATATCTCCAATGCTAAGCTTGGCATCTTCTAATGCCAGCTTAAGCGGAGACAGGCTTCTATCAACTAAATCTTCAACAAGAGCCTCAAGCTTGGCTCGAGTAATCTTATGAACAAAATGCTTTGGTCCTGAACTATCAGCAGTAATATAAGGGAGATTGATCTCAGTTTGATCAGATGAAGAAAGTTCAATTTTTGCTTTTTCAGCAGCTTCTTTCAAACGCTGAAGCGCCATTGGATCACTCTTTAAATCAAAACCAGATTCTTTCTTAAACTCATCAACAAAATAATCTATTAATTTAAGATCAAAGTCTTCTCCACCTAAAAAAGTATCGCCATTGGTTGATAAAACTTCAAACTGATGCTCCCCATCAACTTCAGAAATTTCAATAATTGAAATATCAAAAGTGCCGCCTCCGAGATCATAGACAGCGACAACTGAATCCCCCGTGTGTTTGTCTAAACCGTATGCCAAGGCTGCAGCGGTTGGCTCATTAATGATTCTTTTTACCTCAAGACCAGCTATCTTCCCTGCATCTTTGGTTGCTTGCCTTTGGGAATCATTAAAATAAGCTGGAACTGTAATAACAGCCTCAGATACCTCATAGCCCAAATACTCCTCTGCTGTTTTCTTTAGCTTCTTTAAAACCTCTGCTGAAACTTGAGGAGGCGCTAATTTTTTATCATCAACCTTGACCCACGCATCTCCATTGTCAGCCTTAATTATTTCATATGGCACCATATCCATATCTTTTTTAACAACATCGTCATCAAACCTCCTACCAATTAACCTTTTAATTGCATATAAAGTCTTTTCAGGATTTGTTACAGCCTGCCTTTTAGCTGGAGTTCCAACCAAAACTTCATTTTCATCTGAATACCCTATTACTGAAGGTGTAGTTCTACCTCCCTCAGCATTTTCAATAACCTTTGGTTGTTGTCCTTCTACTAAGGCTAAACAACTATTTGTTGTTCCTAAATCAATTCCTATAATCTTTGACATAATTTTTTTCCTAATTTTTAATTACGGAAACTCTAGCAGGCCTTACGACCCGATCATGAAGCTCCCAACCCCTTTGAAATATATTTTCAATTTCGTTGTTTTCCTTTTTTGGATCCTCAGAGGTCATTACTGCCTCATGCTTAATTGGATCGAACTGTTCATTAACTGGATAGATGGGTCTAATACCAAATTTATCAAGAGCAGATTCAAAAGATTTGAGGGTGAGCTCTACGCCTTCCTTGTCTTCTTTTGTTGAATCTTTAGAAAAGTTATTAAGCGCATGCTCAAGATTATCAATTACAGGCAATAATTCATTAAGTAGCCTCTCCACTCCATATTTATGTGCTTTTTCAATATCAGAAGTGTTTCTTTTAAATGCATTATCTAGCTCAGCTCTTGATCTTAGTAAAGCCTCCTCAAGATCATTGATCTTTTCTTCTAGATTTGGAGTCTCGTCAACTTCTTCAGCCGATGATTCTAAATTCTCTAACTCAGACCCTTCTTCATCTAGGAGAGTCTCAGAATCAATCAAATCATCCTTGAGAGCATTTTTATCTTTTGATTTTTGTTTTTTTGCCATCTTTATATCCAATTATTGAATATATTGGGGTGGCTCCCTATTTGTTCAAGGGTTAAAAGATAATTTATTTAATGGGTTTTACGTAAAGAACCATGCTGTGATCAACTATTTCATAACCCATTTCATGTGCAATTTCTTCTTGACGTTTTTCAATTGCCTCGTCATGAAACTCAATTACCTTGTCAGTTTCTAAACATATCATATGATCATGATGATCATCAGGAGTAACCTCATAGACTGCATGACCTTCTTCAAAGTTATGTCGCATAACTATCCCAGCAGATTCAAACTGAGTCAAAACTCTGTATACAGTTGCCAATCCCACATCCTCACCAGAATTAATAAGCTGCTTATATATATCTTCAGCACTTAAATGACGGTTATCACTTGATTCGAGAGCTTCTAAAATTCGTATTCTAGGAAGAGTTGCTTTTAAACCAGCTTTTTTTAATTCAGTATTTTCTTTACTCATAAACTTTTCGATGTATCCTCTTTAAAAGTATAATCAAATCAACCCATGAAGCAATTAACTAAGGCCTTTTTAATCATTATTTTGTCGCTTGGCGGAATAACAAGCTGCTCCTCTTTGGCTCCATTTCAAGTGGCTATTTTGCAGGGCAATATTATTGAAAATGAGGATGTGGAACAGCTTGTTAAAGGCCTCTCTAAAGATCAAGTGCAATATCTGCTAGGTACTCCATTGCTTAATAGTCCTATCCATCAAAATAGATGGGATTATTTTTATTCAGTCAAAGTGGGTGAAACAATTGTTGGTGAAAAAAAACTATCGTTATCATTTGATATAAATCAAAAATTGGATACTTGGGTGCTTGAAGAAATTACCCTTGGAGATAAATAAGATTTCTTTGCTAACTTAGCTTAATTTTAATAGATGTTTTGCAAAAGCATTTATAAATTTTTTGCCAATCTTATCTATTAAGGATTGAGTTGCAATAATTTCAAGAACAAATGGAAGGGTAAACTTAGTTTCAAATTTTACCCCTGTCTGATTTTCCTCAATAGCTTCTAAGCTCCATTGAGCATAAAAATCTAAAAAGGGGCCCTTGGATTGACTGATGCTAATCTCATAACCAGAGGTTTTATTTTTTGATTCAAATTCATAGGTTTTATTTAGTATTGAAAATACCAATCTCCCAAAGATAAAACCTTCCTCGGAATCAGGAAGTTTAGAGGATTCAAGGCAGCCAGGCAAAAATTCTTTGTAAGACTCGAAGTTATTAATTAAAAATAGAATTCTTTCTGGAGGTGCTTCAAATATTTCAGACCCCTCAAAGCTGCTCGACATTCTTAACTTACTAACTGATACACAAAAACTGCTGTTACAAGAACTGGAGAGATAAACTTAATAAAAAATCTCCAAATTTTAAAAATAGTAAAATGGATGTCAGAGAATTCATCTAGGGCGAGATCAGGCTTTAAAAACCATCCAGCAAAAATAGCAACCATCATGCCCCCAATGGGCATCAAAAATTGATTGGCTAAATAATCCATTGAATCCAGAAAATTAAGATCTCCAATAATAGAAACATCAGACCAATCATTAAAACTAAGTACGCTGCCTATACCTATTACCCAAGCAAAGAGCCCTAAAGTTAAAGCAGCAGAAAATCTCGAGACAATCTTTTCCTCTTCAAAATATGCAACACTTGGTTCGAGTAAGGATATAGCGCTACTTAATGCTGCAATTGACAATAATGCAAAGAAAGCAGGCCCAACAATGTTGCCAAAGGGCATATCAACAAATGCAGACAATAAGCTTACAAATACAAGGCCTGGCCCAGCTCCAGGCTCTAGACCGTACGCGAAAATAATTGGGAAAATTGCTAAACCAGCCAATATAGCTATTAAAGTATCTAAGCCTGCAACTGTCAGTGAGGTTTTAAATATATTCTCATCTTGAGGCATATATGAGCCATAGCACATGATGGAACCCATTCCTAAGCTTAAACTGAAGAATGCTTGTCCCATGGCTCTTAAAAAAGTTGTAGCATCCACTTCTGAGAAATCTGGAGCAAATAAAAAGTTTAAGCCTCTAACAAAATCTCCATTAATCATTGCATTAATAACCATTACCATCATCAAAATAAATAGCATTGGCATTAACAACCGGACCATTCTCTCTATCCCACCAATGACGCCTGCTGAAATAATCATAATGTTCAACGCAATAAAGATTGAATGCCAAAGCATTAATCTAGATGGGGATGAGGTAACTATATTAAATTGCTCAAGAGAGGAAACATCGGGAGTAGGAAAAGCAGCAATAAGTATATAATTCAAACAAATTCCAGCTATAACACTGTAAAAAGAAAGAATTAAAATTCCAGAAATCAAGCCACCCCAACCAACTGCCTGCCACTTACTTGTTTGTCCTGAATCTAAAGCTGCGGTTTTCATAGCATTGACTGGACTTTTTCTAGCACGTCTACCAATCATTATTTCAGCCATCATGATCGGCAATCCAACAACCAGGATGCAGATAAGATAGATTAGAACAAAAGCTCCGCCACCTTCAGTTCCTGCTTTGTATGGAAAACCCCAAATGTTTCCTAAGCCTACCGCTGATCCTGCGGCTGCTAACACAAATGTCCACTTTCCTACCCAGGATACAGTTTCATTGACTTTTGAAGAAGTGTTTCCGTTCATATTATTTAAGTGTAAGGGTTATATAAAAATGCTAAAGAAGTTATGCAACATATTGTAACTAAGTTTGTTACTAAATTTCTTGCATTTGCATATTTAATATTTGCTTGAAAATATGTGCTATTTTTTTTCTCAAAGCTTAAAAAAGCTTGTAGAGAAAGAGTTAATACAATAAGGCTGGCTGACAGATTAATAAAGGTTAATAAAGATACTATAAGGCCCAAAAGAGAGAATCCAATACCATACCAGAGGTTTTTTGATGAAGCTGAAGCAGCTTCCCAACCCCAAATAATGCCGCCCAAGAAAGCAACCACAATACCGCCGTATATAGTTAATGCCTGGATTGAATAAAGAGCCGTGGTTGGATGAAAAATCCATGGAATTAAGGCTAAAAAAACAAATAAAGATAAGCCCCAGTAAATTAAAGTAACTTTAGTCTTTTGCATAATTGCCCTCAAAATTTGCAAATAGTTTGAACAGATTCATAATTGTGAGAATCATTATGAATGTTAAAAATAATAATATCATCGTAAAGAATAAAAATGCTGCAAGAAATTATCACCTAACTGATAAATTTCAGGCTGGCCTAGTTTTAGAGGGTTGGGAAGTTAAAGGCTTGAGGAACGGTAAGGTGGATGTAAAAGATTCATATGTGACTCTAAAAAATAATGAAGCTTGGGTTATAGGGTTGAAAATTGATCCGCCTGCATCTTTAAAAAATGATCATATAGACCCAACAAGATCTAGAAAATTGCTCTTAAACAAAAGAGAAATCAGCAATATTCTTGAAGCAATTAGCCAACAAGGTCTTACTTGCGTATTAACGTCTATTTACTGGAAAGAAAATAAAATTAAATGTGATATTGCTATAGGTAAGGGAAAGAAAACCTATGACCAAAGAGAAGATGTTAAAGAAAGGGACTGGAATCGAGAAAAGCAAAGAATTTTAAAAAATTCAAATCGTTAGTCATTTTCATATATAATCATCCACCCCATGGGGGCGAATTGGGTTCGACGTTTTTATTGGATTCCAAAGCGCATGCCAAGATTGTGGTAACTCTTGTAAAACATACTACAAAAAAATTAGTTGCAGAAAACGACA